>Ga0114931_10002034_pt1 | contig 25765 bp, 27 predicted proteins | sample 2SBtaG_FD_89579 | JGI IMG/M metagenome (GOLD analysis project Ga0114931, IMG submission 89579) | Deep subsurface microbial communities from Kolumbo volcano to uncover new lineages of life (NeLLi) - 2SBTROV14_V59a metaG | ecosystem: Environmental > Aquatic > Marine > Volcanic | place: Kolumbo... | reverse complement strand
TCATGTACTGGCCGAGCGCGAACAGTCCCGGCTTGCGGCCGACCTCGATCAGGCGGCGGTAATAGACCCTGACCAGGGCCGGCTCGGCGACATTGGCGAAGGCGCGGGCGCGCTCGGCCAGCCGGGCGGCGAGGTCGGGGATCGGCCGGTAGCGCAGCGTCACCCGCTTGCCGGTCACGGCGACCCCCTGGACCGCGTCGAGCACCGCCGCGCCCTCGCCGGCGCCAAGCGCCAGGTCGAGCAGAAGACCGCTCGCCGCGACCACCAGTTTGCCCGGTATCTCGACATCGCCGATCGCCACCCGCCGCACCACCAAGCCCTTGTCCGAGGCCGCGATCTCGGCCCGGAAATTGACGAATTCGCCGAGCGGCGTGCGCGGCAGGCGCAGGGTGGCCAGGGCGGTCACACCTCGCGGCGACAATACCACCCGGCCGCGCGCCCCGGGCAGGGCGCGGACGGCGAAGGCGACGGCGCCGTCGAGTTCGCGCTGGGTGGCGATGAGCGAGGCGACCGGGCCGCTGGCGCCGAGGCCGCGGCGATAGCGCGCCGCCAGCGCCTTGACCGCCGCCGCGTCGTCGCTGGCCACGGTGGCGTTGTCGGCGATCGCCGGAGTCGGCTCGATCGCCACCAGGATGACCGTCGCCGGCACCGCGATCGCCAGCGCCACCACCAGGAACAACGACCAGAACAGAAAACGGATCATGGGTCCCCCCGTCTGATTTGGACCAGGTTAGCGCGGGCGCGTTAACGCTCGCCTACGGCGGCGCCAGCGTCGCGACCGAGGATGACCAGGCGGGCGGCGCCGTAACGACGCTTGTCGAGAACGACCAGCCCCGGCGGCGGCGTAACGGTCTCGTCGGCGGCGCATTCGACCACCGCGACGGCACCCGCCGCGAGCCAGCCGCCGGCGATCAACGCCACCAGGGCCGGCGTTGCCAGGCCGGCGCGGTAGGGCGGGTCGAGCAGGACCAGATCGGCGGGCGCCGGCGCCCGGCCGGGCCGGGTGGCGTCGCGGGCGAGGATGGTCACCGACTGGTCCGCGCCGAGCGCCCGGCTGGTGGCTGCCAGGCAGCGCCGCGCGGCCGGGTCGCGCTCGAGAAAGATCACCCGTCGCGCGCCGCGCGACAAAGCCTCGAAGCCGAGCGCGCCGCTGCCGGCGAAGGCGTCGACCACGGTCGCGCCCGCCGGCGGCGGCGCCGGCCCATAGGCGTTGTGGGCGAGCAGGTTGAACAGCGCCTCGCGCGCCCGGCTGGCGGTCGGGCGCACGGTCGCGCCCGGCGGGACGGCGAGCCGGCGGCCGCGCAGCCTACCGCCGACGATGCGCACGCGCCCAGCCGCCGTCATCGCCGGTGCCGAGCTGATCGGCGAGCACCTTGGGCGGCACCTCGGCCACCGCGCCGGGTTCGAGCTTGCCGAGCTGGAACGGGCCGAAGCCGGTGCGGATGAGGCGATTGACGGTCAGCCCGACGTGGTCGAGCACGATCCGGATTTCGCGGTTCTTGCCCTCGCGCAGGCGCAGGGTGAGCCATTGATTGTGGCCCTGATCGCGGTCGATGTGGGCGTCGATCGAACCATAGGCGACGCCCTCGATGGTCACCCCCTTGGCCAGCGCCGCCAGACGGTCGGGATCGGCGTGGCCGAAGGCGCGTACGCGATAGCGCCTGAGCCAGCCGTTGGCCGGCGATTCGAGCCGCCGCGCGAGCGCCCCGTCGTTGGTCAGCAGCAGCAAGCCCTCGGAGTTGAGGTCGAGACGGCCGACCGTAAGCACACGCGGCAGGCCGGCGGGGAGCGCCTCGAACACCGTCTTGCGGCCTTGCGGGTCGTGGCGCGTGCACAACAGGCCGCGCGGCTTGTGATAGCGCCACAGGCGGGCGCGCTCGGCCGCCGGCAGCGGCCGGCCGTCGACCGTGATCTCGGCCTCGGGACCGACGTTGAGGGCGGCGCTGGTCAACACCCGGCCGTCGACCGCCACTCGCCCGGCCTCGATCCAGCGCTCGGCCTCGCGGCGCGAACACAGCCCGGCGCGCGCCAGACGCTTGGCGATCCGCTCGCCGCCGTCGCTCGTCGTCGCGGTCATGGTCTAAGCGGCGGCGGCGGCGACGAAAGCGGCGAAGATGCGGACGTCGCCGTCGCCGATCTCGAATTCGGGGTGCCACTGGATCCCGATGCAGAATCGCCGCGACGGGTCCTCGATCCCCTCGATCACCCCGTCGGGCGCCACCGCGTTGGCGATCAGCCCCGGCGCCACCTCGCGCACGGCCTGGTGATGGGCGCTGTTGACGGCCATGGAGTCGGTACCGACGATGCGCCGCAGCAGGGTGTCGGCGGCGATCGCGACCGCGTGGCCGGGTTGATCGCGCGGGTTGGGCTGCTCGTGGGCCAGGGCGTCGGCGACGGCGTCGGGGATATGCTGGATCAGGGTCCCGCCGAGGGCGACGTTGAGAAGCTGCTGGCCGCCGCAGATGCCGAGCACCGGCAGGTCGTTCTCGACCGCCGCCCGGGTCAGGGCCATCTCGAAGGCCGTGCGTCGCTCCTTGGTGATGACGCTGGCGTGGCGCTTGGCGTCGCCGAACAGCGACGGATCGACGTCGAAATGGCCGCCGGTGACGACCAGTCCGTCGAGGCGTTCGAGATAGGCGCCGGCGTCGCGCGGCTCGTGCGGCAGGGCCACCGCCAAGCCCCCGGCCCGACGCAGCGCGTCCATGTAGTTCTCGCGCAGCGCGTACCAGGGAAATTTGGAATAGCCGCCGGCCGCCTCGCGATCGAGGGTCACGCCGATCAAGGGTCGGTCTCGCATCGGCGCAATCTAACCCGGATTTCCCGCGATTACCATGGCCCGCGTTGCGTCTGAACCGCGCCGGGATTGTCGGAGGCTGATTGGATTGAGTCACGCCACCATGGCGAGATCATCGATCCGCGCATGGTAGCGCGCCTCCGCCTCGGCGGGCGGGATGTTGCCGATGGGTTCGAGCAGGCGGCGGTTGTTGAACCAGTCGACCCATTCGAGGGCGGCCATCTCGACGGCTTCGAGGCTGCGCCACGGACCGCAACGGTGGATCACCTCGGCCTTGTAGAGGTCGTTGATGGCCTCGGCCGGTGCATTTCATATGAGTCGCCGACACTGCCGACGGACGGCTCGATGCAGGCTTCGGCGAGAGGATGGGCAAGACCGCCTATTGTCTCGACGCGACGGCGCTGGCGGCGCTCGCCGCCCAGGACGGAACCCTGGCCGGTACTCGGGATGGGACCGGGTGAGGCGCGCTCAGGCGCGGATGTCGAGCGGCTCGTCGCTGCCGAAATGAACCCGGCCGCGGTCGGCGGTCACCTGATAGGCGACGGTGGCCTGATCGGCGATGTCGCCGTTGGGCGTCGGGCTCGCCTCCTGAGCGAGGCGCTGGGTCATATAGAGAAGCGCCGATTCGCCATAGACCGCGTTCTCGCGCCGGCGATCGTCGGGCCGGACGACGATGCCGGCGGCGGACCGCGCCGGGCGGCCGATCTCCTCGTCGAGAAGCACCACCGCGCCGCCGCGCCGTTCGGTCACCCGCTCGCCTGAACGATCGACGCGCGTCACCGGCGCGATGAACGTCAAACGCGACCCGGGCGCGGCCACGGGAACCGGGCCGGCAAGCGCCAGGGCTGCGATCGAGGGCGGGTTTACGAGAGCAAGCACGGGACCGACCGTTTCTCCATCCGAACAATATGAGCAGAGATTACTAAAATTTTATCTAATTTGGAAGGATAAAAACCTCGAATCGACCGAATCATTCAAAAAATTCGCTTATCAAGGTTAATATATGACAAGGGATACGTCAATCACCGAGAGTTTTATTGGTTAACGGAGGCCAGGAAGTTCTTAACGTTAAAGGCGGGGCGCCCGATATCCAAGCATACGAGGATCGCCACGGAGAGCATTCAAGGTTTTTTAAGCGTTCGGCGGTTAGGGTCCCGTCTTGGGACGGCGCCAAGTAGGCAGAGGAACCCGATGTCCGAAGTGATGGCCATTACGGTCGCGACCGATACCGAGCGAGAAGAGCTCAAGCGCCTGCGGACCGTCCTGCGCGCGCTGGGCGGGGTCGTTTATGAGTGGGACATCGGCTCCGGCGCGGTGGTTTGGAGTGGCGATGTCCACGAGACCCTGGGGGTCGCGAGCACGATCGATCTGTCGACCCGAGCCGGCTTCGTCGCGCAGATCGTCGGCGACGACATGCCGCTGGTCAGCCGCGCTCACGGCGCCCATATGCAAAGCCGCGCGCCGTTCGAGATCGAATATCGTCTCAAACGCGCCGATGGCCACGCCCGCTGGCTGCGTGACCAGGGGGTGGTCGAATTCACCGACGACGGCCGTCCGGCGCGGATCGTCGGCAGCCTGCAATTCGCCGGCGCCCGACACCATAACAGTGCCCGGCTCGAATGGCTGACCAGCTATGACGAGCTTACCGGCCATTATAATCGCGTCCGCCTGCGCGAAGCGTTGAGCCATGCGCTCTCCTATGCCTGCCGCTACGACGCGCCCGGCGCCTATCTGGTGGTCTCGATCGATGATCTGCCGACCGTCGGCGACGCCTATGGCCACGAGATCGCCGACGCGGCGGTGATCGCGGTCGGCCAGGAGCTCGACATGCACTTGCGGGCCAGCGACGTGATCGGCCGGGTGTCGCCAGACCAGTTCGGGGTAATCGTCAGCAACTGCCCCGAGGACGACGTGCAGGTGGCGGCCGACAAGCTGCTGGCCGGCGTTCAGCGCGCGGTGGTGCAATCGGTGGCCGTGCCGATCCAGCTTACCGCCTCGGTCGGCGGCGTCACCTTCCCGGGCACCGTGCGCACCGCGCTCGACGCCATGGCCAAGGCCGACGTGGCGCTCGAGGAGGCGCGCAAGGCGGGCCACAACTGCTTCGTCACCTATAACCTGACCGAGGCGCAACGCGGCGCCCGGCGGCGCGATCTGGCGATCGCCAAGCGCATCCAGACGGCGCTGCAATCGGATCGCCTGCGCTTCGCCTTCCAGCCGGTGGTCGAGAGCCGAACCGGCAAGGTCGCTTTCTACGAATGCCTGATGCGGATGCGCGACGAGGACGGCGATTACGCGGCCGCCGGCACCTTCCTGCGGGTGGCCGAGGAAATGGGCCTGGTGCGGCTGATCGACCGGCGGGCCCTGGAATTGGCGGTCGGCGAGTTGGAGCAGAACCCCGACGTCCAATTGGCGATCAACCTCTCGGGCCTCACCACCACCGATCCGAGCTGGCTTCGGACCATGATCGCCCTGGTCAAGGGCCGGCCCGAGATCGCCCGCCGTCTGGTGGTCGAGATCACCGAGACCGCGGCTTTACGCGATCTCGACGAGACCGTGCGCTTCGTCAACGCGGTCCGCGAGATCGGCTGTCGCGTCGCCCTCGACGACTTTGGCGCCGGCTACACCGGCTTCCGCCACCTCAAGGCGTTGGCCATCGACATCGTCAAGATCGACGGCTCCTTCGTCGCCAATCTGGTCGAGCAGCCCGAGGACCTGTTGTTCGTCAAGACGTTGCAGAACCTGGCCGAGGGCTTCGGCCTCCAGGTGGTCGCCGAATGCGTCGAGAGCGCCGCCGTGGCCGAGCTTTTGACCCGCGAGGGGATCACCTTCCTCCAGGGCTACCACACCGGTCGTCCCGCCTTCGACCGCCCCTGGCTAGACCGGGCCGCGCCCGCGACACACCTCGCCGCCGCTTCCTGAGCGCCCGTCGTTCGGCCGTCGCCGGATCACAAGGCCATCATCCTGTCGGCGACCCCGACGGCGATCACCATCGAAAAGACGACGATTGCGAAGGCGATGAACCCCAGCGCCATGGCCCGGATTTTCCCGGCCGTCCCCTGGATCATCTCGGCCGCCGTCGTCGCCGGCCGGTTTCGCCCGCGCCCCAGCCGGTTCAGCTTCGCGCCACGGCGGCTCTCCTCCCTGGTTTCGTGGCGTCCCCACCTGTGAATGACGATCAAGACCGCGACCACGCCCATCATGCTGCTCGGAATCCAGATCAAGGCACCGCCCAGAATTTCGTCCTCAAGCGCGGGAAAATTCCACAAGCGACCGAGCTCGGCGTAGGCGGGATAGAGAATGGGCTGCTTGAAGGCGAGATAGGCGCCGATGACGATATTGGACAGGATCATCACCCACAGCATCATCAGGCGCACGCCATAACGCGTGCCCAGGGGCGCCGGCCGGGAATCGAAAATCCGCCAGAAGAACAACAGCCCGGGCAGCAGCATGCTCGCATGCATCAGGTAATGCATGGGGTCGTTCAGCAGCGCCAAATCGTGGAACTTGGGAATTTGCCAGAAATAGAGCGTCCCGATGAACAGGGCCGTGACCGTGACCGGATGCGCGAGGGCGCCGAAAATCGCGCGCGGAACGCCCTTGTTGATCCCGGCGAGGACCGGCGCGACGATGCGGCGTTGCGCCCAATCGGGGGTGCCGGCGATCAAAAGGGCCTGCGGCGCGGCCAGGAACAGCAGCATCGGCCCGACCAGGCGAAGCAGGAGATGCTGGAACTGATGCATCAGAAACACCCGCTCGGCGATCGTGTCGATAGGGGACTGAAGCGCCAGGAAGATGGCCCCGAGACCGGCGAGGAACGACAGATGGCGCCAGCCGCGCGCGCGATCGCTCTTGGCGCGGCGGCGCCAAAGACCGGCCGCGTAGAGACCGGCGAACAACAGCGTGCCGAGGGTGATTTCCGGGGTCAGGTTCCAGGTCGTCCAGGGATCCTCGCCCGGCCGAAGCAACCCATGGGCAAAAGCACCGCGCGACTCCACCAAGCCCCAGGCCATTCCGGCCGCCATGCACGCGCGCCGCATTCCAAAAATACCCGTCATCGCCCCCGCCAAAAGGTCATCGTCGCAACTCCTATTGGTATCATTGATCATCCGCCCAAGGCCCCGCGTCGATGTCCGTTCGCGCGCGTGTCGAGCGAATTTGTGGAGGACGTTAGCCTATACCGCTGGACACCTTCAATGCATCGACGATCGTGAACAACAATTTCAAACCAAAATTTGCTAGGTTTTCGCGAATGCGGGCCTTAGATTGCCGTGCATATGACGTCTCAACGATGGAAGCCCAATGCTGCTTCGTTTCGGTGTATCGAACCACCTCTCCATTCGCGATCATCAAGAGCTGTCGCTCGTAGCCTCCTCGCTCAAGGATTCCGAGGAAGGCATCATCGACTGTGGCGTCGCGCCTTCCGGACGGCTCTTGCCGGTCGCGGTTATCTATGGCGCCAACGCGTCAGGCAAGAGCAACATCGTCGCGGCGCTTGAGTTCATGCGCTCGGCTGTTCTTTATTCACATAGCCGGGGCATGCCAGGGGAAGGAGTCCCATATAGGCCATTTGCACTCGATCCCAGTTGTGCCGGCAAGCCGTCAGTCTTCGATGTTGATTTCGTTGTGAACGGAATCCGGTATCATTATGGCTTTAAAGTTTCCGAAGAATCTTTTGATGCCGAATGGCTGCATGTTTTTCCTCATGGTCGCGTCCAGGTACTGTATGAGCGCGCGGGAAAATCATTCCAATTCGGCCGCAATCTGAAAGGGCGCAACAAAATTATTGCGGATCTGACACGAGATAATAGTCTTTTTCTTTCCGCCGCCGTTCAGAACGGCCATGAATATCTGACGAAAGTAGCTAAATTTTTTCATTCTCTACGGAATGATACCGATATCTCAATTCCCGGTGGATTAGCATCTATTCGCTTGGCTGAACACGACGTGGATAGGCGTAGCATCACGTTTCTGCATAATATTGGGACGGGAGTTATTGATTACAGACGTCAAGAAGAAGAAATTTCTGAGGAGATTCAGGCCACACGTCACGAAATGGTCTCTCTGCTTATGAAAACCCTAAAGAGACCGGTAAAAATTAAATCGAATATAGATAATGATGATAAATTTGTTGCGATAGAACTCGCACACTTGGGTAGTGACGGGAAACCTATTTTTTTTAATCTAGACTGGGAAAGTGCCGGAACACGACGGCTACTGGTTTTGCTCGGTCATGCATTCCAAGTGATCGACGAAGGCGCACTGTTAATAATAGACGAATTAGATGCGAGCTTGCATACCCTAGCTTGCGAAAATTTGCTGAGATTATTCTCTTCTCATGAGACAAACCCGAATGGCGCCCAAATGGTTGCGACAACCCATGACACAAATATTTTACGCTTACCTGTATTGAGGCGAGATCAAGTTTGGTTCACGGAAAAAGACACTAAGGGAGCGACGCATCTTTATCCACTCACGGATATTAGAACTCGCAAGGGTGACAATATTGAAAAGGGCTATCTTGAAGGGCGCTATGGCGCGATACCCTTCGCTGGTCCGGTTCCCGACGCCGTCTCGGCGGAGTGAAGTGTGTCTCGTCGATCATCGCGGGATTTGAAACGACGTCGCGCAACGCGTAAACCTAAGCGGTTATTTGTGATTTTCTGCGAAGGGAGAAACACCGAGCCATCATATTTTCACGCATTGAAGAGAATATATTCCAATGCGTTGATAAAAGTGGAGACGATAGGTGGTGCGGGCGTTCCCTATACACTCGCCACGGCTGCTGTGAAGCGTGCTAATTCCCGCCGCGAAAGGCGAAGCTCGTTTGAGGAGCGTGATCAAATATGGGCCGTATTCGATCGCGACGATCACCCTCGCTTCGCTGATGCGGTTACCAAGTGTCAGGCCAAAGGGGTCGGGGTGGCTCGTTCAAACCCTTGCTTCGAAGTATGGCTGATCTTGCATAAGGAGGACTACGACAAACCTGATGGTCGCCACGGCGCGCAAGCTCGTTTTCGGGTGCTCTGCCCTGACTATGAACTTAACGGCGCCAAAGTGCCCCCTTTGCTTGTTGAGCAGGTCGAGAAAGCCGAGCGGCGCGCCGAAATTCAGCTCTCCCGTCGCGCGGAAGAAAGAAAGCCTTATGGGCAGCCTTCGACCACTGTTGGACGCTTGACGCGTGCGATTCGCGAAGCCGCCCTCGAAGCCGCCTCTTAATCCCGCCCCGATGGAACCGATGGTGGTCACGGCGAAAGAAGGAGCGCGAGTCTAGCCCCCGAAGGCCGGCCCAAACCCGGATTGCGCGACGCGCCTTATTCCGGGTCGCGGCGGGACAGGCGGTCGAGCTGGGCTTGCATGGCGTTGAGGCGGCGGCGGAGATCGTCGAGGTCGGCCCCGGTTTGGTCGTCGTTCTTGCCCCCCTCGGCCCGGTCCTTATCCGCTTGGCCCGCGTCTCCCGGGCCTTCGCCGGTCGCGGCTGTCGTATTCTTGGCGAAGGGCGGGAACATGTCCATGGCGCGCTGGAACATGGCCATGTTGGTCTTGCCCATGTCCTCGATCTGCTTGAAGGGGAAGAAGCCGCCGAAGGCGTCCTCGAGGTTGGCGCGCATCTTTTCCTGGTTGCGGGCGAAGGTCTCCATGCTGAGTTCGAGATAGCGCGGCACGAAGCTCGACAGGCTGTCGCCGTAGAAGCCGATGATCTGGCGCAGGAAGCTGGTGGGCAGCAGGTTGTGTCCCTTACTTTCCTCGTCCATGATGATCTGGGTCAGCACCGAGCGGGTGATGTCCTCGCCCGACTTGGCGTCGAAGACCACGAACACGACCCCATCCTTGACCATCTGGCTCAGGTGGTCGAGGGTCACGTAGCTGCTGGTCGCCGTGTTGTAAAGCCGGCGATTGGCATATTTCTTGATCGTGACCGGGGTATCTTGGGAGGCCTTCTTTTCCGCCATCGTCTCCGCCATCGTCACCGACCGTGATTGAACCGCGTGATCGACCCGTTGGCCCGCGCAACCGTCATGCCCAGCGCCAGCGCCGCTAGTCGTCGTCCGGCGAGCCTAGCGCACCCTTTGTTGCACTGCAAACCTTGCCTTCGCGACCACGGGATGACGCGGCCCGGGATGACGCCCTATACTCGCGGCCATGACCGAGCCGACCGATCTCGACGCGCTCGCCCGCCGTTTCCTCGATCTGTGGCGGGGACAGATCGAGGCCAGCCTGGCCGATCCCACCCTGGCGGCCAATCTGGCGCGGCTGATGGCGACGCCGTTCCCCGCCGCGACCGGTGACCACGGTGGCGACGCCACCGCCGACACGCGGGGCTACGCCCCGGCCGGGGCCGCGCCCGCTGGCCCTGCATCTGATCCGAGCGATGATCGCCTGGCAGGGCTCGCTCGCCGCGTTGCCGCTTGCGAGGAGCGGCTCGCTGCCCTGGAACGGCGATCTGGCGGCAAGCGCGGCGGCGCTTGAACCCGCGCTCGCGGCCGCCGATCCCGAGGCCCTCGCCCAAGCGCTTGGCGCCGAGACCCGGCGGCGTCTCGAGGCGACGCTGGCCGGCATCGACGCTTACCGGCGCCATCCTTATCGCCGAAGCCTGCGCGATCCGCCGACGATCTGGCGGGCGGGCGCCAGTCGGCTGCTCGATTACGGCGCCCGGCGGCGCGATCGCGACAACCTGATCCCGACCCTGTTCGTCCCCTCGCTGGTCAATCGCGCCTATATCCTCGATCTATCGCGCCGGCGCAGCCTGCTGCGCGATCTCGCCGGGCGCGGCCTGCGGCCGCTGCTGATCGACTGGGGAACGCCGGGCGCGGCCGAGCATGATCTCACGCTCGACGATTATATCGCCGGCCGGCTGGCGGCGGCGCTCGACGCCGTGATCGCCCGTTTCGGCCGGCCGCCGGTGATGGTCGGCTATTGCATGGGCGGGCTGTTGGCCCTGGCGCTGGCGGCGCTGCGGCCGGACGCGGTGCGCGCCCTGGCGCTGCTGGCGACGCCCTGGGACTTCCACGCCGACGGCGCCGCCGATCGCGCGTTCCTCGCCGCCGCGCGGGCGCCGGTCGAGGCCCTGCTGGCGGCCGCCGGCGCGCTGCCGGTCGATCTGATCCAGGCGATGTTCACCTGGTCGGCGCCGCTGATGGTGGCCGACAAGTTCCGCGCCTTCGCCGGGCTCGACCCCGATGGCCGCCGGGCCGAGGATTTCGTCGCCCTCGAGGACTGGCTCAACGACGGCGTCGCCTTGCCGGCGGCCGTGGCCCGCGCCTGCCTGTTCGACTGGTATCTCGACAACGCGCCCGGCCGCGATTGCTGGCGGGTGGCGGGAACGCTCGTGCGGCCGGCGGCGATCACCACCCCGGCGCTGGTGGTCGTGCCCCGGCGCGACCGCATCGTGCCGCCGGCCTCGGCCGCCGCATTGGCCGCCGCGCTGGCCAACGCAACGCGGCTCACGCCGGCCGCCGGACACATCGGCATGGTCGCCGGCGCCAAGGCGCGAGCCCAGGTTTGGCGCCCGCTCGGCGCGTGGATCGCGAGGCTCGCGGAGGAGCGGTTGTAATTCCCTGCGTGGCGATTAAATTCAGATCACCGGACCCCGCCCCCGGCCCGAGGACGTCGCGACGACGCATGACGCCGACATTAACGCCGCGCCGTTAACCCTGTATTCTTTTCGTTACACGTCGTCAGAGGAGATATCGATGACCGAAGTCGTAATCGCCAGCGCCGCGCGCACGCCGGTGGGCGCGTTCAACGGCGGCCTCGGCACGCTCGCCGCCTCGGAACTCGGCCGTATCGCCATCGCCGAGGCGTTGTCGCGCGCCGGCGTCGCGGGGGCCGAGGTATCGGAAGTGATCATGGGTCAGATCCTGGCCGCCGGTCAGGGCCAGAACCCGGCCCGCCAGGCGTCGATCGGCGCCGGCATTCCGGTCGAGGTTCCGGCCTGGGGGGTCAACCAGCTTTGCGGCTCGGGCCTGCGCGCGGTGGCCCTCGGCGGCCAGGCGATCGCCAACGGCGACAGCGCCATCGTCGTCGCCGGCGGCCATGAAAGCATGAGCCGGGCGCCGCATTGCGTGCATCTGCGCAACGGCACCAAGCTGGGCGCGACCGAGCTCGTCGACACCATGCTGCGCGACGGCCTGATGGACGTCTTCAACGGCTATCACATGGGCACCACGGCCGAGAACGTGGCCGAGCGCTGGCAGATCACCCGCGAGCAGCAAGACGAACTGGCCGCCCGCTCGCAGCAGCGCGCCGAGGCGGCGCAAAAGGCCGGCCGCTTCAAGGACGAGATCGTGCCGGTGACCATCAAGACCCGCAAGGGCGAGACCGTGGTCGCCGACGACGAGCACCCGCGCCACGGCACCACGGTCGAAAGCTTGGCCAAGCTGCGGCCGGCCTTCGCCAAGGACGGCACGGTCACCGCCGGCAACGCCTCGGGCATCAACGACGGCGGCGCCGCGGTGGTGTTGATGAGCGCCGCGGAAGCCGAGCGTCGCGGTATCGCGCCGCTGGCCCGGATCGTCTCCTGGGCGCAGGCCGGCGTCGATCCGGCGATCATGGGCACCGGGCCGATTCCGGCCAGCCGCCAGGCGCTGGAAAAGGCCGGCTGGTCGGTCGACGACCTCGACCTGATCGAGGCCAACGAGGCCTTCGCCGCCCAGGCTTGCGCGGTCAACAAGGACTTGGGTCTCGACCCCGAGAAGGTCAACGTCAACGGCGGCGCCATCGCCCTCGGCCATCCCATCGGCGCCTCGGGCGTGCGCATCCTCAACACGCTCTTGCACGAGATGGCGCGACGCGACGCGGGCAAGGGCCTGGCGACGCTGTGCATCGGTGGCGGCATGGGCATCGCGCTCTGCGTCGCCCGCGACTAGCGGGGTCGCGGCGGGCCATACCGGGATAATCGGAGATAAAAGCAAAGGGAGCGTGGCGAGATGGGACGGGTGGCGTTGGTTACCGGCGGGACGCGCGGCATCGGCGGCGCCATCTCGCGGGCGCTCAAGGACGCCGGTTATATCGTCGCCGCCAACTATGGCGGCAACGTCGAGGCGGCGGAGAAATTCAAGGCCGAGACCGGAATCGAGGTGTTCCGCTTCGACGTTTCCGATCACGACGCCTGCACCGCCGGGGTCGAGCGGGTGACGCAAGCGCTGGGGCAGGTCGAGGTGCTGGTCAACAACGCCGGCATCACCCGCGACACGACCCTTCACCGGATGACGCCCGAGCAGTGGCGGGCGGTGATAGAGACCGATCTCACCTCTTGCTTCAACCTCTGCCGAAGGGTGATCGAGCCGATGCGGGCGCGCGGCTTCGGCCGGATCGTCAACATTTCCTCGATCAACGGCCAAAAGGGCCAGTTCGGCCAGGCCAACTACGCCGCCGCCAAGGCCGGGATGCTGGGCTTCACCAAATCCCTGGCGCTGGAGAATGCGCGCAAGGGCATCACCGTCAACGCGGTCGCGCCGGGCTACATCATGACCGAGATGGTCGCCGCCGTGCCCGAGAAGGTGATGGAGAAGATCATCGCCGACATCCCCGTGGGGCGCCTCGGCGAGCCCGAGGAAGTCGCGCGCGCGGTGCTTTTCCTGGCCGCCGACGAGGCCGGCTACATAACCGGCTCGACCCTCACCGTCAACGGCGGCCAGTACATGATCTGACCCCTCCCCGAGCGGCGATCGACGGCCGCGATCGACCGCCGCCGGACCATCAAGATCGGGGCTGCCGCCGGCGCCAACATGAGATATACTCGCGCTCGGGCTGGCCGTCGCCACGCCACCATCACGCCGCCATTCACGGATCGATCGAGGCCCCATGTTCGCGCTCATCAAGCTCGTCGACACGGTGATCAATCTCTATATCTGGCTGTTGATCATCAACGTCGCCCTCAGTTGGCTGGTCGCCTTCAACGTGGTCAACACGCGCAACCGCTTCGTCTACATGATCGGCGACTTCCTGCACCGGGTGACCGAGCCGGCGTTGCGGCCGATCCGGCGGATCATTCCCAACCTCGGCGGCATCGACATCTCACCCGTGGTGCTGATCCTGGTACTGGTCTTCGCCCGCAATCTCCTGCTCTATGACGTCGCCCGCGCCGTCCTCTGACGCCTCGCCGTTCAGTCCCGCCCCGGGTGGGGCGCGGGTCGCGGTGCGGTTGACGCCCAAGGGCGGGCGAACGGCGATCGACGGCGTCGTCCGGGACGCCGAGGGCAAGGTCTATCTCAAGGTCCGGGTCTCGGCCCCGCCCGAGGACGGCAAGGCCAACGCCGCCCTCATCAAGACCCTGGCCAAGGCGTTTGGCGTGCCGCCCGGACGGCTCAGCCTGATCGCCGGGGCCAAGGCGCGGCGCAAGATCGTTCACATCGCCGGCGCGACGCCCATCGGGCTCGCCCGGCTCAAGCAAGAATTCGGGAGGAGCCATGACTGAAGCCGCGATCATCGATGGAAAGGCCTTCGCGGCGCGGCTGCGCGCCCGCGTCGGCGGCCAGGTCGCCGCGTTGAAGGCGAGCGCGGGGGTGACGCCGGGGCTGGCCGTGGTCCTGGTCGGCGAGGACCCGGCCAGCCAAGTCTATGTCCGCAACAAGAACAAATCCACGCGCGAGGCCGGAATGAATGGCTGGGAGCATCGCCTGCCAGCGACTGCGTCGCACGACGAGGTGATGAGCCAAGTGGCGGCGCTCAACGCCGATCCGGCGGTCGACGGCATCCTGGTTCAACTGCCCTTGCCGGCGCAGGTCGACGCGGCGGCGGTGATCAACGCCATAGACCCCGACAAGGACGTCGACGGCTTTCACGTCATCAACGTCGGCCGCCTGGTCACCGGCCAGGACGCGCTGGTGCCCTGCACGCCGCTGGGCTGCCTGATGATGCTGCGCGATCAGTTGGGCGAGCTCAAGGGGATGGAAGCGGTGGTGGTCGGGCGCTCGAACATCGTCGGCAAGCCGCTCGCCCATCTGCTTTTGGCCGAGCACTGCACGGTCACCATCGCCCATTCGCGGACCCGCGACCTGCCCGCCGTCTGTCGCCGCGCCGATATCCTGGTCGCCGCCGTCGGCCGGCCCGAGATGGTGCGCGGCGACTGGATCAAGCCGGGCGCGACGGTGATCGACGTCGGCATCAACCGGGTCGAGCGCGACGGCAAGATGCGTCTCGTCGGCGACGTCGCCTTCGCCGAGGCGCGGGCGGTCGCCGGGGCCATCACCCCGGTGCCGGGCGGGGTCGGGCCGATGACCATCGCCTGCCTGTTGCACAACACCCTGACCGCCGCCTGCCGTCGCCACCGCGTCGCCGTGCCCGAGGCCGCCTGAAACGCGCCCGATGATCGGCGCCTTGAGATGAGCGCTAGCTTGCGATGAGCGGTATCCCAAGATGATCGGCACCTTGGCCGGCGTTCTCAACGCCGCGATCTTCTTTGTCGCCTCGCATCTGGTGCTGTCGGCGCCGCCCTTGCGCCAGGCCCTGGTCGAGCGGCTCGGCGAGCGGCCGTTTCGCGCCCTGCATGGGGCGGTCTCGATGCTGGCCCTGCTGTGGCTGGTGATATCCTATGTCGATGCGCCCTATGTCGAGATCTGGGCGCAGGCGCCATGGATGCGGCTGGTGCCGCTGGTGGTCATGCCCTTCGCCGCCATTCTCCTGGTCTGCGGGGTGACGGCGGCGCGGGTCACGGCGACGCGCGGCAAGCCGCCGCCGCCGACCGCCGACGCGGTGCCCGGCATCCTCAAGATCACCCGTCATCCCAACCTGTGGGCAGCGGCGTTGTGGGCATCGGCGCATATGGTTCCCAACGGCGACGCGGCGGCGCTGATGCTGTTCTCGGCCATGCTCGTCCTGGCCTTCGTCGGCATGCCGCTCTCGACCAGTCGCCGGCGCCAGGCCCTGGGCGCGGCCTGGGGGCCGATCGAACTCACCACCTCGGTGATCCCCTTCGCCGCCCTGATCTCGGGCCGCGCCCGCCTGCGCTTCGCCGAGATCGGCGCCTCGCCCATCCTCGGCGGCATCGCCCTCTATCTCGCCGCCCTGCTGCTCCATCCCCTGCTGATCGGCGTCAGCCCCCTGCCGGTATAGGGGAGGTATCGTATCCAGGCGATGTATCTGATCCGGCATAATCGCCCCGGCGAGAGTTAGGCGACATCATGCACGACGATTTCACGCGCGACCACGCGGTCAAAAGCTCGTCCGACCGTGGCTTCGGGCTGGTCTTCGCCGGGTTTTTCCTGATCGTCGGCCTGGGTCCGCTGATCTCGGGCGGGGCCGCGCGCTGGTGGGCGCTGGGTCTTGCGGCGGCCTTCGCCCTGGTGGCGCTGGCGGCGCCGGCGGCGCTCGCGCCCGCCAATCGGCTATGGACCCGGGTCGGGCTGCTGCTGCACCGGATCGTCAACCCGGTCGTCACCGGGCTTTTGTTCTTCGTCGTTGTCACCCCGACCGGGCTCTTGATGCGCGTGTTCGGCAAGGACCCGTTGCGCCTGCGCTGGGATCGCCAGGCCGCCAGTTACTGGATCGAACGCCAACCGCCGGGGCCGCCACCCGATACCATGTCTCGGCAATTCTAGGAGCCGACGCCGATGTCCCTGATCAAGGAACTATGGTTGTTCCTGCGCGCTCGCAAGAAGTTCTGGCTGTTGCCGATCCTGGTCATGGCCGTGCTCCTGGGCGGGCTTTTGGTGCTGGTCCAGGGCTCGGCCGTGGCGCCCTTCATCTACACCATCTTCTGAGCGCCGTTCGGGCATGCGCATCCTCGGCATATCGGCCTTCTATCACGACAGCGCCGCCGCCCTGATCGAGGATGGCGCGATCGTCGCCGCCGCCCAGGAGGAGCGTTTCACCCGCAAGAAGCACGACGCCGACTTTCCCCGCAACGCGGTCGCTTATTGCCTGGAACAGGTGGGACAGGGCTTCGACGGTATCGATTACGTCGCCTTCTATGACAAGCCGTTCCTCAAATTCGAACGTCTGCTCGAAACCTACGTCGCCTTCGCGCCCCGGGGCTTCACGTCGTTCCGCATGGCGATCCCCTTGTGGCTCAAGGAAAAATTGTTCCAGAAGCGGCTCTTGCGCGACGAGCTCGCGGCCCACGCCCCCGACTTCGACTGGGAAAAGCGGCTCCTGTTCAGCGAGCATCACCAGAGCCACGCCGCCAGCGCCTTCTTCCCCTCGCCGTTCGAGGACGCGGTGGTGCTGACCATGGACGGGGTCGGCGAGTGGGCCACGACCTCGGTCGCGATCGGCTCGGGCAACCGGCTCGAAATCCAGCGCGAAATCCACTTCCCGCATTCGCTCGGGCTGCTCTATTCGGCCTTCACCCATTATTGCGGTTTCAAGGTCAATTCGGGCGAATACAAGCTGATGGGGCTGGCCCCCTATGGCGAACCCAAATACGTCCAGACCATCCTCGACACCCTGATCGACCTCAAGCCCGACGGCTCCTATCGCCTCGATCTCGATTATTTCGACTATTGCACCGGATTGGCGATGACCAACGACCGTTTCGCCGACCTGTTCGGCGGTCCGCCGCGCGCCGCCGCCGAGCGCGTGACCCAGCGCGAGATGGACCTCGCGGCCTCGGTCCAGGCGGTGCTCGAGGAAGCGGTGCTGCGCATCACCCGGGCGCTCGCCGCCGAGGGCGCCAGCCGCAACCTGTGCCTGGCCGGCGGGGTGGCGCTCAACTGCGTCGCCAACGGCAAGGTCTTGCGCGACGGCCGGTTCGAGCGGCTCTGGATCCAGCCGGCGGCGGGCGACGCCGGCGGCGCCCTGGGCGCGGCGCTGGCCGCCCATCACCAGTTCCAGGACCAGCCGCGCAAACGCGACGGCGGCGGTCGCGACGCCATGCGCGGCGGCTATCTCGGGCCGGCCTTCGACGACGACGAAACGGCGCGGCGGCTGAGCGTGGCCGGGGCGCGTTTTACCCGGCTCGACGACGACGCCCTGATCGAGACCGCCGCCACGGCGATCGCCGAGGGCAAGGCGCTGGGCTGGTTCCAGGGCCGCATGGAGTTCGGCCCCCGGGCGCTCGGCGGGCGCTCGATCCTGGGCGACGCGCGCTCGCCGACCATGCAGTCGGTGCTCAACCTCAAGGTCAAATTCCGCGAATCCTTCCGCCCCTTCGCGCCCTCGGTGCTGCGCGAGGACGTGGCCGACTGGTTCGATCTCGACGACGACAGCCCCTATATGCTGCTGGTCGCCGCCGTCGCCGCGAAACGCCGCCGGGCGATGACCGCCGAGGAACAAGCGCTGTTCGGAATCGACAAGCTCAAGGTCCCGCGCTCGGAAATTCCCGCCGTCACCCATGTCGATTATTCGGCCCGCGTCCAGACCGTGCACGCCGAGACCAACCCGCGCTATCACGCCCTGATCACCCGCTTCAAGGCCAAGACCGGCTGCCCGGTGGTGGTCAACACCTCGTTCAACGTGCGCGGCGAGCCGATCGTGTGCACGCCCGAGGACGCCTTCCACTGCTTTATGGGCACCGGGATCGAGGCCCTCGCCGTGGGCAACTGCTTTCTCGTCAAGAAGGACCAAGACCCGGCCCTGATACGCGACCACAAGGCCGCCTTCGAGCCCGATTGAGCCACCGCCCGCTCAACCGTCGCGCTTCGCGCACCAGCGGGCGTAGTCGGCGATGGTGTCGGCGTCGGGCGGGTAGAGGCCGGCGATCGAGTGGCCGGCGGCGACGCGCTCGAAGACGAAGCGCTCGAAGCGTTCCTGCTCGATGGCCTCGGCCGCGACCTCGGCGGCGAGGTCCGAGGGCACCACCACCACCCCATCGCCGTCGCCGACGATCACGTCGCCGGGCAGCACCGCGACCTCGCCGCAGGCGATCGGCTCGCCCACCGCGATCGCGTGGTGCAGGGTCATCGACTGCGGCGCCGCCGCCCCGGCGCAGAACACCGGCAGGTCGAGCTTGGCGATCGCGGCCGCGTCGCGCATCGGCCCGTCGGCGACCAGGCCGGCGACGCCCCGGGCGATCAGGCGGCGGACCAGGATATCGCCGGCCATCCCGGCGCCGCGCTTGCCGCGACAGTCCATCACCAGCACGTGGCCGGGCGGGGCTTCCTCGATCGCCCGACGCTGGGCGTAATCGGGATGGGCGCGCAATTCGGGCCGGGTGATGTCCTCGCGGGCGGGGATATGGCGCAGGGTGAAGGCCGGGCCGACGACGCGCCCCCCGGCCGGGTCGAGCGGCGCGACGCCCTTGATGAAGACGCTGACCACGCCGCGCTTGCGAAGCTGCGTCGTCAGGGTGGCGGTGGAGACCTCGGCGAGGCGGGCGCGGGTCTGGTCGTCGAGGGGAACGGGGGTTGGCAACATGGGTTGAACCTCCCCTATCGGGCTTGACCGTGGACCGGCGTCCGCCAGGCGACGTGATCGGCGGTCTGGCCGCGAACGACGGCGGTGAAGCGCTCGCCCAGGGCCTGGACCAGCGGGCCGATCGCGCCGCTTCCCACGGGGCGCTTGTCGACGCTCAGGATCGGCGTGATTTCGAGCGCCGTGCCGCAGAAGAACATTTCCTCGGCGGCGTAAAGCTCGGTGCGGTCGACCTCGCGCACCTCGGTCTCGCGGTCGAAATCCTCGGCCAACAGGCGGATGACCGTGTCGCGGGTGATGCTTTCGAGGATGTCGCTGGTCAGCGACGGGGTGATCGGCCGGCCGTCGCGGACCATCATCAGCGACGCCCCCGGCCCTTCCGACACCTTGCCGCGCGTGGTCAGGATGATGGCCCCGTCGTGGCCGTTGGCCTTGGCCTCGAGCCACACCAGGCGGCCGTGGTGGTAGTTGGCGACGCATTTGACCCGAGGCGGCATGGCGTTGTCGGGAATGCGGCTCCACGACGAGACCCCGCAGCGCATGCCCTGGGCGGCGTGGCGGCCGCGCGGGGTGGCGGCGATCGCCAGGCCCGAGGGGCCGGTCGCGGTCATCATGCCGTCATAGGCGTCGACATAGGCGAACAGGCGGATATAGGTGTCCTCGCGGAAGTCGTTGGCGCGGATCAGATCGAGGATGCACCCCTCGACATGCTCGACCGAGTGGATGTCGTCGAAGGCCAGCACCTTCATCGAAAAGCGCAGCCGCTCGACATGCTCGCGCAGGCGAAAGAGGTAAAGCTCCCCGGCCTCGGCGTTCCAATAGCCGCGAATGCCCTCGAACACGTTGACCGCGTATTTGAAGGACGGCGACAGGATGTGGACGCGGGCGTCGGCGGCGGGCACGATGGCGCCGTCGAGGCTCATGAATTTCACGTCGGTCATGGCTTTTCCTCTCTCCCCGATGCGCGCCCCGATGCGCGATATCGCGACTGTAGCGCAATTTACGTCAACCTTTACGCGGTAAAGGCGGCCTGCGTTCATTCGCCACGCGGGCTCCCGCCGCTGGCGCGGCGGCCCGCGCTTGCGGGCTGGCGCGATCCGGGTGGTTCCACCTGTTCGGATTGCGCTCAAGGCCCGGCCCTCGATCGACCATGCCCTCAATCGACCATTCCGGCGATTGTCGGGCTCGGGTGGCGGGCCTCGCGGTGGGCGATGTAGAGTGTCGCGGCGATGATCACCGCCGCCCCGGTCAGCGCCCGGGTATCGGGCACCTCGGCGAAGAAGAGGAAGCCGGCGGCGGCGATGAAGATGATGCGCGCGTATTGGAAGGGGGCGACGAAGCTCGCCTCGCCGGTGGCGAAGCCGCGGATGTCGCAATAGGAGCGCAGGGTGGCGAAGACCCCGACCAGGGCCATCAGCAACAGCGCCGCGAGATCGGGCGAGGTCCAGGCGATCAGCGCCGGCGGCACGCTGCCGGCCGACATGATCACCGTCGCGTAAAGCATCATGGTCAGCGGCGCCTCGGTGACCGAGAGCTTCTTGCCGATGATCAGGATCAGGGCGAAGATCGCCGAGCTTCCCACCGGCACCAGCATCACCGGGTCGATCGCCCCGCCCAAGGGGTCGAAGACGATCATCGTGCCGGCGAAGCCGACCGCCGTCGCCGCCCAGCGCCGCCAGCCGATATGCTCGCCCAACAGCGGCACCGCCATCAAGGTCACGAACAGCGGCGCGGTGAAGAACAGCGCCGTCGCCGTCGCCAGCGGCATATGGGTCAGCGAATAGAAGCCGAGATTGACCGCCACCACGCCGAGCAGTCCGCGCAGGAGATGCAGCGGCCAGCGCCGGCTGCGGGCGTGACGGACCCCGCGCCAGAGCACCACCGGCAACACGATCAACAGGCCGACGAAGCTGCGCGCGAAGGCGATCTCCATCGACGCCATGACGGACGACAGCTCGCGCACGCCGACCGCCATCACGGTCGAGGCGACCGAGGACGAAAGAATCCAGAGTGCGCCGCGTAGGTTCGCGCTCAGCGGCGGCGGCATGGACGGGGGGGCGCGTGGAGAACGATCATGATCGCCACCAGTCTAGCCCCAACCGCGCCGCCTGGCGAAAGACCGGGACCAGATCACAAGTTCTCTCCCCCCGTGGACAGTACGAATAGCGGACAGAACGAATAGTGGACCGACCGAATCGTGGATCGACCGATCACCATCCGCGCGAAGGCGGTCAAGGTCTTTGCGCGCAATCGCCACGGCGACCTGGCTTTCCGTTGATCTGTATCAATGCTGCGGTGCAGCATTGGCCTGAATATGCCTCTCACCCGCGGATGGCGAACAATGCCGATTGGCCGTCCGGATGGGAAATGTGGATTGATGGGAGCAGTAACATGCCCATGAAAGACGTAATCCTATTCTTACACCCGACTTTCGGGGTGCTTGGCCTCGTCGCGGCGGTCTGGGTCTTCGTCGAGACGCTCAATTCGACGGACGCCAATCAAAAGAGAATCTGGCTCGCGAGCCTGGCCGTCGCGGGCCTGTTCGCGCTTACCTGGTTCTTCGCCGAACGGTACTACACCGTCTACTACCACGCCGGTGACCAGCAGATCATCCAGAACGGACCGGTGCCGTGGGCGCACAGCTTCTTCATGGAGACCAAGGAGCATCTGTTCTTCATCCCGCTGATCCTGGCGTTCTATCTGCCGTTCGTGACGCGCCTGCGATTGTCGGTGAACAAGCCGGCGCGGACCATGGTGCTCGTCCTTGCCGCCTTCATCACGCTCAACGGCCTCGCCATCGAAGGCGCGGGCGCGATCATCAACTGGGGCGCCAAGACGACCCTGGCCCAAACCGTGCAGATGGCCCCGGCGGCCAGCCAGACGAAGGAGGTGCAGTAATGGATACGCAAAATCAAGCCCAGGCCCAAGGCCAAGGCAAGCTGCGCGAACAGGCGACTGGCGACACGTCCGAGGGCGCGAAGGCGGCGACCGCCGCCGCGTTCGGTCTGTCGGCCGCGATCACGGTCGTGTTCAACGTGGTCCTGGCCTTCGTCAAGGATTCATACCCGCCGCTCAACGCCTTCATGACGCAGTTGACGGGGCATCACTGGCGCACCCACGGTCTCGCGGACGTCATCCTGTTCGTCCTGTTGGGATGGTTTTTCATGGCGCGCGGCATTCCCGCCGGCGGGCTGACGAACAACACGGCGGTCACCCTCGCGGGCGCTGTCGTCATCGCCTCCGCGGCTTTGGGTCTCTGGTTCCTGGTCGTCTGAAACCGGGATACGGCCTGGACCTTCGGGCGCCAGAAACACGACCAAAGGCGGCTGTCGGCATGAACCGGCAGCCGCCGATTGTCGTGCCGGTAGGCCGACGCGGGCCATGCCGATCACACCGAAATCGGGGCCTGATCCCGCCAAATTAGGGCAGGTGACCACGTTCCGTTCGCGTGAGCGCCCGCTTCGCCGGCTCTCGCGCGAGCGGAGCCTTTAAGTCTTGGCGCAGCGTGGTTGGCGGCGGGAAGATTTGCTGCGGTCGGCGTCGTGGGCGATCCAGGCGATGCGCAGCGTGTTGGTCGATCCCGGGGTGCCGTAGGGGACTCCGGCGGTGATCACCAGGCCCTCGCCGCGCTTGGCGAAGCCTTCGTCGAGCGCCACCCGGCAGGCTTTTTCGACCATGTCGACGAAATCGGTGGCGTCGTCGGTGACCACGCAATGGACGCCCCAGGCGATCGCCAGACGGCGCGCCGTGGCCATCTTCGGCGACAGCCCGAGGATCGGCACGGCGGGACGCTCGCGCGCCGCCCTGAGGGTGGTCGATCCAGAGACCGAATAGGCGACGATGGCGACCGCGCGGATGGTTTCGGCGACCTTGGCGGCGGCGGCGGTGATGGCGTCGGCGGCGGTCGCCTCGGGGTCGGCGTGGTCGGCCTCGATCAGGCGCCGGTAGCGCGGATCGTTCTCGACCCGCCCGACGATCCGGCCCATCATCTCGACCGCCTCGATCGGGTAATGGCCGGCGGCGGTTTCGGCCGACAGCATCACCGCGTCGGCGCCGTCGTAGACCGCGGTCGCCACGTCGGAGGCCTCGGCCCGGGTCGGGGTCGGCGCCTCGATCATCGATTCGAGCATCTGCGTCGCCACCACCACCGGCTTGCCGGCGCGGCGCGCGCGGCCGACGATTTCCTTTTGCAGGACGGGGACCGATTCGGGCGCCAGCTCGACTCCGAGATCGCCGCGCGCGACCATGATCCCATCCGACAGGTCGATGATCTCGCCCAGGCTGTCGATCGCCGCCGGCTTCTCCAGCTTGGTCATGATCAGCGCCCGATCGCCGATCAGCTTGCGCGCTTCGGCCACATCCTCGGGGCGCTGCACGAAGGAGAGCGCCACCCAGTCGGCGCCGAGGTCGAGCGCGAAGGGCAGATCGCGACGGTCCTTCTCGGTCAGCGCCGCGATCGGCAGCATCACGCCGGGCAGGTTGACCCCCTTGTGATCGGAAAGATGGCCGCCGGCGATCACCGTGGTCTCGGCGAAATCGTCGCCCCGACGGACAGTGCGCAGGCGGATGCGGCCGTCGTCGAGCAGCAACTCGGTGCCGCGCTCGAGCGCCGCGAACACTTCCCCATGCGGCAGCGAGACCCGGCGCCCATCGCCCGGGGTCGGGTCGAGGTCGAGGCGAAAGCGCTTGCCGGCGACCAGGTCGATCGGACCGTCCGTGAATTCGCCGATCCGGAGCTTCGGCCCTTGCAGGTCGAACATGATGCAGATCGGCCGCGAGAACTCGGCCTCCAGCGCGCGGACGACGGCGTGGCGCGCCCGGTGATCGGCGTGGTCGCCGTGGCTGAGGTTGAAGCGGAAGACGTCGGCTCCGGCCTCGAACAGCCGGGCGATGGTGTCGCGATCCGAAGTGGCCGGCCCCAGGGTGGCGACGATCTTGGCGTTACGATGACGGCGCATGGTTCACAGTCTACTCGGTTATCAACAGGGCTCGGAAGTCATTGACATTGGTGCGCGTCGGCCCGGTGACAACGAGATCGTCGAGGGCGGCGAAAAAGCGATAGGCGTCATTGTCGGCGAGCAGCGCGCGGGCGTCGATCCCGGCGGCGCCGGCGCGGGCCAGGCTCGTGGGGGTGGCCAGCGCGCCGGCGTTGTCGCCGTCGCCGTCGATGCCGTCGCTGTCGCCGGCCAGGGCATGGACCCCGCCCAGGCCGTTTAGCGCGATGGTCAGCGCCAGCAGGAACTCGGTGTTGCGGCCGCCGCGCCCTTCGCCGCGCACGGTGACCGTGGTCTCGCCGCCCGAGAGGATGACGCAGGGCGCGACGATCGGCTGGCCATGGCGGACCACTTGGCGGGCAATGGCGGCATGGACCAGGCCAACGTCGCGGGCCTCGCCCTCGATCGCGTCGGCCAGGATCAGCGCCGCCGCCCCGGCCGCCCGGGCCGCGGCCGCCGCCGCCTCGAGCGCGTCCTGACTGGTGGCGATGATCCGGGTCTCGGCGGTGGCCAAGCGCGGGTCGCCGGGCTTCGGCGTTTCGTCGGCGGCGGCGGCGAGATGGCGGGCGATGGCCGACGGCGGAGTGATCGCGTATTTGGCCAGCACCGCGCGGGCGTCGGCGAAGCTGGTCGGATCGGCGACCGTGGGACCGGAGGCGATGGTCGCCGGGTCATCGCCGAGAACGTCGGAGATGGCCAGGGTCACCACCCGCGCCGGGGCGGCGGCCAGCGCCAGCCGCCCGCCCTTGATCGCCGACAGATGCTTGCGCAGGCGGTTGATCTCGTCGATCGTCGCCCCGGCCTTGAGCAGCGCCTGGTTGAGCGTCTGCTTGTCGGCAAGCGTTATTCCCTCTGCCGGCGCCGCCAAGAGGGCCGAGCCGCCGCCCGAGATAAGGCACAGCAGCAGATCGTCGGCGCCTAGCCCCCGGGTCTGCTCCAGGATGCGCGCGGCGGTGGCGCGGCCGGCGTCGTCGGGGAGCGGATGGCCGGCCTCGACCACCTCGATGCGGCGGGTCGGCGCGCCGTGGCCGTAGCGGGTGACGACCAGGCCCGAGAGCGGCCCCGGCCAGTGGGCCTCGACCGCCGCCGCCATCGCCGCCGCCGCCTTGCCGGCGCCGACCACCAGCGTGCGCCCCGAAGGCGCGGACGGAAGATGGGGCGGCAGGCATCGCGCCGGGGCCACCGCCGCCACCGCGGCCGCGAACAGGCGGCGCAGGAAGCCGCGCGGATCGGCCCGGAAATCGACCGCCGCCCCGGCGTTGATCGGCGCGTTGATCGGCGCGTCGATATCGGCCGTCATCGGCGCGCCGCGTCGCTCGGCCGGCGAGGGGCTGTCATGACGAAATCCCATGGGAACGGCGAGAGCCGCGATCTTAGGGCGAGGCCGCGCGGCGATGCAACCGCGCCACCGGATGGCTTCTCGCGGCGGCGAAATCGATTATGATCGCCCTCATGACGGATACCGTTCCCCTTCTCGATCCCGCGCGCCCCATTTCCCCTTGCCCCCGGCTTCTCGGTCCCGGCGATGGGCCGGCGGTCGAAATTATCGGTCGCGACGGCCCCGCTAAGAGTCTGGCTGAAAAAGAACCATTTTGTTTCAAAGCCTTACCATCCTCCTGACGAGGAGCTGGATGCTTGCGATCATGAGCCATGCCTCGGCGCTGGCGATGGATGCCTCGAAGTCCTT
>Ga0114931_10002033_pt1 | contig 25767 bp, 22 predicted proteins | sample 2SBtaG_FD_89579 | JGI IMG/M metagenome (GOLD analysis project Ga0114931, IMG submission 89579) | Deep subsurface microbial communities from Kolumbo volcano to uncover new lineages of life (NeLLi) - 2SBTROV14_V59a metaG | ecosystem: Environmental > Aquatic > Marine > Volcanic | place: Kolumbo... | reverse complement strand
GTTCTGTCCACTGGACTCTGCGAGCGAACAGAGTTCCGTGGATAGAGTCTGTGAGATGGCGAGCATAATTTTCTTACATAATAAACGAAGATTTAGTCGTAAATACTATAGGCTGTATATTAAGCAAACAAATTTAACTAAAGGACAAATTTTCTCTTTTATTTTGGGAGAAAAATAGCTACATATAAACTTATTTATTTATGAAAAATCATTAAGTTTAATTGCTTGTTTAAAATATTAATATTTTTAAGCAAACTTTATTTAGTTTAAGAAAATGGTACTCCATACCAAATATGTTTAACGGGCGGTGTAGATAATTTGTTTTGTTAAAATAAAATAGCTCCTGATAAGTTTCAAAAACATATTTTCGTTTTTTGCCGTAAAATATTTTTATCATTGCTTATAAAAAAAACAGTTTTAGTTAAACTTATCTTTGCTTTTAGTCCACAGATTTGAAACTGTTTTTTTGATTTCCGCAAAATTACTATCTTTGCTTTAGTATCAAATTAAAATTAAATGTTGTAAAATTGGAAATGCATTCATTGAGTAAAGGTTACATACAAGTATATACCGGGAACGGCAAAGGCAAAACAACGGCTGCAATAGGACAGGCAGTGCGGGCAGCTGGTTTTGGGTTAAAAACATATTTATTTCAGCTGATGAAGGACTTTAACTATAATGAATTAAAAAGTTTAAACTTGCTGAAAGATAATATCACCGTAGAACAGTTTGGCAACGATTCGTTTGTGTTTGCAAAAGAACCACCGAGTAATCAAATGGTTGCAAAAGTAAAAGCCGGACTTAATTCCGCCAAACAAAAAATGCTTTCCGGTAAGTTTGATTTAATAATTTTGGATGAGATTTGTGTATCTATCTATTTTAAATTATTAACGGTAAGCGAAGTAATTGATTTCTTGAATATGAAACCCGAAAAAGTAGAAATAATTTTAACCGGCAGATATTGTCCTAAAAAAATTATTGAGTTGGCCGATCTTGTTACGGAGATGAAAGAAGTTAGACATTACTACAATCGAGGAGTAGAAGCAAGGAAAGGAATTGAAGCATAATTAAAATATTAGAATATTAAGGAATTATTTTTGTTCATTATTAATGAGGGAAACTATGGAAAAAATTACAAGAAACTCAAAAATATTAAAACGTGAAGAGACAGCTTTACTAATTGTTGATATTCAGGAACGCATCCTCGGAGTTATGCGGAATTACAAAAGCGTAGTTGAAAATACAATTAGGCTCATTAAAGGTGCAAAAATTCTTGGGATACCGGTTTATTACACGGAGCAATATCCTAAGGGACTTGGCGAAACAGCGGAAGCAATTAAAAAGGAATTGAATGAAATCAAAGCTATTCAAAAAATGAGTTTTAGTTGTTATGGTGCCGAAGATTTATTTAATGAATTCAAGAAGAAAAATCATAGACAAATAATTGTTACGGGAATAGAAACACACGTTTGTGTACAGCAGACAGTTCTAGATTTGCTAGCTAATAATTTTCAAGTAAATCTTCCGGCAGATGCGGTTTCTTCGCGAAAAAAAATTGATTATAAAACCGCATTGGAAAGAATGCGTGCCAATGGTGCCGAAGTAACAACTTCCGAATCAGTGTTATTTGAATTATTAAATGTTTGCGGCACATCTGAGTTTAAAGAAATCCTTCATATTATAAAATAGTTCAGCATTTTTCTACCAACCCGATAAGAAATTATCGGGTTGTATCAGTTAAATTATTAATCCGTTTAGCAAAGTTATACTTCAATATCTTTCAAATTTTATCAACAAGAGCCATCAAAACCAACTATTATTGCGAAGCTAATTTTAAGTTTATTTTTCTCAGCATTTTATCAACTTCTGCTTTTTGTATTTTCGATAAATTTAACTTTTGAATTTTAACAAATTCGCTTGTAGCTTCTTCATATAATTTTAAGTTGTATAATTGATTGGCAAAATAAATTCTAGAATTAATCATTTTTTTCGTTTTCGGATGTTTCCTGAAAGTTTCACGAGCGACCAGAATTGCCGATTTGGGATAACCTTCTTCCGAAAGTTGTTTTGCTCCGTTTAGTTTCTTTTCTCCGAGCAAATCTTCGGATATCACCACAGATGAATTTTTCCCGATTTCAGAACCGTAAACCGCAGTAGTTCTTCCGTTGCTTTTTTGGTTTCCGCCCGGCAATCTTTTTATATCTTCAACGGCAAGCTGCAAAAGTAAATCATTGATGGAAATATTTTTAATATTATTTAAGCCGAGTGCAGAATTGCTTTTAAGCAGAAAAATTTTTCCTTTATTATCTAATTGAATTAAAGAATTGTTGTCTGTAATTAACAAATCATTCCCGTTTAATTGATCGCCTTTTTTAACAAGCGTTGCTTTTTCATCAGTTCCTTTCAACACCATAACTTTTCCGTTTACTTTTGTTACGGTAAATTCTTGTGCAAATACACTAACGCTGAATAGAAAAATAATTATTGTTAACTTTTTCATTTCCCCCTCCTAATAAATATCTACAATTTGTACTGTGCCTTTTGCCAAACCGAGATTTTCAATAGCTTCTTTCTGAAATTTTTCGGCGGCAATCGACCACGCTTTGTCAAAATCCGTTAATGATGTAGTTTCAACGGGAATCCAAATTTCGTCATCCCCGTTTATGTTTTTCCGGACAAAATATTTTTTATCATTATTTGTTATTAAGCTGTATTGCCCGGCTTTAATATTTGTGTTTACAATTAAGTTTACATGGCTAACCCCGTCTTTGGCACGATAATCAACAAAAGCAGTTTGAATGCCTATGCTTTCCAAAAGTGAACCGAATGCTGTACTTAAATCATCACAATCTCCGCCCTTCAGTTTTAGAGTTTCACTCGGGAACTGAACATATTCAACCGATGAACGGGGGTCGGCAACATAAACCATTAACTTTGCAAAATTATTAAACAGTATTTTGGTTTTAATAAAATTCTTTAATCTTAAATCGGTTTGTTCAATCTCTGTTTTGTGAACAGCAAGAATGGATTTTGCAAAATCTGCTGCTGATTGATAATTATTATCGAGAAAATATTTAAGTGTACTTACTTTTCCATCCCAACTGTTCATGTCATTAATCAGAATAGGTTTTTGTATTTGTTCCTCCGTTTCGGAAGAATTTGTAGAAATATAAAAATTGGCCTCTGATATTGTTCTTTTGGTAATATATTTTTTATCCTTTGAAAGAATAGTAAAAAAATGAACGTCCGCTGTATCTTTCGGAGCAATTACAACCGGAGGCGATTCTATTTTTTCATCATTAATAGCCGAAATATAGCTCGATGGTTTTACGGTAACAGGCTTATCCGAAATATTCAAAATTCTTCCAATTGCAAAAGGTTCGTTAATATATTTTTCAGCCATAGTCGGAAATATTTGTTTTGTGATTTTAACATCCAAAAATTTAATTTTCTTTTCCGGAATAAATGAAAGTGAAATATTAGCTGACAGCAGCAATTTATTATGGCTGTATTGGTTGTTAAAAATGTTACTTATTCGGTTGTTTGAAAATTCCTTAAGAGATCTTTCAACATCTCTACCCGATGAATAATTTAACCATGAAAATGACAAGGAAAAATTTGCACGGCTAATATTGAGCGACGGCATTACGGCGGCAAAATAAGGTGTTTGTTTTTCATCGTGAAAAATATTTGCGGAGAGTTGAATATCATTTCCGAATAAATTAAATCCTGTATTCAAACCTGCTGTAAAAGAGGAAGATGTTTCATATCTTGCTGAAACACCAAAATATTTAACCGGCTGATAATCAAATCCTAATATTGCACCTTTTGATTTGTCCATTTCAAAATCTGTTTCGGTAACTGCAAGTTGCTTACTCTCAATCAGAAATAAATTATAAGAAGCAGCGCTGACAATTAGGTTTTCCAAAAGAGAAAAACTAATTCCCAAGTCCCCGCGTAAAAATTTATTTGATGAAAGTTGACTTTCGGTTGTGAAGTAATTTAATGTATCGGAAAATACAGGTGTCAGTTTGTCCTCCGTTAATTCCTCCGTAAAATATCTGAATGTAATTCCAAAATCGAAAACTTTGCCGATATTATACGAATACCCGAGTCCGAATTTTTCTTTGTATTTAATATTTGAATTTAATATTTCCACCGAATCACCAAGAATAATATTTGTGCCTGAATTAAAATTAAATTCCAATTGCAGTCCCGGAGAGTAGCGAGCGTACAGATAATGACTGCCAATTTTTTTGGAAATAGAAAACATATACAAATTACTGCTTGTAGTACTTGCAGCAAATTCAGTTCCGTAAACCGCTGAAATTTCCCAATCCCTTGTATTGGAAAAATTTACCGGATTCATTTCAAATGAATTTAGTCGGAATTTACCAAGTTCTTGTGCTGCACTTCCGCCCCAAAAACCAAGCGACTGCTGTGCAAATATTTCTGTTTTGGAGTTTCCGGTTAGAAATATAATAGCAAGAACACAAGCAAATTTACTGTACTTCAAAAATGATATTGTGAATGCTTTGTGCCGCAATGAAATTATCGTTTAATGAATTATTATTAGTTATTTTCTTTCCAATTTTTCGGATGAAAGTTAAAACGATTTTGTCGAATCTTCCGAACGGTATCGGTTGAATGTATCGAGTTGGAATTCGCAAAAATCCATCATCCTTGGTTTCAAATTTTAAGAGAGGGAATACCCCCTTTCCCCCCTTAGGAATTCCCCCGAGAATTATTTCTATTTTACCTGTTTGTCCTGCGTTCCAGCTTAATTCGAGTTTTACATTCCCATCGCTTCGTTTTCCTATTACCCTCACTCGTCCGGTTATTTCATTTGGAACTGTTAAATTGAATTGAATGTGATTTCCCATAGTTGAATTTATCTGAACATTAACATTCGAGTTATAAGGAAACGGTATTCTGTTAGGATGAAATTTATCGTGATACCTTAAAATATATTTTAAGCCTATCAAAGTATCTGTACGAACTCCGGCATTCATAATTGGAATTCTTGCTGGAACAACTCGTGCAGTATCATTACCAAATTTTATCCTGCCGATATATCTGCTTTTAAACCCAACAGTTCTTCTGCGATGATTCATTATTGGCTTTGTCCTGTCAAAAAAAATGGCATTTGCAGTACCGGTTTTAAAAACATTACCGTTCACACTGTATTTAATTCCGCTTAAAATAATAAAATTTGAATTGTGCGGCAGCGGATCGATAACGCCTGTTGAATCATATCCGTTAGAATAAACAAATTTACTTGGTTCAGGCGAAAGCACTTGAACGTCAAAATTATCCGCCGGTTCGTTTACCGGGACTAATTCTGTGGGAATAGGAGCGTTGCACGAAACTATTACAAGTGGAAATAATATAAATATTAAATATTTAACTAAATTTTTCATTATCTGTTTTCATTCACAAAAATTGTTTTTTAAAATACAGAAAGGAAGAGCTTTTGTAAAGCCCTTCCTTATAAATCAACATTTATAGAACAATGTAAGGGATGCCCCAAGTATTTTCCTCGACCGGAGCAGAGTCGTCATTTATCGCTTGGAAAGGAATAATATTTATTATTGCGTGTTTCCAGCCCGGGAACTGCAAAGTTTTCCAAGTTCCTTCATAAGTTTTATGATATGTTGTCCCGTCAAAAGTTGAAGAAACGAGTTCAAATCTTTTCTTCGAGCGATGAAGTCTGTTTGACCGCATTGCTCCATAAGTTAAGGTAACGTAGTCCTTATCAGCATAAGCTGAATTTACTTTTACTACAACGCGTACATCGCGGAAACGGTGAAGTACAGGAATTTGATGGCGGAAACCGGCACCACGATACAAGAAATAATCATTTGGATCTGTAATCAACATAGAATCACCACTCGGATAGAATATTGAGACGGATGCAATTTCAAGAGCAGGATTTAACGTACCGCCTTCTGGCAATGAAATTGCTTTGATTTTCCAATTGCTATCAGGAAACGCTGTGTTTGCTCTTTTTTCAAAAATGATTTTTCTTGTTACTGTTGTTGAAAATTGTTTTTGAATTACAGTGTCGATAGTATTGTGTCCATTTGAGTCTGCCGGAGTATATGAACCGGCAATATAGAGTGTGCCCGAAAAATTCTTTGTTAATAATCCGACTGCCGAATCTCCGTCAAATGTTACATCTAATGATCTATCAATTAGAAACATTCGCTGCCCAACTCTTAAAGGATAAATTTGTGTAGATGTTTTCCCGAGTCCGAAATCCATGGCCGTTTCTTCATTATAATTAGGTTCAAACGATTCCAGTGATTCGTCATTATCGGTTATTTTTAATAACGCCTGTTCGTCGGTCTGGCTTCCGTTATTGCCAGGGTCTAAAATTGTACTATCCGATTTACATCCAAAAAGCCCGAATGTGAAAAAAGCGAATAAGATTGCTGCTGTTAGTTGTGTTTTGTACTTCTTCATGAGTTCCTCCCATTAAGTTGTTAGTGTTTGCTGTTTGATTTCTGCCTAACTTTGTACATTTTGTGTGCCAAAACGAAAAAGTGTCCTAACGCATTTATTTACAGCGACTTAACTATTTGCAACAAATTTCACAAATGCGTGAAAAACACTACAAATGCCTGAACCGGTAAATTTCAGGTAAATAGCTATAAAAAGTAGATTGATTCTGTAGATAAAAATGATTTATATAAAAGCAGTATAAAATAAAACACCCAAATAATAATTAAATTATTTGGGCGTAGTATAAATGAAATGTTTGTTACTTATCTACTAAGAGGTTTCAATTTAGCATGTTTTTTATTGTCATTCCTCTTAGATTTTTTATTTGAATTTTGATTTTCAATCTTTAACAATTCAATCTCAAATACTAAAGTTTTATTTGGTCCAATAGTTTTTCCACTGCCATTATATCCATAAGCAATTTTTGAAGGAATCCAAATTTTCCATTTACTACCAACTTTCATCTTCATTAATGCTTCGGTCCAGCCTTTAATTACTCTGTTAACAATAAACTCAGCGGGTTTCCCCCTTTTATATGAGCTGTCAAAAACTTTTCCGTTTATAAAATATCCTTTGTAATTAACCTTGACTTTTGAATTATATCTGGGTGATGCACCTTTACCTTTTTTCAATATCTTATATTGTAATCCGCTTTTGGTTGTAATAACACCTTTCTTCTTTTTGTTTTTAGCAAGGAATGCTTGACCCTTTTTTAAATTAAGTCTGCCTAATTCTTGTCTTGCTTTTCGCTTAGCAATGTATTGTTCGTTTTGATAATCAATAATTATTTTTCGTGTTTGCTTTCTTGTTAGAGCCCACGATGTATCATAATATCCACTTCTGATTGCATTTAATAGAAGATCGATATCTACATCAACTTTTTGTCTTTTTAAGTTTTGTCCGAATTCAAGTCCGACTGCATAACTAAGTGAATCTTTTTTTGATGAGAGATCAGCATTACCTGATTTTGTTCCTCCGCTTTGGCAGGCAACGGTACTAAATATTAAAAGAATTGAAACAAATGCTATTTTAATTTTCATTATTACTCCTGATTTAGATGAGAATTTAGTTTTATTAAAAACAATTTAACACTATAAATTTATTAAAGTTTCTATTTGCAATTTTTAAATTATCATTTTATAAAAACTACAAATTTTTGCTTAAAATTACTGTAGTCCAAATTGTTTAAGATGATGATGGAAATGGCGTTTATGAAATTGAAGCCATTCTTTAAAGTCCAATTTGTCATAAGTCGGATTTATTAGTTTTGCGTCTCTCTTATTTTTAAAATAAGCTTAAAACTTATCAGTTTCGTTTTTTTTGTTAAGAAGTTTTTACAATCGATTTAATATTAATTTCATTGTATTATTATTTTAAATTTAGGTAATATTCGCAGAACTATGTGAGATGTAAAAATTCTTTTGTCTTTTTACTTTATTCTTTTATCTTGCAAGTTGCAACTTGCTGCGCTATGATATATAAGATTATTATCCCTTATATTTATTCCCGTAATTAATTTGAAATAATAATCTATATAAAAACTCTAAAGAAATAAAATGTATTCAACATTTGAAACTGAAATTATTGTCCGTCCCGATGACATTGATATGAATAATCATGTTCACTATTCAAAATATTTGGATTATCTTTTGGCAGCACGTTACGAGCAAATGCACAAAGATTATAAAATGACAATGGGGAATTTATTGAACGCGGTTTTACTTGGGTTGCCTCGGAAGTAAATATAAAATATAAGCGTGGAATTCTATTGAATGAACAGGTTTTAGTCCGCACACAAATGGATCATTACAAAGGAGCACAAGTATTTGTTAATTTTTGGATACTTAAAAAAGAAACGGAAAAAATAGCTGCAGAAGGTATGGCGATTTATACAATGATTTCAACAGCAAACGGAAGGCCGGTTAGAATCCCTCAGGATATTCTTGAAAGATATTCTATATAGTATTTACACATATCCGGCAACCGACGGATGTTCGTCAAAGCCGAATCTTCGATTTTTTTGCAAGAAAATAATTTAGTTCAAAAAAAATTCAATATGATTCAAAATTAGTCCGCCGTGGCGGATTAGAAAAATAGAATACTTGTCGCAGACTCTCGCTCACTCGCAGAGTCCGGTGGACAGAGTTCGTGACTGTGAGATGAATAAATTCTAAATTCATAATTCTAACTTGCACTTTAGTGCACTAGGATTCTATATTGAATTACAAATGCTGTCCGCGGTGTTTCTGTAATAAATGTATGTTTTGAAATTTACTTTTTCGATTTTTATTCCTGCAAGCATTGCACGATTGTAAAAATCCGAGTCTTCGCTATAATCGATATTCCTAAAACCATTTAATTTTTGGAACACTTCTTTTCCCCCAAAAAAAGTTCCGCCTATCACACAATCATTTAAATGAATTTTTTTAGAAAAATCATTTTTATCTTTTACATATTTATTCCCGATAATTTTTACACCGCCATGTAACAATTCAATTTCGGGATGCTGTTTCAAAAAATCTATTCTTAATTTTAAGTGCTCTGGCAAATACTCATCATCACTTCCCAGAAAAGTAATATATTTACCGCTTGCAGTACTTATTCCTTTGTTCAAAGAAAGCGGTAAACCTTTATTGCTTTGTTTAAAGTATTTAATATTTGAAAATTTTAACGTATAGTTTTTGCATAAATCATAAGTTTTGTCTGTACTGCCGTCATCAATAATTATTAATTCCCAATCGGTAAATGTTTGTTTCAAGACAGATTGAATAGCTCTGTTTATAATATATGCTCTGTTATAAGAAGGCAAAACAATTGAAACAGTATGTTTAACATCTTTGTATAAATTCATTGTAAATAATTAGTAAGCAAAATAATCGATTCTAAAAAATAACAATTTTTCCTATATTACAAGATTACAAAAAAAAGAATAATACAAAACATTTATGAGTTACAAAAAACAAAAAGAGTTTTTGGAAAAACTAAAAAGGTTCGAAAGAAAATTTGATTCGAAAGAAGCATCAACTTATAAGATGTTTTTAAAAAGACATAAAGATGATGAGGACCTCGATAGTCTTTCAATGAAAAAATTGGAAGCCTTGTACAATAAATATTACACTAACAGAAAAAAGAAAAGCTTAGACGGATTATTTAAGACCATTCCTGAAAATTAATCTTTTCAATTTATAAACAGCTTTTTATTAATGGGGACATAATGGATTATAAGAAACTGAACAGAATTTTTGCGGCGATTATTTTTATTATTGCGGCATTAACATATTTTTCAACAGTGCAACCTTCTGTTTCATTTTGGGATTGCGGCGAGTTTGTTGCTTCATCATATTTGATGCAGGTGCCTCATCCGCCCGGAACTCCTTTGTTTTTAATGCTTGGAAGAGTGATGACACTTATTCCGTTTGCCGCAAATCTGGCATTTCGCGTAAATACAATTTCTGTTTTGGCAAGTAGTTTTACAATTATGTTTTTGTATTTAATAGCCGTACGTGTTATTGAATCATTTAAAGGAAGAAATTATAAATCGATGTTAGAGGCTGTGGGGACGTATGTAGCTGCCGGCATCGGAGCATTATCTCTGGCTTTTGGTGATACTTTTTGGTTCAATGCCAACGAAGCAGAAGTTTATGCTTCTGCTACATTTTTCATAGCAATTGTAGTTTGGCTTATGATGGTTTGGTACAGAAAAGCGGATGAACCGGACAATGAAAAATATCTTTTAATGATTGCTTATCTAATTGGTCTATCTACGGGTGTGCATTTAATGTCGTTGCTGGCAATTCCTTCGATTGTTATGATTATTATGTTCCGTAAATATGTAGATGATGAAGATAAGTTAAAATACACTGCAAAATTATTCGTGATTCATTCGGCTATTATATTATTAATTGCTATTGCAATGTGGGCTTCGCAAACCGAACATTCAGCACCGGATGCAGCTACTTACAAAGCTTTTGATAGAAGAATGATTCTTATTTTCCTTACGGTAAGTGTTATATTTATGGGTGTCTTCTGGAAAAAAATCTTTAATAAAAATTCATTTTATTTGCCTATAATCTTCGGAGGCATTGCGTTAATGTTCGTTTATCCGGGCATTGTTAAATATATTACCGATATTATTACAAGAATAGGGGGCAATGACACCACATTTGACGTTATTATCTTTCTCGGTATCGTTGCTGCTATAGGTTATCTTGCATATTGGGCAAACAAAAACAATAAACAAACCCTAAATTTAATAGCGAAAAGTGCTCTTTTAACTTTAATAGGATTTACAACTTATTCTATGATTATTATCAGAGCAAACCAAGATCCGCCGATTAATATGAACAATCCCAAGAATTTCCCTGATTTGGTTTCGTATTTAAACCGTGCCCAATACGGTGACTTTCCTACATTCCAAAGAAGGTTTTCGCAGGAACCGAATCAGAGGGGTATCTACACAAATTACTCAAGCGATCTCGATTTCTTCTGGCGATATCAAATGAACCACATGTTTCATAGATATTTATTGTGGAATTACGTCGGACGAACTTCTACTGTTCAAGATGCAAATTATGACTGGACGGAATTTTACTTTATTCCATTTCTACTCGGTTTATTTGGACTTTATTATCATTTCCTGAAAGATTGGAAGATGGCGTCGATATTTTTAGTTATGTTCATTTTCCTCGGGTATTTAACGGCATTCTACCAAAACCAGCAGCAACCGCAGCCAAGGGAGCGTGATTATTTTTATGTCGGGGCATTTTTTGTTTATTCGTTGTGGGTTGCCCTCGGTGTACGGGGATTGCTTGATCTTGTTGTAGAACAATTTAAGGGATCCAAACTTGCAAAAGCAGGTTACTATTTTGTTTTAATATTTGGGATTTTGCTTGTTCCGGTAAATATGTTCTTTTCAAATTATTTTGATCACGATAGATCAAAAAATTATGTGCCTTGGGATTATTCATACAATTTATTACAAAGTGTAGCTCCAAATGCAATTTTGTTTACAAACGGCGATAATGACACTTTTCCACTTTGGTATTTACAGGATGTTGAGGGTGTTCGCCGTGATGTACGAATTGCTAATCTGAGTTTGTTAAATACAGGCTGGTACATTGATCAACTGAAAAATACAACGCCTTTCGGTACAAAGGAAATTAAGATGACACTTTCCGAAAGAGACATTGCCGATATTGGTCCGCAAAGATGGAAAACACAAAAAATTGCAATGCCGGTTTCAAAAGAAACATTTAAGAAATTCGGTGTAACGGATACCTCTATTATCAATAAGGGTAAAATTGAATGGACGATGAAGAACACACTTCAGTTTGGTACAATTAAAGCTGTTAGGACCCAAGATATTGTTGTACTTAGTATTATTATGGCAAATAAATTTAAGCGACCTATTTATTTTGCAGTTACGGTTTCGGATGATTCCAGAATCGGGCTAAATAGTTATATGCAGATGGAAGGTATGGCATATCGCTTAACTCCGAAGAAAGGTCCGAGAAACACCGAATATATAAACGAAAAAATAATGCGTGAGGATTTATTTAATGAACCAAAAGGATTCAGCAAAACTTATCAGCCCGGTTTCAAATTTCGCGGTTTAAATGATCCGTCGATGTTTTTGAATGATAATCAAAGAAGGCTTGTTCAAAATTATCGTAATTCTTTTATGCGTCTTGCTCTTTACTATTTATATCAAACCCGGAACTATAAAATGGTTGTTAAAACTCTGAATGAAATGGAAAAGAAAATTCCTAGGGAAAATATTCCAATTGATTACAGGCTTTTGCACGATATTGCGAGCATATACCGTGAAGCCGGAGATAATAAACAAGCCCAAAAACTTGACAGTGAAGTTATTCCTTATGCTTTAAATAGAATAAAAACTAATCCCAGAGATTTTCAGGGTAGATACAGTCCGTATCTAATGCTCATTGAAATTTATGAGAATAACCAACAATACAATAAAGCTGTTAATATTTTACGAAAACTTCAGATGTTTGCACCAAATGACCCAAGCATTAAAAGGAAAATAAATAGTTTGCTGCGATTGGCAAAAAGCAGTCAGCCTGAAGTTAAGAAAAAAACATTGCAGATTGATAGCACAAAAAGAACACAATAATTTTAAATTTCTAAAATTGCTGAGCTCACAAAGATCTATTTCTTTGTGAGTTTGGTTTTTTTATATGCTTCCTAATCAAAATATAAAACCAAATAAAGTATTGATATTAGCTCTATCGGGAATCGGTGATGCTTTAATGTTTACGCCTGCACTGCAATTATTAAAAAAAAATCTTCCGGATACGGAATTTGATGCTCTCGTTATGTACAAAGGTGTTGAACAAATATATAATAGATTGCCGCAAATTGACAATGTTTTATTTTATGATTTCTTAAATTCTAATTTTATAAGTGCATTAAAATTTCTTTTTTCAGTTAGAAAAAAATATGATATAACAATTAATGTTTATCCGTCGAATAGAAAGGAATACAATATTATTTCCTTTTTTATCGGAGCAAAAATTCGGGCTGCCGTTAATTATTTGCGACAGTCAAAACGTAATTTTAATTTTTTAAATACCAATCTGATTGCAGAAATAGATACATTACATAACGTTGAGGAAAATGTAAAACTCAGCGAGATAGTTACACAAAAGAAAACGGATAAAATCCCTGAATTATTATTCCCTCTGAATGAAGAAGACATTTCCGTCTCAACGAATTTTTTGACTGAAAATGAAATATCGGAAGACCAAATTGTAGTCGGTTTCCATCCGGGCTGTTCAACGTTAAAGAATCATATTAAGCGAAGATGGGAACCCGAAAAATTTGCCGAACTTGCGTCAAAACTTTCGGCTGAATTTAATGCGATAATATTTTTATTCGGCGGAAAAGAAGAAAAGGAATTACGAATACTCATTATTGAAAAATCAAATGCAGAAAAAATCATTGAAGTGTCCGCCGGCAATATTGCACAGTCCGCCGCTGTAATGAAAAGATGTGATGTTTTTGTTTCAAACGATTCCGGACTAATGCACATTGCCGCTTCGCAAAAATTGAAAATTGTTTCGATAATTGGACCTACCAATACAAATTATATCCATCCTTGGAAAACCGAATATAAAACTGCATCCTTAAATTTGGAATGTTCACCTTGCTTTTATTATTCACCTAAACCGTTGGAGTGCCATAGAGAAGATGTCAAATTTAAGTGTATTAAAGAGTTAAGTGTTGAAAGTGTATTTGAGAAAGTGAAAGGTTATTTAATTTAATCTATTAGAATTAAATTATTATTGAGTTATACACTTGTTTACATCAAAGGACATGTCACCTAACTATTTCTTAATGCGGAGCATCAATTTTTTCTACACCGAGTTCGTATGATTTTCATCATTTTATTAACTGCTTAGACTTACCGACTACCTTTGTTTTTGTTTATTGTATAATCAAAAAATTTTTGTAAAACTTTATATTAAAACAAAATTTTATCACCGCACTAAATTTGACTATTTAATCAAATTCTATTATTTTGAAAAATATTTCTTTCAATAAGGTGAAATTAAAAAATGACGAATAAGAAATTTCTGAATTTATTCCTTAATAAGACAACCTCTCTTATTCTTATGGTTGGCTTTCTAACAATTTCTTTTGGTGAAACACAGAAACCTGTAAGAGCCAAACACGGTATGGTAGTAACTGTAAGTACACCTGCATCTAAAGTCGGATTACAAATTTTGAAACAAGGCGGAAATGCAGTTGATGCAGCTGTTGCTACTGCATTTGCTTTGGCAGTTACTTATCCGTTTGCCGGTAATATAGGTGGTGGTGGTTTTATGGTAATCCATCTTAAAAGCGGGAAAAATACAACAATAGATTTTAGAGAAAAAGCTCCATTAAAAGCAAGCAGGAATATGTACTTAGACAAAAATGGTAAATACGTGCCTTCTTTGAGCAAAGAAGGAGCATTGGCAGTTGGAGTTCCGGGCAGTGTTGCAGGAATGATTTATGCCTTGGAAAAATACGGAACAATGACATTATCTAAAGTAATTGAACCTGCAATTAAATTAGCCAAGAACGGTTGGAAACTCGATATGCGTTCGGCCAAAATGTTTAAAAAATTTCTGCCTAAATTTTCAAAATATCCTGTTTCTTTTAAAATATTTTCAAATAACGGAAAACCTTATAAAGAGGGGGAATTATTTGTACAACCTGAACTTGCCGAAACACTTGAGTTAATTAAAAATAAAGGATTGGATGGATTTTACAAAGGAAAAACTGCCGAACTGCTAATAAAACAAATTCAAGATTTGGGTGGAATTATTACACAGAAAGATTTGGACAAGTATAAAGCAGTTGAAAGAAAACCAATAATCGGAGAGTATCGTGGATACAAAATTGTCTCAATGCCACCGCCAAGTTCAGGTGGAATTATTCTTGTTGAGATGTTAAATGTGCTCGAAAATTTTAAATTTAAGCCTAGCGAATGGGGAAGCAGTACTTACTATCATAAATTAGTGGAAACAATGAAGTATGCCTATGCAGATCGTTCGGTTCATCTTGGTGATGCTGACTTTTATCCTGTCCCGCAAAGAGGGTTGCTTTCAAAAGATTATGCAAAGACTATTTTCAACAAAATAGGTGATAAGGCTGTCCCTGCATCTAAAATCGCTGCCGAAAAACCGCAACAATTTCAAGAACCGCACGAAACTACACATTATTCAATTTATGATAAAGATGGAAATGCTGTAAGTGTTACTACAACATTGAATTCTGCTTTTGGGAATAAAGTTGTTGTAGCAGGTGCCGGATTTTTACTCAATAATGAGATGGATGATTTTAGTGCCAAGCCGGGGGTACCGAACCAATTCGGATTAATTGGCGGAGAAGGAAATTCTATTGAACCGGAAAAAAGGATGCTTAGTTCTATGACACCGACTATAGTTTTAAAAGACGGTAAACCGTTTTTGGTAATCGGCTCCCCCGGTGGTTCAACAATTATTACTACGGTTATGCAGGTAATATTAAATTACATTGATTTTAATATGAATATTCAGGAAGCAATTGATATGCCCCGGATTCACAACCAGTGGCTTCCGGATCAAATATTTTATGAAAAATATGCAATTAATTTGGATACTGCTGAAAAATTGAAATCAATGGGTTATAAACTTGCCGATATTAGAAAATCTTTCAGAATTATTGGTATTGCAGAAGGTATTATGATTGACAATACTAATAATTTAATATATGGAGCTTCAGATCCGCGGGGCGGCGGGTCTGCAGAGGGTTATTAATTTTTTTCAATTAATGAATTGTAAAAATTTAACCTAATAATTAATCATTACTAAAGGAGGTTCTTATGAATCAAAAAACAAAACTAATTTCTAATTTGTTGGTTTCTTTTTCCGTGATGCTACTATTACTTGGCTCGCTTTTTCAAACTGCAATTATTGCTCAGGCTAATGGTACATTAAAAGGAAAAATCATCGATGCTGCAAATGGGGACCCTCTAATAGGGGCAAACGTATTAATTGTAGGCACCCAAAATGGAGCGGCCGCCAATTACAAGGGGGAATATTCGGTTAAAGTTGCTCCGGGGAAATACAAAGTAAAAGGTAGTTTTGTCGGTTATAGATCTAAAACTTTTACTGTTGTTATTAAGGCAAATAAAACTACAATACAAAATTTTGCACTTCACGAAGATTTAATTGGAACAGAAGAAGTTGTTGTAGTAGGTTCTCGCAGAAGCAACCGTACCGTTGTTAATTCCCCTGTACCGGTTGACGTATTAACACCAAAAGACATTGAAAAAACAGGTGCTACACAAACTACCACATTACTTAAAATGCTTGTTCCTTCATTTAACCAACCTGAGAATACTATAACAGATGGTTCAGATGAAGTAAGACCGGAATCCATAAGAGGAATGAATCCCGATCACGTTTTGGTTTTAGTGAATGGAAAAAGAAGACACAGCAGTGCACTAATTCACGTAAACGGTTCAATTGGTCGTGGATCTTCAGGTACTGATTTAAATGCAATTCCTATTGGTGCAATTGAAAGAATAGAAGTATTACGCGATGGGGCATCCGCTCAGTACGGTTCCGATGCGATAGCCGGTGTAATAAATATTATTCTTAAAAAGAAAGTAGGACTTAATGTTTCGGCAACCGCAGGTGAAAATATTACTACTCAAACACGCGGATATTTAGAAAGCGAAGGTAACAGACCGGGAGAAAACGCAAGTACTTACAGCTGGGACGGAAAAACGGAAAATGTTAATATTACTGATGGATTTGCTACCACATTGAACCTTGGTTACGGATTTAAAGTTAACAAAACAGGAACAATTTACATTAGCGGAGTTTATGTAAATCATAATGGGACAAATAGAGCCGGGCTGGATCCTCGTCAACAATATTTTAATATCGATTGGGCAACCACAAACAAAACACCTGATCCTCGTGAAAAAACTTTCAATCGATTAAATCACCATTGGGGCGACTCACGTACAGTTGATATCGGTGTATTTTTAAATAGTGATATACCATTAAATGATAATCTTAGGTTCTACGCTTTCGGCGGCTATACTTACCGAAAAGGTTTTGCCGGCGGATTTTACAGAAGATCATTAGATAACAGAAATGTCAGAGCGATTTATCCGGACGGGTTTTTACCAAAAATTTCACCTAAAATTTATGATGGTTCAATCGTTGCCGGTTTAAAAGGTAACTTTGGAAAATGGTCGTATGATTTTAGCCAAACTTATGGAACAAATACTTTTAATTTTAATACGTTCAATACATTAAATGCTTCGTTTGGTACTAATAGCAAAACAAGTTTTGATGACGGAAGTCTAAAAGCTGCACAAGCAGTATCAACAGCTGATTTTTTAAGAACTTACGATATTGGTACTGCAGAACCTTTAAATGTTGCCGTTGGTGCTGAATTCAGATGGGAAAATTATCAAATAGTTGCAGGCGAACCAATGTCCTATGAAAATGGTGGTGTCCCTGTTCTTGACGGACCAAATGCGGGTAACCCTGCTCCTGTTGGCTCACAAGTTTTTCCGGGGTTTTCACCAAAAAATGCTCAAAATCAAAGCAGAACAAATTTTGGCGTTTATGTTGATTTTGAAAATAACGTACTAAAAAATTGGACAGTTGGTATTGCCGCTAGATACGAAAACTACAGTGATTTCGGTTCTGCTTTTGCAGGTAAATTAGCTACCCGCTATGAATTTGTAAAAGGTTTTGCATTACGAGGTGCAATAAGCAACGGTTTCCGTGCACCTTCATTATCGCAAGCTTATTTTTCTTCAATCGCTACAAACTTTATTGGCGGTGTTCCGTTTGAAGTCGGTACTTTCCCGGTGAATACATCTGTGGCTAAAGCACTTGGTGCAAAACCTCTTGATGCAGAAAAATCCGTTAATTATAGTGCCGGTTTAACATTCCAGCAAAATAATTTTGACCTAACTGTTGACGGTTATTTAATTACACTAAAAGATCGAGTTGTTTTATCTGAAAACTTTACCGGTTCAGGTGTAAAAACTTTCTTAAACGGATTAGGAATTAATGCCACCGGAGGTAGATATTTTACCAATGCCGTAAATACAAAAACTTATGGTGTTGATATAACTGCCAAGTACGGTGTTCAATTGAATGAAAATTCGACTTTAAGATTTATTGTTGCAATGAATTTTAATAAAAATGAAATAACCAATAAAAATGAAATTATTACACCTCCGGAAATTTCAGCTATAACGTCAATTCCTCTTATGGGCCGAGTTGAACAAGGCAGAATCGAAAAGGGACAGCCGTTAACCTCATGGAATTTTAGTGGAAGTTATAATTATGATAAATTCGGATTAACCGTTAGGGTTATGAGATACGGAGAATTTTCGATATTAAATAATGATCCTACACGTGATCAAACGTATGGAAACGTTTGGAACGCTGATCTTGACTTTTCATACAAACTTATGCAGAACTTGACACTTGCAGTAGGAAGTAATAATATATTTGATACATACCCCGATAAAACAATCAAGAAAAATAGCTTTCACGGTATTTTTCCATACAGTGGTTTAAGTCCATCAGGGTTTAACGGAAGATTTATTTATGCAAGGTTAAATGTTTCAATGTAAATTCACTTCCATCTAAAAAAGCTCTGCTAAAGCAGAGCTTTTTTAACTATTCACTAATTTTACCGATTTCTTGATTTTATTGTAATTAAAAAAATTACAAAAAAATAAAGTTAAAACTTGAATTAAAGTTAAGTTTTTATTAGCTTTTGACATTGCCACTGCGGAAGCAGTGGTATTTTTTTTATCGTTAATAATTTATGAGGAAACAAATTGGCTGATTTGGTTTACTTAAGTCAGGAAAGATTGCTGGAACTTGAAAAAGAATTGAAAGAACTAAAAACCGAAGGCAGAAGAAAAATGGCTGAAACCATTGCTGAAGCTCGTGCACAGGGTGATTTATCAGAAAATGCCGAATATGATGCTGCTAAAGATGCACAAGGTTTGATGGAATTAAAAATTAGTAAAATGGAAGATATGCTAAGGCGTGCCAGGGTTATTGACACAAGTTCAATGCCACACGATGAGGTTCATATACTCTCAAAAATTACGGTAACAAATTTAAAGGTGAACAAAACTTTTACGTATACGTTAGTATCACCTGAAGAAGCAAATTTAAAAGAGGGTAAAATTGCAATTTCTTCACCCGTAGGCAAAGCATTTATGGGGAAAAAAGAAGGCGATATTGTAGCAGCAAATGTTCCTGCCGGAATAATTAAATTCAAAATTGATAAAATTCATACGTAAGGTAATTCTTCTCTAATTACTATTAGTTAAAAAATGAAGGTTTTTAATTTTGTAGATTTAATTGAAAAATAGGTAAATCCGGATGAGCTCTAATTATTCACAGTGAAGGACAGAATTTTACTATGCTGAAAGAAGTGGTATTCCGTCCGGGACTGCAGGATTATTGAGGACTTCTTTTATTTTACAAGATGCTGAAACCTGCATGTAGATAAGTTCAACATGACCTGTATTTTTCATAGATGATGTCCACCACAGCGGATTATTAGAACTTAACCTTAAACATTTAGTCTGTAAACTATTTTAGCTCAAAATATGTGAATTTTATTTGATGAATTATAAAACAACAGAACAAAAAGCAATTAAATTTATCCGGTTCAAAAATCTTATTGAACCCGGGGATAAAATTCTTGTTGCATTAAGTGGCGGGGCTGATTCTGTTTTTTTGCTGCATTTCTTAAATAAATTTCAAAAATTATTTAAAATTTCAATTGCTGCAGCCCACATTAATCATTCACTGAGGGGGAAAGAGGCAAATTCAGATCAAATTTTTTCACAGCAATTGTGCAAAGGTTTGGGAATACCATTTTTTACTTCGAGAGTTTATGTTAAATCTTTTGCAAAAAGAAACGGACTTTCAATTGAAGAAGCAGCAAGAAATTTAAGATATTCGTCATTAAATAAAATTGCGAAAAAAATTAAAGCGAATAAAATTGCTACGGCACATAATATTGATGATAATGCCGAAACGGTTTTATTCAATTTATCTCGGGGCACGGGAATTTCTGGAATGGCAGGAATTCCTTATCGGCGTCAAAATATCATCCGCCCAATTTTGACGCTCGGGAAGTTCGAGATTATTGAATATCTCAATAAAAAGAATATTTCGTTTAAAACCGATTCAACAAATTCCGATGATTCTTTTAAACGCAATTTTTTACGAAATCAAATAATTCCGTCTATTCGTAAAAACATTAATCCGGCATTTGCAGATTCTGTTTTTAAATTTTCCGAAATATTTAAAAATTATTCACAAATAATAGAATCATATTTAAATAATGCGGAAAAAGAATTTACAAAATATAAATGTGGAGCATTAGAAATTTCATTGAACTGTTTGACGAAATTAACGATTCTGTTGCGGGGGAAATTTTCAAACATCTTTTCAGTAAATATTTTAATGTTGAATATAATTTTAATGATTATTTGAAACTTATTGACCTTGTTAAGAATCATACGGGGAAGCAAATATTTTTTAAAAACGGATTAACGGCAATTCGCGAAAGAAGCAATCTTTTATTGTTTATTCAATCAAAAACAACAAAGAATACGAAGCTAAAAGAGATAAAAATTTCAATTGGTGATTCTGTTGAAACAAAACTTGGAGTTTTTACTATAAAGGTAACGAAAAACAAAAATGTTGATTGTGTATCAAACAGATATTCCGAAAAAATTTCTGCGGATAATCTAAAGGATATATTTATATTACGTAGATGGAAAAACGGCGATAAATTTATTCCGTTAGGAATGACAAATTTTAAGAAAGTTTCCGATTTTCTTTCCGAGCAAAAGGTTTCTGCTTTCAAAAAAAAAGAACAACTCGTTTTAACCAATGGAAACAAAATTGTTTGGGTAGTTGGGCATAGAATTGATAATCGTTTCCGTTTACAAAGTAATTCAGAAAAAGTAATAAGGTTATGGATAAAATAATACAAAATTCCGAAGATGTTATACGTGTAGGGAATGAAATTTTCGTTCCTTTAATTACTGAGGCTGAAATTCAAAAAAGGAATGCAGAACTTGGTAAGGAAATATCAAAAGATTACAAAAGTAAATTGCCGATTTTAATTGGTGTGTTAAACGGCTCGTTTGTTTTTCTTGCGGATTTGATTAAAAATATTTCAATTAAATGTGAAGTGGATTTTTTTAAACTTTCGAGTTACGGCGACCAAAAAATATCTTCGGGGCATGTTAAATTGTTAAAAGAATTAAACGCCGATATAAATGATAGACACATAATCATAGTTGAAGATATTATCGACAGCGGACTTTCTATGAAATTTATTATGGATATGCTGGCACAATCAAAACCGGCAAGTTTAAAGGTTGCATCGTTGTTGGTAAAGCCCGGCAGTTTAAAATATGATTTGAAAATTGATTATATTGGCTTTGAAATTAAAGATAAATTTGTAATCGGTTATGGACTTGATTACGCACAAAAATACAGAAATTTACGTTCTATTTACGTTTTAAATGAATAAGGGAAGTTGTATGCTTAAAGAGAATAAAGGAATGTTTATGGCAGATAATTCACAAAAGAATAATTCGCCAAACAACAAAAAAGATAAAAATGATAAAAAAGGATTTGGCGGATTACCCCAAAAACCCGATGGTGATTTCGATTGGAATAAAGTAATTAAAACAGTTTTTAGCTGGGGCTTGGTAATAATTGCCGCAGTAGTTGTTATGCAGTTTTGGAATAATGATAAATCGGGTACAGTTGATTTACCATTAGAATATTACAAAACGTTTTTGAGCGAGGATAAAATTGCGAGTGCTAAAATTGTTAAATCGGATGTAAATGATTATTCATTTATTGGAACTCTTAAAAAACCGGAAAAAATTCAACTCAAAGGGGCATGGATAAATGTTAAAAAGTTTTCAACCACTTTGTTTGAAGTATATTTACCCGGCGAAAGAAAACTTTGGGAAGCACATAAAGTAAAATACACATTCGAAAAAGATTCGAACGAATGGACTTCGCTATTAATTGGTATTATCCCATGGGTTTTAATTTTCGGTATTTGGATTTTATTTATGCGGCGTATGCAAGGAGCCGGTGGAGCCGGTGGACAAAGAGGGATTTTCAGCTTTGGTAAAAGCAAGGCAAAATTGATTACAAATACTACGTCAAAGGTTACATTCAAAGATGTTGCGGGTGCTGACGAAGCCAAACAGGAACTTGAGGAAGTAATTGAATTTTTAAGGGAACCGGGAAAATTCCAGAAACTCGGTGGAAAAATTCCACGAGGTGTTTTATTGGTGGGACCCCCCGGAACAGGTAAAACCCTGCTTGCCCGTGCTGTTGCAGGCGAAGCGGCCGTGCCTTTCTTTTCAATCAGTGGAGCAGATTTTGTTGAAATGTTCGTTGGTGTTGGTGCTAGTCGTGTTAGAGATTTATTTGAACAAGGTAAAAAGAATTCGCCATGCATAATTTTTATTGATGAAATTGATGCTGTAGGCAGACATCGCGGAGCGGGACTCGGCGGCGGAAATGATGAGCGTGAACAAACACTGAATGCTCTTCTTGTTGAAATGGACGGATTTGATCAGAATAGCGGAGTAATTATTATTGCAGCAACTAATCGTCCGGATGTTCTTGACCCGGCTCTTTTAAGACCGGGAAGATTTGACCGGCAAGTTGTGGTAGACAGACCGGATGTTCGCGGAAGAGAAGGGATATTAAAAGTTCACACTCGTAATACGCCTTTGGATAAAACCGTAAATATAAAAGTTTTGGCAAAAGGAACGCCGGGTTTAGCCGGTGCGGATCTAGCTAATTTGGTAAATGAAGCTGCTCTTCTTGCCGCAAGAAAAAACAAGAAGAAAATTGATATGGAGGACTTTGAGGAAGCAAAAGACAAAGTAATGATGGGTGCCGAAAGGAAGAGTATGATTATCACAGAAGAAGAAAAGAAAATTACTGCTTATCACGAATGCGGACATGTACTTGCAGCTAAACTTGTACCCGGTTCAGATCCTGTTCATAAAGTAACCATTATTCCTCGAGGACGTGCACTTGGTATTACAAGTTATTTACCGGTAGATGAAAAGCATACTTATTCAAAAACTTATATTGAATCAAAATTAATATCGTTACTCGGTGGTCGTGCAGCAGAATTGTTAATTTTTAATGAATACACAACCGGTGCAGGAAATGACATTGAACGTGCAACGGATTTGGCAAAAAAAATGGTTTGCGAATGGGGAATGAGTGAAAAACTCGGTCCTTTAACTTATGGTAAAAACGAAGAGAATTTGTTCCTCGGCCGTGAGGTAACAAAGCATCAGGAATACAGTGAAAGTACTGCTCAGATGATTGATGAGGAAGTTAAAAGAATCGTAGTTACCGCTATGGAAAAAACAGATAAGTTATTAAAAGACAATATTGATACATTACATAGAATTTCTTTGGAGCTTCTTGAAAGATAAATTCTTGATGGTACTGAAATTGATAAATTGATAAACGGAGAAGATTTACCGCCGGTTGTTAAAAACGGGAATGGTACCAAAGTAGAAAAAAATACTGAAGATAGTAACGTAGTGCCGGATTATGTAAAAAAAATGATTGATGAAAAAGAACAAAAAAATTCAACCGAAAAAGAAAACCAATCCGGTAATGATAAAGAGTAATGGATGCATCAATAGATTATAAGTATGAGGTGATGCGTAAATGTATTCACCTCTCTTCTCTTTTAATTCCTATCGTTTATAATTTTACTACTACAAAACTTGCACTCAAAATACTTATTCCAATAACATTATTTTCCCTTCTGCTTGATATAAGCAGATTTTATTTGCCGTTTCTCGAAAACTTTTTTAATAAGATTTTCGGATTTATGATGAGAGCACATGAAAAAGACAGAACGAAAAAAAATTTAAGCGGAGCTACTTATGTTTTCATTTCGGCTGTGTTTTCAATAGCAGTTTTTCCAAAGCTCATATTTTTATTGGCTTTTCCCGTTTTAATTTTATGCGATACTGCCGCAGCTTTGCTTGGACGACGGTTTGGTAAGCATAAATTTTTGTCAAAAAGTCTAGAAGGAACTATTTCTTTTTTCATTCTTGGATGTCTAATTGTTTTTGCAACACCTAAATTATCAAATTCTTTTGCAGAGTATTTGATTGCATATTTTGCTATCGCGGTTGGTGCAATTGTAGAAAATATTTCTTCAGGTTGGGCGGATGATAATTTAACAATCCCAATTTCAGTCGGTTTTGTTTTGTGGGGATTGTATCTTTTAATATTCCCGAATTTATCAAATCAACTTTCCTCACCTTTAGTTTCTTTGATTTTTTAATTAGGAAACTTGTAATCCTATTGATTGTATAAACTTATCATTTAACAAAATACGAGTGAATAATGCGATGAAACATACTTTTATTAAAAAATATTTTACTTCTGCAATGTTTGTAATTGTTTTGTTAATTTTTTTGTCTTCATGTAATGTACAAAAAGAGGCTGTTGGTAAAGAAGATGTTATTTATGTTGTGGCCGATTCATTAGAATTTTATGATTTGGAAGCCGACCTACTTTCTGTTTTTGGAAAAGTAATTTATACCCCGCAGGCTGAAAATCTTTTTAATTTGAAAAGAATTAGTGTTACCAAATTAGACAAATACAAAAGAAAGAAAAACATTTTGATAGTAGCACCGCTTAACTCAGGTTCTTATACATCTAAATATATTAATTCAATTCTTGATTCTACCGTAAAAAATCTTGTAGAAGAAGATAGCGAGTATGTTTTTAACAAGCATAATCTTTGGGCAAAAGATCAACTTGTAATGATTTTAACATCTCCTAATATGAAAGAATTAAAAGCTAATATTCTAAAGGGTTCTGAAAATTTATTATATCAATTTCAGAATATATCAAACAAAAGATTATTTAATGAACTGTATAACCCGAGATATGAAAGGAAGAAAATAGAAGCGAAATTTCTTAAAGAATATGGCTGGATTATTTATGTACAAGCTGATTATGTCCCGGCAATTGATAAACCGAAAGATAATTTTGTTTGGCTAAGGCGAGCACCTAATTCATCAATGGAAAGGTGGATTTTTGTACATTGGATTGATAATGCTTCTCCTTCATTTTTGAATCCCGATTCGATTTATAAAGAGCGAAATAGAGTAACAAAAAAGTTTTACCAAACAGCAGACGGAAAGGCTTACGTCCAAATTGCCGATAGTTATTTAACATCAAAAGAAGTGAACTTTGAAGGTAAGTATGCAATTATAACACAGGGACTTTGGCGCACAAGCGATCACCAAATGGGTGGACCTTTTGTAAATTATACTTTTTATGATGCAGCAACAAAAAGGATTTATATGTTGGATGGCTCTATTTTTGCTCCAAAATATTATAAGAAAAAATTAATTCAGCAAGTAGATGTTACACTTCATTCTTTTAAAACCAAAAAAGAAATGAGCAAAGATAAAGTTGAAGATTTATTGGATGAACTGGACTAAATAATATCACGGAGAGTATTGATTAAAACTTTTTTAGGTACTACTGCTAATTTAATGGAAGCATTAAAAATACTCAGAAGAGTGATAGAGTGAGAATAGAATATTTACAGTTGTTTGAAATGTTAAAAAATGTAATTTGTCGTTTTAACATTGAACTACTGCGTAGTTCG
>Ga0114931_10002032_pt1 | contig 25779 bp, 25 predicted proteins | sample 2SBtaG_FD_89579 | JGI IMG/M metagenome (GOLD analysis project Ga0114931, IMG submission 89579) | Deep subsurface microbial communities from Kolumbo volcano to uncover new lineages of life (NeLLi) - 2SBTROV14_V59a metaG | ecosystem: Environmental > Aquatic > Marine > Volcanic | place: Kolumbo... | reverse complement strand
GTCGAAATCCGTATTCGGCAGTTTGAGGTCGCGGACGATGTGTTCGCGCACCGCCCCCTCAGGCAACAGATTGGCGAACCAGCGCTGGGCGGCGCCTTCTTCCTCCGGGGCGTACCCCTCGCTGCGCGCTCCCCGGACCGCCAGCGGCAGGGAACGGGAGACGGCGAAGCCGCCACCGGTGATCCACTCGGGATCGTAGCGAAACCCGATGGCCCCGGTCGTATTGCGCCAGAGCTGACCGACCAAGCGTTGCTCGTGCCAGAGGTTGAGGATGTCGGGGTCGCTCATGGGGTCTCCTCACGGGTCTTGCCGGTACGGTGAGCCGGCGTCGCTCGCCCGCGCGGTTGGATGATGACCTCCAGCCCCAAGGTGCGCAGCGCCTTCAGTACCTTGCCGATCTCGGCTGTCTCCTTGCCCCGTTCAAACTCCGACAGGAAGCGCGTGCTCAGGTTACCGAGCCCGGAGACCGTCTCCAGCGTCAGGCGCCGGTGCTTGCGATGGGCGCGCACCAAGCGGCCGAGTTCCTCGGCGGTCCGGACCGCACCGTAAATACTGTCTTCCTCTGTCATGGTCGCGCCTCTAAAAAGATACCGTACGGTAAAAAATAACAGCTCGATCGGCCGATGGCAAGGAAAAGTTACCGTACGTGAAAAATGTAGGTGTGCGAGCAGCCTATGTCACGATATTATCACGTACGATACATTTATTGGAATTTGCCCTAAAAACGCGCTTCATCCGCGCACCCATTCGCATCTTGCTTTCTTTGGATGTCGTGTCCGTGAAGTCAGCGGAAAACCATGGCGCGATCACTCACGGATGGCTTTGCGTTAACTCATTAGGATAATTAAACATTTTGTGTCACTTGCCGATGACAGAGGAAAACGATATTCAGTTTGCTGGCTGTGTCCGCTTCGCAACATCGGGGGTGCGGCACAACATTCATTACCTCCAAGAAAGTTGTAGAAGGAGCCATAAGGCAGGTCGCCTTTCTCATTGCCGTTCACTTTGGCGTGTAGTGGCGAGCCCTGGATAGAAGAGGGATTTTTTATGCACCAAAACCGGCTTTCCAGCCTCCGCGCACGGCTCGTGCTTTTGCTCATGTTGATCATCGTGCCGGTGTTTGCGTTGTTACTGCACAACGCTATCGAAGCACGCAAAGCGGAAGCCTTGCATACGCAGACAGTGGCGCTGAGGTTAGCCCGTTTGGTCTTGCAGGAACAGCAGGAGCTCATAGCAGGTGCACGGCAATTGTTGCCCGGGTTGGCGCGGTTGCCGAGCATTCAGGCAGCGAAAGGGGGAGCTGCGTGCAATGATGTACTGGCCAAGTTGCTCGAGCAGTACCCCTATTATGCCAATCTTGGTGTCAGCGGCCTTGACGGGCTGATGCGGTGCAGTGGTTTACCCATGTCGACACCGGTTCAGATACATGATCGCGATTATTTTCGCCGCGCTATCGAGACGGGCGATCTCGCCATCGGTAGCTATCAAGTCGGGCGTGTCACCGGTAAGAGCGCTATTAATCTTGGTTACCCGCTACGTGATGATCAAGGCCGGATCGAGGGTGTAATCTTTGCGGCCCTGGATCTCGCCTGGCTGAGCCGGAAGCTGAGCAATATTCCGCTGCCTGAAGGAACGATGATCACCATTCTGGATAGGAGTGGCACGGTGTTAGCGCATCAGCCTGATCCGGACAGGTGGTTCGGCAAATCCATCAGGGATGCGCCCTTCGTCCGAATGATCCTCGAGCACGACGCCGAAGGTACTGCTGAATCGATGGATGCAGCCGGCGTTCATCGGCTTTTTGCCTTTACGCCCCTTCATCAAGGCAATTCGAACAGTGTATATGTCAGTGTTGGCATTCCTCGTGATATCGCCTATGCGGATCTTGATTCACGCTTCAGGCGCGATATGTTTGCATTGTTTCTAATCGTAGTAATAGTCATCGCCGTGGCATGGAAGGGTAGTAATGTCTTTGTGCTGCAGCCACTTGGGGTTCTGGCGCATGCCAGTGAGCGCCTTGGCAAGGGTGATCTCGACGCTCGAACAGAATTGCCGCAGACGCATGACGAGTTCGGTCGATTAGCACAGACCTTTGACCGAATGGCCGCGTCGCTGCAACGGCGACGAGATGAGGCCGAAATCCATGACCGCGAATTACGACGCACCAACCGTGCGTTGCGTACCCTGAGCGCCGGCAACAGCACGCTCGTGAGGGCCACTGATGAGCCTTCCTTACTGCAGAAGATGTGCAGTGTAGCGGTGGAGCTGGGCGGATATCGCATGGCCTGGGTCGGCTTCGCGGAACATGATGCGGAAAAGACGGTGCGGCCGGTAGCGCTGGCCGGGACCGATAAGGCTTTCCTCGACACACTCCACATCACCTGGGACGAAACAGAACGGGGCAATGGTCCCACCGGTACGGCGATCCGAACCGGCAGGCACTGTGTGGCGCACGGGCTCCAGAGTGATCCACGATACCAGGCATGGCATACGGCGGCCCGTGAGCAGGGGATCGAGTCGGCCTTGTCGCTGCCCTTGCAGGTAGATCAGGAAGTGATGGGTGCTATTACCATTTATGCGGAAGACGACGACGCATTTGATGCGGCTGAGATCAAGCTCCTGTCGGAAATGGCGGAGGATCTTACCTATGGCATCACCACCCTTCGTACCCGCATCAAGCACGATACGGCGCAGGCGACGATTCGGCATATGGCGTACTACGATGCGTTGACCGGCCTGCCAAATCACGCTTCGCTCGAAGAGCATCTGGGTGACGCCATCACTGGCGCGCGCTCACGGAATCACAGTCTTGCCCTGTTGTTGTTTGATCTGGAGCGATTGCGTGACATCAATGATACCCTGGGTTTCGAGGCCGGTAATAAAGTGATGCAGGTATCAGGGAAACGTATAGAGCAAGAAATGAAGAAAAACGAGTTCGTAGCCCGTATGCGCGGCGATGAATTCGCATTGCTGTTACCGGAAGTGGATGCCGTTCAAGCTGAGCAGACAGCACTCCGTATTCTGGAGCTTTTGAATCAGCCATTTACCATAAATGATTTCTCGCTGGTAGTTAGAGCGAATGTAGGCATCGTCCTGTTCCCTGACCACGGAACGGAAGGCGAACAGCTCATACGTCGCGCGGATGTGGCGATGCAGCTGGCCAAGCAGTCCGGAAATGGATACGCCTTTTACTCGCCCGAGCAGGATGTTGACAAAAAACGTCATCTGGCACTGGCCTCCGACCTGAATCGGGCGCTGGAAGACAATGCGCTGGAGCTGTATTACCAGCCGAAGATCTCTATGCGGTCCGGCCACGTCAACGGCTTCGAAGCCCTGGCGCGTTGGTCACATCCAACGCATGGCATGATTCCTCCTGATGAGTTCATTGCGCTGGCGGAGCGCACCGGGATGATCCGGGCTCTCACAGACTGGGTATTGGCGTCTGCGCTACGCCAGTCGACCGCGCTACGACAGGCAGGCATCCATCTACCGATTGCCGTCAATCTCTCCGCATTCAACCTCCAGGATCCACACCTGCTGGATAAGATTCAGGAGCTGTGCGCGGCTTGTTGTATGGAGCAAGGGATGCTTGAACTGGAGATCACGGAAAGCGCGGTCATGGCGGACCCTGTGGGTGCGCTTGATGTTCTATCATGCCTAAGAGCTTTTGGGATACCACTCTACATCGACGACTTTGGTACCGGTTACTCCTCTCTAAGTTATCTTAAGAAACTACCGGTTACGGCAGTCAAGATCGACAAATCGTTTGTCGCCGACATGTTAAATGATGCCGACTCGGCAAGTATCGTTCGATCCACTATCGCCCTGGCACACGATATGGCGCTCACCGTGGTGGCCGAAGGCGTGGAGGACGAAGCTGTGTGGGCGAAGCTCAAAGCACTCGGCTGCGATGCAGGCCAGGGCTACTATATGGGACGACCAATGCTCGCCAGCCAGGTTGAGACATGGTTGAATGAATCGCCCTGGGGTTTGGCTGAGGCATCACAGGAGCAACAAACCGAATCGAAGTAATGGCGATTGATTTCGCATCAACCATTTGATTTGCCGACACAGACTGGAATGACCAATTCACAGTGGCCTGCATGGCGGACCGAATGGGCGGGTGGTTACACTGTAACCGGCAGCCCCGTTGAGGCATTGGCCGTTCCCGATCCTCAGCCCGAAAGATCGGAAATCGGGCTGTCCACAGAGTCCACAGGCCATGCCCGCAACGGCGTAGCGAGCCTCTCACTCGCGCAGCCAAGGGCGGGGCCGCGGTCAGCGGCGCCTGTGGGCCCCTGTGGTCAGGCCGATCCGTTCTGAAAGCCTGCACCGATCATGAATTCCAAGCGGCATGCCGGGTGTGAGCCTGGCGGGTCGCTTGGACTGCAGCGAAGTCGCCCTCGTCACTAGCGAGCGCAGCGGGGTAGTGACGAGGGCGGCGGTCCCGGGAATGTCGCGGCTTTGCGATCGAATTTCGGGATTACGGCGGGATGATGTGTTCGTATACTGCCGCCCTCGAAACGATTTTAACCGTGGCCACTGCGGGTACAGTGGCGAATAAGCGCATCCCGGACCATGTAACGCGCTGCGGCTCTACGCCGTTGGTCCATCTTCCAGCCAACACGGACCGCAAGGTCTGCCCTTCACTTAGGCGCAAGCCTGTTTTTACGCAACGAGCTGAGACGGTCGCGCCTGATGATCCTGATCAGGGCGATCCCGTCGACGTTCATTTTCCATAAACCCGCGGACCGAGTCCGCTCAATTGAAAGGAGGTGATGTGATGAAACCACACTGAGAGAACGCCCGAGAACGGGCAGGTTGGCCAGCGCCGGGCCATTACCCAAAAGGGAAAACCGGCGTTGCCTGAGACCAGGCATATTCAGGTCGTATGGGAGTGGTGTCCCTGACCGTTTCGCGCAAGCGAGCCCAGTTAGCTACGGCTGCCGGGTGGTCATAAACACTTACCAGATAGAGATTGCACCGTGAGAGATTTGAACTACCAACTCAAACAACTCTGTCATCGCAACCGCGACGGCAGTTATGCGACACAAGCGAAGCGCATGCATCACTTGATGCTCATTGCAAACCAGTTGGACGCACTGGGTTTTCGTGGCATGCACGCGCGCTCTTTTAAACCAAAACATGTCGAGGCGCTGGTCAAGGATTGGCTGGCGCAGGAACTCAGCGTCGGCACGATCAAGAACCGGATGGCGGTCTTGCGCTGGTGGGCGCAGAAGGTGGACAAGCAGAATGTTGTAGCCCGATCGAACGACCATTACGGGATTCCGGATCGGCAGTTCGTGACCAATGGATCGAAAGCGAAGTCGCTGGGCGCGCCGGACCTGGAGAAGATCCGCGATCCCTATGTGCGGATGAGCCTCGAATTGCAGCAGGCCTTCGGCCTGCGCCGAGAAGAGGCGATCAAGTTTACTCCCAGTTACGCCGACCGCGGTGACCACATCACGCTAAAAGCCAGTTGGACCAAAGGCGGAAAGGAGCGTGACGTACCGGTGCGCAGCGATGAACAGCGCGCCGTGTTGGATCGCGCGCACCGGCTTGCCGCGGGCGGTTCCCTCATACCAACCGATCGGAACTATGTGCAGCAGCTGCGTGCCTACGAACGGCACACGGCCAATGCCGGTCTCTCGAAAATGCATGGTTTGCGGCACGCGTATGCGCAGCGGCGTTACGAGGAGCTGACCGGATGGAAGGCGCCGGCCGCCGGCGGACCGGTGACGCGTGAGCTGAGCCCCGGTCAGAAGGTGATGGACCGGCACGCGCGGCAGACCATCAGTCGGGAACTCGGGCATGAACGCGAGCAGATCACGTCCGTCTACCTGGGCCGCTGACAACGCATCTACAAAGCACGCTCGGCGGTGAATCGATTTTCCGTTTCAAGCCTTCAGGCAAGGCGCAATCATACGGGCTCCATAACACACGAGCTTGTTGATTATCGCGCTCCGAAACCAGGCCTCACTATGACGACACGAACATTCCATTGTTTCTTACCGATACTCGCCGCCATGGGTGTGGCGGCGCTGTGTATGACCATCAGCCCCGGCGTGAACGCCGCAGAGGTGCAGGTCGGTCGATACTCAACGCTACCCGCCATGCCGACAGTCGCTCAGGCCGATCTGCTGGCGACGACCGTCTCGGTTTCGTTTCCAGTGCGCATCGTGACGGTGGGCGAGGCTGTGCAATACCTGCTCCAGCGCAGCGGTTACCGCCTGTCCGCTGGAGACGTCATGGCTCCGGAAACAGCTGACCTGTTAACGCTGCCGTTTCCCGCCGTGCACCGGTAGCTCGGTCCGATCACTTTGGCACAAGCAATGGAGACACTGGCGGGGCCGGCGTTTCGTCTGATCCACGACCCGGTGCATCGGTTGGTCTCTTTCGAGCTGTGCACGTCGGCGGGGCGGGTCATGCAGCAAACCGATTCTAGTTTGAAAACGGAGGTTCCGCGAGATGGAGAGTGAGAAATCATATGAACAGTTGCAGCGAGCACCGCAGGACGCGGCGCGCGCGGATGTCACCGAACCGCGCAAACCGAAACGCTCATCGCGCAAGACGCTGCTGATCGCCGCCCTCGTCAGCGTGATAACGATCGGTGCGCTCGTAGCGTTGCGCGATCAAGTCGGCGCCCTACACAACGGCACGGCCACGCCCGAGCATGCCGCGCCGGTGCTCCCTGAGAGCGCAACGAAGGTGAGGGGCGCAGACATCGATGGCATGTCCGTTGGTAGCAGCGAACAGCCAGAGATTGGCGCTTCCGAGACGATCATGCGCGCCATCGAAGGACTGTCCGATCGGATCAATCAATGATTCGAATTCTTGCGGACCGAGCAATCGAGTGCGAATCGCGAACTGTCTGGTTTGACCGCCAGCGTGAGCGCGATTCAAGAATCGATCACCGAGATGCGCAAAGGCAACGACGAACTCAAGCAGCGCATCACCGATGCGCAATCCAAATTGCAAGCCATCGCCCAGGACGTGCGCGGACTCAAGGTCGCCGGGACAAAGAAGGCGGCGGCACAACGAAAGCAGGCGGCCAGCGTCCCGCCGTTTATTATCGACGCCATCGACCTGTGGGACGACGCCGTCTATGTCGCCGTCTCACAGAACGGGCAAGCCGCCTTCCTGCGCGAAGGCGAGCAGCAGTCCGGTTGGCAAGTCGTACACATTGATCGGCTCAAGGGCCAGGTCGCGTTTCGTGGTCCAGAAGGTCAGGACTATTCCACTTCAATACGGAGGTAAAGCTAATGGAAGTATTCGTTGTCATTTTATTGTTGTTCGGGGCGATCTCGCTGGGGTCGGCAACCCAAGAAGGCATGGAGGGTGATCCGACGACCGTGCAAGTGCCGGCCGCGGTGAACGCATCGCCGAAGACACCCGATGATGCGCGGGAATCAGAGGACGACGACGAGGCGCAACTGCAGGACTGCATGCTAAACCGGCACGACGTGATCTATCGGGATCTGTCCCGCGCTTATCGGCGTGAAATCGTGGCCGCAACGAAGTCCGCCGGTGACTGCAACGGCATGTGCGACGATGAGTAATCGCGCGCGGTGGGTGAGCGTGATCCTGGCGCTGGTATTCGCAGCACCGGTGATCGCCGTGGAAGTCGCCGGCACGCAGGCCAACGAAACCGACACCAGCGTGTCGGCGACAGCCAAGAATACGTTGACGCCGTCCGAGCTGGCGCGTTCACGTGCCTGGGGCCTGTCCGAGACCGAATGGCAACGCTACAAACTGTTGATGCAAGGCATTCGCGGCAGTATCAGCCCGCCGACGATCTCACCCGTCGAGGTGTTGGGCATTCACGCACGCAACGCGGACGAGCGTCGACGGTACGCCGAACTCTGGGCTCGCGCCATGCGCGAGGACGTGGACCGCATATTGGCCTTCCAACGCGCCTATGATGACGCCGGAAAGCGTTTGTATCCGAATGAGCAACTCATCGATGTCAGCCGTCTGCCCGCGCGCAGCAGTATCACCAGTGCCTTGTTGCCGGGTGATCGCGTGCTGTTCTTCACCCGGCCGGACTGTCCTGCTTGCGATGCCCTGTTGAGCAAGTTACTCAAGCGGATCAATGAGGTGGCCGGTATCGATCTCTATATCGCCGGCGTGAAATCCGGGGATGACCAGGCAGTCAGGGCCTGGGCGGTCGATCATGGGATTAATCCCGAGTGGGTGCGCAATCGCCGTGTCACCCTGAATCACGAGACAGGTGTACTGCAGCGGCTCACGCAAGGCAAGGGTGAGGTTCCGTATCTGCTGCGTCGACGGGGCGAGGACGTGTCGGCGCTTCGCGCTTCGGAGCTGTGATCATGTGCCCGGTGCAACGGCGGGTCATCTGGTTGGGCATGATGTTAGGGATCGCCTGGCCGGCAGCCGGCGGGTGTGCGGCATCCGTCCCCGAGGGATACCGGGTCGTCGCGGAAGAATATGGGATTCCCCATTCGGTGCTGTATGCCGTCGCCTTGACGGAAAGCGGCGTCGGGAACGACAACGGTGTGCGCCGTCCCTGGCCATGGACACTGAATGTCGCCGGCCGCGGTCATGTCTACCCGTCGCGCGAGGCGGCATGGCATGCGCTGAATACGTTTATCGCCCGCGGTGAACGATCCATCGATATCGGTTTTATGCAGGTGAACTGGCGATTCCACAAGGACAAGCTGGGGGACACCTGGCAGGCGTTGGACCCGTATTTCAACTTGCGGGTGGCGGCGGTGATCTTACGGCAGTGTTTCGAGCAGCGGCACGACTGGTGGGCAGGCGTCGGTTGTTACCACGCCCCTGCGGACATGGCGCGCACACTACGTTACCGATCGCGCGTGGTTGGCCATTGGCAGCGCTTGGCGGCAAATGGTTAGGGCGGTTCGATGGCGAAGTTATTCTTATATATAAGGCATTGCACGCTGACGGTTGGCATAGCGTTGACTCCGCTACTGGCCTGGTCGGAAGTCACGGTGATCTACGACAGCGGCAGTACCCGTCCGCTGGCGCCGTACCTTGAGATCATTGACCGCACCGAGACGACAATCAACCCGCCGAGCGGAGCGAGGAATCGACCCGGGTTAGGCGCCGCCGAGGTTCAAGCGCTGTTGCCGATTCGCTCACCTGGCTTGAGCCCTGGGCCGGTGCAGGCAAGGGTTCACAACAAGCCGTTCTCACGTCCGTTCTTTCTCATCGGTTCCGATGATCGATCCCGGCAGTGGTTGGTTGAATACCGGGAGCGCCTCAAGGAAATCGGTGCGGTCGGCATGCTGGTGCAGGCGGAGACGCAGGAGGACTTACGGGCCATCGCCCAGTTGGCAGGTGGGCTTCCCATCCTGCCGGCGTCCGCAGGCGACATTGCGACCGCTTTGGGTATTTCACATTATCCAGTTTTGATAACGCCACAAGGCATCGAGCAGTGAGCCGGCATCCCATCGAGGCTTTGCTGCGCCCGCCGGTTGAGTTGTTGTCGACGTTGGTGGCGTTCGCCACGGCGACCATCGCGTTACTGGCCCCATGGGCCTTGATGATGCCGCCGGGCGTTGCCTACAGCGCTGGCGCGGCACTGGCGGTGATCGGCGTGATGCGCGCTCGGCAGTCCTGGCGGGTCATGCGCTATCAACGCAATATGCGCCGCTTGCCCATCTATCGGTTGCGCGCTGACAAAATCCCACTCAGTCGCCACAAGCTGTTCCTCGGCAAAGGTTTTCGCTAGACCCAGAGGCACACGCAGCGGTTGCGCGACACGATACGGCCCGAGGTCCAACACTACGTCCAACCGGGCGCGCTGTATCAATGGGCACGCCGAAAGGAAGTGGCATGGGAATCGATACCGCTATTGAATTTACTGGCCTGGTTTCTCCGTTCACGCGGATGGTGGAATCCCCTGTCACCGCTGCCACCCGTCGGCGGCAAGCCGGTCCTGCACGCTGTGGAACCCGACGAGCAGGACGTCTGGATGGATATCGGTGAGCGCGTCGGACACACACTGGTGCTGGGTACTACGCGCGTCGGCAAGACACGGCTTGCTGAAATCTTTATCGCCCAGGACATCCGGCGCGGTGATGTAGTGATCGTGTTCGATCCCAAGGGGGATGCCGATCTCCTGCGGCGGGTGTACGCAGAGGCCAAGCGGGCAGGGCGAGCCAAGGACTTCTACATGTTTCATCTCGGGTTTCCCGAGTCCTCGGCCCGCTACAACGCCATCGGCAACTTCTCCCGCATCACCTAGGTGGCGACCCGCATCGCCAATCAGCTCCCCAGCGAGGGCAACTCGGCGGCTTTCAAGGAATTCGCCTGGCGCTTCGTCAATATCATCGCCCGCGCACTTGTAGCACTCGGTCGTCGGCCGGACTACCAACAGGTGCGCCGCTATATCAACGACATCGAGCCGCTGTTCGTCGAGTACGCGCGCGAACACCTGCGCCGGCACGGGGCGGCGGACTGGAGCGAGAAGGTGGCGGACATCGCCGGTAACATCAAGGAACGCAACCTGCCGAACTCGCTGCGCGGTCGCAACGACGAGGCCATTGCACTGATGCGGCACCTGCAGGAACTCGACCTTTACGATCCGGTGCTCGACGGGCTGGTATCGGCCTTCAAGTACGACAAGACCTACTTCGACAAGATTGTCAGTTCCGTCGGTCCGCTGATGGAGAAGCTCACCACCGGCAAGATCGCGGAACTCATTTCACCCGACTATCTCGACGAGGCCGACTCCCGCCCCATCTTCGAATGGATGGATGTCATCCGCCGCAAGGGGATTGTGTATGTCGGTCTCGATGCCCTGACCGATACTACCGTCGCCAGTGCCGTCGGCAATTCCATGTTCGCCGACCTGGTCTCGGTGGCCGGGCATATCTACAAGCACGGCGTGGATGCGGACCCTATCGATGCTCACCGGCCCTACATACTGCCGACCATCTCCATGCACGCCGATGAGTTCAACGAGCTGATCGGCGATGAGTTCGTGCCGCTGTTGAACAAGGCCGGCGGCGCCGGCTTCCAGGTCACTGCCTACACTCAGACCTGGTCCGATGTGGAGGCGCGCATCGGCAGCCGCGCCAAGGCCGGGCAAGTGGCGGGCAACTTCAACACGCTGATCATGCTGCGGGTCAAGGAGCTGGCCACCGCGGAGATGCTGACCGACCAACTGCCGAAGGTTGAGGTGTTCACATTGATGAGTGTCTCGGGCGTGGATGACTCGTCGGACCCGGGTTCGGGCATCGACTTCAAGTCCCGCAACGAGGATCGCATCAGCGTCTCGGAGGTTCCCATGCTGACGCCGGCGGAACTGGTGGCCTTGCCCAAGGGCCAGGCATTTGCGCTGTTGGAAGGTGGCCAGCTCTGGAAACTGCGCATGCCGCTGCCGGATACGCGAGGGGATTACGCCATGCCGGCGGGGTTGGCGGAAATTGCCAACGAGATGGAACGGACCTACATCACCAACGATCAGTGGTATCGCATGCAGGAGCCGTGGTGGACGGCAGTGGCCGATGTGGCTGCACCGAGCGAGGAGGTAGAAGACAGCCATGGCTGAAGCGGCCGCCGATCCGCGGCGAACCGCCGTTCGACAAGGACTGATTTCCAAAGGGCTGACCGCCGTCGCCCAAGCCATCAAGTGGCTGCTGTTCTCCCTGTTGTTTTCGATCGTCGTGGAGTGGGTCGGGATGAACCTGTGGTGGCCGGAGCAAGGCCTCGACCACAGTCGCGCGATGCTCACACAAGAGATTGGCTATCTGGACACGGACTTTCGTCGCAGCATCGTGACATCGGACCCGGCTCGCTTCGCCAAGAAGGTGGCCGATGGCGCTTACCACTACCTGTTCGAGGTCACCCGCGTCGTCACGTTCATACGTTGGGTATCACCGCCACCACGCGCGGAGGAGACCGGGTTGCGACCGACACTGCACAAGATCTATAGGCCGATCGCTGAATACACGATTGCAGCTATGCAAGTGACTCAAGTGTTTTCGGTACGCCTGGCGATTCTCATGTTGGCGACGCCGTTGTTCCTGCTGTTTAGCCTGATGGCACTGGTGGACGGACTCGTGCGACGGGACCTGCGCCGTTGGGGCGGCGGGCGAGAGAGTTCTTTCGTCTACCACTACGCTAAGAAAACGGCGATACCGCTCGTCGTACTGACATGGGTGGTTTACCTGTCACTTCCTTTCAGCCTGCATCCGACGTTTGTGATCCTTCCATTCGCTACGCTGTTCGCGCTTGCCGTGGCAGTCACCGCCAGCACGTTTAAGAAGTATCTTTGAGATTCGGGACACTATCCGCGCCGATGTCAAGGAATCAATAAGTCAGTTCCATCAGGGTTGTTGTCTTGCAACCTCTGGTTAGTGCGACGTAGAGATCTTTATGATTTCCCCAGCTTCTCCTCCAGTCAGGCCCGCGAAGAATTATTGTGTGGTCGAATTCAAGACCTTTGACCAGCAACGTGCTCCCGATGCAACGATAGACATTGCGACGGCGTTGATATTTTCTTTTACCGATTTCATCAGCGTACAGGCTTTTTAGATCGGCGCTCGTTTCACGATGCTCTTCTAAGATGCATTTCAGCGCACTGACTGATTCGGAAAGCTTGCATGATGTACCATTGATTCGCTCGGTGTATTCGAGTAGGTCGAAAAGCAATTGCGGGGTAGTACCGTTGGTATGATTTTCACACAGTAGCCGTCTGTCAATACGTCGTGGTCGCTGATCTTCACCACGAAGAATCTTTTCAATAAAGGTCTTATCATTGCCAGATAGGCCGCCGTGTGCCCGAGTCAGAAAATTGAAGGCGGCATCAGATTTTTCTGTGGGTGATCCATCAGATAGTGGAAGAATCAGAGAAAGTAAAGACGAGAGCTCATTAGGCTCCAAAACTCGGTAGTTGTTATTAACCAGGGTCGTCTCGATACTTGCGGGCATCGGTCTCGACTTGGGGCCAATCACGCATATGCTTCCCTGCTTCTCGTGCGTAAGACGTACAAGCTGGGAGGCGAGATCGGCGTATCTGACTGTGCGTCTGTCTATGGGGGAATTCCCATAATCAGGTTCCTGTTCCTGCAGGAATCCTGCCCGAGTAGAAAGAAGCCAGCGGCCAAGCGTCTCGTTGTCAGCTCTTAACCACCTATGTGGTGTCTGCAATGCACCCCAAGGTTGTTCGCAAACTCTCCTGTAACATCAGACCAATCAACAAGAGGTTGATCACGAAACCCAAAGATGCCCTGCAAATCATCACCGAGAACTCTGCAGGGAAGCAGGGTTTTAAGCTGTACGATCAGTTGATGCATAGGGACCGTACAGTCTTGATATTCGTCGACAATGATTCCAGCGTAAGAGTTTTTGATGCCTATTCTTACGAAGTCTTTTTGGATGAGTTCCGACATGGACGCATAAACATCATTCCACTCTGCGATATCCGTCAATCCCGTATAGGCTGCGTTTTTTGGGTACCTTCGTACTCATCCCCAAGACCACCCTGCGATCGTATCAACGTGGTACTTTATCGTCGGAACAGAATGCCGACGGAATCGTTGCCGTAAAGCGTCCACCCCGGCATGAGTGTGCGTTAGAATAAGCTGTCTCCCAGGGCAATAGGCGCCGACGGTTCTTACAATAGCCTCCGTCTTCCCGCAGCCAGCAGGTGATTCCACGAATCCGGTCGATGCTTGCGCTATTGCACGATAAACTTCATCGCTCATTTCTGTATCCAGGACCACAGAGCATTAAGACGCGTTTTGATGACACTTGTATCTGGTAAGAGTGGGAGTGCAAATTCAAACACCTTTTCGGCATAGTCGATGCGTTTAAACCATTTGTGTTTATTCGCCAGATCGCCCATTACCTCTCTCAATATTTGGCTTCCAGGCCAGGCGCCGGGGTCATTGCCGAGGTTTTGCGCCTGTACACGGGGTTCTTTAACGATGGCATCAATTATCGTCGCATGCTCTAGTGTGTCGTGGCTGTTGCAGATAGTCTGCAGTAATGCTGGGATGTTCTGCCAGGGCAAATCAGTAAAGATCTGGCGTTCGGTTGAGTTATTGTTATCCCATTGGCTGATATGCGCGCCAGCATCCCGTAGGGCATGAACATCTTCAGTACTGATTTGATCTGGCGCATCGTTATCGCACAAGGCAGCGGTTTGATAACCGACGGCTAGGAGCTGGTCGCAAATCGGTTTTATGCGACTTGCGCCACCACAGTTTAGATAGGATGTTGCGAGGCTCCATACCGGCGGGTTTTTCTCATCAAAGCGGTAAACATCATAAGCGCGCAGACATCCAATTTCAGTGGGTCCTTCGCAAGCGACGATCTTGCTACCCAGAAATGCCTCGGCATTTGCCCGGACCTGTCCTTGTATGTCAGGCACAACTGCTAGGCTCTCAAGACTTACGGTGCCAGCGTTATCGCATTTGCAAACGTAGAGTTCGTGCTCGGAAACCCCAAGCTCGCGTATTACGACCGGGGAATGAGTCGTAGCGATAATCTGCTGGTTAGAGTTCTTGAGTTTGTAGATCAAGCCACGAATCCGGTGTGGTTCTAGCCCTATTTCCAATTCATCTATTATGGAGATGTTTTTCCCACCATGTAGTTTCATTTGCATGGCGGCCCCAATCAGCCTCTTTGTGCCGCTCCCTTTGTTGCGTAAAGGGACGTTGTTCTCATGTAAAGACAGTGCGCCTGCGCTGACCGACTGGCGTTGTATGTCAATTTTCGGCGAAAGTGCAGCTAGATGGACTCCAGCATTCAGGGCGTCTGTCCTAATTGAGTTGGCGACAGATTGGCACTCTTGAATGCTTTCATGATGTGAGATATCTCGCTCACGCATGTCACGGGCGAGGGCCGAAAGGACAGTATTTAGATTTCCATCACTGTCCGCGCTCAGGCGAGTCAATATAGTGTTTCGGCCCCAAGTGAAATGAAAGTCCGAAAAGATATCAATACGGCTTAGGCCTAGTACGGCGCGATCAGCGGCATAGATCGGCTTTCGTTCTTGCTCCTCGTCTTCATCACGTCCTCGGACTACAGACCATTTAGGCTCGAGGCTTTTGTCGACACGGAGCGAGATTGATACAGCAACCGGCCCATCAGGATGCGGTTCCGGTAGCAAACCGGTATTCGCGATACCACATTTGTATTGGGCGAACTTACTTTCCTGAAAGAAACGCCTGATGTCTTCCTGTGTCTCATCCCAGTCGGTAAGCGTGACCTGAATGACAATATCCTGATTGACATCCTGATTGAAGAAATCCGAGTCATCGAAAGTTAGTGCAGAGCGAGGAGAAAGCGCATAGTCCAATGCGGTTAGAATTGTAGTTTTACCAGTGTCTCCTGGACCGATAATGCAGTTGAAATCCCCTTTGACCCACCAGGATAGGGATTTGATACCGCGAAAGTTTCTGATTTCGACGTGCCTGATTCTCAATTGTCGGCCTCATTCCTTGGTGGGATACGAGCATTGCATAGTTTACATTGGAATCAAAAAGCCGCAATGCATGTGTGGTATATCAAAGGATATCTCCCTCAAATCAAGAACCTTATCACTACCTCTGTAGATCCAAAACCCCGCACCATCCTGAATAGATTTTCCGTATCCCATCCTAACCCGATACCGCACCATGGCGCCTCATGAACGACATGAGGAAGACATCGATGCGTATTGCCCACCTGCTGATCGTGGGGCTGCTCAGCACGGCCTTGCCAATGCAGTCAGCGATTGCGGACGCAGATGCTGAGCGTGAAGCGCTGGCGCGGATCGCCCATGAGCTCGACACGCTCGAAGCGCTGATTCGGAAGGCGGAGTCACAGGCCGAACCGGATGCGCGCATCCGGTTCCGCTATGACTGGCTGCGCCAGGATCTGGCGCGGGTACAGCAAGGCATCAAGGATCACATCGACGCCCCGCGTTCGGAGCCGCGGACCTTTCCGCCTTTGCGCGGTGACTATCGGCGGTGATGCAAAGCCATGACCCCCGCTCAAGACGCGGCATTTCAGGCAGGCTCCGGCGTCACCTCTTCGACGCTACTCACGGCCATCGCCTCAGTGATAATCGTGCTCGCTTTCGTGTGGGTGATCTGGGTGACGCTGGGCACTTTCCGTGCCTGGCAAGACGGGCAGGTCGGCATATTCGACGTGGTGTGGAGCGCGTTGCGCGCGAGCATCGTGCTCATGGTGTTGGGTTTTTATCTGCGGTGATGGCGAAGAGTCACGCCATTGCAGCAACGGTTCGGGGAATGCCCCGGTATTCATTAAAGGGGGAAACCCCGTTACCTCGGAGAAAGCAATCATGCTGAAGACAATCAAGAAGGGCGCAGCAGCAGTCGGGCTGCTGGCAATGTCCACGTATCAGTCGGTGTGGGCGGCGTTGCCGACGCCGGTGGCACCGAGTACGGCGCCGGCGGCGGGCGACTGGATTGCGCTCATTCAGGGCTACATCAAGGACGGCGGCCTCGTACTCGGTCTGGCCATCGCCGTGCTTGGGTTCCTGTGGATCGCCTATCTCGGTTTCGCGAAGTTCAACGAGGCGCGCCAGGGCAAGGCCGAGTGGGCCGAGGTTGGTGTGCTCGGTATCGTCGGCGCCGTGGTGCTGATCTTCGCCAGCTACTTGCTGACTGAAGCCGCCGGCGTTATCTAAATCGCCCATGTCGGACCGCGACGACATACTGGCCAATCGGCTCAACACCGAGCCGGCGATCTTCAAGGGCTGCTCGTCGTCCGAACTGGGCGTCATCGTTGGTGTGGCCGCGCTCATCTGGTTGCCTGTCTCCCTCCTCCTGGCATGGCTGATGGGCGCGGTCACCATGGGTTTCGGCATCGCCGGGGTGGGCGTGGTCGCCACGGTGATCGCGATGGCCACCTTGTTCCAGCGGCTCAAGCGCGGTCGGCCGGACGGTTACTACCAGCAACAAATCGTCATTCATCTGGACGACCGCGGGTTGCGTCGATCACCGTACATTCGGCGCAGCGGCGCCTGGGATATCGGGAGGAGTCGGAGTGCGACGCTACCGCTACGAGATCGATAACGTGCGCGCCCACTTGCGTTCGCTGTGGGTGATCATCGGCGTGCAGATCATCGTCATCCTGGCGCTGTGGTTTGGTTGGAGTCAGGCTCCAAAACGCCTGACCGTACACGTGCCTCCGGACCTGCGCTCCGGTGCGACACTGGCCGTCGATGAAGTGCCGCCAGCCAACGTGTATTCCTTCGCCTTCTACATCTTTCAACAACTCAATCGCTGGCCGGAGGACGGGGCGCGGGACTATGGCAAAGCGATCTTTCGTATCGCGTCGTATGTCACCCCGCGCTACCGCGCCGATCTGATTGCGGATATGGAATTGAAAGGCAAACAGGGCGAGTTGGCCTATCGCGTACGCGGTGTGCAGGAGGTGCCGGGCCATGGCTATGAAGAACGGCGGGTGGATGTGCTCGCACCGGGTGTCTGGGTGGTGTGGCTGGATCTCGATCTGTTCGAGTCGGTGAAGGGCATGACGGTGAAGAAGACCACCATCCGTTATCCATTGCGTGTGGTGAGGCTCGCGGTTGATCCGGAGTCGAATCCCGGGGCTTGGCGCTGGACGGTTTCGCGGCGGAAGGCCCGCGACGGTTGAGCGAATCCGAAATTAACGACGAACCCGGGCAGGGTGGCTAACAGGGATCAACGTATGCGTACAACAAGCAACTTCAAACGTACCGTCATGTTCTGTTTGGGTGTCGGATTGGTGTTGATGCAGTCGATGGTCCACGCCGAGCAGGAAGTCACCGAGCGCATCGAGTGGAACAAGACGCCCATCCAGCTCGATCTCAAGGTGGACCACGAACGGTTGGTGCATTTTCCGGGTGCGGTCAAAGTGGGCGTACCGTCTTCCCTACAAGCATTGCTGCGAACTCAAAGCGTTAACGGTACCGTTTATTTTCTCGCTAACGCACCGTTCGATGCCACCCGTGTCATGGTGCGCAGTATAGATGGTGGCCAGATTTTTCTCTTCGATGTGTCCGCATCCAAAGAGGGTGGCCACACGCATCCCGTGCAGGTGTACCTGAAGACGAACGATGAGCGTGACACCGAGACGATGGAGTCATCCGATGCGAGTCACGACGCAACGACGCAATACAGCTACGTTTACCTGACCCGCTTCGCGGCCCAGCAACTCTATGCACCCGCCCGCCTCGTCGAGGACAGGCCGGGCATCGTGCGTGTGCCGGTGATGCATGAGCCCGTCAGCTTGATATACGGTGGCGCGATCGATGCGAAACCCTTGGTGTCATGGCGAGCAGGGGCGTTGTATGTCACGGCCGTCAAACTGACCAACCATACTGATCAGCCGCAGACTCTGGATCCGCGCCATCTTCGTGGGACCTGGTTGAGCGCGTCCTTCCAGCACAACCGACTGTTGGCGGCCGGCAGCGAGGCGGACACCACGGCGGTGTACCTGATTTCGGCGCGGCCGTTCGAGGCCGCAAGGTAAGACCATGGCTATCGCAACCAGCAACCGACTGTTACCGATCATCGCTGGCGTGGTAGTGCTCATGCTGGCGTTCGTCACCCTGAAATCGTGCTCGAACGGTAAGGAGGACCAGGTCGTGATGGACGCCGTGCCGCAGGCGCCGGTACCGGATGCGGACACGCCGGCCGACACCATCAAAACCCTGACCGCGAACGTGGCGGCGATGACCGCCGAGGTCGAGGCCTTGCGGAAGGACAACGCGACCTTACGCAACGAGAACCAGCGACTGCTGAGTAATCGTGCGCAAATCGAGGAGAACGTGGCCACGCGCGTCAAGCGCGAGCTCTTGTCGCACGAGAAAGACAAGGCCGCGCAGGATCGCCTGGATTCCAGCGTGCTGTCGTCGCTGACGGCGCGGGTGGATGCCTTGTCACAGTCGCTCTCACCAGGGAAGTCGACAAAGAGCGCCGGCGATATCCCGGTCGGACTGGGTTTCGACGGCGGCAGGGCAGGGGCGCCGCCCGCCAACAGTCTGGTATGGATCGAACCGCTGGATGCCATCGATGATGACACAAGCGGAGTGAAAGGAAACAGCCTGCTGCACCAGGTGCGCCAGTCCACGGACGGGGCGCTGAGTAGCGCCCGCGAGCAGACCGCCAACATATCCAACAAGTTGGATACAGTGCACCCCGTCTATACCGTGCCACGCAACGCCACGCTCATCGGGTCGACGGCTATGACGGCGTTGGTCGGTCGCGTACCGGTACAGGGCCAGGTGCGTGATCCCATGCCGTTCAAAGTGATCACGGGGGCCGACAATCTCGCCGCCAATGGTCTCACTGTCCCCGGTATGCAGGGCATGGTGTGGAGCGGTACGGCCATCGGTGACTGGACGTTGTCCTGCGTCACCGGCCAGCTCGATTCGGTCACCTTCGTGTTCGACGACGGGACCATCCGCACGATCTCCAGTGATGATCACGGCGATCAGTCCGGCGGCAACAAACGGGCGCTGGGCTGGATCTCGGATCAGCAGGGCATCCCCTGCGTCAGCGGGGATCGCAAGACCAACGCCCCGGCATTTCTCACTCAGCGTATTGGCGTGATGGCCATTCAGGCGGCGGCCGATGCGGCGGCCGCGGCCGAGACCACCACCGTGGTCAGTGACAGTGGTGCGGCGAGCAACAACGTCACCGGCGAGACCGGGAAATATGTGCTCGGCAAGACCATCGCCGGCGGCAGTGACGAGGTCGCCAAGTGGCTCATGGAGCGCCAGTCGCAAAGCTTCGACGCCGTGTTCGTCCCGGCCGGTGTTCACATCGCCATCCACGTCGACGTGGAGCTCCCCATCGATCTCGATCTCAAAGTCAGGAAACTCGATCATGCAAAAGCCATCAACCCTTTTCACCGCGCTCGCCTTGACTAGTCTCCTGCTGGGCGGTTGTGCCGGAACCAAGGACGCCGTCTTGCCCCAGGACGGTCCGTCCATGAAAGCGATCTACGAGCAACACATGCGCGAGTCGGGTGCGAACGATCCCATGGCGGTGCGCCAGGCATTGGGCAACCGTCCCGTCATCGACGGTGACGGTGCGCTTCATAGCTACACGCGCGATGCCCACAACGAGATCGACACTACCTTTCCGCGGCTGCCGAATCCGAGTCTGGTCATGTATGTGTTTCCGCACTTGGCGGGCGACGAGGGAGTGCCGGTGCCCGGCTATGTGACGACTTTTCCCATGTATGAGCGGGTCGAGTATGCGCTGCCCGGTGAAGTACCGACCAGGCTGCGGAAATGACCATGGCGAAGTCTGTAGCGGGTGATGAAGCCAAGAGGACGAACGATCCGGAGGAAGCGCCGGTGACTACAGCGGCAGTCAAACATCTCTATGATCGCCCGCCGTCCTTCACCGATCTTTTGCCCTGGGTCGAGTACGATCCGGACAGCCGCACCTTTCTGCTGGAAGACGGAGTCAGTGTGGGTGCTTTGTTCGAGATCACCCCGGCGGGTACCGAGGCCCGCACCCCAGAGTTCATGAGGCAATTGCGTGATGCCATCCAGACCGCACTCACCGATGCCATTCCTGAAGAAGACGATGCGCCGTGGATCTTGCAGGTCTATGTGCAGGACGAGCCGAGCCTGAAAGAGTTCCAACAGGAAGTCGCCGTCTATGCGCAGCCCAGCGCCAAGGACAGCACATTCACCCGGCATTACCAGGAAACCTTCTCGAAACATCTGGCGCGGATCACCCGTCCCGGTGGCCTGTTCGAGGATACAGCCGTAACCGGAACCCATTGGCGGGGTCAGGTGCGTCGGGTACGCGCCACGCTGTATCGGCGGTTGAAGGTGAAGGGCAAAACCCCGACGGCGGTCGAAGTGGAAGAGGCGTTGAATGACGTGGCGACCAAGTGGGTCGCCTCACTGGCCTCGGCCGGCATTCGCGCTCGGCGCGGCACCGGTAAGGATCTCTACGAGTGGTTGTTGAAGTGGTTCAATCCAAAACCGACGATCGCCGATGGTGATCCCGACAAGCTGTTGGAGATCGCGCCGCATCCCGGAGACGACGATCTCCCATACGGCTACGACCTGGCCGAGCGCCTCACCCTTGCCATGCCGCGCTCGGACAACGAGACCGCTTCTTGGTGGTTCGATGGTCTGCCCCACACCGTGGTCACGATACAGGGACTGCGGCGGGCGCCGGAGATTGGGCACATGACCGCCGAGCGCCAGGCCGGCGACCACGTGTTCTCACTGTTCGATCGCCTGCCCGAGTATACCGTGATGGTCCTGACCCTGACGGTCAAGCCGCAGGATGTGACGCGCAATCATATCGCCCAGGTCAAACGGGCCGCGGTGGGCGACTCTGCCGAGGCGGCCCTGACACGCGAGGATGCAGAACGCGTGGAGCGGGAGATGGCGCAGGGCAACAAGCTCTATCCGATGAACATCGCATTCTACGTACGCGGCGACAACCCGAAGGCTTTGCGCGCCAACGTCAATCAGCTGAACGCATTGTTGCTTCCCAACGGCCTGCAACCGATCCTGCAGGAAGCGGATCTGCTCGCACTGGACAGCTACATGCGTAACTTGCCGATGGCCTATGATGTGTCGATGGACAAGTCCAGTCGCCGCTCACGGTTGGTCTTCTCCAGTCATGCCGCCAATCTGTTACCCCTGTATGGCCGATCGAAGGGAACCGGTCATCCAGGCCTGGTCTTTTTCAACCGTGGCGCCGAACCCTTGACCTTTGATCCGTTGCATCGGGCCGACCGCAAGAAGAACGCTCATATGCTTATCCTCGGTCCCACCGGGGCGGGAAAGTTGGCACTCCTGGTTTACCTGCTGCAACAGATGGCCGCAATGTACCGCCCACGTATATTCATCATCGAGGCCGGTGGTTCATTCTCGTTACTGGGTCAGCACTTCCAGGCCCACAACGTCTCCGTCAACCAGGTCACGTTGAACCCGAATGTAGATGTAAGCTTGCCACCGTTCGCGGATGCGTTGCGCGTGCTGGATAAAGAACGTCGCGTGCACCTTCCCAAGGATCCGGATGAGCTGGCCGATGACGATGATGAGCTCGAAAGTGAAGGTGGCGGTCGGGATATTTTAGGTGAAATGGAAATCGCCGCCCGGATCATGATCACCGGCGGTGATGAGCGTGAAGACGCGCGCATGAGCCGGGCCGATCGGCTATTGATACGGAATGCCATTTTCCTGGCTGCGAAGACAGTAAAAGAAAGTGGCAGGGATCAAGTGATCACCGAGGATGTGGTCAGCGCGTTACACACCATCGGTCGCGATCAAGACCTGCCCGAGCACCGGCGCAACCGGGCGATCGAGATGGGTGACGGCATGGCGCTGTTCTGCTCCGGGCTCGCCGGCCACTTCTTCAATCGGCCCGGCAGCCGTTGGCCGGAGGCCGATGTCACCATACTGGAAATGGGCATCCTGGCGCGGGAAGGTTACGAGGATCAGCTCACCGTGGCCTACATCTCCATGATGAGCCACATCAACGACCTGGTGGAGCGCTACCAGCACGATGCCCGGCCGACTTTGGTAGTGACCGACGAGGGTCACATCATCACGACCAATCCCTTGTTGGCTCGCTACGTGGTCAAGATCACCAAGATGTGGCGTAAGCTCGGCGCCTGGTTCTGGATCGCCACCCAGAACCTCGAGGACTTCCCCGACGCCAGCCGCAAGATGCTCAACATGATGGAGTGGTGGTTGTGTCTGGTTATGCCCAAGGAGGAAGTCGAGCAGATCGCGCGCTTCAAGGATCTGACCGACGTGCAGCGCAGCCTGCTGCTGTCGGCCCGCAAGGAACCCGGCAAGTACGTCGAGGGCGTGGTGCTCTCCGATAACCTCGAAGCCCTGTTCCGCAACGTGCCGCCGCCGTTATCACTCGCACTGGCCATGACCGAGAAACATGAGAAGGCGGAGCGTGCTGCCATCATGCGCGAGCGGAATTGCAGCGAGATCGAGGCGGTTTATGTCATTGCAGAGAACATCATAAACCGCCGACACACGTAATAGTTGATTCGACGACTTAAGTGGAGGCCGATTCTCTCAGCGTATGTGCTGCCTGAACCATATTCCTGAGCGCTTTGTTGACTTCCAGCCATGCGCGCGTCTTAAGCCCGCAGTCGGGATTGATCCACAAGCGTTCGGCCGGAATACGTTGCGCGGCTTTTTCCATCAGTGACACGATCTGCGCTGTTTCGGGTACATTCGGTGAATGGATATCGTAGACGCCTGGGCCGATTTCGTTCGGGTAGTCGAAATGTTCGAAGGCGTCGAGCAGTTCCATGTCCGAGCGCGAAGTCTCGATGGTGATTACGTCCGCATCCATCCCGGCAATCGACTCGATGACGTCGTTAAACTCCGAATAGCACATGTGGGTATGGATCTGGGTTTCATCCTTCACGCCGTTGGCGGTGATGCGGAAGGACTCGATCGCCCAGTGCAGGTAGTGCTGCCACTGTGACTTGCGCAGGGGCAAACCTTCGCGCAGGGCGGCCTCGTCGATCTGGATGATCCGCACACCGGCCTTCTCCAGGTCCAGCACTTCCTCGCGAATCGCCAGCGCCAGTTGGTAGCAGGACACCGAACGCGGCTGATCGTCACGCACGAAGGACCAGTTGAGGATGGTGACCGGGCCGGTCAACATGCCCTTCATGGGTTTGTTGGTCAGCGACTGGGCGTACTTGATCCATTCGACCGTCATTGCCTTTGGGCGGCTAATGTCGCCGAACAGGATGGGCGGCTTGACGCAGCGCGAGCCGTAGGACTGCACCCAACCGAATTGGCTGAAGGCGTAGCCGTCCAGTTGCTCGCCGAAGTATTCGACCATGTCGTTGCGCTCGGCTTCGCCGTGCACCAGCACATCTAGCCCCAGGGCTTCCTGTTCGCGCACGCTGCGCTCGATTTCGGCCTGCATCGCGGCCTGGTAGCCCGCCGCGTCCAACTTGCCGGCCTTGAACTGGCTGCGCGCCTGGCGGATTTCCGCCGTTTGCGGGAAGGAACCGATGGTCGTGGTCGGATAGAGCGGCAGGTTCAACAGTGCGGCCTGTTTCCTGGCGCGCGCCGGATAGTGACTCTTGCGCTGACCCAACGCCGGGTTGATGCTTGTGAGGGCGGCCTTGACCGCCGGGTTGGTCACGCGGGGTGAAGCGCGGCGGGCGGCGATAGCCGCCTGGTTGGCAGCCAGTTCGGCAGCCACCGCCTCGCGCCCCTGGTTCAGCGCCGTCGCCAGCACCTTCAGTTCGTCCAGTTTCTGCAAGGCGAATGCCAGCCAGGATTTGACCTCGGCATCCAGTTTCTGCTCGCTGTCCAGGTCAACCGGGACATGCAGGAGCGAGCAGGAAGGGGCGATCCACAGCTGATCCCCCAGCCGTTCAGCCAGTGACGCCAGCCAATCGAGCGTGGCACTGAGGTCGGTCTTCCAGATGTTGCGGCCATTGATCACCCCCAGCGACAGCACCTTGTGCGACGGCAGCAGGTTGAGCAGCGGCTGGATTTCGTCGCGGGCGTTGACCGTGTCCAGATGCAGGCCTGCCACGGGCAGTTCAGCGGCCAGGCGAAGGTTGTCCTGGAGCTGGCCGAAATAGGTGGCCAACAGCACCTTGACCCGACTCGTCTTGAGGTCGTGATAGGCGAGGTCGAAAGCGTGTTTCCAGTCGGCATCCAACTCGGTCACGAGGATCGGCTCGTCGATCTGCACCCACTCCGCGCCTGCGTCGGCCAGGACCTCCAGCAGCCGCCCATAGACCGGCAGCAGGTGCGGCAGATGGGCCAGCTTGTCGGAACCGTCTTTGCTCTTGCCAATGGCCAGATAGGTGACCGGACCGATGATGACGGGTTTGGCCTTGACACCCTGAGCCCTGGCTTCGTCCAGTTGTCCAGAAGACGCGAGGCATCCAGCTTGAATTCGGTCGTGGCCGTGAACTCCGGGACGATGTAGTGATAGTTGGTATCAAACCATTTGGTCATCTCGCCGGCGGCGATGCCGCCGCAGCAATCCGCGTGCTCCTCCGTGCCCTGGGCGGAGCGGCCGCGTGCCACGCGAAAGTAGTTATCCAGTGGGTCGCCGTGGAAGTCACGGGCGCGCTCGGGCAGGTTGCCCAGCGTGAAGCTCATGTCCAGCACCTGATCGTAGAAGGCGAAGTCGCCCACCGGCACCAGGCCCAGGCCGGCCTGTTGTTGCCAGTGGCGCTGACGCAGGTGGGCGCCAAGCGCTTTCAATTCGTCACGTGAGGACTGGTCTTTCCAATAAGACTCGAGGGCGAATTTCAGCTCGCGTTTCGCGCCGATGCGGGGAAAACCGAGATTGTGTGTGGTGACCATGTTTTGCCTTTATCTACGAATGATGTGAGAAGTGGCAGCATCGTAAAAAAGTGATAACATGAAGTAAAATGGTCATTATTAAATAATCAATGAAAATCGTTCATGGATCAATATGATTGAAAGAATGCATCTGGCCATCATCCGTGAGGTCGACCGGCAAGGCTCCCTGACTGCCGCCGCGGGTGTGTTGTGCCTGACCCAGTCAGCCTTGAGCCATACGATGAAAAAGCTGGAGCAGGCGCTGGGCACCGACATCTGGCTGCGCGAGGGGCGAAGCCTGCGCTTGACCCAGGCCGGCGAGTACCTGCTGGGACTTGCGGACCGACTGTTGCCCCAGCTGGAGCGGGCGGAAGAGCGTCTGCGCCAGTATGCCCAAGGGGAGCGCGGCAGCCTGCGCATCGGCATGGAGTGCCATCCCTGTTATCAATGGCTGCTCAAGGTGGTGTCACCCTATCTGGCCCGGTGGCCGGACGTCGATGTGGACGTCAAGCAGGAAT
>Ga0114931_10002031_pt1 | contig 25787 bp, 24 predicted proteins | sample 2SBtaG_FD_89579 | JGI IMG/M metagenome (GOLD analysis project Ga0114931, IMG submission 89579) | Deep subsurface microbial communities from Kolumbo volcano to uncover new lineages of life (NeLLi) - 2SBTROV14_V59a metaG | ecosystem: Environmental > Aquatic > Marine > Volcanic | place: Kolumbo... | reverse complement strand
TGTGCTGCGGAAACGCTGAATTAATCAGAGTTTCCCTAAGGGTGAAGCTAAGATTTTTTAAAATCCACTGTGAAACCAATATCTTGCACTCTGTTATCCGCATTGAAGTCACGGATTCAGGTTTCAGTTATTTGTTGGGGGCCGAAAAACGCATCTTGACCTGCAGCAACTTCGCGGCCTTAGCGTCGTCTTTGCGTCAAAAAATCTCTGTGTTCTCTGCGTCTCTGTGACAACAACATTAATGCCGAGTACGAGAAGAATCGGTCGGCACATTCTCGGCAAACAGGGCTTCCACATCCACCGCATCGTAACTGTAATGGGCGTTGCAGAACTCGCAATCCACATCAATGCGTCCCTGTTCTTCCAGGATGCTTCGGGCTTCATCCATGCCCAGGGACAACAGCACCTTGTCGATACGTTCGCGGGAACAGCTGCAACGAAAACTCACCGGGGTTGGATCGAATAATCGTACGTCGTCCTGGTGATACAGCCGGTGGAGGATTTCCTGGGCGTCCAGTGTCAGCATTTCATCCCGGCTCAGGGTGGTGGCCAGGTGCAGGGCATGTTCCCAGTTTTCGTGGGATTTATTTTCGGCAGGTAACTCCTGTAGCAGGAATCCGGCGCAGGCGGTTTCTGAACTGGCCAGCCACAGGCGGGTGTTGAGTTGTTCGGACTGGGTAAAATAAGCTTCGATGGCAGCCGCTATCGAGTCACCCTGTAAAGCGATGATGCCCTGGTAGGCTTCGCCATCCTTTGGCTCGATGGTGATCACCATCTGGCCATTGCCAAACTGCTGTTGCAAATCGCCATCCGGTACTTCGCTTTGCCAACGCGCCAGGCCGCGCAGGGTGCCGGCGGAAGTTGCCTGGGTAACCAGCAGGTTTAATGGACCATCGCCGCGCACCTGCAGGATCAAAGCACCATTGAATTTTATCGTGGCTGCCAGCAGTACCGTGGCAGCCAGGGCCTGGCCGAGGATGTTGCGTACGATAGGTGGGTACTCGGCACGTTCCAGCACCGCCTGCCAGGTGGCATTGAGGTGTACGATTTCACCACGAACACGGGTGTTTTCCAGTACGAAGCGGTACAGGCGATCATTGTCCGACATGGTTTAGCCGTTCAGTTTCTGTTTGAGTAACTGGTTGACCTGGGCCGGGTTGGCCTTGCCCTGGGTGGCTTTCATGACCTGGCCGACAAAGAAACCGAACAGCTTGTCCTTGCCGCTGCGATACTGTTCCAGCTGGCCGGGGTTTTTCTGCATCACTTCATCAATAATGGCTTCTATGGCGGAGCTGTCGGTAATCTGTTTCAGGCCTTTGCTCTCTATCACGGCATCGGCGCTGCCTTCACCATTCCACATGGCCTCGAATACATCCTTGGCGATTTTGCCGGAGATAGTGTTGTCTTCGATGCGCTGTAGCAGTTCTGCCAGCATGTTGGCTGTCATTGGCGAGTCACTGATGACGGTTTCCTGTTTGTTCAGATAGGACGACAGTTCGCCGATGATCCAGTTAGCTGCCAGCTTGGGTTTTACCTTGGTCGCCACGGTTTCAAAATAATCGGCGGTAGCGCGATCTCCGGTGAGAATGCCGGCATCATATTCGCTGAGGGCATACTCATTGACGAAGCGCTGACGTTTTTCATCCGGCAGTTCCGGTAAGCTCTGATGTACCTGGTCCAGGAAGGCTTCAGTGATTTCCACTGGCAGCAGGTCCGGGTCGGGGAAATACCGGTAGTCGTTGGCTTCTTCCTTGCTGCGCATGGGTCGGGTTTCATCTTTGTCCGCATCATACAGACGGGTTTCCTGGGTGATGCTGCCGCCGCCTTCCAGTACGTCGATCTGGCGTTCGACTTCGAAATTGATGGCGCGCTCCACGAAGCGGAACGAGTTGATGTTTTTCAGTTCGGTGCGGGTGCCGAATTCCTGCTGGCCTTTCGGACGGATGGAAACATTGGCGTCGCAACGGAACGAGCCTTCTGCCATGTTGCCGTCGCAGATACCCAGGTACTGTACCAGCGAATGAATTTTTTTCATGTACGCCACCGCTTCTTCGGCGGAGCGCATGTCCGGTTCGGACACGATTTCCAGTAGTGGGGTGCCGGCACGGTTGAGGTCGATACCGGTCTGGTCGTGAAAATCTTCATGCAGGGATTTGCCCGCATCTTCTTCCAGGTGGGCACGGGTTATGCCAATGGTTCTGGTGCTGCCATCTTCCAGTTGAATCTGCAGCTGGCCGTCGTGCACGATGGGTAATTCAAATTGTGAAATCTGGTAGCCCTTGGGCAGGTCCGGATAGAAATAATTTTTACGCGCAAACACCGACCGCGGTGACACGGTGGAATGGGTGGCCAGGCCAAACATGGCGGCCATGCGCACGACGTCTTTATTGAGTACCGGCAACACACCGGGCAGGCCCAGGTCGACGGCGCAGGCCTGGGTGTTCGGCTCGGCACCATAGGCGGTGGAGGCACCGGAGAAGATCTTGCTCCTGGTGGCCAGTTGGGCGTGAATCTCCAGTCCAATGACGGTTTCCCAGCTCATGGGTTTCTACTCCTGTTTAATCGGTGTTGAATGCCGCGGGCATCTGTTGGTGCCAGTCGGTGGTCAGCTGGTACTGATGGGCGACATTGAGTAAGCGGGATTCGCTGAAATGATTCCCGATGATCTGTAATCCCACCGGCAGCTGGTTACTGAAACCAGCCGGTAAACTCATGGCCGGCAGGCCTGCCAGGTTGACTGCAATGGTGTAGATGTCCGACAGGTACATGGAAACCGGATCATCGGCCTTGTCACCCAGTTTGAACGCAGTGGTGGGTGAGGTGGGGCCCATGATGACGTCGACCTGCTTGAAAGCTTCGGTGAAATCATCGGAAATCATGTGCCGCAGCTGTTGCGCCTTGAGATAATAGGCATCGTAGTAACCGGCGGACAGGGCGTAGGTGCCGATCATGATGCTGCGTTTGACTTCGTCGCCAAAGCCTTCACCGCGGCTGCGTTTGTACAGGTCTTCCAGGTCGTGGGGATTGTCGCAGCGGTGGCCGAAGCGCACGCCATCGAAACGGGACAGGTTGGAGGAGCATTCCGCTGGTGCGACGACGTAATACGCCGGCACTGACAGATGGGAATTGGGCAGGCTGATTTCCACCAGCTCAGCGCCCATGGCTTGGTATTGTTTCAGTGCCTGCTGGATGACATCGTTCACCTCGGCTGACAGGCCTTCACCGAAAAATTCTTTCGGCAGGCCGATTTTCAGGCCCTTGATGTCCCGGTTTAATTCGGCGGTGTAATCCGGCACGTCCCGTTCCAGGCTGGTGGAGTCGCGCTGGTCGAAACCGGCCATGGCGTTGAGCAACATGGCGCAGTCCTCCGCGGTCTGGGACATGGGGCCGGCCTGGTCCAGGCTGGAGGCGAAGGCGATCATGCCGTAGCGGGACACGCGACCGTAGTTCGGTTTGATACCGGTGATGCCTCACAATGAAGCCGGCTGGCGAATCGAGCCGCCGGTGTCGGTGCCGGTGCTGGCGGGCACCAGCCGCGCTGCCACCGAACTGGCAGAGCCGCCGGATGAACCGCCGGGGACCCGTTCGGTATCCCAGGGATTTTTCACTGGACCATAAAAACTGGTTTCGTTGGATGAGCCCATGGCGAATTCATCCATATTGGTTTTCCCCAGCATGACGCAGCCGGCCTGGGCAAGTTTGTCCACTACCGTTGCGTTGTAGGGGGAAATGAAATTATCCAGCATTCTGGAACCGCAACTGGTGCGTACATCCAGGGTGCAGAAGATATCTTTGTGAGCCAGCGGGATACCGGTGAGTGGGCCTGCCTTACCTTGCTGGCGCAGGGCATCTGCCTGCTGTGCCTGTTGCATGGCCTGCGCTTCGGTGATGCTGATGAAACCGTTGAGCTGCGGGTCATGCTGCTGGATACGCTGCAGAAAATGCTGGCTGAGTTCGCTGGAAGATACTTCGCCATCGGACAGCATGCGGCTGAGTTGAGCCAGGGTTTTGGTGTGTAACATAAGCTTCCTGAATTATTCGATGACTTTGGGTACCAGGTACAGGCCGTTTTCGGTGAGCGGCGCAATGTGCTGGAACTTTTCACGCTGGTTGGTTTCTGTGACAGCATCTTCCCGCAGACGTTGGGTCACATCCTGAGGATGGGCCATCGGGGTGATGCCGTCGGTGTTCACAGAATTCATTTGTTCCACCAGTTCCAGAATACTGGACAGGCTGTCAGCGTATTTTTCTGTGTCGTTTTCATCGATTGCCAGTCGGGCCAGATGGGCAATTTTTTTCACGTCATCGGACTGCAATGACATATTTGACTCCAGTTTGGGATTGGGTATGTGTAAAACCGCGCAAAAGTAGCATATAACGGGGCCTGAAACTACCGCTATACTTGCTCTATGTTACATCCGTTGCTAGAGTAGCGCATGATTCCGGCGGCTGGAATCAGTAATTACGATATATAAAATCATAACATCACAAGGTATACCCTAAATAATGTTTCTGAAACGTTTTCGAGGCTTTTTTTCAAACGACCTTTCCATTGACCTCGGTACTGCTAATACACTGATCTATGCTCGCGGTAAGGGTATAGTGCTAGATGAGCCTTCAGTCGTTGCGATTCGAGAAGACCAGGGTCCAGGTGGTCCCAAGGCGATTGAAGCCTATGGCCATGAAGCCAAGCGCATGCTGGGCCGAACTCCCAAAAATATTACCGCGATTCGTCCTATGCGGGATGGCGTGATCGCGGATTTCCATGTTACCGAAAAAATGTTGCAGCACTTTATTCGCAAGGTACATGAAAGCGCCATGTTGCGTCCCAGTCCGCGGGTACTGATCTGTGTTCCCTGTGGTGCCACCCAGGTTGAGCGTCGTGCGATCAAGGAATCCGCAGCCGGTGCCGGGGCCCGCAAGGTCTACCTGATCGAAGAACCCATGGCCGCTGCCATCGGTGCCGGCATGCCGGTGGACGAGCCGCGCGGATCCATGGTCCTGGATATCGGTGGCGGTACTTCTGAAGTGGCGGTTATCTCCCTCAACGGGATCGTGTATTCCGCCTCGGTGCGCATTGGTGGTGACAAGTTTGACGAAGGTATCATCAGTTATGTACGCCGCAACTATGGCATCCTGATCGGCGAAGCCACCGCCGAACGTATCAAGCACCAGATTGGTTCCGCCTACCCGGGTAAGGAGCTGCTGGAAATTGAAGTGAAGGGCCGCAATCTTTCCGAAGGTATACCCCGCAGTTTCACCCTTAACAGCAACGAAATTCTGGAAGCCCTGCAGGAACCCCTGCACGGCATTGTCAGCGCCGTGAAGACCGCACTGGAGCAGACCCCGCCGGAACTGGGCGCGGATGTTGCCGAACGCGGTATCGTCCTCACCGGTGGCGGTGCGCTGTTGCGTGACCTGGATCGGCTGCTGATGGAAGAAACCGGTTTGCCGGTAGTGATGGCAGAAGAACCTCTCACCTGTGTTGCCCGCGGTGGTGGCCGGGTACTGGAGCTCATTGATGAGCATGGTGGAGATTTTCTGGCGGTTGAATAATTCGCGCCACAACCAGGTGGAACTGTCACGGGCATGTCCACCTGTCGTGTTTTCCCAGCCTGTGTAACGGCCTATGCAATCCCTGTTTCTACGCGGTCCTTCAGTCACCCTGAGAGCCATCATCCTTGTGGCAGCCTCCATCGCCCTGATGATCGCTGATCATCGCTGGCATCACCTGGAAGCCCTGCGTGTTACCCTCGAAACCTACGTCATTTACCCCATGCGATACACCATTAATTTGCCGGTTGAATTTGCGCAGTGGGTGGATGAATCCATGGCATCACGCAATGTCCTGCTGGAAGAGAATGAACAGTTGCGCCAGCAACAACTGCGTTCCCAGGTTAGCCTGCAGAAGCTCAGTATTCTGGAAAATGAAAACGAACGCCTGCGCAAAATGCTCAGCGCCCAGCCGAAAATGGCAGAGCGGGTACTGGTGAGTGAGATCCTGTCCGTGGACCTGGATCCATACAACCAGCAGGTGGTGCTGAACAAGGGTATAAAAGATGATGTGTACCTGGGGCAGCCGGTGATTGATGCCTGGGGTGTCCTGGGGCAGGTGATACACACGGCAGAGCATTCCTGTATCGCCATGTTGATATCGGACCCGGGTCACGCTATTCCGGTGCAGGTGAATCGCAATGGTCTACGAGGTACAGCTTACGGCGTGGGTCAGTCAGATCGGCTGGAATTGCGATTTATTCCCCATAATGCCGATATCGAAGTGGGTGACCTGGTGATTACCTCGGGTCTCGGGGGGCGATTTCCTCCCAACTATCCCGTAGGCCGTATCAGCGAGGTTGATCGTCCGCCGGGTGAAACCTTCGCCCAGATTGATGTTGAACCTGCCGCTCACCTGGATCGGAGCCGGGAAGTGTTGCTGGTGTGGTATCAGTCCGAATTGCACCAGAAGGAGCTGGATAATGCCGGGCAGTAATCTGTACAAGGCAGTGCTGCCGACGCTGATAGCGGCATTTATGCTCAGCATGCTGCCCTTACCGGACTGGGCAGAGCACTGGCGCCCGGACTGGGTGACCCTGGTGCTGATCTACTGGGTCATGGCGCTGCCGAACCAGGTTGGTGTTACATTTGCCTGGATCACCGGACTGTTACTGGATGTGGCGCTTGGCACAATCCTCGGACAGAATGCTGTCGGTATCGCACTGATAAGCTGGGTGGTGTTGCTGCAGTACCAGCGTATTCGGGTATTTTCCCTGGTACAGCAGGCACTGGTGGTACTGACCCTTCTGCTGATCAAGCAATTACTGGTGCTCTGGATCAACGGCCTGGTGGGCAGGGCGCCGGACAATCTACTGATGTATTTCCTGCCATCCCTCACCGGGGCGATGATCTGGCCATGGATTTTCCAGGTGCTGCGCAATATTCGGCGCCACTTTTCGGTTACTTCGCGATTATGAAAACTGTGGCTCGCTTCTAGTAATCTCCAGCTGGTTCCATTATATATAAAGTATGCAACCTGAATTTCAAAACCGGGATCACCATGTCGCTTAAACAGGCGATGGCAGAGTTCGGCTTCGAGTCGGGAGAAAGCTATGACTATGCCATCAACTGCTTCCTGAATAACCCCACACAAAATATCCGTTATTTATATATTGATGGGGAGCCGGGCCGGCGCAAGACCGCATTCGCCCATGCTCTGGCACAGGCGATGGCTTATCCCCATATACTTTATTATGAATTTGGGCGTGATCCACTGCAGCCACGGCAGGTACGGATTGTGGAAGGTGAAGAGCTTGCAGAAGAGCCTCCCACCGAACCGTTTGATAAAATCATGACGGAAGCCTGTGCGCAAAGTGAAGCCGAGTCTACGATTGTGATCATCGATCAGTTGCATAAAGCCGAATTTCGCCAGCATTTACGTCTGTACGAGTTCTGTAAGTCAAAGGTATGGTCCTATAGCGATGTGAATTTTTATGCGAATCCGGTTAATTTGCTGGTGTTCCTGCTATCCGATGAACCGGTTTATCATTCACTGCAACAGGTGAGTTTCAGGGTCTGGGTTAACCCGGTGAATACCGGCAACGAGCTGCCTACGACAGCAGGCCTCGGGATCGAAACCAGTAATGAGGCATGGCTCAAACCGCTTAATCAACTTTTCGACCAAATAGGGCTCATTCCCAGTGCGAGTGAATATAAACGCCTGGCTTATGATATCGAACAGCATGTGCGATGTGTGGAAGAACTGATTACATCCATCTATGGCTGGGTTGAACATGCCGACAGGCAGCTTCTGGAAAGCCCCAGGCTCAGGCAGGATCTGGAGAAAGTCATTACTGGGCTGGAGTCCACTTTGACGATACATGAATCCATTGAGCTGAGTTCTTCTTGAGTGGTTAATTAGGCGCTAACTATAATAAGATTTGATGGCCGGGACGAATTACTAAAGAATTTATATGGCTGACCGATACAGTTAATAGGGTCATACGTTTAGGGCATAATATTTAATTATTATCCTTCTATAATCGAATGTAGGGGCATCATAATTAAGATATATTCAGAAATGCCTTGAATTCTCACTCAAACGGGCTATTAGTCACTATATATTGAGTGAAAAATGCAGTACTTTTGTGAAGCACTTAACACCGTTAAATAGGTGTACTCACTATTATTTAATTGTGAATATTATTAAAGTGTGAACCGTTAACAGGTATCGATAATGCGCTCTGATGCTAAAAGTCTCTATACTGAAAAACATGCTCTCAGAGATGTGACCAGTACTGCGCGGTTATTTAACTTTAATCGGCCGGTATATATGACTGATACTGTATGGAATGATTGCGTTGATCTGGTCGATACCAGTGGACGTACAGTGGATGAACTGGCAGTATTACAGCGTCTACGCCACGTTCTGTTTATGGCCTCCAGCGCATTACACGGAAGGGTCAAGAATCTGGAATGTGAATTTCGTATTCACCGAGTTCCCAATGGAAGTGGCGTCAGGCATCCTGAACCCACAACATTGAAATTGATTGCACATGAAAATGAACAAAATCAACCGGTTATCACCATTAAGCGCCCCGATGATTAGTTCAGAAGCGATTGATAAGATGTTACCAGAAGACGAGTATGTATTTGACATTGCGCACAACCCCAATCTGCGTGACGTAACCAGTACTGCGAAATTGTTTAATTTTCGCAGGCCTGTTTTTATGTCCACCGATGTCTGGGATGATTGCGTTGACCTTCAGCCCGTTCAGGGCCAGGCATATGATGAGCTGGCTGTGCTTCAACGGCTACGTCACGTCCTGTTTATGGCTGCCAGCGCGCTACATGGCCGAGGTGAAGACCTGGAATACGATTTTCGTGTCTACCGGGTGTCCAATGCCGGCCAGGCAGTGCGTCACCCGGAGCCTGTGAACTTACACCTGAAAGCATGTCGTGATAAGCACAATCAACCGGTGATCAACATCGATTTTGCTGAAAAGCATTGATTCCCTGGCAGGGCAGGCCCTGATTATCCATAAGTGGTCAGGCCGCTCAGTTCTGTGGGCATGCGCGATTTTGCTTATTGCTCCTTCACTATTACTTCAATGCTTTCACCAATATAAGCACGTCTCTGTGCTGCGCATACTCTGCCAATCAGGATTTTCCTAGATGTAATATGCGGTTGTGGTCATGACTTTGGACATGGCTGCCATGAGTTTTTTCACTGGCCAGGGTAGATCTGCTCCCCCGTTTTCAAGTGCTACGGTGGCGTGATGTGCCTCATCCAGTTTCATCTGTTCCAGCACGGCCCGGCTTTTACGATCGCCTTCTGGCAGGCGCTGCAGATGATCTTCCAGGTGGCGTATTACCTGGTGTTCCGTTTCCGCTACAAATCCCAGGCTCCATCGATCTCCCAGTGCGCCTGCCAGTGCACCTATGGCAAATGAGCCGCTATACCAGAGTGGATTGAGCAGGCTTTTATGGCTATTGAGTTCCTGGATGCGTTGCTCGGTCCAGGCCAGGTGATCATTTTCTTCCATCGCGGCTCGTGTCATGCTGTCACGGACATTTTCCAGTTTTGCCGTGAGTGCCTGACCCTGGTACAGGGCCTGGGCTGAGACTTCTCCGGAATGATTGACGCGCATGAGTCCGGCAGCCTGTTTGCGCTGGGATTCAGTCAACGGCTCATTTTCAAAATCCACTGCCGGATTGGTTCTTTCAGTTATCGGCGGCTGGCCGAAGATGGTGCGTAAAGCATGGTCGGCCTGGGTCAGGATCTGGTCTACAGCATTCAAATGTCGCATGACGATGATGTTCTCTCTAACTGTTGCCACAGAAGTGTGACCGGATGAACCACCCGGATATCGGTATCTGACAGTGCTTCACGGAAGTTGAGCGTACAATTCATATTATCACTCACCAATAGGTTTTCTCCAGTGGATATCAGCTGCTCCACTAGTGGCTGGCGAATGGCTGCTGTTTGTTGTGGATCACTCAGTCGATGAGCAGCACCGGCTCCACAGCAGTATGGTTTACTGGTAATTGGCCGGGTTTTCAGGTCTGGGATGATGCTGAGCAACTGGGCCAGGTCATCGCTTGAGCCTGACATTTTGTTTCGACGGCTGCAACTGGTATGGAGCGACACTTCCTGCTCCCGGGGTGTAAACCGAAGCCGGGATGATTTTAATGCCTGGCTCAGGAATCCAAGCAGGTCAGTTGCCTTGCCCTCAGGCAGGTTCTGGCGTAGCTGGGCGCCACAGCCAGCATTAGCGAATATCACCGGAATATCCTGGCTGAACAGGGTATTGCTGGTTGCGGCCAGTTGTCTGGCGGTGGTGCTGTCACCCAGGTGTTGATGTAGAGAACCACAGCAGGCCTGGTTTAGTGGGGCAATCACCCGGTATCCACAGGCCTGAAGCAGGTCTGTGGCATGTTTTAGTGTCGTTGCGTCCAGGGCCTGCTCCATGCAGCCGACAAACAGGTAGATGTCGGATTGGCCCGGTACAGAACTCACAGATTGGCTACAAGGTTCGGTAGTGGACATACCATGTACCAGGTAATGGTAGTCTGGCAGCCGGGATAGCAACTTAAACAGGCCCGTCAAACGATTCAGTCCGCCGGGCCGTGCCATGAGGCGGAGCAAGAATCGCAACCATCGCCGCGGTTTTTTGCCTGTCTGGAATAGCTGTGCTGCTGCTGTGTGGTAAATTTCGGCATACGGTACTCGGGAAGGGCATATCGATTCACAGTTCAGGCAGCCGGTGCAATGTTGCAGATGGGTCTTCATGTGATCGATATCATGTAGCTGATCGCGTAAATAGGACTGGATGAGCGCAATACGTCCTCGGGGTGACTCTGATTCCATTCCATGAGACTGGTAAGTAGGGCAGTTGGGTATGCACATACCGCACATTACGCACAGGTCGGTGAGCTTTAACAGGCTGTCCGGGTTGGTATTGTGGGGTGATTTTGACAAGCGGGTTCCAGTCGGCATAATTCAGGCTAGCCAGCATATTAATGAATACTAAAGGAAACTGCCAATGGGCTATTTCAAGCATCATGTGTTTTTTTGTACCAACCAGCGAGAGGGCGGGGAAACCTGCTGCGGCAATGCTTCCGCAGCGCGTATACGCGCCTATGCCAAGCAGAGAATCAAAGACGCCAGTCTGGCAGGGAAGGCGGGCATACGTATTAACTCGGCTGGCTGCCTGGATCGCTGTGAAGAGGGGCCTGTGCTGGTGGTGTACCCGGACGAGACCTGGTATACCTACGTGGATGAAGCGGATATCGACGAAATTATCGAAAAACACCTCATTGGGGGCGAGATTGTGGAGCGATTGCGACTGAAATAAGGTGAAAGGTAATAAATTTGTAAAAAAGCTTGCAATTTATTAAATTCTTATATTAGAATCATCTTAACTACTCAAGGTGAGCAAAATGTCGCAATCCTTGAGGTGACTCCTCCATCCTCCTTTGGTGGTATATTTTTTCAGCGCGGTATCCCCTACCGTGCTTTTTTTTGCCCGAAATTCGCTGCATGCTATGTAGCAATGAAACCACTTGTAACCCACGAGTGATTTCTGTACTATATCCCGCCTTTCGGTAGACAGTATTCCCGTATTTAGGACATTAGATTATGAGAACAATTAGTGCCAAACCCGAGACAGTGAAACGCGACTGGTTCATTGTTGATGCCGATGGCAAAACACTGGGTCGCCTGGCCACAGAGATTGCCCGTCGACTGCGTGGCAAGCATAAGCCCGAATACACACCCCATGTAGATACGGGTGATTACATTATTGTTGTGAATGCCGAAAAAGTCCGTGTTACCGGTAATAAGGCGAAGGACAAAATGTATTACAACCATTCAGGCTTCATCGGTGGTATGAAATCAATCAGCTTCGAAAAGCTGATTCAGAAAAAACCGGAACAGGTTATTGAACGCGCCGTAAAAGGCATGCTGCCCAAAAATCCACTGGGTCGCGCCATGTTCAGAAAACTCAAGGTTTACGCCGGTACTGAACACAAACATACGGCCCAACAGCCGCAAACTCTGGACATCTGAGAAAGCAGGTTAAAAACATGGCAGATACCCAATATTACGCAACAGGCCGCAGAAAAACTTCCAGCGCCCGTGTATTCATTACACCCGGCACTGGCGAGATTAAAGTCAACGGACGCCCTCTGGATGTCTATTTCGGTCGCAAAACCGCCCAGATGATCGTTAAACAGCCCCTGGATGTGGTTGAAATGGACGGTAAATTCGATTTTCACATCACCGTAACCGGTGGTGGCGGAACTGGACAGTCCGGTGCAATTCGTCACGGAATTACCCGTGCTCTCATCGCTTACGATGAAAGCCTGCGTTCTTCCCTGCGACGCGCAGGATTTGTCACCCGGGATGCTCGTGAAGTAGAACGTAAGAAAGTTGGTCTGCGCAAAGCACGTCGCGCAACCCAGTTCTCCAAACGATAATTGCATTCCCCCAGGTTTTGGGGAATCGTCTAGCGGCAGGACTACGGACTCTGACTCCGTCAACCTAGGTTCAAATCCTAGTTCCCCAGCCAAAAAAACAGGTCTACCTCTGGTGGGCCTTTTTTTTCGCCTGAAAAAACCTGAAGCGGTACCAGATTGAGATGCGCTAATCAGGGTGCCTCGTGCCTGGCTTAGGTATGCTTTGTTGCACCAGAGCGTGGTGGTGTCGTGACTGCCAAGACTGATTTCTACCCGCTATCTTGATTGACAGGAGTTGGGCAATTTAGATCTGTTTTATTGCCGCTGGCTTGATGTTCGCGTAAGTGTTTGAAAAACATGGTTAAACAGTAAGCGCCTGAAGCAGGCATAGTATTTGAATAACTGGAGAAATACCTGATTTCTTACCCTGTTGTCATTGCAACAGATAATGGATGGCTGCAATAAAAGTGAAATATTGGCTGGTTAAGATACACGGATGCATCAGTTTTGCCTAATATTATGATGCATGAGCCAAATTTTCCCTGTGAAATGCTCTATATTTAAGTTGCTGATAAATATGATTATTTTATTTTCTGGCCTGATCTGATATCAGGATGCATTTTTGCCGTTCATGCATGGAATTCTGAGGTGATTTCGCGTAGTCTTTGTCTCGGAGTCACTCACGCTTTAATGCATCGAAATTTTGATGATTGAGATGATTCAAGGTGACAATTTTTTGTTTCAAAAAATATGCGTTCTTGTGTCACTTACAAATGAAGAAATCATTAACGCGTCAACATATTTTTGCACAACGGCATTAAAAAAATATGCTGTACGTATAGATAAAAATGCTATTTTTTTCCGATCGTGTTAGTGGATGCAAATCAAGTTTTTGCCTTATTTGTGTGTGAAATTTAGACAAATATAGCGAAAACTATTGACTTCAATCTTTAATCGGTTATAAATATGCCAGATTTTTTGTTTGACCACACAAAAAGTCATAGCTATGACATTAACAACATGCAGGAGTCTTGCATAATGAAAAAAACTTTCCTAGCAATTGCTATTGCAGCCGGTGTTGCTGCTCCTTTCGCCGCTAATGCCGACGATGCCAAAGTGTATGGTAAAGTCCATATGTCTTTCGGCGTTGTAGATACAGGTTCCGCTGGAAACAGTAACTGGCAGGTTCGCAGCCACGCTTCCCGTCTGGGTTTCAAAGGTTCCGAAGACCTGGGTGATGGCATGAGTGCTATTTACAAACTGGAATACCAGGTAAATCCTGATTACAGCCAGGGTGATCAAGGTAGTGCAACTAATCTGAAGCGTCGTAACCAGTATATCGGCCTGAAAGGCGGTTTTGGTGAAGTACGTGTAGGTCGTCACGACACCCCGCTGAAAATGGCTCAGGGTAAATTTGACCAGTTCAATGATACCGACGCTGATATCAAGGGTAAGCTGGGTATCTCACAGGGTGAAAACCGTGTTGACAATGCTATCGCTTACCTGAATAAATTCGGTGACATCACTCTGGGTGTTGCACTGGTTCCTAGTGAAGGCGACGGTACTACAGCAGGTGACGGTCCAGCCGATACAATTTCTGCCGCTGTTATGTACTCTAATGGTGATATGTTCGGATCTATCGCCATTGACAGCTACGATGATACAGGCAAGACTAGCGCAAGCCCCACTTATAACAAGAGCTTGATGCGTGCGGTTGGCACCATGAACATGGGTACTATGTCCTTCGGTCTGCTATACGAGCAAAGCACAACTGATGGCGTTGGCGCTGTTGATGACAACAACGACAAAACTGATCTGGGTGTCAGCTTCGGTATGAAGATGGGTAACGGCAAGGTTAAAGCTCAGTTCATGTCAGGTAATGTTGACAACGGTGCTCAGACCACTCAGACATCTCTGGGTTATGACTACAAACTGGGTAAGAAAACCAAAGTTTACGCCATGTGGACTGACGGCACCAAAGAAAACGATGCCGGTGCTACTATTCAGGAATACACATTCACTGGTGTAGGTATGGTGAAAAAATTCTAAGTTTGGTTTAACCAGCACTTAGTAAAAAAACGGGGCTTTGGCCCCGTTTTTTTTGCCTTATTTTCCGTATCCGCTGGGGCTAATAGAATCCACTGATATGCTACAATTCCGGCCTTTTACAGCAGGAACCACAGAACTCCATGGCTGATAACGCCAGAATTCGGGAAATCCCCTATAACTACACTTCATTCTCTGACCGGGAAATCGTATTACGCTTTCTAGGCGAGCCTATGTGGGCGCTGATTAACGAGTTGCGCGCTAAACGCCGCACCGGTCATTCGGCGCGCATGCTTTTTGAAGTGCTTGGGGACATGTGGGTCGTAAATCGTAATCCCTACCTGCAGGATGATTTGCTGGAAAATTCAAAGCGTCGAGATCAGTTGGTGCAGGCACTACAGCATCGGCTTGATCAGATTGTGGCTCGTGCAGACGGCAACGAAAAAGCCTTGCAGCTGGCAGCCAATGCCCAGCAGGCGGTAACGGCATTCAAGAAAAACCTGCTTGATCAATCGGCTCTGCGACAGCAGGCGCAGAAAGTGTTCTCTCGCATTACGGCAAAAGACAATATCGATTTCAGTGGCATCGCCAGGGTCTCCCATGTTACCGATGCCACTGACTGGCGAGTGGAGTTTCCGTTCGTAGTGTTGTATCCGGAGGCTGAAGCGGAAATCCCGGCCATGGTACGGGCCTGTATTGAACTGGGATTAACGATCATTGCCCGTGGTGGTGGCACCGGTTATACCGGCGGCGCCGTACCCCTGTATGAAAATACCGCGGTCATTAACCTGGAAAAACTGGAAGCCCTGAGTCCGGTGCAGATGCTGACGCCGGATGGTCATCAGCAAGCGGTTGCCTGCCTGCGTGCGGAAGCCGGGGTCGTGACACGGCGCCTGTCGGATGTGGCGGAGCAATCCGGTTACGTGTTTGCGGTAGACCCCACTTCCCAGGATGCATCCACCATCGGCGGTAATATCGCCATGAATGCCGGCGGCAAGAAAGCGGTCATGTGGGGCACCACGCTGGATAACCTGTTGTCCTGGCGCATGGTGACGCCGGATGGCAACTGGCTGGATGTGGAACGCATTAACCATAACCTGGGTAAAATTCACGACCAGGGGGAAGTCCAGTTCCGGGTGAGTCGTTTTGATGCCCGTAATCAGGCGCCTTTGGGTGAGCCGGAAATTCTGCGTTTCCAGGGTAGCAGCCTGCGCAAGGAAGGGCTGGGTAAGGACGTGACCGATAAATTCCTGGGGGGGCTGCCCGGGGTGCAGAAGGAAGGTTGTGACGGCCTGATTACCTCCGCCGTGTTTATCCTGCACACGCTACCGGAATTCAAGCGTACCGTGTGCCTGGAATTTTATGGTCATGACCTGCATCGCTCGGTACCAGCCATCGTCGAAATCAAGGATTATCTGGATAGTCACGCATCTGTGATGCTGTCAGGTCTGGAGCATCTGGACCAGCGCTACATCCGCGCGGTCAACTATACCCCCAGGGCGGCCCGTGGCGACACACCGAAAATGTTGCTGCTGGCGGATATCGCCGGTGATGACGAGCAGGCCCTGGCAGATGCCGCATCCCAGGTGGTGCGTATGGCTAACGCCCGTGACGGGGAAGGTTTTATTGCCGTCAGTCCGGAGGCGCGCAAGGCATTCTGGGCGGATCGCGCCCGCACTGCCGCGATTGCTGCGCATACCAATGCGTTCAAGATTAATGAAGACGTAGTCATTCCACTGGACCGGCTGGCGGAATACTCGGAAGGCATCGAGCGGATCAATATCGAGCAGTCCATCGCCAACAAGCTGCTGATGGTGGATGCCATCGAATCCTGCCTGACGGATAGTGAAGCTCGTTGTGTCAAGTTGTCCCAGGAAATCCTGGCGTTGCTGCAACCTCGCTTCGACCAGGCCAGGGGGGTCCTCATCAGTGTGCGTCAGCGTTGGCAGAGCCTGCTGCTGAATATAGATAGCCTGGTTAAAGATCATCCGGCGCTATTGCTGGATGGGGAAACAGCGCAGGCCGATGTTAGCGATAGCCTGTTCTCGGCAATGTTAAAGCAGCATGTCCGCATCAGTTATCGCCACGAAGTGGAACAGCCCTTGATGCAGATTTTCAGCGGTCAGGAACTCATGGGCATCCAGGACAAGCTGGAATCCATTCACCAGGAGATTCTTTCCAGCCGGCTGTTCGTGGCCCTGCATATGCATGCCGGTGACGGTAATGTGCATACCAATATCCCGGTTAACTCCAATGATTACAACATGATGCAGCAGGCAGATCGCATCGTCGATCGGGTCATGGCACTGGCGAAACAGCTGGGTGGGGTTATCTCCGGTGAACACGGTATAGGCATTACCAAGTTCCAGTACCTGGAGCCGGAAGCCATCGATGCGTTTGCCCGTTACAAGCGTCGTGTGGACCCGGACGGCTGGTTCAACCGCGGTAAACTGTTGCCCGATACCGGCGGCCTGGAACGCGCCTACACCCCATCACTGCGATTGTTGAAACAGGAAGCCATTATCCTGGAAGAAAGCGAGCTGGGTGAGCTTAACGATTCCATTGCCCATTGCCTGCGCTGCGGTAAATGCAAACCGGAATGTACCACCCATGTGCCCGGCGCCAACCTGCTGTATTCACCGCGCAATAAAATCCTGGCATCGGGACTGATTACCGAAGCGTTCCTGTATGAAGAGCAGACTCGCCGCGGTGTTTCTATCCGCCACTTCGATGAAATGAACGACGTCGCGGATCATTGCACTGTATGTCATCGCTGTCTCAAGCCCTGCCCGGTCAATATCGACTTTGGCGATGTTACTATCAAGATGCGCCACATCCTCAAAACCCAGGGAAAACGTCGGCGTAAACTGGCCACGGTGATGTCCATGGCATTCCTGAATATCAATGATCCACGCACGATTCAATTGATGCGCCAGAGCATGATTCGCATGGGTTACTGGGGTCAGGGTGTCGCCAGAAAACTGTTAAAAGCGATTCCGGGATTACTCAAGCTCCAGGCCAGGCCGCAGGCCACCACCGGCAAGCCGGTGCTCAAGGAACAGGTGATTCATTTCTTTGATAAACCCATGCCCAACAATGTGCCGGCCAAAACCACGCGCGCCTTACTGGGTATCGAAGATGACAAGACCATCGCGGTACTGAGAGACCCGGATAAAACCGATGTGGATTCGGAAGCGGTATTTTATTTCCCCGGTTGCGGCTCCGAGCGCCTGTTTAGCCAGATCGGTCTGGCCACCATGAACTGGCTGTATGAAGTTGGGGTGCAAACCGTGTTGCCGCCAGGATACCTGTGTTGCGGTTACCCGCAGACATCCTCCGGCGATATTGAAAAAGGCCAGCAGATCACCACCCGTAACCGGGTGCTGTTCCATCGCATGGCCAACACGCTCAATTACCTGGATATCAAAACCGTTATCGTTTCCTGTGGTACCTGCATGGACCAGTTATTGAAATACCAGTTCGAACAGATTTTCCCCGGTTGCCGTTTGCTGGACATCCATGAATACCTGATGGAAAAAGGCGTCAGCATCGACGGTGTAGAAGGGGTGAAGTACCTGTATCACGAACCCTGTCATACCCCCATGAAAGAATATGACTCCATCAAGGTGGCGCAGGACCTGTTAGGCCAGCAGGTTACCCTGTCAGACCGTTGCTGTGGCGAAGCCGGTACGTTTGCCATTTCCCGGCCGGATATCGCCGCACAGGTAAAATTCCGTAAGTTGCAGGAACTGCAAAAAGGCATCCAGTCACTCACCGGTGAAACCCATGTGAAACAGGGCGAAGTGAAAATGCTCACTTCATGCCCCGCCTGTCAGCAGGGGTTGAGTCGTTATGGTGAAGATACCGGTATGGAAACCGATTACATTATCGTTGAACTGGCAAACCACAAACTGGGTGCGGCATGGCAGCAGGACTTTGTTGCCCGGGTAACCAATGGCGGGATCGAAAAAATATTGCTGTAGAGATAAACATTGATGCAAATCAGTGTCTAATCCTGTAAACAGGCTTTCGTAAAGTCATTTATTTCTTATCCAGGACAATTCTCCACAGGTGTGAGCGATTTGTGTATTCTGCTTATCGATGATGACGAGCAAGCGGCCGAATCTCTACAGCAACGACTGACTGATAATGGTCATTGCTGTGAATATGTCAATAATACGACTGAGGGTCTTCAGCGGGCACTGACAGATGCCTACGACATTGTCATCGTTGTTCGAAAACTACCTGCTCCTGAAGGACTGTCATTTGTATTTCAGTTGCGCAAACAACAGCAAGATATTCCCATTCTCATCATCAGTGCACTAACTGATATCGATGATCGTATCGAAGGCTTGAATGCCGGTGGTGACGATTACCTTATTCAGCCATACGCTTTTCGTGAACTACTGGCGCGGCTGGAAGCTTTACATCGACGTGCACCTGGCCATATTCTGGAACATAGCCTGAAGGTGGCTGATCTTGAGCTGGATCTGCTAAATCGCACGGTGAAGCGAAGTGGCAAGTCGATTCGTTTGCAGCCCAGGTAATTGAGTATGCTTGAATGCCTCATGCGCAATCAAGGCAGGACGGTTACTCGAAGTATGTTACTGGAAAAAGTCTGGGGTTTTCATTTTGATCCACATACCAATGTCATCGATACCCAGGTCAGTCGCTTACGAGCAAAAATCGACAGGGGTTTCGAACAACCGTTATTGCATACGGTGCGAGGCGTGGGTTACCGGTTCGGTGGCGCTATATAGTTTATGTGATCCTGTATTGATCAGTACTTCATTTATACGCGGTGAGCGCGCCATGCCTGTAGTTCGGGCTTGGGTGCGTTTTTCATGGTGAGTTTCCAGATAAAACCAGGCAGGGTATCACCATAAGAAATGGCCTTGCGTGGCAGCACGAAAGGATCATCTTCCGTGGTCATGCCGCCGCGCAGGCAGGTGACCGCGGAATGGTAACCGGCTTTGCGAGTATTCTGAATGGCATCGTTATTGAAGCTGCCATAGGGATAACAGAAGTGCTGGATTTCACGTTCCAGTTTCTGTTCCAGGATATGTTTGCTGTTAAATATTTCCTGATATTGTTTCGCCGGTTCCAGTTCCGCCAGTTTTGCATGGGACAGGGTATGAGAGCCGATCTCGATACCTGCTGTACTTATTGTCTGTAACTGCTTCAACGACATGAGCCGTGGTGCTTCGCCTGGCGAGATATTTTTCATCCAGTTCGCGGTTTGATCGATCATATCGGCAATCATGTAGACGGTGGCGGGAAACTGGTAGCGTTGCAGTACCGGGAAAGCATAGTCATAAAAATTTTCATAACCGTCATCGAAACTCAGTACTACGCTTCGTGGAGGAATTTCCATGTCACCATTCACACAGGCCAGGGCTTCTGTCATGCTCAGAACCCGGTAACCAAAATAATGTAAATAAGCCATCTGCCACTGAAATCGGCGGTAATCGCAGAAATTGGCGCGGTGACTATCGACGCGGGAAAATTTTCCCACCTGGTGGTACATTAAAATTGAAATGGCGTTCATGCGTACCAGTTTATCATTATTCAACCGCGGTTAAACAGGTCTGTTCAGGCGTGGGATAACAGGCTCTGGTACAGATCGGCATAACGGCCAATGATGACGTCTTCACTGTATTGTGAGAAGTACTGTTGATAGCCATTATCTGCCAGTGAAGAAGCCAGGGTCGGATCCTGCAGCAAACCGAGTAAACCTTGCGCCAGCATCGGTGGATTGTCGCAGGGTGTTCTCCAGGCATCGACCTGGTGCCGGGTGATTTCTCCCGGACCCAGCGCCTCGGTTGTAATCAGGGGCTTATGCTGCGCCCAGGCTTCCAGTATAGCCAGGCCAAAACCTTCTTCACGGTTCGAAGTGAAAGCCATAATGTCGGATGCCGCAAAAGCAACCTCAGGCTGGGATAACCAGCCTGTGAAATGAATCTGTTGAGTCCTGCGTAACTGTCTGGCGGTTTGTTCCAGTTCGTTCCTCAAAGGACCATCACCGGCGATTAACAGGTGTAGCGGGCGTGAATGAATTTCGGACGGAAGCTCTTCAAATGCCTGTATCAACATTGAGACATTTTTAACCAATACCAGGCGACCAACCGAGCCAATCAACAGGGCATCTTCCGGTATCTGCCACTGGCGACGAAATGCCGCAGCCTGTTGTTGTGAGACATTTGCCGGTTTCTTGATGAAATTGGGAATGATATGAATTTTTTTATGGCTGATACCACCGGCCATAAGGTAATCGGCGACCCAGTGGGTGCAAACAACCCAGGCGTCGGCATGCACAAAACTGCGGGCTTTGTAATTGCCACACAATTTAGCAATATGCAGGTAAGAATGATCTTTTTTGTTACGGGTCAGGCGTGCCGCCCGGCTCATGTAGGTATGTACTACATCAGGTTTCTGTTTGCGGATGATGTTCTGAATTTCAAATTTTGACAGGGGATCCCACACGGTTCTGAATCCGGTTTCCGTATGACTGTCTTGCGCGTCAAGAAGGTTTGCAACCGCACTGTGCTTCCGGATAACGGCATGGGTCTTGATGTCATGTTCGGGTAGTGCATTCACGATCCAGGAGAACAGCCGTTCTTCGCCTCCCAGGGTTTTACTGGCAATCAGGTGTAGAGAATTTATGCTCATATCAGTTTGCAAACCACACTGTTAATAGTCCCCGGGGAAAACAGGGAAGAGGTTGAGGTATGTTGATAATTAGAGGCAGGAAAGGGGTTTAGTTACATTACCAAGTGGTAAGGTTTGAGCGAGAGGTATAGCGTAAACGGGTTTGCAGGCCGGGCCGTACTCGCAGGGGTGTGGCGCTGGCAGGTCAAACCCGGTTAACCGTTTGGTTCAGGGAGTTCTGGTATCGGGATAGAGTGGTTGCAGGCTGGACGGCTTTTCCGCTGGTTTTCTTCCAGCTGATTTCTGCTGGGCTTTAAATGCCTCCACAAGGGACTGGCTGTTCCAGTGCGTCGCATTATTGCCGTACAGGGCATTATTTAACTGTTTGATTGCGTCGCCAAGCCTTGCATTGCAGTGCTGGGCAAGGTCGCCAAGGCTGTTAATGGACTGCGCGGGATATCGAGCCCGGCCCCATTCGATCAGGGCATCTTTACAGCTACTGGCCTGGTTCAGTTTGCAACTACGGTATACCGCCGTGGTGAGTTTCTTTAACGATGGTGCTGTCACTTCGAGAGTGCTGTCAACCGGGCGAGATTTGCCGCGCTTAAACCACCAGGCTAGCAGGGTGATTAACCAGCCTGCTCCCAGTGCGAGACTGATCCATGGCCAGTAACTGCTGGCCGGCTCCGGGCTCGGTGGCGCAGTTGCAGTTGCCGCCGGTGCTGGCATGGCGGAAGTCTGGGGCATCACCGGTGTGCTCACCTGCGGGGGCGCATTGGTGGTCACGGCACCGGGTAATACCTTGATCGTCCGTGCGGCAATTTTTGCTACTTCGGTTTTGCCGGTTTTGGTATTGAACCAGGGAATATCAATCTCCGGCAGGGTGTAGTTGCCAGCCTGGGTTGGCATCAGGGCGACTTTCTCGGTGCGGCCACCGATGATGCCATCAGACTGTTTGTTGTCTTTCAGGGTAGGCTGGTCCGGGTAGGTTTTGATGCCGGGCAGGTTGTAATTTTGCAGCGTGGGCAACTGGGCTGCGGTGATGCCATCGGCAAACAGGCTAATGCTGCGGGTAACCGGTTCCCCCACCTTGAAAACGGGTGGATTGGGCGACCATTCTTCTACCAGTTGTACTTCGCTGGAAGGCAACCAGTTTTTACCCTGGAAGCTGGCCGGTGCTGGTTGCACCTGGATGTCGAGAGAGCGGGAACGCACGCGTTGGGTTTTACCAGCACCGGGGAAGGGATCGAAGAACGAACCGCGGCCGGATGACATCTGCACTTCCCCCACCTGTGCCGGGATATGCAAGGCGCCAGCTTTCTGCGGATACAGTGCATACTTGCGTTCAATAACCAGGTAAGTCTGATTACCTCGGGTCGTCTGGTACTGGGATTCCTTGCCCAGTTGTTCCGCGACTGTGTCCAGGTCTTTGATCTGTAACTGGCTTAAACCGTAGTGGGAAATATTGGCCGCGCTATATAACCGCTCCGTCAGCACAATCTGGGACTGGACCCAGGCTTTTCGGGTAGAGCTCTCCAGCTCCATGAATACTTCGCTGTTACCGCTGGGTGCGCTGCTGGCAGCATTGACACTTATGCGCATCGCCGGGCTGCGATCAGATCCAAACGCGATGGAGGGAATGGTGAAGGTGCCCTGCTGTTTCGCCATCATGGTCAGTATCCAGGTGGTGGTACGACTATAACTGCCGTTAATGATGCTGATATTGCTGCCACTACTCTGGCCGAGGATGTCGAAATCTTTTTTCAATGGCGTAAAGTCCGGGTCGTCATCGACACTGCCGTCGGCCATAAAGGTGAGGGTGAATGATTCATTCATGCCAACTGGGTTGCGATCAGTTTTGGCAGTGATGGTAGTCGCCTGTGACGCCAGGCTAAAGCTCAATAGTAATAAAAAAGTAATCAGTCGCATCATGGAAGCTTACCAGTTTTGCTGTTCCTGTGAAGATTGTTGCTGTTGCTGATATTGATAACGGAATTTCCGTCGCAACAGGCCGCCCGGATCATCCGGTACCCGTCGAAGCCACTGCTCTGTTGCCCGCTGTTCAGGCGTCTTCGGTTTCTGCTGCCGGGCTTTCTGAGCGTTCATATTGGCCTGCGCTTTTTGCTGATCTTTATCCTTGTCCTGGTCGGACGATTTACCCGCCTGCTGCTGATCCTGTTGCTGCTGTTGTTTGTTCTGTTGCGCAGCGGATTGTTGCGGTTTGTTTTTGCCCTGATCCTGCTCGTCGGGCTTGTGCTGTGATACTTTGTTCTGCTGGTTATTGTCCGCACCAGCCTGGTTCTGGTTTTGTGCCTGCTGTTGCTGCTTGTTCTGGTCTTGCTGGTTCTGTTGTCCCTGCTGCGATTTCTGTTGTTGCGATGAATTCTGCTGGGACGAATTTTTCTGGGATGACTGTTGTTGGGACTGTGCGTCTTTCCCCTGTTGCTTATCCTTGGACGAAGATTTTTTCTGCTGGTTCGATGGATTTTGCTGTTGTTTGTGTAACTGCTTTTCTACCAGATCACGGTTGTATCTGGCATCTTCATTGTTCGGGGCTTTTTTCAGGGCTTCGTCATAGGCATTGAGGGCCTGTTGCAGCTGGCCGGATTTCGCCAGTGCATTGCCGCGATTGTACCAGCTCTCGGCGGTGTCGATATTCTGCAACTGTTTTACGGCTTCCGGGTAATTACCGGCGCGGTATTCCGCCGCGGCTTTCCATTGTGGATCTTTAAAAGTTTTTGCGGCCGCTTCCGATTGCTTGTCCTGCAGCAGTTTTTGCGCCTGCTGGTTCTGGTTCAGCCACAGGTCCTGCCATTCAAACGCCTGGGCCGGTTGCGGGTAGGGCAGTATAAACACCAGCAGCAGGAACAGTTCACCCCGGCGAAACAGCAGTGCTGCCAGTGGTAATACCAGTAGCAGCAGCCACGGGCCCTCTTCGTACCAGGTATCGGTATTGAGTCTGGTTTTTTCGTTTTTCAGGTTCAGGTGTTCCTGGTTGATCGGTTGCAGCAAATAATTTACATCCCGGTCGTCCGGGGTGAGCTGGCTGAAGCGGCCACCACCTGCCTGTGCCAGTTGCTGCAGGCGAGCGGTATTGAGTTTAGGTACCACGATGCCGCCGCTACGGTTCTTGAGAAAACCGCCGGCGGCCAGGGGCACCGGGGCGCCATCGGCGGTACCGATAGCGAGGATGGAAATTCGGTAACCCTGTTGGCGAGCCTTGCTGAATTCGCTTTGTACATCACCACTGGCGCCATCGGTAATCAGTAAAATATCGCCGCGCACCTGGCCGGCGTTTTTCATCAATTCTACTGCTTTCGCCACTGCCAGGTCGGCGCGGCTGCCCTGGGCTGGCATCATGTTGGTGCTCAGGCTGGGCACCAGGGAGGCGATGGTTTTGACGTCGTCAGTGAGGGGGGTAACGGTAAATGGCGTGCCGGCCCACACCAGCAGCGCGGTCTGGCCATCCTTGCGTTTGTCGAGGATATCGTTGACCTTGAAGCGGGCTCGCGCCAGGCGGCTGGGATGCAGGTCGGTGGCATCCATGGAGCGGGACAGGTCCAGCGCAATCACCAGGGCGGATTTGTGTTTGAACAATGGCTGGGGGCGTTTCTGCCACACTGGCCCGGCCTGGGCCACAATCATCAGGCCAACCGCAATGGCTGACAGCCACAGCGCCAGGCGACTGCGCCTGCCCAGGGATTCGCCACTGAGCACATAGGGTAGTAACAGTGGGTCGATGACCTTTTCCCAGATACCCCCATTGGCGCGGCGGCGCCAGAAAAGTCCCAGCAGGGCCAGCCAGGGAATCAACGCCAGCAACCAGCCGGGGCGCAGGAAGTGAAACTGGCTCAGGTCCATGATGACCTCCGGGAAAGCGCGCCACTCAGGGCCATCAGGCCCACCAGCCCCAGGGCCACTCCCAGTGGCCAGTAAAACAACGAACGCACCGGGCGAAAGCTGAGGTTGTCCCGTTTCACCGGTTCCAGCTGGTCCAGCAACTGGTAAATCTTCTCCAGCTGTTGGGTGTCCCGGGCGCGGAAATAGCGGCCACCGGTTATCTTCGCAATGGTAGTCAGGGTTTTCTCGTCCAGGTCGGCGGACGGATTGACCCGCTGGGCGCCGAAGATGGAATAGCGCACCATTTCGTCCGCACCGATGCCGATAGTGTAGATTTTCAGGCCCTGTTTCGCCGCCAGCTTCGCCGCCTGGATGGGACTGACTTCGCCAGCGGTGTTGGCGCCATCGGTCAGCAGTACCAGCACCCGGCTGTCCTTGCTCTTGTCCCGCAGGCGTTTGATGGCCAGGCCGATGGCGTCGCCGATGGCGGTTTGCTGGCCCGCCAGGCCGATGGCGGCTTCATTTAATAAGGTGGTGACGGTTTTACGGTCGAAGCTCAGCGGCGCCTGTAAATAGGCATGGGCGCCAAACAGGATCAGGCCGACCCGGTCGCCCTCACGGTGTTTGATGAAATCGTCCGCCACATACTTGGTGGCGGTAAGGCGGTCCACAGTTTCGCCTTTGATGCTGAAGTCTTCAATTTTCATACTGCCGGACAGGTCCACCGCCAGCATCAGGTCGCGGCCACTCACCGGCACTTCCACCACGTCTCCCAGCCACAGCGGACGGCTGGCCGCCAG
>Ga0114931_10002030_pt1 | contig 25788 bp, 23 predicted proteins | sample 2SBtaG_FD_89579 | JGI IMG/M metagenome (GOLD analysis project Ga0114931, IMG submission 89579) | Deep subsurface microbial communities from Kolumbo volcano to uncover new lineages of life (NeLLi) - 2SBTROV14_V59a metaG | ecosystem: Environmental > Aquatic > Marine > Volcanic | place: Kolumbo... | reverse complement strand
GAGGCAAACTGGCCCACCGTGGGAAACCGCCGAATGTCGCCGGTCTCTAACATAATGGTGAAGGCCAGGGTCTGGCCAATGCCGGGGACCGTTTGCAAGAACCGAAACGCGGGCCGGAGGCGAACACGGGCTTTCACCGCCCGCTCGATCCGGGTAATCTGCTCGGCAAGGTGTTGCATCACGGCCAGCGTCGCTTGTAAGGCCATCGCATGTTCCGGCAGGGACACTAACTCGCTGATCGTCTCAGGCCGAAGTTGCTTGATCTGATTCCCCCTGACCGCGTGCCCCGTATTCCGGGTCAATAAGTTCTGAATGCTCAGGAGGTTGGCCGTCTTTTGCTGCACGAGTTGACTGCGCTTGCGTAATAAATCCCGAACCGCGCGTTCGTCCTTGGGATAAATGTAGCCGGTCGGAAGCACTCCGAGGCGCAGCAGATGGGCCATCGGGCATCGGTGTCGTCATCGGTGTACTTCAGGCCCGTGTACTGTTGAATGGCCGCCGTATTGGCTAAGTACACGAGGTAGCCCGCGTCCATCAACCCATCGACTAACCAATACCAGTTGAACGTGGACTCGACCACGAGGCCTTGCAACTGGGCACGATAGGGGGCAAGTTGCAGCAGGATGTGCTCCAGGTCATTGGGGAGTCGTTTGCGATACACGATCTGATCCTCTTCATCCAGTACGACAATCACACTGTTGTTGGCATGCAGATCAATTCCACCATACAATGGCTTCATGGCTCCTCCTTGGGTTGGAAAGGTTGAAAGGTTCTTGACCAATCTCCCAACTGTACCGCCCAGGCGAGGAGCCTGCTAGATGATTATCAATATTAAGAAAAGTTCAGAAGCTCAACCTGCGAATGACAACCAGGTAGGATTTCACAGTGTCGAAACTTAAAAAGTTAGATTCCTTACGAGGGGAAGAAGAAATATAGGTACGAATCAAACTGAATGTGTCTTTTTTGTTGCAATCACTAATTGAATTCAATATGTTGTTGACTCTAAAGTATATGGCAAACAAGAAAGGATACCCAAAACAATGGACTGTAATCCGTCTTATTCATTAATAGAAAAAACTCAACACTTCTCATTCCTGCCAAGATGGAAAACAAATTCCTGGAAATATTCAAAAACTTTTATTCTTTTTTCTTGTTTCACACTATTCTTCATTTCCTTGGTTTCCCCTGCATCCAGTCAAACTTTGGATCAAGCTGTGGCGGCTCGCTTAGATGTTAATTGTACGGGCCTTGGTTCCCTCTTTCAGGGTGGGAACGTAGGAGTTAACATTGGGGCGAACCTCAATGCAATCTGCGCGATCCCTGGTACCGGCACCGGCACATCAGGAGGTGGAGGGGCTGGGGCGGTACAGTCCACGGGTATTTCTGTTTCCAATTCTACAGTCTTAAAAAGATTAGAGGAGTCTCGTGGTGGGGAAGAAGGGAAGGAAGGCGTTGTCACGCAGCATCAACAACAAGGCCTAAATGTTTCGGTTGAAAGTGGGCGGATTTGGAATAGCCTGGGCCTTTTTGCTTCTGGAAACGTTGAGTACCTGGGGCGTGATATTACGCCTTTTCAAAATGGGTATAATTCTACGATCTTAGGGTTAACGGGGGGGGCTGACTATCGATTCAGTGATAAGATCTTGGGCGGTGTGGCTTTTACTTTCCAAAATCAAAATGGTGATTTCAAAAATAGTGGTGGAGCATTTTCGAGGAATGGCTTGGGGGGAACATTGTTTGCCTCTTTCTTGCCAACACAAAAAACTTTTATCCAAATCGTCGGAGGGTTTACTCGAAATAATCTCAATGTAAGCCGGGCCGTGAGTTATCTAAATACCAATGGTAATAGACCAGTAAATATCAGTGGGAGTTCTAGCAACAATAGTTATAGTAATGTTTTCACTACCTCAGTTCTTGCCGGATATGATCATTTTGTTAGCAAGGTTACTGTTGGGCCACGAGTAGGGTTGAATTATTCCAATACTCAAATTCAAGATTATAGGGAAACCGGAGGTTCGGGGTTAGCGTTGGTCTACGATGATCAATGGATTAACTCTTTCCAAAGTGTACTAGGCTTGGTGGCTTCAATGCCGTTTAGCACCGGCATCGGTGTTTTCCTTCCGCAAATAAGTGCGGACTATATTCATGAGTTTGCCAATTCCCAGCGGTTTATTACTGTCCATTTTGCAGAAGATCTTCGTGCGACTCCCACCAGATTTAAATTCCAGACTGATAAACCGGTCAGAAATTTCTTTAACCTGGCTTTCGGGGTATCGGCGGTTCTTCCCCATGGGATCCAGCCCTTTGCCAATTTCCGAGCTATGGTTGGGAACGAACAGTTTACGAACTATGCCGGAACGTTTGGGATACGTGTGGAACTAGGTGCCACCTAAGTTAATAAGTTTAGAATTATTGAGCTGTCTCATTTAGCTATTCCAGAAAAGGCTTAGTTCACTGGTTGAATGAGTCCGTCTCGTTCTTGTTGGGTTTACTGAACAGATCTCCCGTCCCATTAGATACAGGTTCAAGGTCCTAGCTAGTCATACTCTCACGCATGTAAACTAAGACAGAAGAGTTTTGACACCAGGGCTACCCCAAAATACTCAATCCATTGCCAGAGCTTCTCTTTGTGTAACCGGTCTCCTCCCGTCCAGCCGATCTAAGCAATCGCTCCCTAGGTTACATGGTTTTTTTTTGGATTTTTAGACCAGCTAAGGCCAATAGCTTTTGCCTTGTCTTGGGGTTTGTATTAGGTATACCCTAGGAGTCCGAAAGTACCTTCAATTTACATCCCCTCGTGAGGCCTTAAAAAAACCCAGTATGGAAGGCCAAATCCTATTCGGAAAGTATCAAATTCAGCGAGAAATCGCCCGAGGTGGTATGGGAATGGTGTATCTGGCATTGGATATACCGCTAGATCGTCAGGTCGCGATCAAAGTTCTACATGCCCAATATAGTGGAGATGCCTCATTTGTTCAGCGCTTTCTTCGAGAAGCTAGGGCAATGGCCCGCCTGGATCACCAAAATATTATTAGGGTTTATGCGGTAGAGGAAGACAAGGGCTCCCATTTTATCGTCATGGAGTTTTTCCCTGGCAAGTACCTCAAGCAGATTGTCCGAGACCAAGGCCAGCTTCTGATTAACGATATCCTAAACATAGGGATAAAGGTCGCGGATGCCTTAGAAAATGCCCATGCTCAACGAATTGTGCATCGAGATATTAAACCCGCCAATATCATGGTGGATGACCAGGGCCGTGTAAAAATCGCGGATTTTGGCATTGCCGCCGCCTTGGAGGAGGCTTCCTTAACTGCCACTGGTACGGTGATAGGGACGCCCCTTTTCATGTCTCCGGAACAAGCAAAGTTTGGATCCATTGATGCTCGAAGTGATCTCTATTCCTTAGGGATGGTGTTGTATGAACTCGCGACGGGGCAGACGCCGTTTCAGGGATTGCCAGCCCAAACCATATTGGGGAAATTGGCCTATGAGCCAGGTGAACTGACCTTAAACTTTCCTGAAAGAATTCCACGGTCATTTCAGAATGTCCTTCAAACGCTTCTAAAAAAAAATCCAGATGACCGAATCCAAAGTGCACAGGAATTAGTTTCGATACTAAAAGCCTGCAGTGTGGAAAATTCCCTCTCTACCATAGGAGAGGGTGAAACCATGGTTTTGACTGAAGATCCCACTTTTCTACTCGAGGGGGATTCAGGTAAAGAAGGGACCACTCAGCCCACTAGAACCACGAAAGGAGAAAGTTCTGTTCCAGGTACTCCGCCTAACTTAACTCCAGAATATTCTTCAGAAGACAAGTCCACTCAAAAACATTCTCTTTCCTCTCAACCTTTATCTAAGTCGTCGTCTCCTGTCGTTGGGTCTCCAACTCCTTGGTGGAAGCAGATTTCACCAGCCCTCTTAGGTTTGGGATTGGGAGTAAGTGTGTTAATGGGGGGAGGTCTATTATTTTACCTAGCAGGGGAACAATCTGAAGATGCCCCAGGCCCTCAAACTCCATCAAGGGATGAAGTCGCCCAATCGGATGGGGAAGACCAAAAAAGTGGTGACGAAAAGTCAGTTCAACAGCCAGAAAAAAAGGAATCGCAAGGCAAAATAAAATTATTGGAAACGGAAATTCTGCAAGCCAAGAATAGCTTAAGAGACATTAAAAAAGAATATGATGATAAGTACCAATTGAGCGTAAAGCGGGTTGCGGAGGTGAATGAACAAACCCAAGAGGTTCTTAAGCGAATTGCCGCCCTGCCTAGTCTAGCTGAAAATGACAATGGACAAAACCTATCCACCATTCAAGGGGAGTTAAAGGGCATAAAAAGGCAAATTACCTCTTTTAAGACCAGCCAGGAAAACACCAATGGGGATTTAAAGAAAATGGGCGCGTCTCTTCTAGAGCGGATAAATGTTCTCAAAAAAGAAAACCCTGAAACGGTAAAAAAATTACATGTGCCGAGTCAGGTTAAGGAATTTTTAAGCAGTAGAAAATCCTATGAGACATTTCAAAGAGAGGGTTTTCAAAAATCCTTTGACCTATTGGCAAAGGCTGAATCTGAATTAGGAAAGCGAAAGTCTTTCTTGGAAAAACAAAAAAATGTAGAAGAAAGAGAACATCAAGAATTAGCGGAAAAAGCGCATCAAGCCCTCCTTGCCGCTCGAAAAAAGTTGGAAGCCGAGCAAGCCAAGTTCCAAGACGTGGCAAGGAAAATTGGCGGGCAAATTCAAGCGACGAAGGCGCAGGGAGAATTGCTGAAACCAATGGTGGGAGATCCTGGGGTAAAGGGGAAAGTCCAGAAATTACGTCAGGAAATAGAAGGGTTGAAAAAGGAATTTGAAAATGAACAGATCCGACATAAAAAGGACAGTGCCCCGAAACTAAGCGCGGCTGATAAAGCATTAGCAGTGGTTGAGTCGGTTCGATCGAAGGCACTTGCCCAAGCGAAATCATTAAATATGGATGAAGCGAGGAGTCGGTTGTTAGCCGTGAAACAAGAATTTCTAGTAGCTCAGGAGCAAATCGAAACTCATGTGAAAAACCTGCTTGGTCAGGCGGCGACGGTTTTCATGGATGTAGATCTTCTGATAGCGAAAAAGGAAAATGATCAAGGCGCTCAACGTCGGATGATTGCAGAGGCTAGCTATCAAGATATGTCACTGGTGAAACAAGAAATAGAAGGTGAGCGTAAACGGTCTCGGCTCATATTTGAAGGCTTAACCCAACGGTTGGGGAAAGCGAGGGAAGATATTCAATCCCTCGCTGATAGGTCAGATTTAGATGGCATCATGAACCATGTAGAAATCCTTCGTCAGGATTTGCGCGTGCTTGATGAACAAATGGGTCGAGAATTCCGGCGGTTGGAAACTGCTGGGGGACCATTGTTGGCAAAGGTAGATGATGTCATTTCCAAAGCAGCCTCGGCCAAATCCAAGGCACCGAGTGAAGTGGAAAATTTGAAAGTAGAGGAACTGGGAGAACAACTAGCTCAGGCCAAAAGTGAGTTGGTCAATGAGCAGAAACAAGACCGTCGAAAATTAAAAGATTCCTTTCAAGAAGCCCAAAAATCCTTGGACCAATCAGCATCTCTTTTTGCTCAAAAGATTGAAAGCAAAGAAAAAGAAAAGTTGTTGGTCGGCAATCTTGTTGGTCAATTGGAAGAAGTTAAAAAACAGTACCAAAGTAAACATGATGACTTAAGAAATGCTCGGCGTGAAATTTCAAAGAATGTTCAGAGCCAATTGACTAAGGCTACAAGTATACGTAATGCTCCAGCTCAATCTCAGCAATTAGGGGAAGTGCAAAATGTACGACAAAATGTTCAAGGGATCTCCCAAGAGATCAAGGACTTGAATGCTCGGCATAGTCGGTTGAAGCAGGAATTACATGAAAACACCAAAGCGTTGCTGGAGAAGGTTGATGCAAGGATTCAAGAGGAATCTGATGGGCAGATTAAGTTGAAATTAGGCTTGGCTCTTCAAGAGGTGGAGTCCAAGCGTCAGCAATTCGAGTCTGGTGGCCAATTGCAAATGAAAATGCAAAACGCGGAATTGGCCGAAGTCGAAAATCTATTAGACAAGATCGAACAGGCATTGTTTCAAGAAAAAGAAGAAGCAGAAAAAGAAAGGCTAGTCAAAAAAGAATTGGCTGCCCAAGCCAAGAATGACATCGTGGCCCTTCGTCAAGAAATTGATCAGAAACAGAATTCTTACCAAGATTCCATGAAACAGTGGAATCAAAAATTAGTAAAATTGAAGGATAAGGTCCATGGCTTGGTAACCCAGGGAGGTGCCAAGAAGACGTCGATTGAGTTACCCATTCTCAAAACAGAATACGAGGGCCTTCAACAACAGATCAATGAAGAGCAACAAAGGGTCCAGGGTCTGGACAGGTCATTTAAGGAAAGGGTTCACGTTCTTTTGGAAAAAGGAAATGAGGTGAAAAATACAGCCCCAGAAGAATATAGTCGACTTCAACTTGGAACTTTTTCCCAGGATATGTCCGAGGCGCAACAGGAATTTGTAAAAACAATAGGATTGCAAACTAAGGAAATGCATCAAACCCTGGCAGCCGTGGTTGCCAGTTTGCAGGAGGCCAAGAATTTAATGGCAAGAAGGGTTCCTGACAATAGCCCTGTCCGCGATGAACCAGTCAAAGAGGAAGCTAGCCTCGAATATATCCTGAAATCATTTCAAGTCGCCTATGAGCAAAAAGATCTTATGACTCTTCGGCAAATAACCAGCATGAAAGGAACCAGAGAACGATTCTTAATAAAACTGTTTGAAAGAAATTCTAACGTTCAAATCTCAACTGCAATTCAAGATGTCAGTCAGACAGAAGCCAAAGCGAGAATTCTCATTACGAAACTCATTGATTTAAATGGCAAGGCTGTGAAACTCAGTCCAATCATTAGGGAAACCACCGTCACCATACCCAAGGAGGGGAAAAAATGGGGAAAAATTCAATGGTGAAATGATACTTGAATTTAAAATTTTTTTAGATGGGGTTCTGATTCAATCAACCGCCTCGGCGAAAAACCATATTACTATTGGACGTTCCACCAATTGCGATGTGGTCCTCAACAATAAACATGTGTCCCGTTTGGCAGTGATCATTCAATGTAGGGATGGCCGAATCCACTTGCAGGATAAAAGCACCAATGGAATCTTTGTCGAGGGAGAAAAGGTACCTGGGGAAATGGAATTGCCTGTGCCGTGTCGATTCAAAATTTTCCCATTTGAAATTGAATATGGCAGCCTTCCAGAGGATGTGACAGTGCCAATCCCCACTGGGTCTTTTCGAGAGGCGAAATCATCCTATCGCGTCAGTGAATCGATACCCATTTCTGAAACCGCCGTTCCCATTCACTATTCCGGTCTGGTCGGTGATGGAACAGCTATGCAAGAGGTCTATCGTTTGATTCAGGATGTTGGGGATAGCCCCGCGACGGTACTCATTCGAGGTGAACATGGGACTGGCAAGGAACTGGTGGCTCGGGCGTTACATGATGTGAGCGCCTTTCGAAAAGGCCCGTTCGTTCCTGTGAACTGTGCGGCCATACCGTTTGACCTATTTGAAAGCGAACTTTTTGGATACGAAAAAGGAGCGTTTACCGGGGCACAAGCCGCAAGGCAGGGTAAAATTGAAGATGCGGAAGGGGGTACGTTATTCCTGGATGAAGTGGGTGAACTTAGTCTGCCCGCGCAAGCAAAGTTTCTTCGGTTTTTGCAGGAAAAGAAAGTTATGCGGTTAGGGAGCTCGAGAGAGATTCCTGTAAAGGTCAGGGTGGTGGCCGCAACCAATAGAGACCTTGAACGAGCAGTATCAGAGGAAGAATTTCGGGCAGATCTGTATTACCGTTTGAGAGTCGTAGAGGTTCCGTTGCCACCATTACGAGATCGTCTTGAGGATATCCCCAGTTTAGTGGCTCATCTTCAAGGGAAAATTTCAAAAGAACTTGGGTTGCAGAACAAGGTGGAAATCTCGGAAGAAGCGATACGGAAATTGAAGAAAGGGCACTGGCCCGGAAATATTCGCCAACTTGAAAATGTGTTGTATGCGGCCTCATTGCGTGCAAGAGCAAAGGGGCTTGTGGATGGTGACTCTATTATGGCCGATGCGCGATCATGGATGGAATCTCCAATAGAACATGATGCGCCATTAGATACTATTTCAAAAAACCTATTGCTGGACGTGTTGGTCCAACATCAATGGGATACGGTGAAGGCTGCGACAGCACTCAAAGTGAGCCGAGGAACCATTTATTATAAAATGAAAAAGTATGGAATCGAGGCTCCTCGATCTCTCGGCAGAAATCAAAAAATGTAAACATTGCCACCGTTTTGTTCAAGAGCTATTCATCTATTAGCGAGAGTGACAATGCCCTTTCTCTCTTTGCCTAAATCGATCCTCCGAAAAAAAGTTACCTGAAGAGAAGTAGGTGCTTCGGGGTGGGAAGCTGGAAGAACTAGGATTTTGCTTCTGGTAGAAGAGGATTGTCAAAGTCAAAGCCGAAGAGTTTTGGGTTTTCTCCAATCACGGCTGCTGAAAAAATATAAAACACATAATCCTTCGTTTCTTTAGGCATTTTAAAGTTTTTATATAATTGCCAAAAATTTCTTTCCTTTGGGTTTTTCGGCATTTTCCCGATTCGGTCACGAACCCGACCATACCCCCAGTTATAGGAAGCCATGACAAGAAGTCCCGAAGCCTGAGCCTTTCCGTTATAGAGCCACTGTATATACTTGGCAGCGGCAGCCGTGGATTTCGCAAAATTATGACGGTCATCTCGGGGATCAAATTGTCGAACTTCGACTAGCGGCCCAGTTGAGAGTCCAAATTGCCTGGCAGTTGCAGGGATAAATTGCCAAGGGCCTTTAGCAATCCCAAAATTAGTTTTCTGGCCTACCGCTTTGATGTTTAAATTGCTTTCCTGTAGCCCTAAATAAAAAAATTGCGGAGGCATATTGTGTTCCAGCATGGCTTTCGCAACTTTTTGAGGGTACCCATGTTTTCGTGCCAGTTTCAGGCCAGCAACCAGTTTATTTTTTAAACGCCATTTTTCAATATAGGCATAGACATCGGGGAGAAATCCTTCTGGCAACGCCACCTCGCATTCTCTAAACAACCGAGCCATGCGGATAATAATCCGGTCCGTTTCGCTCATTCCTTCTTTATAGACTCCAAGTTCTTCTAAAAAATCATCGTATTGTTGCTCCATGGCATCGAGCTTTTGCATGCGAGCTAAAAAGTTTTTGCGCTGATCGGGGGTGGCCCCGTCAACGAGCATATCTTCTAATTGAGCCACTTCAATTTCCATGTTCTTCATCGCGTAAAAGAAATCTGCGGCGGTTTCACGAAGTTGGTCCAGTTTATATTGCTGGAAAATGGCCAAACTGCCAACTAAGAGAAGAAGACCTGAGACAATGGCAATGGCTACGAAATATTTCCTGGAACGTTGCTTATGGACGCGATGGTAAGCCTTTTGAAACAGAATCGTTTGGTCCCCTGCCTCTTTATTGGGATCTTTAGAAAAATAATGCTGGATCACTTGCGTTACGGATTCAGGTGGAGGGGGGGTATCGGGGTGAACAGGAGAATCCAAAGGGGATGCCGTTGGCTCGTTGGTTTCACGTGGAAGACGAGAGTCAGTTGTAGCAGGAGTCAACGGTTCTGGGTCGGGAGCGGACCCTGGACCTTGAGAAATCGTCGGTGGTGACAAGGGTTGAGTTTTCAAGGAAGTTGAAGATTCAACTTCGGCCGGGTCAGATCCCTGCGAGGAAGACACGTGAGACAAATCGGGATGGGCGGCCACTTCTGTCGGTGGATCCTCTTTTTCCGAGGAAAGGTTTTGATGCCGTAAAGTTGAATGAGGGGTAGTGCCTTCAGGTGGTGTGGGATTGACTGGCGGAGGTGGGTTGGCAGGTTGAGTTGTTGGTTTGACCCACAGGACCGTAGCCTCTTCGTTTGGTGTTTCCTCCAGCACGCCTTGCAATGACTCTGGCTCAGGGATGGAAGTTGGAGGTGGAGTGTGTAGCTGTGTTTTGGATTCGTCTATTTTCTGCGATGACGCCTTGAATGAAGGTGTTTCAGGTTCCTGAGAAGAAGAGAGTCGTTGTAATAAATCCTCTTGGCTCAATGGTGCCTCCTGAGGTGTTTTGGAAGGGGGACCTGTAAGGCCTTCCAGGTCTTGTAGAACACGAGCTAAGGGATTGGCAGGAGGATCTGGGCTTGGAGGTAATTCAGGAGCTGGAGGACCCGGACCGGGAGAAAGGTTAAATAAAGGTGTAGCAGCCTCCGGTGTTATTCTCTCAGGAGAAGAAGGAGGCTCCGCTGGGGGAGGGCTGGTTTCTTTAAGAGACGATAACACATTTAATATATGGGAGTCGGAAGGAGACAAAGATTCAGCAGGTGCAGTGGGTTGAGGGGCTGGCATCAATGCCTCATCTTCATCTTGAGGATTCGAAGGATGTCTTAACCAGGAAGAAGGTCGTCCTGGAAGATCTTTTGGAGGCTTGGATTGAGCCACAGTTTTCTCTTGAGTATCTTTTGGTAGAGGAGGTGACGGGAGTGGTGGTGTAATGGGTGACACTTCTGAACCCTGCGGTGTCTCTGTTTGGAGAAAGGGTGGGGTTGATGGCGGCGACGGCGGTGGAAGAAAGGGCTGAGTAGCGAGTTCAGGGTCTGGTAGTACCTCAGTAGCAGCCTCAATGGCGTGAAAGGTCAATTGCAATTTAGGCCCGCGGCGACCTAATTCAATAGTCGAATCTTCGGGTATCGGGGCATGTTGTATTTTTTTTCCATTTAGAAATGTGCCATTTTTTGATCCACAGTCTTGGATCCACCATTGTCCCTCTTCGGCATTGAGTTTGACATGAACCTTGCTTGTGGCACGGTCTAATATTTGAAACTCGCAATCAGGCGATCGACCAATCCGAATGGAAGAGGAGAAAGTCCGTTCTCGTTCACGTGCGGATCCACGCAATATTTTGATCAAAAGAGGAGGAGCAGGAGAAAGGGGGACCGTTCGATCATCATCCATGGTGAGAAGACATGTTATCTCACCCTTTCCGAAGAATATTTTCTAAGGAAGGGTGTCCGAATACGGTGAAAGTCCTCAAAGGGGCAGTCCAACTGCTTGGGAAAACCAACAAACAGCCTTGATGCCATCACCAAAAACATCAAAACAACACTAGCATTACCTGTTTCTCTCTTTCAATCCTTGGACGGAAAATAGGACAGCGAGGCAAGGTGTCTTCAACATAAGGGAGCACTATGAATCCAGTATCCTGGAAGCTCTGAAAATTGAAAGGGATGCTCAGTTGTCATCCTATTCCCGTTGAATCAGGACCACCGTGACATTGTCTCTACCGCCATGTTGAAGCGCTGCCTCAATAAGCGCCTCGCATAAGGCTTGGCTGGTATGGGTCCTGGAATGGAGGCAGATGTCAAGAATCGCTTGATCGTCAAGCATTTTCATCAACCCATCGGTACACAGCAAAATTTTATCCATGTCGTCAAGAATATGGCGTGAACAGTCAACATCGATTGAGGCTTCAATACCGACAGCTTTGGTCAGGATATGGCCAAACTTATGGTTGGAAGGGGTGGAAGGAGGCAACAAGCCTGATTGGATGTGATCTTCGAGAAGAGTATGGTCACGAGTCAATGGAGTCAGGGAAGTGTCCCGAAGCAAGTAGGCGCGGCTATCACCAGCATGGGCAATATATAAATCTTTCGAAGGAGAAGGAGGCAGATAGGCGAGGACCAGAGTCGTACCGATGCCTTCCAAAGAGGCCTGTGTCTTACTCTTGGCTAAAATGGCAGAGCTGGCATGAGTAATAGCCTTCTGCAATTTTGAAGGCCAGTTGGGGAACAAAGAGTTTGCAGCGGAGGGAACATGGTCCTGAAGAAATTGGTTAATTGATTCGACAGCCATCTGGCTAGCCACAGCACTGTCCTGATGGCTCCCCATTCCATCCGCCACAACCCAAAGGCCAAGATCGTTATTGACTATATACGAATCTTGATTGGTTGTCCGAACGCATCCGATATTTGATAAGCCCGTTCCTAGCCAGTTCATTTAGGATATCTTTTGAAAATATGCATAAGGCGTAAGAAGATATGAGATTCGGTAAACAAAATCTGAACACTCATCAGTCAAGAGGATCATAGTGACGATATCATGGGTATGGATAAGAGTATAATTTATAATTCGAAACGAAGGAAAGTACTAAACGTATGTTCCCCCTTTTTGGCACCTGAGATTCCAGCATTGAAGGAAGCCCCAGTGCTCATAGACCCTCGTTTGAAATTTACGGATGAGGAGATACTGCTGGACGTGGCCCCTTGATTCACGTCTAAACGCCCTGTCATCCCAAGAGAGAACCCTTTTTCTTTATGAGAAATGGTGAGCATAAAATTGTGGGCCTTGGCAAGAGGATCCGTACTGCCCTGGGCCTTCACCGAAGTCGAATGAGATAGCGGAACCAAGGTTTTTGTTCCAACTTTGGCACTGGTGAAAGCCCCATTTTTCACTTCGCCAGCGAAACTAAACGTTGTTTTAAAACGAGTCCAAGACGTAGGGCTAATATCAATGCTGCTCATGACGTGTTGTTGGGAAGGGATGAACTTGAGCTCTGAGAGCTTGACTTCTAGCCCACCAACTTTCCCACTTTTTAGGGCACTCTTGATGAGGGCAGTTGAAGGCTTGGCAATGGGGTCGCCCCACTTAGTGCTATACAGGACTGTCGCGCCACCAAGTGCCACAGCTGAGAGGATAACGATAACAAACGTTTCATGTTTGTTGACCCAGATGCCAGATGGAGTGGCCTTCACCGCACATTTCAAGTTTTCGAGCCCTTTCAGCAGGTCTTTATACTCCGGGCTTTTCTTTACGGTTTCTTTGGCCTGATGGAGTGCGACTTGGCCAACAGAGGCTGCGAAGGGTTCTATAAATTGTTGTGGAGTCAGGTGAGGAAGAGAAGTTCCCCCCTGTTGTTTTTTTGTTAGATCTTTTCCAACAGCGAGGAGTTTATTTTTAATGGCAGTGTGGACCGCCGGACTTTGTAAAAGAGTCTCAATGTGTTTGGGTAATTTCCCGGGCTGGGTTTTGACTAAATCGAAGGATAAGGCAATAGTTTCAACCAGGGCATCACCAAAACCAGGACAGGTGGACATGATGGAATTCTCCTTCCTTAGAAAGATGCCAGGCTTTGTCCATGGCACTCTACTACGGAGGTTTTTGTGTTATCAAAAATTTGAACCCTCAAATTTTCTGACCGCCGTTCCTTTTTCTTCCAGGTCCCCATCGGGTTACAGAAACCTAATTGATTCGTTGGTGAAAGTTCTGAGGCCTTCAACTTGTGGTAAGGCATCTAACTCCAAATCTTATTAAGAATGACCAAAATGATGCCTGAGAAAATAACCATTGTCGCTATCATAGTAAACATGATGTCTCTCCGTGGTAAAAGGTGGATGCTCAATTGTTTTCCCTTTTTAATTAGGGATAGAAGCAAGCATCATGCCACAGAAACGATTACTCCAAGGTTGCTTGGAGGCACTAAAAGTTATTGATTTTTAAAAGGATAACGGGAAACAGGCGTCAGAATGACTTTCACAAGCCAACGAATATTTCAAATACCAAAATATGGATTTGAAAGGTTACAAATATGAAATGATTGCTTGACCGCTTAGAATGCTTTGGGGGGGGGTAAATGGCTATCTTAAAATAGCTGAGGAAATATATTATTAGGGGACTAAGTTGTATAGGCTATAGATATAGGTAATAGCATTGGGAACTCAGATACATGGAAATCCCACGTCATTTATGAAGGAGTTGAGGGGGAGCAGTTGCGAATCACAAATTCGGTTCTCAAAAACGTTATCTATTCTCGAAGGGACCTCCTTCGTTTGACATATCCAATTTTTCTCGAAGTTCTTTAAGAACAAAGTGTAGGTAGGAATGTGATGTTTTCTCTTGAACGCCAATGTAAGGGGCGACTGTTGTGTCGTATGCCATACATAAAAGCAATTCGTCAGGAGTCACGCCAATTGGCTGTTTTTCTTGAAAGGAATGTGTAGAATTTTTCCAAAGCGCTAGAATTCGGTCATTCGAATCTGAACCCCACAGTTCCTGAAATTCTTTCACCGGGTCATTGTTTCTAATAAACTCAATTAATTCGGGAAGACTAGCGTCAGATTGCGGTAATCGGGAAATAGCTTTGCGTAATGTGTCGCTCATGGGTGGTAAATCCATATAGATTCTCCAGTTTCCTCCTAGATGCCGTACGGAGCCAGTCACTGGACTGGCGATGATCACTTTCAGCTTGAAACCGGCTCAGCTACCAGGTTCGGGGCATACGATTATTCTGCCTCTGTTGCGATACGGAATCCAAATCGATTCGTTGCCCCTTCTTTATGGTCCCAACTGCGGTAGGACGAACGACATCGAAATGCGTCCATATCCCATGCACTGCCTCGCTGGCAACGACGCGGTTGTCGTGCTGCATTATCGAGCCAAGGACTTCCGTCGCTTGGGCCACCATCGTAGTCGCCGTGCCATACATCAGCACACCACTCCCAAACATTCCCAATCATGTCGTAGAACCCCCAAGGGTTAGGTTGCTTCAGCCCGACGGGGTGGGTGTGATTACCGCTATTGTAGTCAAACCAAGCAAAGTCAACCAATACGTGCCTTGCCTCCGGAAATACTGCAGTTTCGTCTACAAATGGCCCCCAAGGACCCAAAAAGAAATCGGTTGGCGTGCTCCCGCGGCAAGCGTATTCCCACTCAGCTTCAGACGGCAATCGCACACGATGATCAGACTTTTCGCTCAATCGTTCGCAGAAATCGATCGCTTGATCCCAGCTGACACTATCGACCGGATGGTTAGGCGAATCTGAAAATACTGATGGGTTGGTCCCCATCACTGCCTGCCATTGCAACTGCGTCACCGGATACTTCCCCAAAAGGAAGTCAGAGCCGATATGTACCTCATGAGGCGGTGACTCTGAGAAAATTTGATTCTCCGATCCCATGACGAACTTGCCTTGGAAGACCTCTAGCATTTCAAACCCAAGGCTTCCTCCGACCAATATGGGCATTTACTCGCTCCTTGTTGCCGAACGTGTTAAAAAGTGGTTGTGTGCTCATTCCAAGCACGCAGATTTTGTTTGCCAACTGTAGGTATTTGTGAGGTGTAAATTTGTTCTCATTCTTTTCCTGGATAGTCAAAAAACGCTTCTTCTTGGTCGATTGACTCAAAAAAAATTCGGTATTCATTTGTTGAATAATCAGTAACAATCATCATTCTGGTTTTTTGTTGACTGGCAGGGAGCTCAACTTTGAATTTCATATCTTGTCTTTTTGGAATTTCAAAAAACTGATCCCAGTATTCTTGCCCCCAACCATGCTCTGCTTTGCCGTATGTGAAATAAATCTCTTTGAATTCGTCTTTTGTTATTTCATTCATGATTTATTCCTACCCCTAACAATGTTTAACTTGATCTTCACAAAAGTCGAAGCGCTGGTTTCTGACTCGTATAAGACAGCGGAACACCTAGGTCGTATTGGCCATAATTCCGGTAATATCATTGTGTGGCATCGATATCAGTTTTCTAACTTGGGGTGCTACACAGGTCAGCATAAGAACTTCCATCTGGGGTCTTAGTTTTCGCATGTTTTGACATGTAAGGCCGCACTCACTAGAAAATTGGGAGCGACAGCAAGTAATTTATCTGGTGCAGAGGCATGTTAAGTCTTGTCCTGCGTTCTTAACCATTCTTTATACTCTAAATCGAACTCTGTTTTTGAATTGGTCTGAATGTAGTGGAGTGTGGCATCAGTGCCTTGAGACTTATATATCTCCAATACCTTTTGTCTCCTGAGTTCTTGAAGCTTGAGATGTGTTTCCGGATACCATTTCCGTAAAGGTAGCTTTTTGTAAGGTAATAAAGAAAGATAATTTTTGTATTCACGTGCTATGCTTAAAGCCCTATCGGCTTCATCCACCGTGTTTGATAAAGACTTCAAAGCCAAATTCACGACCCAAACATTTTGCGGCGCTGCATCTCTCTGAGATTCAAGGAGCTCGGTCATGTAGGATTGAGGTCTTGGTGTAATGGCCGCTAACCAAGACGCCCAAACAATACCACGCCAATTGAAATGAACGACAAAATCCTCAAATAGCATTTTATCCAAAGCACATAAGCATTCATGACATTGATATAAAAAATCTAACGGCTCATACTTAACAGTTGGATACTCAGCTATACACGTGGCGAAACCATGAATTTTTTCTATCTCTTGCGAAATAAACGACAAACCAACTCCAGATTTCATAAGCCTCATGTAAGGAGCTTTTGACATAAAATATTCGCAATCGAGGTAGTTATAATTCATGGTCCGATTTTTCTTGTAGTTTAACAATGAAAAGACTGGTCAGCATATTACGCGACGGACAGAATGTTGAGCCGTATAGGACACCGAGAAAGTCTAAGTCGAACGGGCCGTTATTCGCAAGATGGCATCGTGCCCTTCTTCTCCAATACTTCGACCAGAGTTGCTATTTCCCCCAAATTAAAAATGGTGCGTTTTCGAGAGTGACAAGGTCGTTGGGGTTGAGGCGGTGAGTCCTGGCGGTGGTGGGGCTCTTTTACAATAAACGCTTCTGCTACTATCTCCCCTGTATCAACGCCTATTCCTTATTTTTGAGGGACCAGTAATGAACCCGATTGACACCGCCCCGCCCCCTTCTTTACGTTTTGGCTAGTCCAACATTCAACGGGAGGCCTCTATGCGAACCCTCATCATTGGTAGTCTGTTTTTCCTGAGTAGTGTGTTGCCAGGTAACGCCCAAACTCAGTGTAGCTATCTGTTTGTTGATGTATATGAAGACCCTGGGACCTACACAGGACAATGCCAGAATGGAAGAGCGCATGGGGTGGGAACGGTTGACTATGATAATGGCGATCGGTATGAAGGGGAATTCCAACACGGCAAGAGACATGGGCAGGGCACTTTGGATTGGGTGAGTGGTAGTCGGTATGAAGGGGAGTTCCAACATGGCAAGAGACATGGCCAGGGGACTTTTTTTTATGCGATTGTTGGTTTTCGGTATGAGGGGGCATGGCAACACGGTAAAAAACATGGGCAGGGCACCCTATTTTTCAAGAGGGGAAATCGATATGAAGGGGAATGGCAACATGGCAAACCCACAAATGGCACGGAGTATTTATCCTCTGGTGAGACATGTGAATATAAAAATGGTCAGAAAATGTGTTAGGTCCCTACCTTTTCGGGACCAGTGCTGAATAAATTATGACAGTTCCATGCCAGGAAGCTCGACTATCAGGCGAAGGCAACCGTTAGGAAGTTCATCGAGTAGATATTGAGGCTCTATGAACATGACAGCTTTGTACACACCAGGTTTCCCGGGAGCTTCCATCACGTCAATCCTGCGCTGCCGTAGAGGGTATTTGGCCTTCGAACTCATTGAAGCTGTTTCCCATCTCTCAGACAGCACATAGTTGGATAGCCATGTATTGAGGAAATCCTCACAATTCTGACAAGTCATAAACCCACCGATCTTGTCTCTGGCAATTATCTTTAAGTAATGAGCAAACCTGGAAGTGGGCAGGACATACTGGAGTTGAACCAAAAGTCGAGCATTTGCGTTGGCCACCGTGGTGTCATAAATATCCCGTTTTTGACAAGATGACATTCCGAAAAATGCGGCAAAGCCTGTTCCTGCATAATCGACAAGGGGAATAAACCCAAGTTTCCTCACGGCGTTGTCCGAATGAACGAGAGGAGGAGGTCATCAGATCACCGTCCTAGATATGCAAGATCGTCGGCGGATGGCAACCTGTATAGGAGGCTTCTTTGACTCGTATTGTTAGATTGTCCCGAACAGATAAATCGCATTCATTATGCGTATGTCCGCACAGCACAGTCAGTGTATGCTCCGGGAAATCTTCCATCACGGACAGTATCATAGAACCTAGGGCAGCACAGCAATAGAATGGTAGTTTGTGTTGGTGACAGACACGGTAAGAATCAAGTGAAGCCTCGGGGAAGGGGGGTACGTGAGTCACAAGATAGACCTGGTGATAGGAAGTAAATGCGCGTAGCAATTTGTCACGCAAATGGCAAGCAGCCTCATCACCAAGAGCGCTAATCTTGGCGAAACAATTATCCCTTGAAAGTCCTACGAGGTCATCAATATAGGAGAAGTCACGGGGGAAATCGGGCGCTCCATGAGGGTCGCCAGCCCGTCCGTCCCCCCAGCCATCATCCCCGATCATACATGCGGTTGAAGAAAGCGGTACGACATCCAATGCCGAGAGATAGTGTAAATTGGTGCGATCATCGGAAATTTGGCAGGCCTTCGCACGTACTTGTTCAAACGACCCGTGCCAAAAGTCGTGATTTCCGAGCACGAAATAGATAGGCAGATTAAGCTTAACGTAGAGATAATCTAGAAAGTCGCAAAATGAAGGCGCTTCCCCGATGTCACCAGAAAGAATGACCGCGTCTGGATCAGTTTCTTGGATCGTTTCTATATGCTCCAGGTGATCGTCCGCTCCCTTGCGGTCCCAATGAATGTCGCTCAGCCATGCCATTCGTCGTATCATCTGGTTTCACCTCTTCTTCTGTTCAAGCCTTCGGAATCGGCTATATCCAGAACCGAGACCCAAAGGTACCCTTAACTCGAAACACGATATTCTCCGCCAAACCCTGCCGTGTATATTACTTTGTACATGCCAAGCAAACCGACCTTGCTGCTGAATCTGAGGAAGATGGGTATTCCGGAGGGCGAGCTTTTGGGGTGGGTTAGAACACTTCATCAGCTTCGCGTTACGCCGAGGTGGAATTGTGGCCTTCGGTCTCCATTGGCCTATGGCTAAATGGAGGAAGCTTGACTATCGTGCGAAGACTTGCAGGAAGTTCATCGAGTCGAAATTGAGGCTTGATGTACACGACAGCTTGGTATGCACCAGGTTCTCCGTGAACTTCCTTCACGTCAATCCTTTGCCCCCGTTCTAGAGGGTATTGGGCCGTCGAACTCATAGAAGCTGAATCCCAAATCCCATGATGGACATAGTTGGATAACCATGTATTGAGGTAATCTTCACAATTCTGACGTGTCCTAAAACGATGGCTATTGTCCCGTACAATGGCTTTTAAGTAATGGGCAAACCTGGAAGTGACCAGGACATACTGGAGTTGAGCCACAAGCCGAGCATGTGTGTTGGCCGCCGCGTATTCATAATTCTCTGGTTTTCGACAAGATGACATCCCGAAAAATGCGGCCAAGCCTGTTCCTCTACAACGGACAAGGGGAATAAAGCCAAGGTCACGTAGGTCTTTTTCTCTTCTTTTCGTAATAGCAATTTCCGTTGAATATTTTTTTTCTCCAAATTCATCATCATCTGTGTTCAAGAAATAGGTGGGTAGACCTTCCACCAATCCTCCGCCTTCAGGGCCATACATTTTCCCCCACCATCCATACTTCGCGAACTCATTCGTTAAGCAACAACCAACAGCATACGCAGCATTTCCCCATAGGTATTTTTTGTGATCTTTCCCGTCCACATCTTCTTTAAAATTGAACGCTTCAACCGGAGCGGTTTCAGGGCCATAGGGTAGACGCATCAAAACATGGGGCAGGGTTAATCCCACGAAACGAGAATCTTCAGACTCTCTAAAGCCTTTCCATATGATATATGCTACGTTTTCGAAAATATTGGACAAATTCTTTAAATTTAGAATGTCGGTGAAACTGTCAAAATTAAACATTTCCGAGCTCGCGGCACTGAGAAATGGAGCATGGACCGCAGCCGCTACATGTGAGATATGCTCCAATAATCTCATATCATGAGTACGACTCCCAAATTCAAAATCTCCAATTATGGCACCAAATGGTTCGCCCCAAAAAACTCCATATATATCGTCATGCACTTTTTTAAATAAGATAGATTGGTCGAACTCGATTGCCTTCTCGAAATCTTTTCGGAGTTCATGTTTTGCTACATTAAGAACCCGAATCTTAATCATGGTTGATGTCTCAGTCTGGTTCACAAGATAGTACAACCCTCTCCAGGACGCCTCCAGTTTTTGAAATTCATCATGGTGAAGAATTTCGTTGTGTTGAATCGAAATGAGCTGATCAATTTCACCAATCAGCTGTTCGATTGCATCCTCTAGGTCTTTGGATGTAGCCAGAGTCCCTTTCATCACGTCTTGGATAAGGGTTGAAAGCTTCATTTAGATTCCCTTCTTTGGTCCTCGTCCCCTCCTATAAAATTCTTTTCATAAGTTTTTTTGCCATCTTCTGACCACTTCGTCCAAATCCCATCTTCTATTCCATGTTTGAAATATTCCTCAGCTTCTTTCTGTCCGTTTGCATGCCACCAAGTACAAGCACCATCAAGTTTCCCGTCTTTGTAATGTCCCTCAGCCTTTTTCTGTCCGTTTGTATACCACCAAGTACAAACGCCATCGAGTTTCCCGCCGCTGTAATGTCCCTCAAATTTTTTCTGTCCGTTGTCATGGCATTCAGTAGACAGGCCATCTTTTGCTGTCCATCTTTTGAGAGGAGCAGGAAGTTCGACTACCGCGCGAAGGCAACCGTTAGGAAGTTCATCGAGTAGAAATTGAGGCTCGATGAACATGACAACTTTGTCCACACCAGGTTTTCCGGGAACTTCCACCACATCAACACAGCTCTGCCGTAGAGGGTATTGGGCCTTCGAACTCATTGAAGCTGTATCCCAACTCTCACGAAGGACATAGTTGGATAGCCATGTATTAAGGAAATCTTCACACTTCTGACGAGTCATAAAACTGCCGTTCTTCTCCCATACAATGGCTTTTAAGTAATGAGCAAACCTGGAAGTGGTCAGGACATACGGGAGTTGAACCCTAAGTCGAGCATCTTTGTTGGCTTCCGGGTAGTCATAATTATCCTTCGGGTTTCGACAAGATGACATTCCGAAAAATGCGGCACGGCCTGTGCCGGCACCATCGAGAAGGGGAATAAACCCAAGGCCTCTCAGTGGCATTTCTATTTTTTCCGTTATAGCAATTTCCGTTGAACCTTTTACTCTCATTTCACCATCATCGGTGTTAAATGTATGCGAGGGCAAACCTTCGACCAGTCCTCCTCCTTCCACACTGCAAATGGCGGGCCACCAACCGTATTTGGCAAAGGCATTGGTCAATCGAGCGCCCAGGGCGTAGGCGGCATTTCCCCACAAGTATTTTTTGTGATCTTTCCCGTCCACATCTTCTTTGAAATTGAACGCTTCAACCGGAGCAGTTTCAGGCCCATAGGGTAGTCGCATTAAAACATGGGGGAGGGTTAATCCCACGAAAAGAGAATCTTCAAACTCTCTAAATGATTTCCATTGTACATATTCTGAACTTTCGAAAATCTTGGACATATCCCAGCGATTTGGAATGTGGGTGAAACTGTCCAGATTAAACATTTCCGAGCTCGCCGCACTGAGAAATGGAGCATGGGCCGCAGCCGCCACGTTTGAGATTCTTCCCAATAATGATATATCTTTAGGGCCATGCCCAAATTCATAATCACCAATTATGGCACCGAATGGGGCTCCTCCAAAAGGTCCCCATGGCTCTTCATTCACTTTTTTAAATAAGCCACTCTGGTCAAAGTCTTGTACTTTGTAGAGATCTTTCCACAGGTCCTGCTTTGAGGCATTGAGCACGCGCAGTTTAAGCATCGTGCCCGTCTCGGTCTGGTTCACAAGATAGGACAGCCCTCTCCAGGACGCCTCCAGTTTTTGGAATTCTTCATGGTGAATAATTTCGTTGAGTTGGATCGAAATGAGCTGGTCAATCTCAATAATCAGCTGTTCGATTGAATCCGCTGTGTCTTTGGATGTAGCCAGATTCCCTTTCATAACTTCTTTGATACGGGTTGAAAGCTTCATTTAGATTCCCTTCTTTGGTCCTTGTCGACCAATATCGTCAAATTCGGTTTCATGCCCGCAATGTGAACAAGACACCATGAATTGCGTACGCCCGTAATCCATGGGATTTTCTCGCACTATGATCAGAGGGCCAGACCGGTGTTCTTGGATATCCACCGCCTGCGCCGCGGAGGCGATGGTGAACAGGTTGAAGCATTCGGGACAGGCGGATTGGGGAACTCGTTTCATGAAACGACGAGGCTTGCAATCAACGATGTACCTGGGATCCTTCTCTTTCAACCAACAAACAGGAATGCCGCAGCATTCGATAGATTCGAGCCAGTCACAGCGAGGATCAACACCATTGGATTGATCCGCCGTGACAATGTCGACGACTGTATCGTCTTTCTCGTGGATCAATCCAGACTCCATGAGGCGATCCCAGTCACCGTAGAACCCGGACATCGAGGTGCGGACGGTGAGATTCGCATCTTCGTAGTAGTCGTTGCTTTGCGATGCAAAATCTCGGCGGTATTGGTCTAACCCACCGGGGTAGGCCGCCTCGATCCTCGCCTTTCGAACAATCACCGTGTTGAAGCGAATGACAACTGACATTGTATTGAGTTTACTTCTGCATGATCGTAAAAGGTTGCTCACTCTCGGAGGAGACCCCAAGCAAGGAAAGCGTTTTGCTGTCACGTTCGCTCTGGAAGCATCTATCGAGCAGCTGATCGAATACCGACCCTACGGGCGAAACGAAAGCAAACAGGGTGGCGCACGACCGGAGTTTCATATCGTCAGGGGAGCCGAAGATCTCGTTCGCGGACCGTCCCTCGATCCCCAGAACCGCCTCTGTACATTTCATAGGCGCGGCCCGAGAACAGGGTGGCGCAAGTACGCCTCGGCTTCTGCAGTACTCTTGATCGAGTATTGCCTGGAAGTCGCACTGACCCCCAGCCCATCGAACTGCGGGAAGATATACCACATCCAGTGCGAACGCTTCCGACCGCTCTTGACCTCAGAAAGTGCCCGCTCGTAGTCGTCCTCCTGGGCCTCCACGAAGCGGTTCAGATGATGTGGATCATCAATGTCCTTGGACTCACTCGTGTCTGCCACTATTCACCTCCTACCCCTAACGCCACCGACCATTGAAGCGGTGTAAGGCCTGTGGCATTGGCCACAAACGAAGTTCTACGGAAATGGGTCGGCGAAGCCGTTCACATCAGTTAGCTTGTTAAGTACACATCTCGTCTACTAATACGTCCATGCTCATAGCAAGAAAAGTGATTCCATCGTCTTGTTCAAAATTAATGACTGCTATCTTTGCGTGGCTCCACTGCCTCCCTGAGATGTCCCTAATTGCCATGCCTGTAAGCACGCCAGAAAAACCTTCGTCGATCTTTAGGTTTGAGGGTTGATTGAATCGTAGTTCTCTGGCTTTCCCGTCGCGACTTTTGCACTTTAACAAGACATACTGATCTTCAAACGCCTCTCCCAGGTGGAATTGAAAGTCCACCAGATCAAAACTTGAGAATCCTGCAAGTATGGTTGGCTCTTCCTTCAACAGTTTCTTACGCTTCACGCCAATATGTACTGTAATGTTGGCTTCTGTGCTTTCTAATTAAAAGGCAAAATTCCAGCCAAATTTTTTGTTACGCATTGTTCACTCTACCAAAAGGAAAGCCGCAAACACGACACGACTGACGCCAATTCGGTGCGGGGTAGCCACATTGGGTGCAAGTGCGGGTTGAGGATTGTATGTTTTTAAGGGCGTCATCTATTCCATGTTCTCGATCATCCCATGTTCCAGCTTCTTTTCTTTCTTCATTGATTATCAATGTCTTGACATCAGGTTTCCCAAGAAGGATCTTTGGCAGCTCGTTTTCTTGTGGTCGCTCACGTGCGATGCAATGCCCTAGCTTTGCATGAAACAGCGTATCTTCATCATTGTCACAAAAATACACATTTCGATGACACGCTGCACAGAATTTAATATCCTCTGATTCAGTATCATCTAGTTGATTCCATGTTTGGGGACACCTGAAAATAAATTCAGTGTCGCAATTTCTTATGGTTTTCTTAGTATCCACAGATATGTCTCACGCTGTGATAAGCCGTGGCGGGAAGCGCCGGCCGTGGCAACTTTTTATTCGTGTGCTTCAAGTGTGATGCTGCAGTCTTCATCTGCGAACCTCTCGAGAGCCTCCGCGGCTTGGGTGCGTCGCTCTTCTCGGTAACCGGTAGTCGTCTTCAGCGGCGAGCGATATTCCTTCTTGATCGCTCGTGCTAGCTCTCTGCTCAGATCCCAGTCAATCACGAGTGAATCCGGTGATTCCAGCTGATAAGCCCATGCCACCAAGGCGTATTCTGCCAAGGAAGCCTCGTTATGGAGAGGAAAGCTGTCCCAAAATATGACCTCAGAGATTCCATTGTCGTCGACATCATCAAGCCAAGATAGCGGACCCTTGCTGTAGCGCTGCAGTGTTCGCCAGCCGACCGTGCTCGTCGATAGGCAGACACCACGGATGGGTTCTGAGCTCTGCTTCTCTGAAACTCCGACCGTCACATTCCAATACCGGCCGCTGCCCGAAGGGCCGTCCGCGTGCACGAATAGATCTTGTGGCCCGGACGTTCCTCGCTTCCACTCCTTCGCCGAAACATTGGCGCAGGTATCGCTGTCAGGCATCGAGGTGAAGCCTCTCTCTGGAAGGACTATGGATAGAATGGCAGGTTGCATCAAACAAGGAGATGACAAGGGATCACTCGCAAGGGCGGAGTTTGCGCACAGACATCCGAACAAGACCACAAGAAAAATCATACGCATGTGTGTTGGTCTCCTCGATTGGGTAACAAACAGTTAATAGGATGAAGTCGCGCCAGTGAGTTTGGATTCTCATGTATTCAAATTTCTCAATATCGAATCTGCGGTTCGGACTCCCCGTCCGCTGCAATCGCTTGTTAGGCAGAAGCCGGACGGTACGTTCGGTCATGACGGCACAATTCCTTAGCTGAGCGCAGGGCCGAAAGGATCCTGGGCCGATTCTTGGCATTGACAATGCCCTTCGGTAGCCGCGACTGCCACGGTTGGAACTCCCAATGATCTCCCCCAGCAGGGTCCATGCGCGTCGATCCGGTTGGCTTCTCGAAGAATGCGATGGCTGCATCGAGCTGTGCGAGTGACAGAAACTCTAAGCAGTAGCGGCCTGACTCGACCACGATCACGTGGCCATTCGGATCGATGTGTTCGTCGATCTCGGGCATGTGGTTCCGATGCTTGTCGGGGTCGTAAGGTTCTATGCATGCGCGTGACATTCTTCGCCCTAATGTTGGCTTCAGCTTCTGACTAAAGCGGTCAGCTACAAGCCCTTGTTATGTGTTTTAAACATCGCCAATGTGTTTAACAATGCGCCAATACAGGAAAGAGTACAATAGAAACTCTAGCAATAATCCCATAGGCGTTTGCACAATTTCTTCCACTTCAGAAAAGGCAAACATGCCATAGAATATAATGACTAAACACATGGGTATTAGCAGCCTGACACCGACTACAAAGCCGATGCTATAGAGCCGACCTAGGAAATCCGTGCCGGCACCACCTCCATTAGCTTTGAATGCGAGAATAGTACCTATTAGAGTTATGGAGATATAGCTTATGGAGTTGATGGTGTCCCAAATATTTGGGTTCGCAATCGGTGGCACCTGCGCCTCAAGTATGATAACTATTAGCCTGCCACTCCTGCTGGAGCTCTTTCTCGAAAAAACTTTTCTTGCCCCTACTCTCTCACGTATGCTGACAGCGGTTCAGACAGTTAAGACCGTTGTCTAATTGGTGCATACATTTT
>Ga0114931_10002029_pt1 | contig 25792 bp, 23 predicted proteins | sample 2SBtaG_FD_89579 | JGI IMG/M metagenome (GOLD analysis project Ga0114931, IMG submission 89579) | Deep subsurface microbial communities from Kolumbo volcano to uncover new lineages of life (NeLLi) - 2SBTROV14_V59a metaG | ecosystem: Environmental > Aquatic > Marine > Volcanic | place: Kolumbo... | reverse complement strand
GGCCGGGTCCTTGCCCATGCTCAGGTGGCGGTGGATGTTCTAGACCACCACGATGGCGTCATCGATCAAGATACCGATGGATAACGACAACGCCAGCATCGTCATGTTGTTGAACGAAAACCCCATGAAGTCGATGAAGGCAAACGTGGCCACCACCGAGCTGGGAATGGCGACGGCGCTGATGATCGTGGCGCGGAAGTCGTGGAGGAAGAACAGGATCACCACCACCGCCAGGACCGCGCCGAACAGCAGGTCGAACTTGACGTCGTCGATCGACCGCTCGACATACGTCGACGTGTCGTTGGGCACCGAGATGGTCGCCCCTTCGCGCTGTACCTGCGGCGCCAGCTTGGCGACTTCGGCGCGTACCGCCCTGGCAACGGCCACGGTATTTGCGCCCGACTGCTTGCGAATGATCAGCGCCACGGCGCGCTTGCCGTCGAGTGACGACCACGAGCGCGCTTCCTCGGTGCCGTCAACCACATCGGCCACGTCGCCGACGCGAATGACCGCATTGTTGCCGCCGCTGATGATGATGTTGGCGATGTCGTCGACCGTGCTGACCTCGCCCTTGGTCTTGACCGTGAGCTCGTACAGGCCCTCTTCTATGCGTCCAGCCGGCAGCTCGACGCTCTGGGCGCGGATCGCCTGAGCGACGTCGGGCACGGTGTAGCCCAGACCGGACAGCTCGGCCGGCTTGACCAGCACGTGGATCTCGCGGTCTCGACCGCCAACGAGCTCGACGGCGCCGACGCCGGGCAGGCGCTGGACGCGCTCCTTGACGATGTCGTCGGCCACTCTGGTCAAGTCGCGGGGCGACAGCTCGCCGGACACGGCCAGCGACATGATCGGCGCAGCGCCGACGTCGAATTTCTCCACCACCGGTGGATCGATGCCGGCCGGCAGCCGGCGCAGGATGGCCGATATTCGATCGCGCACATCCTGAGCGGCCTGATCGACGCTGACGCTCAGGTCGAATTGGACGAACACCTGGGTGACGCTCTCGAGGTTGACCGAGCGCAACACCTTGATGCCCGACATGGTGTTGATGGCCTCTTCGATCGGATCGGCGACCTTGGTTTCCATCGCCGCCGGGTCGGCGCCGGGGTAAACGATGGTGACCGTGACGACGGGAAACTCGACGTTCGGGAACAGGTCGACGCCGATGCGCGGATAACTGAACAGGCCGAATACGACGAGCGCGCCGATCAACATGACGGCGAACACGGGCCGGCGAATGGAAACGTCGGCGATCTTCACTTGCTACCCCCGGCCTTCGGTTTGGCGGCTTTCAGCGGCGGCTTGCCGGCGTCGGTCTCAGCTTTGGTGTCAGCGCTTGCCCGGCTCACCGTGGCCAGCATGCCCGGCTTGAGCAAGCCGCCCGGATTGTCGATCGACGACACGACCTCGATGGTGCGCGTGCGCTGATCCACCCGGGCGCCGAGGCGGATCACCGTGGCGGTGCGCTTGACCCCGACGCTGTCGAAATTGGCAATGAATTTCTGGCCGACTTTCAGCTCGCGCAACGCGCCTTCGCTCAAGCGAAAACGCAGCTCGAGCTTGGATTGATCTTCGATGATCAACACGACGCTCGGTGGCATCATGGTGACCGTCTCACCGGCCTCCTTAATCTTTTTGACCACGACGCCATTGATCGGAGAACGCGCGACCGCGTCCGACCAGCCGTGCTGGGCCAGCGACAGCGCTGCCTTGGCCTGGCGCACCCCGACCTGCGCCGCCGCGTACTCGGCTTTGACCTTGTCCCACGCCATCTGGTTGACGGCGTTCTTGGCCAGCAGGCTCTTGGTGCGATCGTACTCGACCTTGACGGCGTTTTCGCGCACGCGTGCCGCGGCCAGTGCGGCTCGTGCCTGGTTGACCCGCAGCGAAATGTCCTCGGTGCGCAGGCGGAACAGCACGTCGTTCTTTTTGACGACCGAGCCTTCGTCGACTTTTACCTCGGCGAGCACGCCGGTCATCTTGGGCGATATCGCCACCCGCTGGGTTGGATAGGTCGTTCCGGTCGTGGTTGCGGAGGTCCTGGCGATGGTGCCGCCCTCGGTGTCGGACGCCTTGCCGAGCGGCGGCAACGGTTTGCGCTTGGGCGCGCCGGGCCCCGTGGCCGGCGGCACCTTCGACTCGCCGTCGCTTCCCTTCTTGCAGCCGGCAAACGCGAGCAGGATGGCCATTGCGATGAGTTGGATGCGCACCATTTACAGTCCTTTGAACAGCGTCGTCGGCAGACGCCCGGTGATCTTGGCCAGCTTGATCAACTCGCGGAAGTACGAGTAGCGCGCGCTGGTGTAGGCGAGCTTTGCTTTGGCGAACTCGGCTTCCGCGTCGAGCAATTCGGTGGTGGTCACCGCGCCGGCTTGGTAACGGTCTTTTTCGATTCGGTAGGCTTCGGCGGCGGCCTTGACTCCAGTCTCGGTCACCGCGATCAGTTTGTGAGACGACTGTGCCGCGAGCATCTGGGCACCAACCTCGATGCGAATGCCGTCGCGCACACGCAACTTGGCCAGCGCGGCCGCTCGCGCCCGCGCGCGCGCCTGTTTGTAACTGTTCCACTGGCCGCCCCAGTCCCACACGTCCCACTGCAGGGTGATGCCGACGAACCAGGCATTCTTGGGCTGAAAGCTGCCCTGCCCTTCGTTGTGTTGCAGGGTGCCGATGGCGGTGATGTTGGGGTACAGCTTCGACTTTTCGACCTGCGCCGCCAGCTCCGCCTGCCGCCGCTGGATGTGCACCGCACGCATCTCGGGACGTTTGTTCTCGGCCATGGCGATGGCGTTGCGATAGGTGGAGCGCGGCGGTCCGGGTGAGGTGGGAAACGAGTCTTTGACGTTGATCAGGGTGGACGACGGCACACCCATGGCAACCGCGAGCAGTCCCTGCGCCAGACGCACGCTGGTTGCCCCGCGCACCTGGTCGGCCCGCGCCTTGGCGAGCGCGCTCTCGAGACGCAACTCGTCGACCCGCTGGCGAACGCCACCCTTGACGAGAATCTTGACCCGGTCCAGCTGAGCACTCAGCTGCTTGATGCGTTCGCTAGCGAGGGCCGTGGCCGATTGCGCGAGCAGCACGGATACGTACGCATCGGCCGCGTGGTACGCCACATCGATGCGCGCCCGCTGGCGGTCGACCTTGGCCGCGGCGACGCCCTGTCGTGACAACGCCTCCATGTGTTTGATCACCAGCTGCGCGGACAACGGCTGCGCCAGCGTTACCGACGTGGTGGACGTGACGCGATCGCGCACCACGACAGACGAGCCCGGAGGCGCTGGCATCCCGGGAATGGCGAAGTCAAAGGCGAGCTCCTTGTCCCACAGCAGCACGTTCGAGTCGACGGTCAACTTGGGCAAGCGCAGCGCCCTGGTGGACTTGGCGCCACGCTTGGCGGCGACCAGCCCCTCGTCGGCTATCTTGACCTCGACATTGTTGGCGAGCGCTGTTCGTTCCGCCTCGGCAAAGCCCACGTCGCGCGCACCGGGTTGAGCGGCGGCGCGATGCGCCAGGCCCAAACAACCCGCGGCTACAAAAACGATGACGCCGAATTTCATCGACCATTCTCCTTGTTCACACCGCGCCAAAACGTGTCGGCGACGAACAGCCCCTTGGCAACCAGCTGCCCCGGTTCGGGGGACGCCAACCACGTGCGCGCCATTCCGTGCATGGCGCCGGTGACGAACGCCGCCAGGTCGGCGGGCTCCGCATGGGGTTGGCGCAGGTGTCCGCCATCCGCCAACTCGCGGATCGCACTCTCGAACACGGCGGCAAACGCCTCATCCTTTTCTGCGTGCTCGTCGTCGCCGACCTGACATTGGGCGGGTGACGTGGCGCGCGCCTCGATCATGATGGTGAGCATCGCGCGGTGGTCCTCGAGATACTCGAACGCAAACCCCACCAGCGAGCGCAGTCGCTCGACGGGATCGGGGCAGGCCTCGTAGGCGCGCTCCAGCCCTTCGAGAAACTTCTGGGTGCGCAGCTCCTTGAGCGAGCGCAACACCTCGTCCTTGCCGCCAAAGTAGTTGTAAAGGGTGCCGGTCGACACGCCGGCTTCGGCAGCCACGTCGGCCATCCGCGTGCCGGCGAAGCCGCGATCGACGAAGACGCGCTGGGCGGCCTCCAGGATCAGCTCCTGGTAGGCGGCCTTGCTCTTGCGTCGCACCGCCTCGCGCGCGGTCCGCTTTGATTTTTTGTTCGCGACCAAATGAAGAGTCCTTCAGAGAGATGAATCTTAGTTCAGGATTGTGAACATAGGCTCACCAACCGGCCTGCGCAAGCGCTGAACGCAGAAAAAACGAGGACCTGCGTTTCGTCGCGCCCTCTTGGGCGGCGTTAGCAGGCCGCGAACGCGCAGGTAGGGGCCGACGGGGGCTCAGTGAGCGCGGATTTGACCCGGCCGGCTGTGCTGGCCGCGCCCCTGGAGGATTATTGGGCGAAGCCCTGCGGCAGGGCGCACTCGCGCACGGGTCGCTTTGCAGCGAGCCGGCCTATGGCCAACTCGCTACACCCGGACCAGCGCACGCCGGCGCTCCGATACATAATTCGGCTGGCAGCCACACAGGCGACCAAGGCCGCCGAGAACGCGTGCGGCGATGCGCTGGAACACCGCTGGCGGCCCGGCGATGTACTCCTCGCCCAGGCGAGCGCGCAGCATCGTGAGCATCTGCAGCCTTCGCGGCATCCCCTTGGCGTCGGCCTTGCCGTCGTAATCGAGGTCGTAAAGCGTAGTGATGAATGACTCCCAGCTCAGCGCCGGTTGGTGCTCGGACGGTCCGTGTGCGCTTAGGCGCTACATCGGCGTGGACGAATAGCGGCCAGCGCCCGTGATCGTCGCGCCCCCCGCTCCTGTGCTCTCGATCGTGAACGTGAACGGGATGGTGACGTACTGGTTGCCCTGGCGCACGACGGCGCTGGCGTGCACGGTGGTGTCGATGGGCTGGGGAATCGAGTTGAGGCCGAAATCGAAGGTGGGCCGCTGGGTATTGAACCGCTGCTCGCCTACCAGCGGATCCACGATAGCGGCGGCGCCCGAGGACATCAGGCCGCCGGCCTGACCGGCGGGCAGGGTGTAGGTCGCCGGGTTGAGTATCTGAAACGTGAACACGATGGTCGGATGGTCGTCCTGGTAGCTGATCACCTCCAGATCGTTGAGGTCCATCGCCTGACCGCTGGTGCTCTTGTTGACAATCAAACCAACCCAGCCCGCGCCCACGCCGGTGGTGTTGGTGATCTTCCACTTGTTGGCAACGGCGATGTCGAATGGCGCCGTGGGTGGCATGGCGTCGGGCATGGCGTCGGGCATGGCGTCGGGCCAGCTGGCGTCTGGCGAGCCGACTGGGGCATCTACCGCCACCGGGGGAGCATCGACCGACCCTATCGGACCGTCGGTCGTGGACGAGGTCGCGTCCGGAACCGAGGTAACTTCGCCGCAACCGGCGATAGTGATCGCGGCCACAGCCGCCAAGAGCGTGCGCGTCATGGCATGAGCATACGCCAAGTGCCGGGCGTGCGCATGAAGCATGGATCGCATTACCGGAGCGGAACTGCCCCGAGAAAGCGTGCGGCCGGCGCCCCCGCAAGGGCTGCCGGCCGCGATCGAATTGCGGATTTGCTCAGCGACAGCGCTTGTTGCCGCGGCGCCCCCGGCACTTGTGGGAGCAGCACTCGGCGTTCGAGCTGCACGACTCGCCAACCTGGGCGAGGTCGCAGGTGCCACCGCCGCCACAGCCCTCGTCGATGGAGCCGTCACAGTTGTTGTCGATGCCATCGCCGCACACCTCGGTGGCGCCGGGGTTCACGTTGGGGTCGTTGTCGTTGCAGTCGTCGGCCGCACAGTAGTTGTCGTTGTCGGCGTCGGTACAACCGCCGCCGCTCGGATCGAGGTACTGCGCGATGTTGTCGTAGTACGAAGCCAGCGCGCCGTCGACGGTCGCGTTGTTGGTGTTGTCGCAGACGTCGTTGACGTTGGTACCGCAACCGCCGGACAGCTGACCGACGATCTCACCATTGGCGTTGAGCACCGGGGAGCCGCTGCTGCCGCCTTCGGTGGCGCCGTAGGTATCGTGACTGTAGATCCAGCTGCCGCGCGGCCAGCTGCTGCACTCGCCGGCGGACGTATCCACCACGTGCTCCGAGTAGGCCTGGGGGGCTCCGCTCGGATGGCTGATGCGATACAGATGCGTGCCGTTGCTGTTGGCGACGGCCGAGGTCGAGTAGGCCAGCGGCGCCGTGTCACTCGGGGCGGCCGACGAAAGCTCGAGCAAGGTGTAGTCGCCGGTGCGGTTGGTCGCCAGGATGGTGGCGCCAAGGGTGGAGGAGGTGTTCGGAATGTCGTTGCACCCGGCGGTCGGGTCGGTGTCGGTGAAATGGAAGTACGTCTCCAGCGTGTCCGCTTCGCGGCCCTTGCTGATGCAGTGATGGGCGGTCAAGAACAGCGGCCGGTTGGTGTTGGGATCCGTGTCGGCGATCAGACCACCGGAGCAGATGTAGTAGTACGGACCGGAGCGGAACAACATGAGCGCGACCGCGTCCTCGGCGGCGGCAATCGCGGCGGGAACATTCGACGTGTTGACGCCCTCGACGCAATCGGCGTTGAGGCCCTGGCAGAACGAGAACAGGCCGCTGCCGGGACCGCCGTAGCGGGCGAGCATGAAGCGACGATCGAGCACGCCCACTTCGGTGAGATCGAAGTGCACGGCCCTCAGCACGCGGTCGATGTCCGAGCCGGTGTAGCGCAGCTGCAGCTTGACCTGCTCGCCGCGCAGGGCGCCGGTGGCGAACGTACCCGAACGGGTCGGGCCGTGACGGGTGTACGGACCGACGACTTCACCGCGATCGGTGTAAACGTACAGCGCGGTGTTGCGCGGCAGGTACACGTTGCTGAGCTCGAGCCGAATGCCTGCGGCAGTGGGTGCTTGCACCACGGCCGACCACACGAAGCCGTTGCCGAGCTCGGCGATGGCGCCCTGGGAAATCGCGCGCGGAGTCTGAGACAGATCCGCGGCGCTCAGCGTAGACAGATCGAGCTTGACGTTGACCGTCGCGCTGATACCCACCGTCTGGCGAGAGTCCATCGGATCCTCGACGGGCATCGCGCTCACGTCGGCGACGATGGAACTGGCAACGGGAACTTCATCCCGAACGAGATCTTGATAACTGACCGGGCCCTGGTTGGGGTTGGGCGCCGGCGTCGTATTCGTACAAGCAAGCAGCCAACACGCGGCGGCGCTTACGACAAAAAACCGTGACATGGTTTTCCTCCTTCGATTCCGCAAGTGGGTGTGAACGGTAACGCAGATTCAGCGCCGAAACGAAAGTATTAAAAGTGGTCGTCGTTACGCGATCAGGTAAACGCGATGACTGCGATCAATGGGCGAACGAAGCCCGTAATCTAACTTACGCCTTTTGTAGAATTTGACGTACTGCTTCGTTGCGACTGGAACCAACCGGTTCCACGCGAGGGGCGTCTGAGGACAAATATCTGGCCGACGAGACGCTACTGCGCACTACCCCAGCGCACCGCGTACGCGCCCCAGGCGTAGCTCACACCGGCGCTGGCCATCACCACCAGATCGCCCGTGCGCAACCGACCGGCGTCGGCGCCGAGTTCGATGGACAAGATCGGATCGAACTGACCAACGTGGCCGTAGTCTTCGAGATAGTACGACCGCTGCTCGGCCAGGCCGAGCTCGGCCAGCACGGCGCGATGGGCCGACCGCTTCATGTGTAGCAACGCCAGATAGCCGATGTCGTTCGGCGCCGCCCCCGCCGCGGCCGCCGCTTCGCGGATGACGCGCATGAAGTTTCTGTGGCTGCGCTCGGCCAGGCGCGCTTTCATGCCGTCGACGTCGTGCACGTCCAACATGCACGCGGCGGTTCCGGCGAGCTCGGGGGTGACAGGTTGTGCCGTGCCGCCCGCTGCACAGTTGACGTCGTCGGCAAAATCGCCGTCAGAGACGATCGAGCCGCCGACCAGGATGTTCTCGCCATGGCCACGGCGAAGCACGATGGCGCCGCCGGCCGCCGCCAACGAGTACATTAACGACACCCGCGGATTGCGGTAGTCGATCAAATCGCCGTTGCGATAGCCGCCGGCCAGCAGCACGGTGCGCACACGCGGGTCCGTCTGCATCAACGCACGCGCGAGCGCGAGCCCGGAGATGGTCGTGCAGCAGCGCTGAGCGACGTCGACCGCCCAGGCGTTGCGCGCGCCGATCAACTGTTGGATTTTGATCCCCGACACCATCAGCGGGTGTTCTTTGTACTCTTCGCTGATCGACACGACCACGTCGATGTCGAGCGGGTCGATGCCGCCGCGTTCGAGCGCTGCCTGCGCCGCCCGCGCCCCCATGGCGCAGGGATGGTCGTCGGGCCCCGGAATCGGTTTGCTCAGCACCCCGAACTTGTCTTCGATGATGTGTTTGGGGATGCCGGTTCGCTCCGCCAGCTCTGCGCTCGCCATACGCGGCTGCGGGATGTACGTGCCGACCGAAACGATCCCCACTTCGGGCCACTGTGGTGTTTGCATCGTCATGTTGCTATGCAACATAACTAACTATCTATTATTATGTCAATAATAAAGGGAAGATTTTGCGGCGCAGCATCAAATCTCGTGCATTGGCCGCGCCGACCTCGCCGAGCTGATCTTGCACAGCTCGTGCACACCACCGTTCACGCCGTTGTTTCGCCGCAGCGGTCGTGTCGTCATCGACGGCGGAGCCGTCGACCCGGTGCCCACGCTGGCGCTCAACGACGACCCTGGTGCTGCTCACGGCCCGCTACCCCAACCGTCGATTGCCCGGAGGCGGGAAACTCACCTACGTGCAACCGTCGATCGAAATCCCGATCACCAGGTGGGACTACGCGAACCCCGACGGCATCCGGCGCACCTATGAGCTCGGCCGCCACGACGGGCGCGAATTTTGTAGACTACATTCGATCCACTAGCCCATGTCTCTCCGCTCTCGACTGTTCGCACAGGTATACGACCGGCTGGTGCTGCCGTCCGAGCAGGCGTGCGTCAGCGACTGGCGCGCACAGCTGTTGGCGGAGCTGAGCGGCGTGGTGCTCGATGTCGGCGCGGGTACGGGCGCCAACCTGCCCCACTTCGGTCCGGACGTGACACGGCTGATCGCCACAGAACCCGAACGACACATGCGCAGGCACTTGCGCGATCGCATTGCCACCGACGCCGTTTGTCCCGTGGAGCTGAGCGATGCGGCGGCCGAACGGCTGCCGTTGCCGAAGCACAGCGTCGACGCCGTGGTGTCCACCCTGGTGTTGTGCTCGGTCACCGACCTCGACGCCGCGCTCGCCGAGTACCGGCGCGTGCTCGTGCCGGGAGGCAAGCTCGTGTTCATCGAGCACGTGATCGCCCATGACAACCCCGGGCGCGCGCGCTGGCAACGGCGCATCGAGCCGGTGTGGAAGCGGTTGTTCGGTAACTGCCACCTCACCCGAGACACTGCCGCCGCCATCGAGCGCGCCGGGTTCCGCTTCGACCAACTGCAGCGCCAGAGTATGCGCAAAGCAAGTCCGGTGGTCCGGCCCGCCATTCGCGGCATCGCGACCGCCTAAATATTTCGCACAGCCGCGTTTTTTTCGCGGATCCATTGCGCAGCCCTTGCAGCGGAGTTTTCGGATCCGGCACCGCTTGCGCAGTCAAGACTACGAATCGGGTTTCTGCAGCGGCATGTTGATTGCAGTCCAAGGCCGCGGAGGGCTGGGATGTCAACAAGAACGCGGTCGTTTCGTCGTGAGCTCGCTCGGCGCGGAATTTCTCGACGCGAGTTTATGGGCTTTTGTTCGGCAATGGCGGCGATGATCGGGCTGCCGCGCTCGGCGGCGGCCCAAATCGCTACAGCGCTGGAGAAAAAGCAAAAGCCGGTGTTGGTCTGGCTCGAGTTCCAGGACTGTGCCGGCAATACCGAGTCATTCTTGCGCGCGAGCAAGCCAACCGCCGCCGAGGTGGTGCTCGACCTACTGTCGATCGACTACCACGAGACGATCATGGCGGCCGCAGGCCACAAGGCCGAGGAAGCGTTGGCCACCACCATGGCGAAACACAAGGGCAAATATGTGGCCGTGGTGGAGGGGTCGATTCCCACCGGGGCCGACGGCGCCTACTGCACCATCGGTGGCAAGTCTGCGGAGCAAATTGCCAAAGAAGTGTGCGGCAATGCGCTCGCGACCGTCGCCGTGGGCACCTGCGCCGCGTTCGGAGGGCTTCCCGCGGCCGCGCCCAACCCGACCAGCGCGCTCGCTGTATCCGAAGCCGTGCCGTTCATCAAGACCCTGATCAACTTGCCGGCCTGCCCGGTCAACGCCGAGAACCTCACCGCGACCCTGGTGTTCTTCTTGACCTATGGCAAGTGGCCGGCCACCGACCGCTACCACCGGCCGCTGTTCGCCTACGGCAAGACGATCCATGACGCGTGCGAGCGCCGCGCGCACTTCGACGCGGGCCAGTACGTGACGCAGTGGGGAGACGAGGGCCACCGGCTCGGCTTCTGCTTGTACAAGATGGGCTGCAAAGGCCCGGTCACGTACCAGAACTGCCCCAACATCGGCTGGAACGACAACACCAACTGGCCGATCGGCTGTGGCCACCCGTGTATCGGCTGCGCCGAGCCGCACTTTTGGGACAAGATGACCCCGTTCTACAAGCACGTGGCGGGGGTCCCGGGGTTCGGCGACGCCGCCGACATCGACCGGGTCGGTTTGTGGGCCACCGCCGCGGTGGGCGGCGCGTTCGCTGCCCACGGTCTGGTCGAGTTGGGCCTCCGCGAATACAAAAAACACCGCAACGGCCAGACCAAGCCGCCACCGGACACGCCGCCCGGTGCAAGCGATGAAGCGACTGAAGCGAAGGGAGCCGAGTCATGACCCACATCGTCGTCGATCCGGTGACGCGAATCGAAGGTCACTTGCGCATCGAAGCCGAGGTCGCAGACGGCGCGGTCAAAGACGCGTGGTCGTCGTCGACCATGTTCCGCGGCATCGAGCTGATCCTCAAGGGCCGCGATCCACGAGACGCCTGGGCGTTCACCCAGCGCATCTGCGGCGTGTGCACCACGGTGCATGCGATCGCATCCATTCGTGCGGTGGAAGACGCCATCGGCGCCAAGCCTCCGCCCAACGCGCGCGTGCTACGCAACTTGATCATGGCCGCCCAGTGCGTCCAGGACCACGTGATTCACTTCTATCACCTGCACGCGCTCGACTGGGTCGACGTGGTGTCGGCGCTCGAAGCCGACCCGGCCGAGACCGCCAAGCTGGCCCAGTCGATCAGCGACTGGCCGACGTCGAGCGCCGACTACTTCACCGGGGTAAAAAAACGCCTGGCCGATTTCGTCGGCCGCGGCCAGCTCGGGCCGTTCGCCAACGCGTACTGGGGCCACCCGGCCTACAAGCTGCCGCCCGCTGCCAACCTGATGGCGGTAGCCCACTATTTGGAAGCGCTGGACTGGCAGCGTGAGGTCATCAAGATCCACGCGATCCTCGGCGGCAAAAATCCGCACCTGCAGAGCTTTTTGGTGGGCGGCATGGCCACGCCGGTGGATCCCAACTCCCAGGCGTCGCTCAACATCCACACCATCGCCGCGCTCAAGAGCCTGGTCGCCAAAGCGCACGACTTCGTTACCCGGGTGTATCTGCCCGATCTGCTCGCGGTCGCCTCGTTCTACAAAGACTGGGCCGGCCACGGCGCCGGTGTCGGCAACTATCTGGTCTACGGCGACTACCCGCTGAATGACCTGGACAAAGCGCCGCTGTATCTGCCGTCCGGTGTGATCCGCAACCGCGACCTGTCGAAGCTCGAGGAGTTCGATCAAGAAAAGATCACCGAGCACGTCAAGCACTCGTGGTACGACGGCGACGACAAAGCGCTGCACCCGAGCAAAGGGGAGACGCGGCCAAACTACACGGGACCCAAGCCGCCGTACGAACGCCTGGACACCAGCGCCAAGTACAGCTGGCTCAAGGCGCCGCGCTACGACGGCCAACCGATGGAGGTCGGCCCGCTGGCCCGCATGCTGGTCGCCTACGTGCGCGGCCACAAGCGCGTCAGACAGCTGGTCGACGGTGCTCTGGCCAAGCTCGGCGTAGGCGCGCCGGTGCTGTTTTCCACCCTCGGGCGCGTCGCCGCTCGTGGCATCGAGACCCAGGTGCTGGTCGAAAAGATGGGCGAGTGGGTGGACGAGCTGGCCAACAACATGGGCCGCGGCGAGCTGCGAATCCACGACAACCGCAAGTGGGAGCCGGGAACCTGGCCGAAAGAGACCGTCGGTGCCGGCTTCCACGAGGCGCCGCGCGGCGCCCTGGGGCACTGGGTGCACATCCGCGACGGCCAGATCGCCAACTACCAGTGCATCGTGCCATCGACCTGGAACGCCGGGCCGCGCGACAGTAACGAAAAGCCGGGGCCATACGAAGCCGCAATTGTCGGCACGCCGATCGCGGACCCGGAGCAGCCCATCGAGATCCTGCGCACGGTCCACTCCTTCGACCCATGCATGGCGTGCGGTGTCCACGTCGTCGATCCGGGAGGGCGCGAGCTGGCTCGCGTAAAAGTGCTGTGACCACGCCCGGCCCCGGCACCGAACCGGCCCCGGCGGGCAAACACCCCACGCCGGCCGAGCCACGCCCGCGGACGGTGACCGAAGAGATCGAGGGCGCCGAGCCGCCACCGGGCGAACGAAAGGAGACGCCAACCGCGGCCACGAGCGGCGGGCCCGATCTCGAGCCGGTGTACGTGTGGGACGTCATGGTTCGCCTCACGCACTGGCTGATCGTGTTTTCCATTCTCGTGCTGTCTCTCACGGGCATCTACATCGCGCGGCCGTTCTTGCTGGCGTCGGGCGAGGCGGGACAGCGCTTCGTCATGGGCACGGTCAAGGTCGTCCACTACTACGCGGCGATCGTGTTCTCGCTGGCGGTAATGTCGCGCATCATCTGGATGTTCCGCGGGCCGAAGTATTCCAGCTGGCGGCAATTCATTCCGCTATCTGCCAAGCGCCGGCGCGGATTGGCTCACACGTTCAACTTCTACATCATGCGGCGCGCCCGACCGCCGTCAGACGCGGGCCACAACCCGCTGGCCGGACTGACCTACCTGCTGGTGTTCTGCCTGTACATCACGATGATTCTGACCGGCTTCGCCCTGTACTCGGTGAGCGCGTACACCTCGTACATGAAGTGGTGGGACTGGCTGCTGCCGGTGTTCGGCGGCCCGCAGGGCACCCGCTGGCTTCACCACGTGGTGATGTGGCTGCTGCTCGGTTTCGCGGTCCACCACTTTTTCAGCGCGTTCCTGATCTCGCGCGTGGAGCGGAACGGCATTCTCGACTCGATCTTCTCCGGCTACAAGTACCTGCCCAAGGACAGGGATGATGACGACGCATGAGCGCACCGACGTGCTGGTGCTCGGGCTCGGCAACGTGCTGTGCGGCGACGATGGTGCGGGCATCGCCGCGGTGCACCGGTTGCAGAGGCGCTACGAGCTGGCCGACGGCGTGGCCGTCAACGACGGCGGCACCCTGGGATTGTCGCTGCTGCCGTTGGTGGACAGCGCCGACCGGGTAGTTTTGGTTGACGCCATCCGCGGTGACGGCGTGCCCGGCACGCTGGTCCGCCTCGACGGAGATGACGTTGGCCCCGCGGTGTACGAGCGGTTGTCGCCGCATCAGATCGGCGTGTCGGACTTGCTCGCCGGCGCCGCGCTCGTGGGCCGATATCCGGCCGAAGTCGTGCTCGTGGGCATTGTGCCCGAGACCATCGAGCTGGGGTTGGGGCGAAGCCCAGCGGTGGACGCGCGTTTGGACGAGCTGGTCGCGGCCACGGTCGCCGAGCTGAAACGCATGGGGTATCCGCCGCGACGGCGGACCACGAACAACCCCGATGACAGCGAGGTGGCGCGTGTATTCGAGTTGTAGGCGGTGTTGACCATGTCGGGTAGGCGCATCGAAATCCGCGGTACGGTGCAAGGAGTTGGCTTTCGCCCGTGGGTGTACCGGGTCGCGCACGAGGTCGGCGTCGGCGGGCGGATCTGCAACGACCCACGCGGCGTGACCATCGAGGCGTTCGGCGACACCGCCGCCCTCGACCGCTTCATCGCTCGCTTGCGCCGCGACGCACCGGCGCCGGCGGCGGTACGCGAGCTGCACAGCATCGAGCTGCCCAACGAGCCCGTGTCGGACTTCATCATCGCGACCAGCGGCGCCCACGGCGAACGCGCTCTGTCGATCCCTCCGGACCTGGCCACGTGCCCGGCCTGCGCCGCCGAGCTCCTCGACCCGAACAATCGCCGCTTCGGCTACGCGTTCACCAACTGCACCCATTGCGGGCCGCGCTACACCATTGCTACCGACGTGCCCTACGACCGGCCGGCGACCACCATGGCCCCGTTCGTGATGTGCCCGGCTTGCCAGCGCGAGTACGACTCGGTTGCCGATCGCCGATTTCACGCCCAGCCCAACGCCTGCCCGGTGTGCGGCCCGCGCATGTGGTTGGAGGGCCCCGGCTGCGAAACCGACAGCCAGGCCGCCCCCGTCGCAGAAGCAGCCGCCTTGCTGCGCGGCGGTGCCATCGTCGCCATCAAAGGCCTGGGCGGGTTTCACCTGGCGTGCGATGCCAGCCGTGAGGATGTGGTTGCCGAGCTGCGCGAGCGCAAACGCCGCGAGCAAAAACCGTTTGCGCTGATGGTTGCCAACGTCGACCACGCCGAGCGTCTGGCGCTGCTCAGCGACGCCGAACGCACCTTGTTGCGCTCGCCGCAGCGGCCGATCGTGCTCGTGCGCCGGCGGACCGGCGGCGACGTCGCCGACGCGGTCGCGCCCGACACGGATCTTCTGGGCATCATGCTGCCCTACACGCCGCTGCATTATCTGCTATTGGCCGCGGTGCGCCGTCCGCTGGTGATGACGTCCGGCAATCTCAGCGACGAGCCGATTTGCTACACCAACAACGAAGCGCTGCGCCGGCTGGCCCACCTCGCCGACGCGTTTTTGCTCCACGACCGGGACATCGCCGGGCGTTGCGATGACTCGGTCGCCAGCGTGATCGCCGGCGCGCCGATGGTGATGCGCCGCGCCCGCGGCTTTGTGCCCGGCGCCATTTTGCTGGCGCGCCCGGTTGCCGCACCGGTGCTCGCCTGCGGCGCCCAGCTCAAAAACACATTCTGCCTCGCCACCGGCGACTCGGCGTATCTGGGTCCACACGTCGGCGATCTCGAGACCGTCGAGGCGTTGGACTACCTGGAGGAGTCCATCGACCGCCTGTGCCAGCTGCTGGACATCCGGCCCGAGATCATCGCTCACGATCTGCACCCGGACTATCCGTCCACAGGCTTGGCCCGGGGCCGCCGCGAGCCGATCAAAATCGGCGTGCAACACCACCACGCCCACGTGGTCAGCGGGATGGTCGAGCACGGTCTGGACGGTCCTGTCGTCGGCGTGGCCTTCGACGGCACCGGCTACGGCACTGACGGCACCGCCTGGGGCGGCGAGCTGTTGCTGGCCGAAGTGGACGGCTACGACCGGTTGGCGACATTCCGGCCCATCGCGCTGGCGGGCGGCGACGCGGCCATCCGTCAGGTCTGGCGCATCGCCGTGGCGCTGCTCGAAGACGCCTACGACGGTGCCCCGCCCGACGCGGCGATGGCGCTGCTTGGCGACGTGCCCGCGGCATCGGTCGCGGTTGTGCGCAAGATGATCGAAACCGGGCTCAACAGCCCGTGGGCGCGCGGCGTCGGCCGTTACTTCGATGGCATCGGCGCCCTGGGTCTGGGCCGCAGCCAGTCAGCATTCGAAGGTCAGGTCGCCGTGGCCTGGGACCGCGCCGCCACTGACGCCAGGGTCGAGCCGTACCCGTACGACATCGACCGCATCGGCACCGTTGCCGAAGTCGACCTGCGACCGCTGGTGCGCGCCGTCGTCGGCGATCGCCTCGCGGGGGTCGTGCCCACCGTGATCTCGGCGCGGTTTCACGCCAGCCTGATCGCCGCCACCGCCGCGCTGATCCGCGAAGCCGGTTTGAACCGGGTGGTGCTTTCGGGCGGCTGTTTCAACAACGCGCGTCTGGCCGAAGGGCTGGTCGCCGCCCTACCCGGCCACCGGGTCTATCTGCACCGAAAGGTGCCACCGGGCGACGGCGGCCTTGCCCTGGGTCAGGCGCTGGTCGCTGACGCCATCGCCAGGCGAAACAGATGATGGGAGGACGATGATATGTGCCTCGGAGTACCCGGAAGAGTAATCGACGTAGACGGCTTGTTCGCCACCGTGGACTTCTGGGGGGTAAAAAAGCAGATCCGCCTCGACATCGTCGACGCCCCGGTCGCGCCGGGCGACTACATCCTCAACCACGTCGGCTTTGCCATCCGGCGCATTCCCGCCGACGAGATCGGCGAAACCCTGGAGCTGTACGACGAGCTACTGCGTCTTGCCGCCGAGGAGGACCTGATGGCGGCGGACGTTCGCGGCGAGCTGGCCGCGGCGACGCCGGCCAAAGGAGGCTTCGATGGAGAACGTTGAACAGCTTCGCCAGCTCAAGTTTCGCGACCCACAACGGGCGCGCGCCCTGCGCGAGGCCCTGGCGGCGGTGGTCGATCGCATCGATCACACGCCGGTATCGGTGATGCACGTGTGCGGCAGCCACGAGCAGGCGATCGCCAAGTTCGGTTTGCGCGCCGCGTTCCCCGCCGGGCTCGATGTCATCATGGGTCCCGGGTGCCCGGTGTGCGTCACCGACGTGCCCGAGGTGGACGAAGCGGTGGCGCTGGCCAAGGCCGGCGTTCGCATCGCGACCTACGGCGACATGCTGCGGGTGCCGGGCACGGCCCAGTCCCTCGGCCACGCCCGGGCCGAGGGCGCTCACGTCGATGTGGTCTACAGCATCACCCACGCCGTCGAGCTGGCGCGCACCATCGACGAGCCGCTGGTGTTCTTCGCCTCCGGGTTCGAGACCACGGCCGTGGCCACCGCGGCGGTATTGCTCGGCGACCCGCCGGCTAACTTTTCGGTGCTCAGCGCCCACAAGTACATCCCACCGGTAATGGAGATCGTCGCCGAGATGCCCGGCTCGCGCATCGAGGGTTTCTTGGCCGCCGGCCACGCCGCGACGATCACCGGCTCGGCCGTGTTCGAGCCGTTCGTCGCCCAGCACGGCGTGCCCGTGGTGGTCGCCGGGTTCGAGCCGCTGGACATCCTCGCCGGCCTGGTCCGCCTGGTCGAGCTGATCGAGGCGGGCGACGCGCGGGTGGAAAACGCGTACCCGCGCTGTGTCACCCGCGAGGGCAACCTGGCCGCGCAGGAGCAGCTGTGGTGCGTGTTCAAGCCCACCGGCGGACGCTGGCGCGGCATCGCCCACGTGCCCAACGGCAACCTGCGCCTGCGCGATGAGTTCGCCGGGTGGGATGCGCGCCGCCGCTTCGACATCGACATGTCAGCGCTGTGGGACCACGCGCCGCCGGCGCTGGTCGGCCAATGCCAGTGTGGTGACATCATGGCCGGCATCGCGTCGCCCAGCGACTGCGAGCTGTTCGGCAAGCAGTGCACCCCCGACGAGCCCGTTGGCGCGTGCATGGTGAGCTCCGAAGGCACCTGCAAGATCTGGCACCAGTACGGCGGCCATCCCGACCTGGGCCCGATGGCCGAAAGGAGGGCGTCATGACCCGCAACCCGCAATTCGTCCGCGACCACATCGGCATCGAATACGGCGCGGGCGGCGGCGCCATGCGCGCGTTGATCGAGCAGATCTTTATCGGCGGCATGGGCAAGGTCGAGGACGGCGTCGGCCTCGCGGCCATGGACGACGGCGCCGCCCTGCGCATCGGCGACCGCTGGCTGGTGATCACCACCGACTCTCACGTGATCCAACCGATCCGCTTTCCCGGCGGTGACATCGGCCGCCTGTCGGTCGCGGGCACGGTCAACGACCTGGCGATGATGGGCGCCACCGAACCGCTGGGCCTCACCTGCGCGGCGATCATAGAGGAGGGCTTCGCCCGCGCCGACCTCGAGGCGGTGTGGCAATCGATCCGCCGCGCCTGTGAAGAGGCGGGCACCACGGTGGTCACCGGTGACACCAAGGTCATGGGTCGCGGCGAGCTCGACGGCCTGGTGATCAACACCGCCGGCATCGGGCTTACCGATCGGATCATCACCGACAAAGGCTTGCGCCCGGGCGACCGCCTGCTGGTCACCGGCACCATGGGCGATCACGGCCTGGCGATCATGGCCACGCGCAACGAGCTGTCCATCGACACCGAGCTGAAGAGCGACGTGGCGCCGATCAACCAGCTGGTGCGCCTGGGCCTGGCCGCCGGCGGGAACGATGTGGTCGCGCTCAAGGACCCGACCCGAGGCGGCCTGTCGAGCACGTTGCACGAGATGGCCGACAAGAGCGGCGTCGGCATCGTCATCGACGAGCCCAGCGTGCCCATCTCCAACGAGGCGCGCGCCATCGGCGAGCTGTTGGGCATCGACCCGCTGCTGGTCGCCAACGAGGGCAAAGCGGTGTTCGGCGTGCGCGCCAGCGCCGCCGATGCTGTGCTCGTTGCCCTGCGCGAACACCCGCTGGGCCGGCGCGCCGCCATCATCGGCCGTTGCGTCGACGAGCGGCCCGGCCAGGTCGTGCTGGACACGGGGCTGGGCCGGCGGCTGTTGGCCGAGCCCGCCGGAAAGCTGTTGCCGAGGATCTGCTGAGGAGGAGCCGATGAATCACATCAACATTCACCGCCACGACGCCGTCGTTATCCTCGAGATCGCCCGACGCGAACGCTTCAACTCCCTGGACGTGGCCACCGCTCAGGAGCTGCGCAAGGCCGGGTTGCAGCTCGCCCGCGACCGTGACGTGCGCGCGGTGATCCTGCGCGGCGAAGGTGGCGTGTTTTGCTCGGGCGCCGACCTCAAGTACATCCGCGACGGCGGTGACGACCGCGACCTGGGCTACTTGACCCCGGAGGCGCGCGACCGCGGCAGCGGCTACGGCCGGGTGTTCAAGATGATCCTCGAATACATCCACTCGACCATCTCCGAGATTCGGCGCGCGCCCAAGCCGTTCATCGCCGCCGTGGACGGTCCCGCCGCCGCCGGTGGGTTTGGGCTGGCGATGTCCTGCGATCTGGTCATTGCGTCGGACGAGTCCTGGTTCGAGTGGGCGTACCTCAACACGGGGCTGAGCGGCGCCGAGAGCTCGACGTTCTTCTTGCCCCGGCTGGTCGGCTTTCACAAGGCGATGGAGCTCGCCCTGCTCAGTCCGCGCCTGACTGCCGCCGATGCCCTCGAGCTCGGCTTGATCAACGAAGTCCACCCACGCCAGGACCTGGTCGATCGCAGCCTCGAGCTGGCCGGCATGTTGGCCAGCCGGCCGACCACCGCCGTGGGCGTGGCAAAAAAACTGATCAACCGCGCCGCTGGCATGGACCGGCTCGATGTCCATCTCGACGCCGAGCTCGACGAGCTTGCGCGGATCGCCGACGGACCCAACTTTGCCGAGGGCATCGACGCGTTCTTCGCCAAGCGCCCCCCGGAGTTCGACATCGAATAGGAGACCGACGTGCACGAATACTCCATCGTCGCCGCGCTCATCGACCAGGTAGAACAGCAGGTTCACGCCCACAACGCTACCGGCGTGTCGCGGCTGCACGTCGACATCGGCGAGCTCGCCGGCGTCGAGCTCGATCTGCTGGCCACCGCGTACGACACGTTCCGCGACGGCACGGTGTGTGCCGGCGCTGATTTGGAGATTCACCCGGTGGCCGCCTCGTGGCGCTGTCGCGGCTGCGGCCGCACCGTACCGACCGGTTCGATCTTGCGCTGCGACGACTGTGGCAAACCCGCCCAGCTGGCTGCGGGCGACGAGATCATACTTTCGCGAATCGAAATGGAGGTATCCCATGTGTGACACGTGTGGCTGTGGCGACCCCGAAGTCGTCCCTGTCGAAGTTCAGACCAAGATCCTTTCGGACAACGACGCGCGCGCGCGACACAACAGGGAGCATTTCGAAGCCGCCGGAGTGCTGGCCATCAACCTGATGGGCTCCCCGGGCTCGGGCAAGACCGCGCTGTTGGAAGCGGTCGCGCGCAAGCTTCGCGGCAGTGCAGACCTGGCCGCGGTGAGCGGTGATCTGGCCACCGAGCGCGACGCACAGCGGCTCAACGCCGCGGGCATTCCGTCCATCGGCATCACCACCGGCTCGGCCTGTCATCTGGACGCGCGTATGGTCCACGAGGCCCTCCACGACTTTCCGTGGCGCGAGGCCGACATGTTCTTCATCGAGAACGTCGGCAATCTGGTGTGTCCGGCCATCTACGATCTGGGCCAGGCGGCCAACGTCATTGCCCTGGCGGTCACCGAAGGTGAAGACAAGCCGCTCAAGTATCCGGTGATGTTTCACAAGGCCGACCTGGTGTTGCTGACCAAGACCGACTTGTTGCCGCACCTGGAGTTCGACGTGAAAGCGTTTGGCGAGGCGCTGTCCCGGGTCATGCCCGAGCCGCGGGTGATCGCCACGTCGGCCACCACCGACAAGGGAATCGACGACTGGATCGCGTGGCTCGACAACCGGCGCCGCGCGCCGCGCCCGCGTCACGCACGCAACGTGATATAAATCTCGGGTGCGCCGGGACCTACGCCGCGAGGGCTGGATCGCCGTCGGACTGCTCGCGGTCGCCACGTTCGTGGCGCTGGCAACAGTAGGCCGGCTGCCGGCGGTCGACTTGCCGCAGCACGCCTTGCTGCTGCGCGAGGCGTTCGATCCCGCTACCAGCGGCCTGTACGAGTTTCGACCGCTGGCACCGAACGCGGCGTTTTACGCCGTGGCCTATCTGTTTCACGCCGGCAGCGCCAACTATATGACCGCCATGCAGCTGACCGCCGCGTTGGCCGCGGCGCTGCTACCCGTAGCCAGCGGGTTCGTCGCCGACGCCAGCGGGCGCAACCCGGCGCTGGGCTGCTTTGCCGCCCTCGGTATGTTCGCGTTGCCGGCCGCGTGGGGATTCTTCGCGCTGTACCTGGGGGTCGCGGGCTTTGCCACGAGTTTGGCGCTCAGCTACCGGTTTGCCCGCCGGCCGACGCCGGTGCGCGGCTGGCTGCTGGTGGCGGCGTTGCTCGCGACGTATTGGGCGCACATGCTGGCCTGGCTGATCACGCTGCCGGTCGTGGCGGCGATCCTGTGCGTCCAGTTGCGCCCACTGCGCATCCGCTGGCTGTGGCCGCTGGCGCTCGGCGCGTCGGTCACAGTCGGCGTCAACTTGCTGTGGCGGCACGGCATCGAGGCCACCGAGCTGGCCAAGTTTCGCGCCAGCTTCGACGAGCCCGGCCCCGGCGCGCTCGCGCGACTGAAGGACCTGCGTATCAACTCCGCCGGTTTCGGCACCGGCGATGCCCTGCGCTGGCCGTGGCTGCTTTTGGCGACGCTGGCGGTAGCGGCCGGCGTCGTCGCCGGCGTGATGGCCGTGCGCGCGCTTCGTCGCGCCCACGCGGCGCGACTGGAGGTGAAGCGCTCGGTGCGCTTGCGCAGCTGGGCGCGACGGCTGTTGATCCCGGGCCTGGCGCTGGCGCTCGCGGTCGCGTATTTGATCATGCCGCTCACCACCGCCGGCGTGTTTCTGGTCTACCCGCGGTTCTTGGTGTTCATCGCGGTGCTGATACCGCTGCTATTGCCGCGGCTGGCCCGGCACAAGACCGCGCTGCTGGGTCTCGCCGCGCTGGTGCCGGCCCTGTGGCTGGTCATGGCGGCCCGCGCCGAGGCCCACAGCTACGCCGAGACCACGCGCTGCATCGACACCCTGGTCGCCCGCGCGCGCCCGGGCGAGAGCCTGGTCAATCTGATCTACCGCACCAAGCCGCCCGGCTACACCTCGGAGGTGGACATGTACCTGGCGGCGGAGCTGTTGGCGCGCAAGGGCGGCATCCTCAGCTTCGATCTCGCCGACTACGGCCACGGTGCAGTGGGCTTCCGGCCCGGTGTGGAGCGCAAGCCGCTGTGGCCGGTGGCCTCGCTGTTCCGCTTCTACCGCCACGCCGTTCACGGCCGCGAATACACCGCGCTGTTTCTGCTGGCGCCGCCGTTTGATCCGCAACAACGCTTCGGCTCGACTCCGGGTATTCGCGTCGAGCAGTGCGGCGACATGGCGCTGATCATCGACGAGCGCGTTCCTCCAGGCTCCCGGCCGGCCGTGCGCTACCTGCCTCACCAGCGACAACCATGACCGGGCATGGTAGGTTGCACAGGTGACTTCGCTGCCGACCAGTACCTTGAGCGTACGTCGGGAAATCCCGCAGGACATCGGCGATATCCGCGCGCTCAACCGCCTCGCCTTCGGCCGCGACGACGAGGCCGATCTGGTGGACCGACTGCGCGAGGATGGTGACGTGCTCGCATCGCTCACCGCCCTCGAAGCCGGTCGCGTGGTCGGCCACGTGCTGTTCAGCCGGCTGCCGATCGAGCGCATGGGTGTGGAGGTCGAGGCCGCGGCGTTGGCGCCGATCGCCGTCCACCCGGAGCATCAAGGTCGCGGCATCGGCTCCATGTTGATCATGCGCGGCACCACGATCTTGCGCAAACGCGACGTCGCCGCCATCGTGGTCGTCGGCGACCCGGGCTTCTACGAGCGCTTCGGCTTTCGCGCGGACCTCGCCGCAGCGCTCGATGCACCGTACCAGGGCGAATCGTTCATGGCCCTCGAGCTTGCCGAAGGTGCCCTGAGCGGCGGTGGCAAGGTGCGCTACCCGGCCGCGTTCGACGCGCTGGGCTAGCGTCCCTGAGCGCTCAACAGCCGAACAACAGCAACAGCAAGTACAGCGTCACCGCTCCGGCCACGAAACTGAGGCCGAGGGCGAGATAGCGCGGTGCCGGCGCGGCACGCTGCCCGAGCTCTGGCTCGTTGGCCAGGACCGGCGCCATCATCTCCGCCGGCGTGGCCAGGGGCATGACGGGCGCGTCTGCGTCGAGTGACTCGAACACGTCGTTGAGCTCCGGTGCGGGCGCGAGGGGAAACACCCGCGCCGCGCGTGGCTGAATTTGGGTAGCGACGTCGTGCACGGACATGTTGGCCACGTCGCGCGCGAGCTCGTTGGCCCGGGGAAGCTCCGCGGCCGAACCGCGTGGCAGCCGCAGCGGTGGTGGTGGTGGCGGCACCTTGGTGGCCGGCGGCGTAAACGTGAGCGCGTAGGTGACCAGCGGCGAGTCCTGCCCACCGGCCAGCCAGCGCGCCACCGCGCCGGGGGCGGGCCTGCCAAGGAGACACAACGCATCGTGCATGTAGCGCGCGCTCGCCCAGCGCTGCGCGGGCTCGGGCGCGAGCGCACGCAGCACCAGCGCGTCCAGCGGCGCAGGACAGTCCGCGTTGTAGACCGAAGGCGGTGTGAGCCGCGTGGCGATGCAGGCGCGCAGCTCGCGGTCCATGTGATCGCCGAACAGCGGCCGACCGGTCAGAAGCTCGTAGGCAATGACCCCGACCGAAAACACGTCGGCGGTGGCGTCGGCACCAGCGCCTACGTCGAACTCGAGCGCGGCGTAGTTGTGCTGCCGAGCAATGCCGTGCTCCGAACCGGCACCGAATACGTGCAGCCGGCCGGTGCGCGCCAGCAGCAACCGGCCCGGGCGCACGTCGCCGTGGGCACGACCTCGGTCGTGACTGAAGCCCAGCGCATCACACAGCTGAGCCAGAATGGACACGACCACCTCGATCGGTGGCGGACCGTCGGTGCAAACGTCGTGAAGCACGCTGTCGAGCAACACGCCGTCCGGGGTGGTTGCACCGTCGACCAACAGGGCGTTAGGGACGCCACTCGAGATTCCGGAGCCGGAGATCTCCGTGGGGGTATCGGACCCGGGGTGCGCCATCGCCGCGACTCTGCCACGCGTGGCAGAGTCGGACAACGGACGCGGTTTAAGCGTGGTGGCGTACTGAATTCGCCTGCGCAATCAGCGCAGCTAGAACCGGTAGCCAGCGCTGACGAAGCCGCCGGAGTACGTATCAGACGCGCTGTTCACGTCCTGCTGGTTGTCACCGTTGACGTCGGACATGTCGCCGGTGCCGGCAAAGTCGAGGGAGATTTGCAGCAAGCTCAGCCCCGCGCTCAGCGTTAACGACTTGGTCACGTGCGCGTCAATCTGGGCGCGGCCCGACACACCGGTGATGACGGCCCGGCCGTAGGCCGCGCCCGTCGAGATTTCGCCCGCGCCGGTCACGGCCAAGAACCGCCCGCCGAGGCCGAGGGTGAAATGCGAGCCGAGGGCGATATCGACGTCGCCGCCCAGGTCCACGGCACCGTAGGTTACATCCGGTACACCGGTCATGATGGTGCCGTCGGCCACGACCAGGCCCAGCTCATCGTAACCCGCGGCCAGCTTGATGGCGCTGCGGCCGATGGGAATGCGGTAGCGCGCGCCGAGAGACCAGCGTGACTGGGTGGTGGCAAACTCTGTCGGGGTGCCGCTGAGCGACAGGGTGGACTTCATCGCCACCGAGTGGTCGAGATCGAACGCAACGCCGATACGCGACAGCTGGCGGCCGAAAAACGAGCCTTTGCTCTTGCGCAAAAATGGGTACAGCTCGGCGTCGACGTGAACGCCGCCGACCATGCTGCTCTGGTACGGCCGGGGCCGCATGTTGTCGGGAATGCCACTGGCGACGCCGAACTCGAGCTGGCGGCCAATCGCCGAAAAGCCCACGTTGATGTGGCCGCCGACGGCGTGCAGCGACGAGTCGGGAGCTTCGAAGTCCGACGAGTCCTTGCTGACGTCGGAGTCGGAGTCGGAATCAGAATCGGTCTTGGCCTTGGACTTGGACGTGTCGGCGGTCGGGTTCTCGTCGTCGTCCGTGTCCGTGGCCTGCTCGGTCTCGTGGGGTTCTTCTTTGAAATCGTCGATGCGCTCGACTCGGTCGATGGTCGCCAGCAGGCGATCGCGCAGGGTCCGGAGCGTCCTCATGCCACAGCGACCGCGACGCAGCGGGAACGAGAGGGTATCGACGATGCGCCCGGACTTGCCTTCGCGCACGCGGACGATCATGTTGAGTTTGCCGCGGCGCCAGGCAAAGTGGACGTGTACGACGGCGTCGGCGCCGATGGCGCGAGCAACGGCCGAGATGGCGCGCTTGTTCCACGCGTAGCGCTTGAGCACCTTGCGGGTGCGCATGTACTTGCTGGTGGACATCAGCTTGTTGCGGCTGCGCAACACGCTGATGACCGAGCGCTTGCAGGTGTTCGCCCGCGCGCTGTGGGCCTTGACCTTGAGTAAAACGACGTTGCGCCCGCTCGCATGGGCCGCTGGTGCAATCAATGCGACCGCCGCGCCGAGAAGAGTGACAACTACGCCCCGTGTTCGTCGATGTACAAAAGTCATGGTTCCTCGATCGTTGTACGCAAAACCGATGCCTATGTCGACGGCCACACAACCTACCGAAACATATGATAATCGGCCGTGCGGTTCTGCACACCCATGTGCGCTCTCGGGGCATTACGCACCACACGGGAGACTCTGGCAATTCATAACAAATTGCCCGGGATAGCGGCAATTCGTGCGCTTAGCGAATGCGGATCCAGGCCCCCGGAACGAGGATCCACACGCCACTGCGTTGGGTCCAGCGCGGCCGCCGCCAGCGATGCTGCGGGCTCGGCGCCATCTTCCACGAGCCGGTCACCCAGGCCCATTGTTCGTGTTGCACGGCCCACGTCCAGTAGCCGGGTACCCAAGCGGCCATGGCCGAGGGCCGGGCCGGGCGCGTCTCGACCCGCGGTGGCGGTGGCGGCCGCGTGGGTGTGCTCGTCGGGTGCGGCCGTG
>Ga0114931_10002028_pt1 | contig 25798 bp, 18 predicted proteins | sample 2SBtaG_FD_89579 | JGI IMG/M metagenome (GOLD analysis project Ga0114931, IMG submission 89579) | Deep subsurface microbial communities from Kolumbo volcano to uncover new lineages of life (NeLLi) - 2SBTROV14_V59a metaG | ecosystem: Environmental > Aquatic > Marine > Volcanic | place: Kolumbo... | reverse complement strand
GATACAGAAGTACTTTCGGGGTCTATAGAATATTGGGGTATGGAAAAAACTCTGACAAAGCTTGTCGGGATGTTTGCTATAGCAGTTTGGGACAGGCAGCTCAGCACACTTACTCTTGCAAGATACAGAACGGGGGAAAATCCGCTTTATTATGGGACACAGGGAAACGTCTTACTGTTTGGCTCAGAATTAAAGTCCCTAAAATGCCACCCATCATTTAGCAATGAACTGGATATGGAATCACTGTCCTCATATCTGACTAATAGTTATATCCCCGCACCCCAATCGATATATAAGGGAATATTTAAGTTACGACCCGCAACATACCTGACTATCCGCATGGATGGCGATTTTAATGCATTTGAACCAAAGCCCATAACCTACTGGGATTTTGGCAGAATAGTTTCCTTACATGAACAAAGCATATTCGATGGTCAGGAATCTGACGCAGTGCAACAGTTGGAACAGAAGCTGGTTTCATCTGTTTCTGGACAAATGATATCTGATGTGCCATTAGGTGCATTTTTATCCGGTGGTATCGATTCTTCGCTTGTCGTGGCATTAATGCAATCGCAATCAAGTAGCCCTGTAAAGACTTTTACAATTGGTTTCAGTGAAGATGATTTTAACGAGGCTACGTATGCACGGAATGTTGCAGATCATCTGGGAACGGAACACAATGAACTATATCTGTCGGCAAAAGACAGCCTGGAGGTTATCCCTTCACTTTCATCCATTTTTGACGAACCATTCGCAGACCCTTCACAGATCCCAACCTTTCTGGTCTCAAAACTGGCGCGGGAACATGTCACTGTCAGCTTATCCGGCGATGGTGGCGACGAATTATTCGGTGGCTATGGAAGATATCTTGCCACCGAATCTCTTTGGAAGAAGCTTTCGGCGATACCCTATCCTGTCAGACGCGCAGCAGGAAACCTGATAAAAGGAATCCCGGATGCAGTTTTCGAAAAACTGTTTTTCTGGCTCAATGGCTATTTATCCAAGTATGGTGAAAAATCCAGCGTGTCTGACAAACTGAGCAAGGTAAGCCAAATCCTGCAATATACGACTGCGCAAGAGGATCTTTATAAACACTTCAGTTCCTGCTGGAAAGAACGTGTTTTACGCGATTATAACGCCGGCCCCATTACAGCAGAGCCAACACCCCATTTTACTAATCTTGACTGTCTTCATCAGATGATGTTCTGGGACTCAATTTCTTACTTACCCGACGATATTCTCGCAAAAGTGGATCGCTGTGCAATGAATGTCAGCCTCGAAACGAGAGTACCACTCTTGGATCACAGGGTAGTGGAATTTGCCTGGCGTTTGCCGAAATCAATGAAGATCAGGCAGCATCAAGGCAAATGGATTTTGAGAAAATTGCTTTACCAATATATCCCAAGAGAGTTGGTAGATCGACCGAAAATGGGATTCGGAGTACCCATTAGCTTGTGGCTTAAAGGACCACTGAGAGAATGGGTGGAAGATAGCTTGTCTATGGAATTTTTGGATAGCCAGGGCATTTTCAACAGCCGGCTTATCAGGCAGAGGTGGACCGAGCACCTGTCTGGAGAAAGAGACTGGCAAAGTCAACTATGGACTGTCTTGATGTTTCAGCAATGGTATGTTGAAAACATCCGCTAGTGAACGAAGACCACCACCAATACGAACCGGTAGATTAGATTTCTTCCTTGGGACGTTTGTATATGCAGGCCCTACGTACATATTAGCATTAGATGAAATACCTCTTGCTATTGTAAACTTATCTACAGCTAGCTATTGCAAACAACAGTACACCTACATCATACGCTATAGCTGGACTGCACGATATAATTGGCTGGGTCATTGGCAGTTCGACAGCAAGTACGCTAAGGCCGTCATCTGTCTACTGAAAAACCACGAGGAGTTGATGCACCTCTACGTTTTTCCAGCACAGCTCTGGAAGAGCATAGAGAGGAACAACCCGATTGAATCGACTATCGGGACAATCAAACATAGAACCAAGCTGGTAAAAGGCCAGCTTGTACGGGACGATTACCCTACATTTTTTCTTTCGCCAAACTAATGAACCGTAAAACTATTCCACTGCTTATTACGATGGATCTGGAACTGGCACCAGATCACGACTATGAGCAGCAGACGTCGATATTAAGCCGGCTGCTTGCCGATTTCGGATCGGTGCCAAGTACAATATTTTGCACTGGTACCGCTGCAGTCGGTTTTACCGATCATTTGCGTGAGTGGACCCTTGCCGGAAGCGAGATCGGCTGTCATGGCCTCACTCATGGTGAGGAAGAAGACTTTCGGTATTTGAACGAGGCGGACGTTCGCAGAATTATACGTGAAGCCAGTGATCAACTAGAAACTGCCGTGGGAGATCGTCCTCGCGTATTTCGCGGCCCACGCATGAGGACATCAAGCACGACACAGAAAATACTTGAAGAACTGGGTTACCAAGTCGACGCATCGGTATGCCCGAGACGAGTGGACCGGCCGCGGGCTTGGCTTAACGCACCACGGCAACCGTACCACCCCAGCCACGAGAACCCATATCGGCGTGGCAACCGCCAACTACTGGTGCTTCCTCTCAGCGCTTTCGGCTTACCATTGATATCCGGTGTACTTTATCTATTTGGCATGACAGTAGCAAAGACACTGTTTCGCCTTCTGCTGGCTGAGGCGCATCACGAACCTCAGCCAGCGCTGGTCTATTTATTCCATTCTTATGAATTCACGAGCAGGCTGCATGCCGCACCTGACAATCGGCCGTTTCAGCAACGCCTCTATATATCAAACCCGGAACGGCGCTACGCCATGCATCGTGAGTTAGTTGAATACATGTTGAGTTTTCCTGAGGTTAAACCTGTAACAGCAATGCAACTGTGCACAAGTCACCAGATAGGGAAGAACCATGAAGAGATATTTATATAAAAAGGTAACTCAGGGTATTGCTCGCACACTCCGCACGCCGCCCTATCTGATTCTTTTTCTTAGCAACAGCTGCTGGATGAAGTGTGCCCACTGCTGGTTCAATGAGGACTGGAAAGAGCGCTGGTTAACCGAGCCAACATTGAGCTTTGATGAACTCGAGAAAATGGCAGATTCCATGGGTCGCCTGATATTCCTAAGCTTAACGGGCGGTGAAGCATTTGCACGCAAAGACATCGTTGAAATCGCAGCTATGTTCGCCCGCAAGACCAAGTTGCACCGTTACCAGATTCCTACGTCCGGCTACAAACCGGAATTGATCGTCGGCAAAGCTGAACAAATGTTAGAACGCAACCGTGGCATACCATTTCGCGTAGACGTTTCACTCGACGGTACAGAGCAGACACATGATCGTGTACGTCGAATCAAAGGTGGCTATGCGCGTGTACTTGAAACAGTTAGAGCGCTAAACAAATTGAAGCGTCACTACGACTATTTCGATGTAGGTATAATTACAACAGTATCCAGCTACAATGAGCAGGAAATCGAGGATATCGCCCAAGTGGTCAGAGATTCCAATCCCGGCGGTGAGTGGATGGTAAACATTATTCGGGGAGAAGTACGCGACGAACAGGCCAGTGAAATAGGCCTAACAGGCTACATACAGGCGCATCGGCTCATTCAACAGCGCATCAAGCAGGGTGATTACTCCGGCCATAGTGGTCACAAGTCAGCGCAATGGCTCAGCGCGAAGAATGCAGCGCGACGTGAAATCATTATTCGGACGGTACAGGGCCGATGCGCTGGGGGAGGCTGTGCCGCTGGCTCGCTCGCGGGTGTCATATATGCGGATGGCAATGTCAAGCCATGTGAGATGCTAGATGACTCACTCGGCAATATCCGTGACTACGATTTTGATTTTGCAGCTTTATGGAATTCGGCACCCGCAGACCTCATTCGCGACAGGATTCAGGATACTCATTGTCAATGCACTCAAGAGTGCTTCCTCTCTGTCAGCATGTTGATTCAGGCTCAGCATTGGCCAGCCATAGTTCGAGAACGGCTGCGCCTGATTAGCGGTGGTGCCTTCGCCCGGCTACATCGTGAACGGGATTTGTAGTCGCCCCTCTCTGGGACACATGAAGCCATGCCAGCTGCACTTAAAAGAATCCGCTTCGATGACATGGAATTATTTACGGGCCAACAGAACACGGTTGCGATGCACATCGTCAACATGGTCAGCGAACGGCGGTGCCCGGCAACCATCATCGGTCATGTCAATTTGTATAATTATTACCTGATCAAGCATGACGAATCCGAGTTCAAGGCATTCGCCAAAGACTGGATACTGCTTATCGACGGGGTGGGTATGCAGCTATGCTGTCAGTTCATGGGCATTAGGTGGTTACCTGACCTAAACGGTACTGATTTATATCCCCATGTCATGCAGGCTACCGCAAAACGAGGTCTTCGCGTATTTTTCTTTGGTGCGACGCAACCGATACTCGATGCCGCCGTCACTGAGTGCCGTCACAACTATGCTGGTATCAATATCGTCGGCACACAAAGTGGCTATTTCCCAAGGTCGCAGGAGAGTGAAATTATCGCCAGGGTACGCGCGAGCGGCGCCGATCTTGTGCTCATGAGTCGTGGTTCCGGCTTACAGTCGAAATTCCTCGCAAGGCATCTAGACGATCTCGGTGCAACCGTAGTATGGAATACTGGTGGACTATTTGATTTTCTGTCTGGTGCCAAGCCTCGCGCACCAGTCCTATGGCGGCGTCTTCGTCTCGAGTGGTTTTATCGTATGCTATTAGAGCCACGGCGAATGGCCTACCGCAATTTCATTGCAGCGCCTTGGGTGATATGGCATTGCGCGAAGCTCGCCATACGGCGCTACATATTTCACTCCATACCAGGAGATGGTTGATGACAATACGTGCGCACAGAGACACGGTCACAATTAGCGGCTGCCCAATCGACAGACTCTCACTGGCAGAAACAGTGGACCGCGTAAATGAGTCTATCCAGTCCGGCGGTAAGATTAAACATGGTGTGGTCGACGCTGGAAAATTAGCCTTGATGGCGGATGATCCAGAGCTGTTCCACGCGGTAACCACTGCCGAAATCATCAGTTGCGATGGTCAATCGCTGGTCTGGCTCTCACGTCTGTACGGTTACCCGCTACCGGAACGCGTAGCCGGCGTCGACCTCTTTGAGGCGCTGCTTAAATTGGCGGATCGGGAACACTATGAAATCTATCTATTTGGAGCACGTAAAGATATCCTGAAAAAATGCTTACAGCGCATCGCATACGAATACCCCGGAATTACGGTAGCCGGTTCTCAACATGGATATTTCGATCGCCAGGCAACACCGCGCATTGCTGAGGATATTGCCGTAAGTGGTGCTGATATGCTCTTTGTTGCTCTGGGATCACCGGAAAAGGAGATGTTCTTGCACGACTATGACGATCGACTGGGCGACGTAACTCTTCGAATGGGTGTGGGCGGCAGCTTCGATGTTTATGTCGGTGATGTCAAACGCGCACCAAAGTGGATACAGCGATCAGGTTTCGAGTGGTTTTACCGCTTCTTACAGGAGCCCAGGAAAAAGTTCAAGGGTGAGGTCGCTGATAGTTTTCGATTTCTCCTCCATCTTGCACGAGTTGGTAGGCACACCAGCCGAAGGTCACCATATTAAACGGCACGAGCAGCAAGTGCCCAAGCTATGACCACCGTTTACGTAGCATACGTCCTGCATCTTCCTGATTGGCTCGAACTGGTAGCCACCCCACTTTTGAGAGTTATTGTCAAAAGTGGTGTTTAGCCAGTTGAATCAAGCGGCGGCCTGATCGACTTCTGTCACCTCGACTCCATCCTTGAATTTAATTCCGGTTACCACTTTCGCCGGGTAATCAAAACTGCGTAATTGTCTCCACTTCTTCTCGGCACACTGTCCGAGTTTGAACATCATATGCAGCATACCATCACGAGAGAGTCAGCCTTTTGATCGCTTCGTACTATGACGGATCGTCCCGAAGGTCGATTCAATCGGATTACTGGTCGGATGCTCTGCCAGTGCTGGGCTGAAAAATTATAGAAGGCCATCTACTCCTTATGATCTTTCTGTAGACAGATGGCGGCCCTCGGGTATTTCGGCTCATATATCATGATGAACAGGTCAAAGACCTTTTCCGCATCGATCTGGGCCGCCGCCTGCCAGATATTGTGCAGCGCCTGTTTCGCTTTCGGCCGCGCCGATTTCGGCAGGCAGTTCAGCGCATTGTCTGCTCTGCCCTCAGGCCGCTGTAGACGCCGTCCGCCCACACATAAACCCAACGATCCTTATCCAGACGATCCTCGCACCAGTTTCGGTATTCTTGCGCCCAGACCTGCTTCAGGCGCAATACCGTGCTGGCTGAGAAACCGGTGGCTTACGAACCCACCAATACCTTCAACGCCTCGCCCATATCACCGCTGGAAATACCCTTCAGGTACAACTATGGCAGAGCCGCTTCCAGCGTTTTCGTCTTGCGCACATACGGTGGCACCAGCGCCGAGCGGAAGGTCACCGGCTCCCCTGTCTTCGCTCGCACCTTCAACGGGTCGATAATCTTGCCTCGACCTGTCAGCTCAACAACGTTGTTCTTGCCCATAGTGGCGTATCTCCTAATGGTTGCTTTGATGTGTCGCAACAATAACTCAACCAGATACGCCGCTTTTTTTCAACCGCTCAAACACCAGATTCAGTTATAACTCTGAAACGGTTGCCCAATGCTATAGCCACCATTCACGTAGCATAGTTCTGCATCTTTCGTATTCACTCGAACTAGTACCGACTCTCTATGGAGCGCCCGATACTTTTTATACGGATCAGCATGGACGGCATAGGTCGTTGGGTAGACAATGTCTTCGTCGGACGCTAGTGGCGCAGCGTGAAATACGAGGAGGCGTACATCAAAGCGTACGATACGGTTGCGGAAGCCCGTTTAGGTATTGGAAATTATTTCCGGTTCTATAATCTTGAACGCAGGCACCAGAGCCTGGATCGGCAGACACCGGATCAGGTATGCAGTGAAATACCGCTGATTGTAGCATAACTAAGCCGCAGAATGCGCGGGCAGAATACACTTAAACGGCTGCCCAAAATCAGGGGTCGATTTCTATATAGCAAGTCTCGGTTAAGTAAGCCAGACGTACAATTAGGTGTGTGATTCACAGACATCGTTTTGTTAATTTTTACCAACAACATCAACGTATATCTGATAAATATTTTTTGCGGTTTTTGCCATGACAAATTTTTCGTATATATGCTTCCTTGCCGCATCTATGATACTTTGCCTCAGCATCTTATCCTCCAATAGGCGAATAACACACTCACTGATATTCAATGGATTACCATTTTCAACCAAATACCCATTTAGCCCTGTATCTATTATCTCATCCACCGCCGAGTCAGTTGTATTAACTGCTACAACCGGCACACCGGCTGCCATTGCCTCAATCACAACCAACCCAAAAGCTTCCCAGGCCGAGGTGAACAGGAATACATCAAAGTGCTTCATAATGCCTATCGCATCTTTTCTATACCCAAGAAATAGCACCGACTCGGCCAGACCAAGTGAACGTGCCTTGTCTTCTAGTTCTTTGCGAAGCGGCCCGTCACCGACAATCGGGAAAACGATATTGTCAGAGTGTTTCGACAATACCGCGGCAACATCCAGGAACTTGCCGATGTCTTTTTGTGGAGCCAGTCTGCAGGCTATCCCTACCGCTATACTATCTTTCCGCCATTTATCAGGTAGTGTTGTCCTGGATACTGGTGGTATCGCGTTAATAAGATCTATATCTGCGCCATTATAGACGGTCACGATTCTATCAGTGATCCCCGTAATCGTAGAACCCATACATTGTTTCACATAATCAGATATTGCAAGGTATCTTTTATAGCTTCTATAGGCATATTTGCTTAGTACTCTGGAGAGGGGGCTACCGCCTCTTATGACCCCGTCGGGCTCCAGAATTCCACCATGCTCATGATAGATTGCGGGCAAGCCGGCAATTTTCAATAAAGGGCCGACCAGAGGATGCACGACATGCACGTGAGCGACATCAGGCCTGAGACTTCTTACCTTCGCGATAGCACGTGCAAGACCATAGATATCTCACGCACCCTTTGTGCCAATAAAGTGAATATCAACACCAAGATCGGCAACAGATTCAAATAGTGCCCCCTGTGAATAGAGCAGAAGAATGACAGAGTCAATATCCGGGTATTGACGAAACTGTGAGAGGAGATCACGGACGTAGGTCTGGATTCCTCCCTGCCCCAAATCACCGACAATATGGAGGACCTTCAGAGTTTAACCCCTTTCTGGCGACTATATGCCAAGAGACTGCGAAACAATCCTGCCTTATTAGCGATTGGCTCATACGGAACGAATGAAAACAGTCCAAACATTGCCGTTAATATATGCCAGGTGCTGATTACCGAATAGTAGTATAGCCACGATGAATAGACTCCGCGTGTTGCGCGAATAAAGTAGACACTCCCCCTAAAGCTAAGGAATCCGGCTTTAGCGTGCACCAACTTAGCGCTTTCACCGCCATAATGTATTATGGGTGCTATTGGCAGATACATACACCGATAGCCCTTTTGCTTTACCCTGTAACAAAGAAGCGTATCTTCATAATACATAAATATTTCTTCATCGAATACCCGATCAACATCCAGCAGCTCGCGTCGAACAAATAAATATGCACCGGTAACCCAGTCAACTTCTGCGTAACTATTCCCATCCACAGATTCCATAAAGTAGCGCCTGTGCAACGGCGTATTAAAGCCCACGACCAGCCGGAAGGTATGCCGCATATATGCGCCCAGCGGATGCGGGAATCTCCTGAACGGTCGCTGAAACGAGCCATCTTCATTCAGGACCTTTCCTGTCATCACCCCCACATCCGGATGTTGATCGAAATAATCAAGCAGTTCATACATGGCACCGTCAAGGAGTTTTGTATCGCTGTTTAATAACAGTATATTGCGCCCACAAGAGCTTCTCATGCCAATATTATTAGCCTTCACAAATCCCACGTTTTCATTGTTTGCAATCAGCAGTACATTAGGAAAGGTATTTTTAACCATTTCCTGGCTATTATCTTTTGAATTATTGTCTACAACCACTACTTCGTATTTCAAGTGCCCATCCATTTGCTCATATATCGAGGACAAGCATTCGCGCAAAAGCTCCCTTGTATTCCAGTTTACAATTATGATCGAAAGATCCAGGGCATTGTCTGACAGACCATCCGACTGCATAACTAGCGCCCCCTGGATTCGACATTTACCAGTGCACTACTTCCTCGCATCCGCAAACGTGTAAGCAACGCAGCTACCAGGCATAAAACGATAATACGTTCCTTAACCATGAGGTGATTCAGGGTTATCATCGTAATCCCCACAAATGCCACATAGGCAGTAGCAAAAAGAGAAAGCGTAGCAAGTTCTCCGTCACTGTTATTCAACAAACGGATTCCAGTGCTTAAAAGTACGTAAAGAAATGCAATAACCCATATAATACCTACAATGCCAAAATTTTTTATCCAATGTGTATATCCAAGGTCTGCCGTTCTGGTTCGCTCTGCGAGATCCCCTCGTTTAAGTCGATCGAGTTCCGACACTCGAATTGCGACCAGCCCACTACCGATAAAGGGGTGTTTTATGAACTCATCGAAATCAAGCTCAAACTGGCTTATTCTTCCACCCTTCGTCCCTTCTTCCTCCTGGACAAAATGGGCTGTACCGGAGAACGGCTGTAGGAGAATATTTTCCTGCATTACCACACTGGCGAGTCCAATCACCATAACGCCAAGCGCAGTCCCGACAAACAGTATCTTGTATTTTTTATAAAACAATAATATTGCAAACACTACTATCAATGTACCCAGTATTGATGCCCTACTCTGCTGAAAAATAATTGCTCCCGACAACAGCAGAGTCTGCAGGCCGGCATATTTGCACAACCTGTTTTTTGTCAGCCATCCTGCGAATTGCCAGAAGAACGCCATGTTTATTAGTGGCATATGTGGAATAAATATCCGCTGAATTCCTGCCCGAATCGCTATCCAATCCTCTGCTTTTTCGTGATATAGGATTGTCGGGCCCAGATAGTTTACCAGGGCAAGCGCATAAACAATCAACGATATTACCGTGAGTACATTCAGGAATGCACCGATCCTCTGAACATCTTTAAGGAGGAAAAGACACAAAAAATAGAACCCATAGAAGTACTGGTATCTGGCCGCCACTACTCCGTTGAACAGGGGCTGTCCATAGTTAATAGCCGCCAACGAGACATGCATGGCCACTATTAGCAGATAAGACAATACCAACCAGGAAACGGGGTTGTTCCAGATCGGCAACTGCCTTGAGTATATTATGCCCCCTATAACACCAATCCATATCAAAGCAAGCGCCACATCTGCGACGTTAAACCCCCCCTCTACAAAGCCCCACGGGACAAGGAAGAAGACGTTGTACGCCAAAATCACTACAAGCAATAGATAAGAGGTGCCAAATGTAAGTTTCACTACGTTCCTGCCAATTGTTTTACCCTGGTACACATACTAATTACCATCCACGCGCTTTTACCCGCTCTATCCATGCATATAGATATTTCACGTATTCGTATGAATATCCTATGTGGCACTTAACTCCAGCGTGCAAGATTCAGTGCCGTCATCTCCGCCAGCTTTGTATTGTACGGTGCAAACATTTCTTCCAGGTCGCGCAATACCTGCTTGTCTTCCTCTGACCTTTTATTACTTGCCTGCTGCAGGTTTGTCATTTTATATACCCCTCGCGCAATCCATCGCACAGGCCTCAATGAGACCTTACTCCCATAACTTCGCATCAATCTGTGTAGCCTGGTGCTTCTGATGGCGTAGGTTTCGTTCCTTTTACCGAACGAATATGACTCATAAACCGTCTGATCAATCCCCAGAATTTCCGAAAGCCCAATCATGAATTCGGCTGGATCCGCAACCATCTCCTCGAACAAGAATACACGGACCCGTTCGCTGCCTACCGCTTCCATCCATTGAGCGATGTAGTTGCTGTATTTGCTATGCTCAATTGCATTAAGTAGAATCGGCCGCCCTTTAAGGCTCCTCTCTTGCCTGTATACCATATCCATGTATCTGTAAAATGATGTATGCTTATCCAGTATCGCCAGATTATTTTTAGCAAATCTGTATAGTGAATAAACACGCTCCGAAGGTTTTCGCAACACAAATATCACAGTTGGGACTTCCCTGAAGGTCGGCAGCACCTCCAGCGGCGTATGTTGATACATGTAGTCCGGAGTTGCCTCTACGAATAACCTGGCATGTTCTGTACCGCAACCCTGAAAATATCGCTCATAACCTACCAGGCCCGCATCATGATAACTTTCGCCCTTTTTGTACAAGGGGTAGTCTTCATCCATCAAATAGCATGTCTCTTTCACTTTCGATGGGCATACTTCCGGATGTGCCGCCAAATAGTCGAACAATGAAGTAGTACCACACTTCGGTGCCCCGGCAATTATAAGATTCGGCAAAGCCATCGACATACCAACCTAGTTTCCATTATGACCATATGACTGAAATTTAGCCGATCAACCACTCGTTGGATAGCCTATATCATAACCAAGCAGCCTATTTAACTTGCCGTTCGAGGTGTGGTAGTACTCTCTGATCCAGGCTTGCTGCTGTGTATCCAGTATGTCTCGCTTGGGCGGTAGAGCACTATAAACTAAAGATAACATTCTGTTTATGCCATTATATAAATATTTATTCAACGTAACCATCGGAAAGGGGTTGATTTCTGTACGACGAAAATAGTTAAGGCGGCGGAATGCATTCAATCCACGGCTGGGCAAACTCCTGTTTACGACACCGTTTGTCTTTAGTGCCGATATTTTCGGGACGCCCAGGAACTCGCATAATTTTCCCAGGTAGCCGCTTATGTCCGAGCGCATCAACTCATAAGGCACGAACAGGCACCGATTTGCCCCAAACAACGAGTGATATTTTGTGACCATTCTGTCATATTCATAGAAATTCGGGGCAAAACCTACACCTTTCCAATGCCTGGCGTGCAACAGGTCTTCAAACTTACCCGGCATACCTTCTGCTACGAGTTGTTTATAGACAGATGACATCATGTCGATCTGATTCCTTAGCGCGCAGAAGATTCGAGCTTCCGGTGCACAGGCATGGATGCGTTCTGCAATCCGCAGACTGTCATATCCTCCTGAGAATGGGTGTCCGGAAAGTCTCTCAGCTGAAACAAGAATTACCGAATCCCGTCGATCTTCCCGGACCCCTTCTATTTGTTCTTTTAACAAAACTCGGCATTCTTCGGCATCAAACTTTCGATCTGACGTCCCGATCAGCCCCTGAAGGAATTCATCATTCCATGGCTCGCGCGAGTTACAAATTGTATGAATATCTGGGTGCGCAGGGAAATAGACCTGCTGTAACCAGCTGGTACCCGTTTTATGATAGCCAATATGAAACACGAGATTCATTTACTTCGCTCATTAATCTCGCTATCGAGCCCAGGGACTTCCTTGCCCGATCCGACCGTGCTCTTACCCTGCCTCATACAAGTCTTCTCTAGCCAGTTAGTAATAATATTTTTGGTCCACATGCGGCGTTCTATGGCTCCAATAATTTCCACGTCTGCTCGATCCATCGAACGGGTCACTAGCGGAGAAATCAAGGTGAACAGCGCCATAGCCGGTAATAGTAGTAAGTGAGGCACTGGATGAGAAACGTTACCGATATCCAGAATAGCGTAAAAAAGCAGGATTGTAATTATTGAGAATGCTACCGGTTTAATGTACATGGAGGTAAACGGGTGTATCCCCAGCCGCGTATACAATACTACCGATATATATACATTGGAAATAGACTTGGCCAAAGCAGTACCGAATGCGGCTCCTAGAGCTCCGTAGTACGGAACCAGGATCAAGCACAATACCACCGTCGAAAACGCCGCAATTGCGGTCCCGTGAAATACTATACGCGTATCCCCCCGCGAAATGAGCGTCGTCGCATTGGGCCCCAGGAAAGTGTGGACAGAAAAACCTACCGCCAGCACCCGCAATACATTTGCCGCACTCTGATATTCACTCCCAAATAGCCATACCACGATAAATTCCGCCTCCAGTAAAAAGAAAAGCAATAAAGGCAGTGTTGCGAGATACGCCCACTTGGTAATGGTTACATACAATGCCTTCAGATCATTGAGCGCAGCCCGTTCAAACAATTTTGTCGCCAGCGGAAAGTACAGGAATAACATTGCTCCCAGCGCTATTGGTATTATATTTGCGAGGCGTAACGGCGCATTGAATAACCCCACTTCACCAGAGGGCTGTAAGATTCCCAGTATAAGCGTGCTGGCCCACGCCATCAGATTTCCCATCATTCCTACAGCCATTAATGGAAGAGAGAATAACATTAGTTCTTTTGCAACCCTCTGCCTGCCTGTCGATTGACATCTGGGCGTCAGCCTGGGAACCGTATAAAGTGCGTACAGAGTGAACACAACCCAGGCTGATACGGTATATGTCAGCAGAATATGTTGGAAGCTGTAACTAATGCTCCACACAATTAGAATCAGTGTAATCCTGACAAGGTTCAACGATACATCCTGGAATATCACTTTTGTCCTGGCGTTCTCAAACCCTCTGAATATTCCGGTCAAGCCATCCATCAATACCAACGGTGCAACCATTAATGCAAATATCTGTATTACGTGTTGAAGACCTGTCTTGCCAAAGCTCATGGACAGTAACGGTGCACTGAAGTACAGCGCGAGGGAAAACAGAACCCCTGAGGACAGCGATATTGATAGCGCTGTTCGTATAAGGCTGGAGATAACAGCTTTATTTTCGTGGGCTCTGTACTTGGAAATCAGGCGAGGCAATCCCACCTTAAACCCCAGTACAGCAATTACGACCACAACATTCATGAGTGTATTACCAAGGGATATCAGGCCAAACTCCGAACGCGTTACAAGGCGAATAACAATAATTCCGGCAACAAAATTAAGCAGCACGGAACTCAGGGTGCCAAAACTAACCATGGCACCGGCATGAACAATCCTTTTGAAGGAATCAACGCTACTCATATATATGTTTTGTGCTTAACAACGTTCATTTCACCCATAGATCGTGGTCAAGCCCTAAAAACTCTGCCAACCGATCATTCTCCGGCCTGAATATATTTTCCAGCCGTTCTCTAACTTCTTCTTCAAGAACTATACTCAAGCGATCAGTCTGATTCAGCTCCACTATCCGGGCTAGAAGCCTTCTACGCAACTCGGCAAAGGGTATCAGTACACGTACGATCTTCTTTATAACGGATTCCTCATTTATACGCTTCAGCAAAGCCATACTGCGCGGAACTGTTGCGCCATGGAACATGTCGGCAATATTTTGGGGAACGTAGTCTCTTGATACCTCCAGGAACTCAAAGATTATTCGCAAACATTCCTCTGGGTTTCGCTTTAGATCTTCGCTTAGTATAAATAGCATCTGATTCCGATTAACATACGGCAGGAACCGTTCCACCTGCTGCAGGTAGTAACCTCTGCCAACATAGCTGTAGTGCAATTTTTCGTCATACCCTAGTTTTATACGTTCAGGTTCCTGTTCTATTGCCTCGGAAAAAGAAAGTGGTTCCAGGCCACGCCGGTATGTCATCAGGTAGTGCGAAAAGGCGCGTTCGACCGGATCACGGAATATGAACATGAACTTTTTTGAGCCCAGGTCCATATGACAGGCCATACGCTCTACGGACTGCTCGAAATACATGTAATCCGGATCTACTTCTCCTATAGCTGGCTCGCCCCTCCATCCACGAAAATGCTCATTCTCGTAGAACGATATGCCCTTCTTGTATCGCTCATCATCTACAAAGAATTTCGTTTCCTTTTGCTCAGGAAGATAGATTTGCGGATGACCCGCCAGGTAATAATGTAGTGAGGTGGTGGCAGCCTTCTGCGCACCCACCACAAAAAAATTCGGCAACATGTCAGACGTTATCCCCGATTCGTACTCGACCAACCAGATGCAAATAGAGGCACACAGTTCCTAATTATGGCGATTTCTAACCACAAGGCGTGACTAGTCAAGTAATTCTTCGAACCTCGTACCACGTAATACCTTCTCCACTTCCTCATAGTTAGCAATAGCCTCCTTCAGGCTATCGGAACCGATTTTTTTTAGTGGAGAGTTCAAAGGAGCGTCTGCATTGACACCAAGAAATTCCAATACTCGGCGTGTCTCCAAATCCCTTTGAAGAATGAGCTGTTCATATGTAATTTCAAGAAAAGGAAGTTCTTCCCGAATACCTCGCCATCGCTGCTTCTCTGACTCCAGATTCTCGAGATCATGATAGAGGGTATTTACGGGTAGCACCACTGCATTGGCTGGTAGTGCCACCTTGCTATGTGGTATACCACTCGCACGTAAACGCTGCCTGGATACCAGGACCCTGAGCGAGTTATTTCGAACCAGATGTATTACCCGAACATCATGACCACGAATGTAGTCAATGACCATGGGGTATCGCCAGGGGATACGCGAGGCCTGAGCATACATGAACTTGAACCCGATTGCCTCATAACCTTGCTGTGAATACAATTTATCCAAATAGGAGTAGACAGCAAACTTTCTCGCCAGGTAATTGATCAGTTTCCTCTTCACAGAACCATTAAGATAGGCTGTGTAGCCGACAGATTCCTTGTAGTGGCCCAAAAATGATTCTCCGGCACAACAAATATCAGGGTGACTATCCAGACTTGTCCGAAAATATGTCGAGCCGGTCCGTTGTGTGGTTATTATGATAAATTTTGTCACTTCCGCCTACAACACTGGTTACATTCACTTCGCGACTGCCGGGACAAATGACCCATACTTTCCGCTCCCGGGTTTTAGCAACGCATCGATAATGCGGCTGGCAGCTCTTCCATCACCGTACGGGTTGTGCGCGCAGGACATAGCATCATATATTTCTTCAGTCTGCAGTATCTCCTCAAGAGTAGATACTATTCTATTTCTATCTGTGCCTACCAGCTTAACAGTCCCAGCCTTGATTGCTTCAGGCCGCTCGGTGACATCCCGCATTACAAGAACAGGTTTTCCCAAGGCAGGGGCTTCTTCCTGGATGCCCCCTGAATCTGTAAGGATCAGGTCGGCTTTGTCCATTAGCCAGACAAATGGCGCATAATCCAATGGCTCAATCAGAACTATATTTTTCACACCACCCAGTATTTCATAAACGGGCCGTTGTACGTTTGGATTCAAGTGAACCGGGTAAACCAGATCCCAGTCCGGATGTTTAGTGGCAAGATCGTGAATTGCTGAACACAAGTTGACAAAACCTTTTCCAAAGTTCTCACGCCTGTGCCCTGTAATCAGGATCAGTTTGCGCGATTTATCTACGACGCGCTCATACAGCTCTTCGCCAAATCTTGCGGACCAGTATTCCGGAGGGTAGGTATCCACGATATCACGCACCATAAGCAGCGCATCTATAACAGTATTTCCGGTAACCCAAATTTTGTCTTCTGGAGCAGACTCGCCAATAAGATTCTGACGGGCTGTTTCAGTAGGAGAGAAATGATATGTTGCCAGTCTTCCCACCAGCGATCTATTCGCTTCTTCAGGAAATGGCGCACGCATATCCCCTGTCCTGAGACCAGCCTCTACGTGACCAACGGGTATACTTTCATAAAACGCAGCCAGCGCTGCCGTGAAGCAGGTGGTTGTATCGCCATGCACCAGGACGACGTCAGGTTTTTCCTTCCTGAAGACGTCTCGCAACCCAAGTAAAGACCGGCTGGTAACATCAAAAAGATCCTGTCCGTTCTGCATCAGGTCGAGATCATAATCCGGTCTGATCCTGAACAGCTCGAGAACCTGGTCCAGCATCTCGCGATGCTGCGCTGTAACGCATACTTTGGAGTCAATGCCAACTTGCCTGCTCAGGCCAAGCACGACGGGCGCCATCTTGATCGCTTCGGGCCGTGTACCGAATACTGTCATGACACGCAAAGTCATATGATAATTCCGCGCGTATCTATTAGTATCTTTTCCTTGAGGTCAGCGGCCTTGAGGTGCCGGAATTGTTTGTGGTCAACCAGCAAAAGCACTATATCGGACTTCGCAACTACATCCTCATAAGGCAAAAGTTCGAACTCCTCGTGCTTCGCCAGATTTGGTTCCGCGACCAACACTTCGCCTACATTCTCCTCCCTGAGCTTACGCACTATCTCCATTGCCGGTGATTCTCGAAGATCATCTACATCTGCCTTGAATGCCAGGCCCAGGCAGCCAATTACAGGCCGTTTGAATTTATCTGCGTTTTTCTTGACCTTCTCGATTATCCAGTCCGGCTTGTAGTCGTTTACTTCCCGCGCTGTTCTGATGAGGCGCGCCAATTCAGGCGCCCGGGACACGATGAACCAGGGATCAACCGCGATACAATGGCCACCAACACCCGGACCGGGCTGGAGAATATTAACCCGTGGATGGCGGTTGGCCAGCGAAATCAGCTCCCATACGCTTATACCTTCTTTGTCGCAAATTAGTGACAACTCATTAGCAAAGGCGATATTCACATCGCGAAATGAATTCTCTGTCAGCTTCGCCATCTCCGCTGTTCGTGAATCGGTTGTTAACACCTCGCCACGAACAAAACTCCTGTAAAATTCCACCGCTTTTTCCGTCGAGGCACTATTGATACCTCCAACGATACGATCATTTTCCACCAGTTCAACCAGAATCCTGCCTGGTAATACCCGCTCCGGGCAGTGTGCTACATATACCTCCTTTTCTATGTTGTGGCCTGCCTCTTCCAGAATTCTTGCGACAACACCATCTGTTGTACCTACAGGACTTGTGGATTCCAGAATTACAAGATCTCCCGCCTTGATATGGGGGGCGATCATGCGTGTCGCCGCTTCAACAAAGGACAAATCTGGCCTATTACCTTCTTTGAACGGTGTAGGAACTGCAAGAATGAATACGTCGGATTCCCTTGGCTCTACGCCAGCACTCAAGCGACCTGACTGCACGGCGGACTTGACGAGAATATCAAGATCCGGCTCAACAATATGAATCTGCCCTTCATTGATGGTATCAACAACTTTCCGGGAAGTATCCACCCCAAACACATCAAATCCCTTTGTACCAAGTAAGGAAGCAGTAGGTAGCCCTATATAGCCCAGGCCAATTACGCATATCTTCTTATTACCTAAGTCTTGCATGTCCAGCAAATTCCTTCAGTACTGTATATAATCAACAACATTTTTCAGGATTAGCATCCTGGCAACTCATAGCCGGTGGGCGACCTGCCCTATACTTTTTTTTAATATGATTCACAGACTATGAATCAGTTTGCCGACATCCCCTAAACCTGCTCCGACTATATAGCAGGTACGAGAAAGATATAAACATCAGCAATGGGAATAGCGGATCCCGGCTTGTGCCAGACTTCAGCATGCAGCCCCCTCCACCCCCGTTACCAGACGTGCTGGCATTTGTGTCTATGGCACCGATATCGGCCGGCGCTATCGGGTCAACGATTTCTCCATTTACGACGCCATCTAGATCCATCACTGGATCTCCGTCCTTCAGGGTGATATCCACCGTGGTGGAATCTACCCGGTTCCATACTGAATTCGGCAATTCTGCAAACGCACCAGAACTGTCTACCTTGTACATCGCCATCGTAGACGGCAGCGGATCGCTGAATGCCATGCGTATGGTAACGCTACCACCTGGAGAGGATGTTATCGTGTATGAGATCATGCCAAAGGGGAAGGAGATCCCTGTCGGTCCATCTATTACCTGAATTGATGATACTTTTGATAATAGCTGGCCGCCACCCTGTATTTCGACCGACACGCCGTCAAAGCTTATACCACTAGCTATCGATGCATCATCAGCCTTGTCTCCCACCTCCAGCGCGTCAATAACACCATCGCCATCTCTATCACTTGCCTTCGCGGGATCAGGATCGCCAATCTCATTCGCATCGGGAATGCCATCACCGTCAGAATCACCATCCGCATCATCCGGATCAAGGCCCAGTGCAGTTGCCTGGATGTCAGTTACGCCATCAGCATTGCTATCAACCTCACCTGCCATATTGACAGTAATCGGTACAGATAATTTCGCTGAGGCACCGCCTTGATCAGTTACAGTAACCTCAATATTCTCGGTACCAGGTGATGCACCGGTTGCATCGTAGCTAAGGAATCCGGTCGGACCCAACGATAACGTGCCTCCCAGACTGTCTGATTGCGTAACTGCAAAAGTGTGCGTATCCCCGGCATCCGGGTCTCTAACGACCAGCTGCACAGTGCCCACAGTATTCTGGAAGAGAATAATACCTCCGGAACTCACAGATGGAGCCCTGTTGATCCCGGTCACTTCTATATCAAACGCCGGAAGACTCACTACACTGTTTGCCTCTCCGTTCTGATCGTTCACAGAAATAACGATGTTGCTCGTAACGCCGATATCGCCTCCGCCGGGGACTCCGGATAACTTTCCAGTTAGCGGATCAAAGTCCGCCCACCCAGGTTTATCAACAACACTAAAAAGCAGCGTATCTCCAACATCAGGGTCAGTGGAGAGTGGAATAAAGCTATAGACCTCGCCTTCTGCCACCATCGTTGCGGGTGCACCACTAATGACCGGTGGTCTGTTCGACGTCATCCCCTCCACCATACGCAGAACCTGGTCCACATCAACATTGTTGATTTTCTGGATTAAACCATTCGGCCACTCTATCTTTACATTATTAACTGTCGTATTACTGCCCAATCCAACGTGAATGCGCTGATGATTCTGGGATGCGCGATGTACGCCACCACTCTGTTCGCGCATTTGTATCTTACCGTCAGGCGTAGTTATCCATATCATAGCGCCAACGGCATCGCGGTTTGACTCGACACCAACAAGATCTATCTCAAGCCAATGATTATCATTCCCCAAATTGCGAAACAACTGATGTGGCCCGTTGAATGGCGTTAGCGCGCCCAGGGACATACCGTTGTCAATAAATAAATCAAGGAAGCCATCCTGATCATAGTCGGCTACCACAACGCTGTCCCCTCGACCTATAGTCGAACCCATTGCGCCGGCTCCCTGCTGAACTGTTACAAATGTTCCATCGCCCATGTTTTCGTAATACAGGTTCGGCTGGTTGTCGAGGATGCCCGAACAAACAACATATATATCTAGATCCATGTCGTTGTCGAAATCCGCTGCTGCCGCCGATGTGCAATTAGTCATACTACCCAGGCCGGAAATATCGCTTTCATCGCTGTATCCAGTATTATTCTGAACAAAAAGCCTGTTTGCAAAGGACGTTAATACTCGGTCGAACCCGATTGGCATATCACCCGATAATCCGTTCGACGCCTCAATGATGGCATTCAGCTGCAGCCGTCTGCCTCCGGTATATAACACGGTCCATGTTTGTGTGCCGGCGTCATACCCGATTCGCACACCATCGTTGACCCCAGGATCCCATTGCGTCACGCCCAAATTTGAGTTATCACTCGGGGACAATGAGAAAGTTGGCACCGCCGTCGGATTATAGCCCCCTGATCCTATATAGATTTCGCGTGTAAGTAGTGGTTGTATATCCGGACCATACAAGGTGAACGTAACATCTCCACTGGACTGAAAACTAAACCCTTCCTCTTGACCGGTGAACAAAAGGCGAGCGCTAAGACGTGTAGCACTTTCACGCTTAAGACCCGCTCCTGCAGTTTCCCCGCGAACCACGAAGAGATCCGAGCGAAAATCACCGTTAAAATCACCCGCAACAAGGTCCATAATCCGGTCTGTAGCCGGGATATTCAGAGTCGCAGTAATATCTTCGAATGGTGCATTTGCTATATCGTATATACGCAATGGTCCCGGACTTTCCTGAACAATCAGATCCATTTCCCCATCACCGGTCAGATCTGACAGTACTGAAAACAGGGATTGACCAACCACAGCTAATCCGCTGGTGGATTTGGCATCCTCAAAGTCGGTACCGGCCTGAGTAAGCAATACAGATACCGGATCTTGTGGTTGATTCAGATCATTCGAAATCATTAGATCAAGCAATCCGTCCCGGTTCCAATCAATCCAAAGTGGTGTACGTGCAAGTTGCTCCGGAAACGCCACTCCCAGCGCGGGAGCATGATCGATCAATATGCCTGCGTCGTTAACGTACAAAAAGTTTTCACCGCCTGGCTCAAAGCGAAATCCTGCCACCTGAACCAAGTCCTGGTCTCCATCATTATCGAAGTCTGCCCAGGCTGCGCCATGAAGATCATGAAGTTCCGCATACTGCGGCAATATTTCAGCGGCTTTGTCAATGAATGTTCCGTCGCCTTGATTCAAATACAAACTTGGCGCTTCCTGATGGTTCCCCACAAATAGATCCGGCCAGCCATCGCCGTTAAAATCCCCCCATGCTCCACCATAGGTCTGCCCGGAGTGGAACAAACCTGCTTTTTGTGTAACCTCACGGAACCAGGTAGAGAAACGAGTGATTGTGCCGCTTGCTGAACCATCTGAAATGGCCGCTCCCACGGCATTCGTTAAGGTGACCTGAAAGGTTTCGTCAGATTCATCGATACTATCCTGCACAATTGACACAGAGATAGTTTGACGAGTTTCGCCTGGCATAAAGACAAGTTGACCTGAAGTAGCCACAAAGTCATTCCCGCTTACGGCAGTTCCACCGACTGTTGTGTATGCTACTGTGATTGTCTGGGTGCTTGGCTGGGGCAAGGTTACATTGAATGTCGCCGCGCCCGCACGCTCATCAATAACCACATCTTCAATGGAAAGCGCATTTTCCCGAATAGCCAGAACCTGATCCGCCGAAACAGACGCCAACCGTTGAACGACGCCACTTGGCCAACGGACCTGGACTTCATCAATATCAGTGTTACTTCCCAAGCCGAAGTGAATGCGCTTGTGGTTTTGGGCGTGACGGTGAACACCTCCATTTCTTTCTCGTAACTGGGTAACACCACCCGCCGTCACTAATATTTGCGTACCGATGCCATCTCGGTTGGAAACAGACCCTTCGAGATCAATCTCTATCCAGTGGTTGGCATTGCCCTGATTCCTGAACAGCTGCTGCGGACCGACATTAAATGGATCATTGAACATTCCGTTCGTTACAAACAGATCCAAAAAACCATCACCGTCATAATCCGCAAGAGCCACATTCTCACCACGCCCGAACATGCTGCCACTGGCCCCTCCAGCATCAGCCACAGCGACAAAGGTCCCGTTACCCAAATTCTCATAAAGGATGTTCGGAAGGTTCGCAGTGGGCCGGTTGCAGACAAGATACAGGTCTACATCCATGTCATTATCAAGATCACCGGCTGCAACTGAATAGCAGGAAGTAGGGTTATCGAGACCGGCCACAACCGTTTGATCTTCGAAAGTACCAGCAGTTTGCACCAACAGGCGATCATTCAAAGGAGGTGCTTCGGGATCGAAGCCAATGGCAGTAAGCCCTGTTGCAGGCGTAACAGTTTGCACAATCCCATTCATCGCATCTGCGACCGGATTGGAAAGCAACAGCTGCCAAACCTGAGTATTCGGGTCATAGCCTATGTAAGTACCGGCATCAACACCGGGAACATGAGACTTTGTGCCCCACACACTCGTGTCACCGGCCGACAAAGTAAAGGAAGTCCCGCTTGGATTCTGTCCCAGGGCACCAATAAATATTTCAGACTTCTTTGTTTGATATAAATCAAAAGTAGCATCCCCCGCCGATTGAAAACTGATACCCTTTTCATCGCGACTTGCAAGCAATCGAACTTTGGTAGTGGTAGCATCATCCTGCAAGAGGTCAGATGTGACCCGACCATCGAATACTCGCGTGAGGAAAATATCCGTTCGAAGGTCACCATTAAAGTCGGCTATCGCGGCATCCCAGACGTTTGTAGTCCGCGGTATTAATCCCAGTATTGAACTAATATCCTGGAAAGGTTGTTGGGTAATATCATAGACATGTTGCGGATATACCTCCCCATGAACAATAAGGTCCATTATGCCGTCACCGTCGAAATCAGACAGCTGGGAGAAATTGGATCTTGCGGCAGCATCAAAACCCACGGCATCATTTACGTTTTGGAAACCGCCCCCGATCTGCTCGAAAAACGAAGACGGTGCCTGGCCATCCGGGCGTCGGTTGCTCGATAAAACCACATCGAGCAGACCATCATGGTTCCAGTCCAACCAGAGCGCTGTTCTTCCCCTGGCTAGTGGATAGTCCACACCAAGCGTCGCAGCCATGTCCACCAGAACACCTCCCTGATTTACGAGCAGCTGGTTGGACCCTTCCCCTACACCACCCTGCGCACCGACCAGGTTAATGAGATCCTGATCTCCATCGTTATCGAAATCGGCCCAGGTTCCGCCATGCGTGTCATCTGTCGGGTTGCTGGACCAGATACCCGGCAATATATCGGTGAACGTACCATCGCCGTTGTTGCGATAGAGATCGGGCTCCTGGAGATGATTGTTGACCCATGCATCAGGAAGGCCATCACTATTAAAGTCTCCCCATGAAACACCATACGACTGCCCTGTATAAGCGATCCCAGCAGTTCCTGTTACTTCCTGAAAACGGATCTCGGATAGAGCAGTGCCTGGAGGCAGCAATAGCCCGACCATGGACAGAGACAACACCCAAATATAACGAAAAATACGAGGACGATGATACAAACTTTCAATCAGGAGATTGTTTTCCATTTCTTGTCTCTTTATAGCTTTATTAGGTAGGACAAATTGTTATTCTGGCAGAAAACAGGAAACCTCTTAACCTGCCTTCGAATACTGGTCTCTTACAATTAACAGGCAACCGCAACCAATTTATTCAATCGTATAGATTTATTTATCCCCGACAAAACCAGCGATAATCCGCTAAAGTTGCACCACCCCAGTCAACGCAACCCCACTTCAGTTTTCATCGTACAAACAGATGTTAACCTGTTTTCTGTTTCGCTACTACGCTGAACCAACCTCCTGCCAGTCTCAATGGCAGTACATTTACCCACCAACAGTTTTCCAATTCGCACAAGACCACTAACATCAAAGGGTTAGCCCGCACCAATCTCAAACCATATTGGTGAAATCAGGCCTGCCATGAGCTTGAAAAAGTCTCCGCCAACATAGCGTAGATGTGGAAAGGTATTAGTTGATGGCGTATCGATGAACTATTCAGAATTTGCCTAGATCCTGCTCCAGATGTCGTTATTTATAGCGAAGGCGGTTTTTTGTTTATGCCCTTGACACAACTGGCAGTTGCTGTTGAAAATCGAGTAATTGGATTGTGAAGCACCTTTTATTCCCCCGCCCCAACCCTCTCCCAAGTGGAGAGAGTGAAATGTTTTCAGATCGGCGGCAATATCTGCCACCTGCTTGCCATAGAAATACAGGCCGTTCATCACATAGTGGGAATAGGGCTGGACCGGTTTTTCTTCTATCGACAACGCCATAGCTTTCCGGGTCGCGTACGCGGTAGGCAAAGCCCGTTGCGCCAATCTCGCGCTCGGTGGTATGCCGCATATCGCCGCCCATGCCGTGGTGACACAGGATGAATCGCCGATAATAAAGGCCTATGCCAGGCATCCGGGTTTTGGCTACACTGCACACACTGGATTCTAAGTCCGAACTGTCTGCACGACCCAGCAGTCGCTTAAAAACCTCGCTGTCTTCCGGGGTGGTGATAATCAGTATTTCCCAGAAGATTAATCACCAGAATCGGTACCCTGCGTATCCAGGTAACCCTCACGCAACAGATAAAGATAGATATCCTGCGCCGCCTCCATGGGCGTCAGTCCCTCGGTATCCACGCGCAATTCCGGGTGTTCGGGTATCTCGTAAGGATCACTAATGCCGGTAAATTCGGGAATTTCGCCGCGCCGCGCCTTGGCATAAAGACCCTTACGGTCGCGGGCCTCGCAGGCTTCCAGTGACGTCGCCACGTGGATTTCAATAAAATCTCCGTGCGGTTCGGTCATTTCCCGTACCGAACGACGCATTTGTGTATATGGCGCGATCGGTGCACAGATGGCGATGCCTCGATTTTTGGTAATCTCGCTGGCGACGAAACCGATACGATTCACATTCAGGTAACGGTGTTCCTTTGAAAACCCCAGTTCACTGGACAGGTGCAGGCGCACGATGTCGCCATCCAGCAAGGTGACCGGCCGGCCACCGGCCTCCAAAAGCTTGGCATAGATAATTTTCGCCAGTGTCGATTTGCCCGAACCGGAAAGGCCGGTAAAAAACAGCGTAAAACCCTGCTTGCTGCGTGGCGGGTAGGCTTTACGTAGCTCACGCACAACTTCGGGAAAGCTGAACCAGGCCGGGACTTCCTCGCCGTGGCTCAGGTCTTTTTTCAGCTGCGCATCGGTATAGTCGATGGCTTGCAGGCCTTCGCGCTCAATCACCGAGGCCGGCAGGAATCGGTCCTTAGCCGGCGCGTAGCGCATGGTTTCCACCGGCACGACCTCGATACCCAATTCGGCGCTGAATTCCTCAACCAGTTCGCGCGACTGTTCCGGCTGATAGAACTGATGCTCCTCACCATTGCCCGGCGGCGGGTAGGCGTGCTTGGGTCCGATGATCATGTGTGAACTGCCATAGTTCTGGCTGACGATCGCATGCCACAGCGCTTCGCGCGGTCCGGCCATGCGCATGGCCAGCGGTAACAGCGACAGCATGGCCAGGTTCTGCGGGTAATGGTGGCGTATCGCCTGGTAGCAG
>Ga0114931_10002027_pt1 | contig 25805 bp, 24 predicted proteins | sample 2SBtaG_FD_89579 | JGI IMG/M metagenome (GOLD analysis project Ga0114931, IMG submission 89579) | Deep subsurface microbial communities from Kolumbo volcano to uncover new lineages of life (NeLLi) - 2SBTROV14_V59a metaG | ecosystem: Environmental > Aquatic > Marine > Volcanic | place: Kolumbo... | reverse complement strand
GTTAACCCTGTTTCCACTGGTCGCCGCGCTCGCCGGTGTCGCCAGCCTGTGGCTGGTGCCCTGGATTGCCCGCTGGGCTGAACAGGCTGCTTTTAGCGCTTTGGCGGATGCCCTGTGGTGGCAAAGCCTGGCCCTGTTGGCACTGAGCCTGCCGGTTACGGTGATACTGGGTGCCTGGCTGCCGCTGTTGACCGCCCGCCTGGGTGGCGGTGCCGGTCACGGGGCTCGTCTCTATGGCATCAATTCCCTGGGGGCCGCCGTGGGGGCGCTGCTGGCCGGCTTTATCCTCATTCCCTGGCTGGGCACTACACTGAGTATTATCAGCGCCAGTCTGTTGTTATTTTGTTGCGGTATGATGTGGTCGGGAAAACGGCGGGTGTGGGTGGCCCTGCTGTTGCCGCTGCTGTTGGCCTGGCCGGTCAGCCAATTTCCGCCGGTGGCGCAGCTATTGCCCCGGGCTCATGGGGGTAGCCGTGATCTTTATCGTTACGAGGACGCCATGTCCATCACCCATGTGGTGGAACAGGCCGACGGACAGCGAGTCTTGCTGAGTGACTTGCAGCGCATGGACGCCGCCTCGGACCCCACAGCAGTGGCCTTGCAAAAAAACCAGGCCCGGCTGCCTTTGTTGTTGCATCCGGCGCCGCGCTCGGTGCTTTTCCTGGGGCTGGGGACAGGGATCACTGCCGCCGATTCTCTACCTTTGCCGGGTCTCACACGGACCGATGTGGAGCTGTCCCGCGGCAGCATTAACGCGGCGACTTCCTGGTTTGCGCCGGTGAATGACGGGGTGGTGGGGCGAATCCATGTGGTTCAGGACGATGCCCGGCGTTTCCTGCGGACCACGGATGATCGTTTTGATGTCATCGTCGGGGACCTCTTTCATCCAGACCTGGTGGGTAGGAGCGCCTTGTTGTCGGTGCAGCAATTCCGGCGGGCCCGCCGGCGCCTGGCGCCTGGCGGATTGTTTGTGCAGTGGTTGGAGCTGAATCAGTTTGATCTGCTTAACCTGCAGACTGTGCTGCGCAGTTTTTACCGGGTATTCCCTCATGCCCTTCTGTTCATGGACGGTTTTCGGCTTGCAATGGTGGGGCCTGAGAACAAAATTGCCCCGGCCAGCGCAATGCTGAGACGTTATAGTGCCCTGCCGGCCGGGGTTCGTTCCGCCATAAGTGGTCATGAGGGGATCTGGACCTGGCTGGGGCGCTACTGGGGGCAGCCGGAGCTGCGGGATGGTGTGGTACAGGATGAATGGCGTCCCCAAATCGAATTTGCCTTACCCCATGCCCGCTTCCACGGCAGGCGGAATCTTCAGCAACTACTTGACTGGCTGTTGAGCGTGCGACCGTCGCTGGCGGAGGCACAGCAAACGCTCAATATTCCCACCGTTGATACGGATTCTTTTCGAGCTGCTTACGCGGCCACAGAGTTCATCGCTCGTAGTTGGCAGGCGGAAATCGCCGGCCGCTCGGCAGCGTCAGACCGTCTGATTCGTTTCGCCTACCGGGCGAATCCCCATGACCGTTGGGTCGGTTTCGCCCTGGCCGATGCCATGCTGGCGACCTTGCCCGAAGCCGCACGCCATGGTATTTCCCGTCAGGATGGGCTGCAGGCCATCCTGAAAATACGTCCGGATCACCTTGCCGCCTTGAAGGCAGCCCGGCGTCTGGCGCTGCAACGCAATGACCAGGCGGCCGCGCACGCCTATCTCCAGCGAATCAGGGCCATCAGCCCGCTGGACAGGGTGGTGCGCGCAGGCAGCGGAAAAAAATGACCTTAAGGGTGAAAGCAGGATGCACCGCCTGCCGGAATCGGCTAAACTGGGTTGTGTTATTCCTTCTTCATTTCAGGCTCGCAATTGCCTCTGCGAGCCGCATGGCCGGGTTGGCAGCATGAGTGTAAACAGGGCATTAGAACAAATTCCCGTGGTGGCCATCGACGCCCGCGGCGGCCAGCGGCTCCACTGGTGGCGGCGTTTCCTGCAACTGGGCACGATCGTCGTTGCCGTGCTGATCCCGGCCAGCGGCTTGTTCCGCATCGATCCAGTAGCCGGCGCCTTTGTGGTGCTTGACCGGCAGATCTGGTTCTCCGATTTCTATCTGGTCATCGGCCTGTGGTTGGCGGTCTCCTGCCTCTGGTGATGACCTATTCCCTGGTGGGTACCGCCTTTTGCGGTTGGGTCTGTCCCCAGAATACCCTCTCTGAATGGGCCAATAACATGACCCGGAAGTGGTTGGGCAAGCGGGCCGAGGTCAGTCTGGATGGCACCGGTTCGAAGCTTTCCCAGGGCAAGAACAAAGGGGTCAACTGGCTGATTCTGGGTAGCATGATTCTGGCAGTGGCGATGCTTTTCGCCCTGGCCCCCATGTTCTATTTTTATCCGCCTGATGTAATCTGGTCTTTTGTTAGCTTCCGGGATGACTCGCGTCTGGCGCCCTCCATGCACTGGATTTACACCATATTTGTGTTGATTCTATGGCTGGATATCGCCTTTATCCGTCATTTCTGGTGCCGCTTCATGTGCGTCTACCGGGTCTGGCAGCATGGCTTCAAGACCCGGGAAACCCTGCATATCGCCTACGACTCGCGCAACGCGGAGGAATGTGCGCACTGCAACTTCTGTGTCAGCGCCTGTTTTGTCGGTATCGACCCTCGTCAGACCGAGACCTATGATGCCTGTATCAATTGTGGTGAATGTATCCACGCCTGCAGCCAGATCCGCGCCAGCCGCAAGACCGGTGGTAGTCTGCTGCGCTTCGAAGTAGGGGAACGCAGCGACAGCCATGAAGGTGCAGCGGACAAACGGCGCAGCAACGTCAATTCAATTTTCAGGCGGGCGCCCTGGGCCTTGCTACTGGCCTGTTTCGGGCTGGGTCTCTTTAGCTGGGGGCTGTGGAACTACCAGAGTTTCCATTTTTCTGTCTACCGGGCGGATACCCCCCAGGCACAGGCTGTGGTGGACTACCGCATCAGTATTTCCAACAAGCTTTACCGGCCTATGGACTATCGGGTGAGTCTGATCGGCCTGCCGGAGGGCAGTTACCAACTGGCACAGCGGGCGCTTTCCTTTGATAGCGCCGGCAGACAGGATGTTCGCCTGCATATTGAGCAACTGTCTCCCGGTCTGCACCCCTTTGTCGTTCGGGTCAGTACGGCGGATGGTGTGGAGGAAAATTTTCGGGTCAATCATTTTGTTGCAGGTAAAAAGCGATGAGCAAGGAAAAAAAGGAAGCGGATAAGTTGCCGGTGGATGCGCTCAAGAGAGAGTGGGGCAAGAAACCCGAGGATCATTTCGGCTATGCCTCGGATGAGGAGCGCCTGTCCAAACGCGGTATGGAAGACTGGGAGCTGGTGGACAAGATTCCGGAATCACAGCGGGGTGTGCCGCTCTGGTTCATTGCCGTCATCCTGGTGGTGTTGCTGATTGCCATCGGTTTGAGTTTTCCGTTCTGGGGCGATCGGCCGGGCTATGAACGCAGCTGGTTCAACTTGGGTTTCGTCGCCGCCATTGTGTACCTGATTGTCGGCGGCGGTTTCGTTTATTTCATGGTTAACCTGTATGGCTCGCGCACGGGTGGCCGGCTGGATTCAGACAAGACCGGGCAGCAGGCACAGGATGAGCGTGAACAATCCGGCAAGACCGGCGACGACCACGGGCCGGTTGATGAAAAGAAGTCTTGAACTATTGTTGCTGCTGGCGCTGTTGGCAGGCTGCAGCAACAATGGTGTGGATGAGTTACCGCCGCAGCAGTGGCACCATCTCAAAATTTCCGTGCAAACCCACCCGGCTCCGGTGGAGGTGGGGATGAATGAGTTTGTGGTCATTGTCTCCAGGCGAGGTGTGCGACCGCGAGCTGGTTATCTGGTCTCCATTCGCACCGATGACCGCGATCCCTGGAAGCAGACCATTCAGGATGGTGAGATCGGTGTCTTCCGCAGGGCGCTGCTGGTCAGGCCGAAGCAGACCATATTGCAGGTCAAGGTCCAATATAAAAATGAAGAAGGTATCCTGCACTTTCCCCTCTACCCGCATCCCCTGCCGGCTGCAAACGGCTGAGTGACAGTACGCCTTAATGGTTTCAGGACTACCGGCGCTGGCGTGATTGCTGGCGTTTTTTCAGGGTGGGGCTCTCCACCCAGCGTCTCAGCAGCAGAATCTGTTCACCACCTCGCGTGGATTCACATCGCGGACAGCTTAAATGACACAGGTAGAGTTCCTTGGGCATGCGCCCGGAATCCAGCAGGATCATCTGGGTTTCCCGGATGGCGCTGCGGCTGGTGCTGACGTTGCCGTGATGCAGCTTGGCATACACCATAAATGGCCCGGGCAGGTAGCGTACATGCCGTGACAGTGAGCTGGCATCTTCCAGCAGGCGGATGATGCTGCCCCGGAACAGCCCGGTGCGCGTCAGTACCAGGCCGGGCCAGCGCTCCCTCAGCTGCAACTGCTGGAGGGCCTGGTTTTGCCGTTGCAGATAGCTTTCGAAAGCCAGGGGCATATGAAACAGGTTAGGGATCGGTAGACTGTGGGAGCAATAGCCCCCCAGGTCGATGTACTCATCGTTCCAGGCGGGGAAATCGGCGGGGCAGCCGCAATCAAGCATCATGCCGGACTACGGGGCATGGCGGTAAATATCCCGGATGGTCATATAGATATTGGCGAAAAACAGCCAGAAGCCCATCCCCATCCCGGTGGAGACAATGCCGATAACCGGGCCATAGATTTGCTGAGCGGTCTGCAGGGCTGCCCCCTGGTTATTCAGCAGATAATGGCCTTCCAGGATGCCAAAAATCAGCAGGGTGGAATAGAAGCAGCCGACGCCAATGGCCGTCCACCAGAAGGAATGATTGATCAGCCGCCGGGAATAAACCGGCCGGCCGGAAATGGCCTGACACATGAAATAAGTGACCGCCATGCACAGCAGGACCACGCCGCCCACCACATTGATATGGGCATGGGCCAGGGGATCGATCATATGTCCCGGTCCACCATAGGGGCTGCCGATAGAATCCAGCCAGGCCCGGATGGGGGGCAGCACCTGCAATACACCGTGCACGGTACCGATGAAGAAAAACAGGGCCGAAGTGACCAGGAATTTCAACAGAATGCGTTGATCCGGCGGCGTCGACATCGTGTTTGATCCATCCAGTGAGTGATAGGGGGAATTAAAAAAGCCCGGACCAGCCGGGCTTTTTCGAATCCGTTAAAACGGAATGTCTATTTTTTGAGGTTATCAACGGCACTGCCGGCAATTGATGCTGCCAACCACACGCTCAAACCAAAGAAAACCACAATCGGAACCAGAACTCCAGGCCACCATCCATACATATCTCCATCCTCCCCTTGTCAACAATGAAGTATAAGACACTGATGTGTTTATGCATTGAAGTCTAGCGGATCTGTAGCGTTGTTGCAAGTCTCGCGTAGGATAATTTCCATTTTTAGTGTGTGGTGATAAAGACAATAAATATCAATTTGTTAGGGATGTTTCGGTGTGTTTGTCATATTAGATTGCTTCCCGGCTGGCGTCAGCAGAGGCATCCTCGGCGATCTGTGGTGGGATACATTGCTGCAGTGCAGTCTGGATCTGCTCCAGTCCTTCGGTCCGGATCCTGAGCGAGGTGCGCTGGGTCTGCAGCAGTTTCAGTTGTCCTTCCAGGTTGTTTTTCGATTCGCGAATTTTGCTCAGTGTTTTCATATGCTGCTCAATGCCCTTGCGCTTGTCCTGAATCTGATTGACCAGCGGATTGATCAGCTCCTTGAGCCAGGTATCCGCTTCCTTGTTGGTGGCCATGAAGATATTGCGGGCGTGGCTGACCAGGGAAATAAAGAATTTCTTCACTACGAAACTCTGTTCACTCATGGTGGTCGCGGCGCTGTTGCGGAATTCCTCCGATTTCAGGTAGAGCTGGTCCAGCTCATCACTGAATTTATTGATGGGGAAAGGACGCGGGGTGCTGACGTACAGACCGAACTCCTCATGAAAATTACGGTAGATATTTTTAACCAGTTGATGGGTTTCATTCGCCTGGCGGTCGACGATCTGCATGGCGTCACGCAGACTTTCAAAGAATACCGCCATGCCATTTTTCATCCCGGCCGTGGTCCAGCTGCCGGCCATATCCTTGCGGGTCTTTTCGATCATGCCATCGATGGACTCGATATCCAGGGTATTGAACATGCTCTTGGCCTGCAATGCCAGTTTGCGCCGGTTCAACTGAAAGCTCTTGACACATTCATAATAGGCCGCCTTCTTTTCCTTGGCCTTTTCCAGTAACTGCTGAACGACTTCCTCGTTGGTGCCCCGCATGGTCGCAAGTTCCCGGATCTGTGTCTGAGCATCGTTCATCTGGGCTGCCAGGGGCTCATAGGTGTCATTGAGAATATTACTGAAGCCGGCCACCACGTTGTCCCAGATGATCTGCTGCTTCTGGGGGAGGATATCATTGGCCAGCAGGGCTTCCAGATTCATCAGATTGCTCTGTTCCAGCAATTCCCGGTTATTGCGCGTTTTGGCCACCAGGGCTTTTTGTGCCGACACCGGGAAAACGCTGGCGGGCTTGATCCCCAGCAGATTCGCAGTGGCTTTGCATTGTTCGCCGATGATGATGGAGACCTCCTCGGGTTCTTTCATTTCATCCCAGAGGGTATCGATCTTGTTGAGCACTGCGACCAGCCCTCTCTGCCGCTTGTTACGGAAGGCCATGATATGGTTTTGCCATATATCGAGGTCGCTACGCGTGACTCCGGTGTCGGCCGACAGCACGAAGAGGATCGCCTGGGCACTGGGCAGCATGTTCAGCGTGAGTTCCGGTTCGCTGCCCAGCGCATTAAGCCCGGGGGTGTCCAGAATGACCAGACCCTGTTGCAGCAGCGGGTGAGGGAAGCTGATCATGGCATGGCGCCAGACCGGGATTTCGACCAGTTGATCATCTGCAGTATTGCTGCTTTCACTATTGGTGATGTCCGCATTGAACAGGCCAAGACTCTCCGCATCCTCGGGGGAAACCTGCTTGGTTTTGATGATCTCACGGAATGATGCCACCATCTGTTCCGGTGCGGCCACATTCAGGGGCAGGGTGGTCCAGTAGCTGTCCTCATTTTTCAGCTCGGCAAGACTGATATCGCAGAGGCGCGTCTCTATGGGGAGCAGTTTGATATAGGATTCATCATGATCGTGATCATAGAACAGTTCGGTGGGACACATGGTGGTGCGGCCCGCTTCGGAAGGCAGCAGGCGGCGGCCGTAATCGGCGAAGAAAATGGCATTGATCAACTCGGTTTTGCCACGGGAGAACTCCGCCACGAAGGCGATGCTCAGCTGATCGGAAGACAGCGCCTTGAGGGCATCATAGATGCGCAGCTCAATTTCCGGATTGGCCATCTGATGCTTGTTCAGCCACTCATGAAACTGTCTGATTGTTGTTGTTAATTCAGCCTTCCAGTCGGCAAAGGCCTGCATCTGGCTTTTGAAACGGTCTTGTTGCAAAGCCATATTTAAGTCCAGTACATTCGTTGCCATAGTTCCCTTTCCATTCACTCCCGTGCGCCGACAGCCTGTCTCGTGCACTCTGTTATTAGATATCGGAAGTTTTTCGATTTATATGAACCTTTTAGCCTGAAAATGTGAATTCGGTCGGTGTTGAAAATATCACCGCTTCCCTGTTAACAGGATATCGTCCCCCGGGTGCCAAAAGATTAGTATTCCGCAACGTTATAAAAAATGAGCATTCATGAATTTAATGCAAAATTCCTGCCTTCCCGGGTGCTAATCGCCTTTCTCTAGGAAAGATCGGAGAAAAAAGTAAAAGAATGGGAGATCAGACGAAGCAATTACATCGATTTAACCTGGATTCCGCAGCTGACCGCTTAGAGGCGCTATCAAGGTGTTGATGCTTAAGAAGATTCAGGGGGCCGCCAGCTTCACCCTGCGGGTGAGTCGCTACGACCAGGTCGTCCAGCCGTTCATCTCTGGACACCAGCCTGCGTCAGCGTGGTGTGATTAATCGCCCGTCAGCTTGTGACTGCGGGGTAGTTTATGAGGGCCTATTGGCGTGCTTCTGCCACCGGCGCCAGCTATAAAATAACAACAGGGAGAGCAGTGCCGGTCCGAAGGCGCCCACACTATTGCGGCTGCTCGTGGTGTCCGGGTTTTTCAGAACGATGACCTCCTTGTTCACCGTGCTTACCAGGGTGGCCTGATTATTGGCAAGATTGATATCACTGTTGGCACTGCCATTGTTGTTGATGGAGGCCGTGTTGCTGGCCAGGGTCACTGGCCCGGGTATGACCTTGACCGTGACGTTGACCTGTTCTGCGCCGGCATCGATGTCGCCCAGGACGCAACTGACCCGATTGTTGATTTCCTGGCAGCTCCCCTGGTCAGGGCTGACGGAAACAAAGCTTACCCCGCTGGGCAGCAAATAATCCCAACTGACCGCCGGTGCGATGAGCCCGCTGGTGTTGGAAATCGTTGAAGAGAATAACAGGGGCTGATTCTGTACGGCCGGCATCGGCGTCACCGCCACCTTGATGGCGAGGTCCGGGATGCCGCTGGAGAGGATGGTGCCCTTGGTTCCCACCACCACAAACTGCGTGCCATTCCAGGCAGTGGCCAGCAGGCTTTCCGTGGTGATCTGGGCATTGGGAATACAGCTGACCGCGTCCTGGCTGTAGAGCAGCAGACCACCCTTGTCGGGGGTGCGGCCATCAAAGCCGGAATCTGCAGTGACCAGATACTGGGTGCCGTTCCAGTCGATGGCATGCAGGTTGATTGGGGCGGTATTGGGTGTCTTGAGGAACACGCTTTGCCAGCTGAGGTCGTTCAGGCTGCTGACGACAGTTTCCTTATCACCCACGGCCACCAGTTCGTTGCCACCCCGGATGACACCATTGAGGTTCTGGGTAGTGGGTGATGACTGTTGGGTCCAGGTATTGCCATCCGGGCTGGTGAGGATGATGCCGCCGGCGCCCACCGCGACAAACAGGCCGTTGCTGATGTCCCGGGTGATGGCTTTGAGAATCCGGGTGGTGCCGCTGTTTTGCAGGGCCCAGCTGATGCCATCGGGGCTGGTGATCACCGTGCCGTTGTCCCCCACGGCGACAAAGAGGGCGGTGGTGGGGGCGATGCTGCCCCGGGTGATGCCATTGAGATTGACCGTGGTATTGCTGGTCCGGGCGGTCCAGTTACTGCCGTCGGGGCTGGTGATCACCGTGCCGTTGTCCCCCACGGCGATAAAGAGGGCGGTGGTGGGGTCGATGCTGCCCCAGCTTATGCCATTAAGCGCCAGGGCACCCACGGCGGCATTCGCTGTCTGGTCGGTCCAGGTGTTGCCATCGGTGCTGCTGACCACCGCACCGCCGGCACCCACGGCGACAAGCTTGCCCGCCCCGTTGGCGGCGACTGCCCGCAGGTCCGCTGCCTGCCCGGTCACATCACTGTTCTCCGAGGTCCACGTGAGGGCGTCCGGACTACTCAGCAAAGTACCTACTCCAGCGCTGAGGAAACGGCTACCATTCCAATTGATGGCCTGCAGTTGCTCAGAGGTTTTGGGGACGCCCAGGTTGTCCAGATTCTGCGCTGTCCAGTTAACAGCATCACTGCTGCTAAGGATTAGGCTGACAGGGTCAACTAGATCTTTAAAATTGGCGATCCCCACGCTAACGAATTGTGTGCCATCCCAGGCGATGTCGAAGAGGGTTATATTGGTGAAACTCGATGTGATACTGGTCTGCTGCAAGGTCCATGTGAATCCTTTAGGACTGGTGAGTACAGTTGCATTGGCGCCGACAGCTACATATTGGGCACCAGTCCAGACGATGCCCCGCAGGATATTACCCCTGGAGATATGCCGTGGTATCCAGGTTTTGCCATCGTTGCTGGTGAAAATATTGTTGTTGCCTCCCCCGCTGGTAACGGTAATAAACTCCTGGCGATCCGGGTTCCAGATAATTTCCTCCAGGGCAGCGCCAAAGCCGGAGTCCTGTTTGGTCCAGCTGGTACCGTCCGGGCTGGTGATCAACACGCCGTTGGAACCGCCGGCGACAAAGCCCAGCGTGGGGCTCCAGGCGACAGTCAGCAGGGCCGTGGTGACCCCGGTGGTCTGGAAAGTCCATCTGCTGTCGCCGACTTTTTTGCTGGCCACCAGGCCGCGATCCCCCACCACTACATAGCGCGAGCCCGAGAAGGCAATGCCGTATAACTGGTGAATGACACTCAGGGTTTGTGGTGTCCAACTTACCCCATCGGGGCTGGTGATAATCAACCCGCCGGAACCGACGGCGATGTAACTGCTGCCGTCCCAGATCACATCCTTGATATCCGTAAATTTCGGCAGCGGGTTGATATTGCTCCATTTAGTATTTGCGGCCTGGCCGGGGACGGACAGAAACAGTAGCAGGGCCGCGATGGCCAGCAAGGCAACAGGATGTTGTCGTATCATGGTCTTTGATATCTTTTTGGCTGTGAAAAAACGCCAATTGGCGGTCAGCAGGGGCGTGGCCAAAAAGCCCGCACACCTGCAGGGTTGTTGCCGAAGACAGCCCGAACGGATCCTGGCGGAGACCCCTTGTTTGCAGGGTCTGCAGGTCAGCCCAGGCTGCGCCCCACATCCATGATTGGTGCAACGATGAGAATCTTCGCCAATTGTATCACAATCAAGACGATAAACGGCGAGAAATCGATCCCTGAAATGGGTGGAATAATGCGTCGTGCCGGGCGCAGCACGGGTTCATTGAGACTATAGAGCAGAGCGGTGATCGGGTTATAGTGATGCGGGCCCACCCAGCTGAGAATGACCTGGATCAGAATGGTCATCAAATAGCAGTTGAGAATCAGGGAGATCAGTGCCGCTACCGAGAGCACCATCAGGGCGCTGACATGGATGCTCTTGCCGATGGCCAGAAAGGTCAGCAGCAGCGCCAGCGTCTGGACGATCAGCAGCAACACCACCGATGCGAAATCGATGCCGCCCCAGCCGGGAATGATGCGCCGCAGGGGTTTCAGGAATGGGTTGGTGACCTTGACGATGAACTGGCTGAGCGGATTGTAAAAATCGGCGCGCGCCAGCTGCAGCAGAAAGCGCAAGGCCACCAGTACCAGAAAGACGGTGGATACCGCATCGATCAAATAGGCCGAGGCATTGGCCATATAAGGGTTATCCATGGGCTTCCTCCCCAAAATCGTTGCCAATTCAACGGCACGCTGGTGGGCCGCCTTGAGGGCCTGCTCGAAGAGCGCAGCCAGTTTGCCCGCTTCCAGCACCTCGATGGCGCGTTCCGTCGTGCCGCCCGGTGAGGTGACATGGCGGCGCAGGGTGGCGGCATCCTCGCTGGTTTCCAGGGCCATCTTGGCAGTGCCGATGGCGGTCTGCATGGTAAGCAGCTGGGCGGTCTGGCGCGGCAACCCCAGTTCACAGCCGGCATTTTCCATGGCCTCCATGACCAGCAGAAAATAGGCGGGACCGCTGCCGGACAGTGCCGTAACGGCATCCATCTGGGCTTCATCGTCCAGCCACAGGGCCAGACCCACGGCACGCATGATGAACTCAGCCACATCCCGCTGGGCGCGATTGACCCGCTGATTGGCGTACAAGGCCGTTGCACCGCTTTTGACCAGGGCTGCAATATTGGGCATGGCCCTGACGATGGGGGATTCACCTCCCAGCCAGTGGCTCAGGGTGCTGGTCCGGATGCCCGCAGCAATGGTAATGATCAGACAATCCTGCTGCTGCAGTTGTGTCGCCAGTTCACTGGTGACGGCTTTCAGAATCTGGGGCTTGACGGCCAGCAATACCACATCGGCGTCTGCCGCTGCCGCACTGTTATCAGGGTAGACCTGTACGCCGGCATACTCTGCCAGGGTCTGGCGTTGCTGCGCGTCAGGGTCGGCAACCCGGATATTGGCCGGGTCATAACCATCGGCCACCAGTCCGCCAATGAGACTGCGTGCCATGTTTCCGCCACCGATGAAGGCAATGCTTTGATTTTTCATTGTTGTCTGCCTGGGTTCCTGCCTGTTCAAAAAAGACATGATTGAAGAATGGGGTTATTAAATACGGCCAGGCCAGGTGTGTAAAGAGCAAAATCAGTATCCTCGCTTAAAACGCTGAGGCTTTAATTCCCGTGGCTTGCTACGGGGTAGTTTATTAAGGACGGGTGACTGACCCGTCGATACTCGCTTCAGGAAGCGGGTTGGGGGCCCCTCAACCTGGCCTTGGGCCAAAAACCGCGGTACCAATGCGCACAATGGTCGCACCTTCGGCGATGGCTGCCTCCAGATCTCCGGACATGCCCATGGACAGAGTGTCCAGCGGCAAGCCCTGATGGATAAGTGCTTCCTGGAGCTGTCGGAGCTGCGCAAAAAAACGGCGCTGCCTGAGCGGGTCGCGGGCCGGGGCGGGGATTGCCATCAGGCCGCGCAGATGGAGTCGCGGCATCTCCGCAACGGCCGCGGCCAGGGCCGGTACGGTAGCGGGAGAGATGCCCGACTTGCTGGCCTCAGCGCAGATGTTGACCTGGATGCAGACATTGAGCGGAGGGAGTTCAGCGGGGCGTTGCTCATTCAGCCGGCGGGCGACCTTTTCCCTGTCGATGCTGTGCACCCAGTGAAAATGGGCGGCAATCTCGCGGGTCTTGTTGGACTGAATGGGGCCGATAAAATGCCACACCAGGGGATGCCCTGCCAGGGCCCGAATCTTTGCCAGTGCCTCCTGCACATAGCTTTCACCAAAATCGCACTGACCGGCCGCAAAAGCGGCCAGCAGCGCCTCTGCCGGTCGGGTTTTGCTGACCGCCAGCAGGCGTACGCTCGCCGGCGAGCGGTTGGCGACGAGCGCCGCTGCCCTTATGCGCTGACTGACCCGGTGAAGATTGTCCGGCAACAGGGAGCGGCTCACGATACCGCACCTCCCGGGTGGAGCCTGTCCGGGTGGCGGGTGGTCGTGATCTCCCGCCAGTGTCCGTGCCGCATCTCAAGATGTCCGTTCAATGGCCGTTAGTTGATGAGTGATCAGGAATCCAGCGTGATGCTATTCCTGGATAGTGTGCCACAGTTTCCGGAGGGGAGTTAAATGGATGTTGCCGAATTACTGGCATTCAGCGTAAAAAACGATGCATCAGATCTACACTTGTCTGCAGGCTTGCCACCCATGATCCGGGTAGACGGCGATGTACGCCGTATCAATGTGCCCCCGCTGGACAACAAGACCGTCCAGAACATGCTGTACGACATCATGAATGACAAGCAGCGCAAGGATTTCGAGGAGCAGCTGGAAACGGATTTTTCCTTTGAAATACCCGGCATGGCGCGTTTCCGTGTCAATGTCTTCAACCAGAACCGCGGGGTTGGCGGTGTGTTCCGCACCATTCCCTCTACTATTCTGTCACTGGAGGAGCTGGGTTGCCCCCCGGTATTCAAGGATATTTCCGAATATCCCCGTGGCATTGTGCTGGTAACCGGGCCCACCGGCTCGGGTAAGTCTACGACCCTGGCGGCCATGCTGGACTATAAGAACAATAATGAATTCGGCCATATTCTGACCCTGGAGGATCCCATCGAATTTGTCCATCAGAGCAAGAAATGTCTGGTGAACCAGCGTGAGGTACATCGTGATACCCTGGGTTTCAGCGAGGCCCTGCGTTCCGCCTTGCGTGAGGATCCCGATATCATCCTGGTGGGTGAAATGCGTGATCCGGAAACCATCGGTCTGGCCCTGACGGCGGCAGAAACCGGCCACATGGTCTTCGGTACGCTGCACACCAGTTCCGCCGCCAAGACCATCGACCGTATCATCGATGTTTTCCCCGCCGCCGAAAAGGAAATGGTGCGCTCCATGTTGTCCGAATCCCTGCGCGCCGTGATTTCCCAGACCCTGCTGAAGAAGGTCGGCGGCGGCCGTATTGCCGCCCACGAGATCATGATCGGCAACCCGGCGATCCGCAACCTGATCCGCGAAAACAAGATTCCCCAGATGTATTCCGCCATCCAGACCGGACAGTCCGTCGGCATGCAGACACTGGATCAATGCCTTGCCGAACTGGTGGCCAAGGGGCTGATCAGCAAGCAGAACGCCATTTCCAAGGCGGCCAACAAGGACAGCTTTAAGGACTGATTTTTATAGTCCCCGTCACTGCTCCCGTTGGTTTTACGGTTATTCCGGGTCAAGCCCGGAATGACGAAAGCAGAGATTCTATCCCCTGTTCTCAAGTGCATAAATCAGACGGCTGGCCACATATATTGGTCGATGACACCGCTACGATGTTTTGTTAACGGGACAGCAGTCAGTTTCCGTATTACTTCCCCGCCCGCACCAGGCTGCCCAGTCCCGCCTGATCCAGCTTTTCCTGCAGGTAGTTACGTATCGAGCGGCTGTCTTCCAGCAGCAGCACCTGGTCGAGAATGTCGCGGGCGGCGGCGATGCTGAAATTGTGGATGACCCACTTGATGCGCGGCAGGCTCGCCGCCGTCGTGCTGAGACTGGCAACCCCCATGCCCAGCAGCAGAATGGCCGCCGCCGGATCGCCGGCCATTTCGCCGCAGACCCCGACGGGTTTCTGCAGGCGCTGCGCGGTGAGCACCACATGGGCCAGGGCGCGTACCACGGCGGGATGCAGGGAATCATACAGGGCGGCGACACGCGGATTGTTGCGGTCCACCGCCAGCAGATACTGCGTCAGGTCATTGGTGCCCACGGAAAAGAAATCCACTCTGGGGGCCAGGGCATCGATCTGGTAGACCGTAGAAGGCACCTCGACCATGATGCCCAGTTTCGGCATGCTGATCTTCTCGCCGGCATCGGTCAGCTCATGGTAGACCCGCCGTATCAGTCGCAGCGCCTGGTCGACTTCCTCTACATGGCTGACCATGGGCAGCAGCAGATGCAGATTATTCAGCCCGGCACTGGCCCGCAGGATGGCGCGCAGCTGGACCGTGAAGATCTCCGGGTGATCCAGGGTGACGCGGATACCCCGCCAGCCGAGAAAAGGGTTATCTTCATGGATCGGAAAATAGGGCAGCGTCTTGTCTCCGCCAATATCCAGGGTGCGCAGCACCACCGGGCGCGGTGCAAAGGCCTCCAGGATCTCGCGATAGGTGCGGCGTTGCTCTTCCTCGCCGGGAAAACGATCACGCATCATAAAAGGAAATTCAGTGCGATACAGGCCCACTCCCTCGGCGCCGCGCTCCAGGGAAGGGTTGATGTCCGACAACAGTCCGGTATTGGCGTAGAGGGGGACGCGTACCCCGTCCGGGGTGACCGCCGGCTGGTCGACAAGTTCATTGAGGCCTGCGGCCAGTTCCTGCTCTTCCCGGGCCAGGCGCAGATAGTCGTCCCGTACCGCCGGCGGCGGTGAAATATATACCCGCCCCTGATAGCCATCGATGATCAGATCGCGGCCGTCAATGCGGGAAACGGGCAGATCGCCGGCCCCCACCACTGCCGGAATATCCAGTGCGCGTGCCAGAATCGCCACATGAGAGGAAATGGAGCCACTGCCCGACACCACGCCCACCAGCCGATCCAGGGGCACCTGCGACAGGGTGGAGACGGTGATCTCCTCGCCCACAAGAATGGTCTGGGGAGGATACTGCATCTGCCGCACGACACCGCTTTGCAGATGGCTCAGGACCCGCCGCCCCAGGTCGCGAATATCCCCGCCGCGCTCGCTGATGTAGGCATCATCCATATCATCGAAGGCGCGGGCATGCTCCTCGATGGTGGCCCGCAGTGCCCCGGAAGCCCAGTTACCCTCCCGGATACGGGCAATAATCTTTTCCTTGATGCTCTTGCTTTCCAGGATCAGGCTATAGGCCTCGAACAGAGCCCGGTCCTCATTGCCCAGGGCCGCGCCCATGCGCTGTCCCAGATTCTTGAAGTCCTGGCGGGTTGCCTCCAGTGCCGCCAGAAATACCACTACTTCCGCTTCGGGCTCATTGATCTTGCGATCGGGAATCGCATCTAGCCGGGCGGCGGGATAGGCAACGACTGCCGTACCCACCCCAACACCCGGCGCGCCGGCCAGGCCGTCCACCGGGCGGCGCAGTGAGGGCGTGGTTTCCACCAGGCCCTTGATACCGCCGCTGGCCTCTGCATGGGCGATGGCGCCGGCCAACTGGGCGGCCACCGTCAGCAGAAAAGAGACTTCATCTTCATCGAAATGGCGTTGCTGGAGCTGGCGTACCACCAGGATGCCCATGACCTGGCGGTGATGAATGATAGGAACTCCCAGGAAGGCGTGGTAACGTTCTTCGCCGGTTTCGGCAATATAGCGATAGTCGGGGTGGTCCGGCGCATTTTTGAGATTCAGCGGTTCTTCCGTATCACCCACCACGCTGACCAGCCCCTCACCATGAGGAAAACGCACCCGGCCCACCGCCGTCGGGTTCAAGCCATCGGTGGCCATGAGGACATACTGATCAGTGCCTTGATCAAACAGATAAACAGAGCTGACATCCGCCAATACGGCCTGTTTGACGCGCTTGACAATAATCCTTAACGCCTGTTCCAGGTCATGCGCCCCATTGACTTCATTGACAATGCGGCGGAGGGTTAGCAGCATAGGCAGGCCCCGTCAAAAATGGCGCTTAGCGTTTCTTTGGCAGCACATAGGGCTCGAGCTCCCGCAGAGCCCGTTTGTAGACCTTGCGCTTGAAGGGCACCACCTCCTTCAGCGGTGCCCAGTAATCGACCCAGCGCCAGTAATCGAACTCCGGGGTGTCCGTGTAGTCGAAACGCACATGACTTTCATCGCCAACGAGATTCAGCATGAACCAGATCTGTTTCTGGCCAATGCACACCGGTCGGCTATTGTGGCGCACCAGCCGTTGGGGCAGCCGATATCGCAGCCAGCCGCGGGTCCGCGCGACCAGTTTCACGTCTTCAGGCAGCAGGCCGATCTCCTCCCGCAGTTCCCGGAACATGGCGTCCTCAGGGCTTTCCCGGGGAGCAATGCCACCCTGGGGGAACTGCCAGGCGTCCTGACCGATCCGGCGGGCCCATAGCAGATCACCTGAGCGAATACTTAAGATAATACCGACATTGGCGCGGTATCCATTGACATCAATCACTTACAACCTGTCTGTTTGTTTGACACTAGACCTTTGATTCTCCCACAGTGCTTTCCTGACAGCAAATCCATTCCATACTATAGCGCCTTGGCGCGGGAATACTGCTATACTGGTCACAAAGCGGGCATTATAAGAAAAATGTTATTACTAACCATAGGTTAACAAAATTGGCGCTAGCAATATTTGATCTGGATAACACCCTGCTGGGCGGGGACAGCGACTATCTGTGGGGGCTTTTCCTGGTGGAGCGGGGCATCGTGGATCGCGAGCACTACTAGCGGGAAAATGAACGCTATTACCAGGACTATCTGGCGGGTAATCTGGACATCGATGAATTCCTGCGTTTCACGCTCCAGCCGCTGGCAGCGCATTCCCTTGAGGTGCTGCAGCGCTGGCGCGCCGATTTCATGGCTGAGAAGATCCAGCCCATCATTCTCCCCAGAGCGCGTCAGCTCCTGGAGCAGCACCGCCGCCAGGGCGACCGGCTGCTGATTATCACCGCCACCAATGCCTTCATTACCCGGCCCATTGCGGATGCACTGGGGGTGGAGCATCTCATCGCCACCGAGCCGGAAATGCACCAGGGCTGTTATACCGGTGGCGTGGCCGGCATGCCCTGTTTCCGCGAGGGTAAGGTGGTGCGTCTGAATGCCTGGCTACAGGAGAATAGTCTGAGCCTGACGGAAAGCTGGTTCTATTCAGATTCCCACAACGACATTCCCCTGCTGGAAGAGGTGAGTCATCCAACGGCAGTGGATCCCGACGAAACCCTGTCCGGGCATGCCGCCATGCGGGGCTGGCCGGTGATTTCACTGCGTGGCTCATGACCGGCGGAGGCAGCGTCGCTGATCGGCAGAGCGCTTTCCGCCGCCGGCCGCAACGGGGATTGCTGCTGGTGCTGGCCCTGCTGGCGGTCGGCAGCCTGCTGTTTGCCCTGGCCAGTGGCAGTGTTGCCATGGACTGGGCGGCGCTGTGGCGGGCGCTGCACGGCGAGCACGTCGGTACGCCCTATCCCCTGATTTTCGAATTGCGGCTGTCCCGCAGCCTCAATGCCTTCGCCTGTGGCGGCATGCTGGCACTGGCCGGTGCCCTGCTGCAGGTCCTGTTGCGCAATCCCCTGGCGGACCCCTATATTCTGGGGGTCTCCGGTGGCGCCTCGGTGGGGGCGCTGGGCGCGCTGCTGTTCGGTCTGGGTGGCCTGTGGGTGACCGGTGGTGCTTTCGGCGGGGCGCTGTTGTCGATGGTGCTGGTGCTGGCGCTGGCCCATGGCAGCGGACGCTGGACCGCCACCCGCCTGTTGCTGACCGGGGTGGTGGTCGCCGCTGGTTGGGGGGCCTTGATCAGTTTTATTCTGGCGATCAGCCCCGCTGCCCAGCTGCGCGGCATGCTGTTCTGGCTGATGGGGGATCTGAGTCATAGCGAGTGGTCGCTCACCGGCCTGCTGCTGTTGCTGGCCGCGCTGCTACTGGCCCTGCCCGTGGCCCGCGAGCTGAATGTGCTGGTGCGCGGAGAACTACAGGCGCGGTCCCTGGGTGTGGGCCTGGATACCCTGCGGCTACAGCTCTACCTCAGCGCCTCCCTGCTAACTGCAGTGGCGGTCACCATCGCCGGGAACATCGGTTTTGTCGGGCTCATCGTGCCTCACCTGATCCGCCTGCTGGGGGCGCGCGATCACCGCATTCTCCTGCCCGCCGTGGTCCTGCTGGGCGGCAGCCTGCTGGTAGTGGCGGACACCCTGGCGCGCACCGTGCTGGCGCCCCGGCAGCTGCCGGTGGGGGTGGTCACGGCGCTGATCGGCGTGCCGGTATTTCTCTACCTGCTATACCGGAACAGCCGGCTGTGAGCCTGCTCGCACTGCGTCATCTGGAGCTCAGCATTGCCGGCCAGCCCATCTGCCGGGAACTGCAGCTGGACATCCGGCCCGGCGAGTGCTGGGGCATCCTGGGCCGCAATGGCGTCGGCAAAACCACCCTGCTGCAGACCCTGGCCGGTCTGCGCGCACCCGATGGCGGAGAGGTGCTGCTACAGAACCGGCCGCTGGCAACGCTGCCCCGGCAGCAGGTGGCCCGGCAGATCGATGTCCTCTTCCAGGACAACCGGACGCTGTTCCCTGCCAGCGTGCTGGAATCCACCCTGATTGGCCGCCACCCCTGGCTGAAACGCTGGCAGTGGGAGGGCCGGGAAGATGTCGAACTGGCCCTGAGCGCCTTGCGCACCGTGGACCTGGAAGGCCTCGCCTCGCGCGACGTAACAACCCTCTCCGGTGGTGAATACCAGCGTCTGCAGATCGCCACCCTGTTGACCCAGAATCCAGTACTTTCCCTGCTGGACGAGCCCATCAATCATCTGGACCTGCATCACCAGATCAGCATCCTCAAGACCCTCACCACCGGGCTGGCCGCCCGCGGTCAGGCCGTGATCATGGTGCTCCACGACATCAACCTCGCCGCCCGCTTCTGCGACCACCTGCTGTTGCTCTTCGGCAACGGCCAAAGTTGTCAGGGTGCCCCCACGGCCGTGCTGACCGGAGACAAGCTGCAAGCCCTCTACGGCCACCCCCTGCAACGGCTGGAACTGCATGGCCACAGCATCTTCGTCCCGGAATAAAAGGAAAAGGGGACGGAGGGATTAAAATTTAATCCCTCCGTCCCCTTTTCCTTTTATTTTCACCAGGGGAGCAGTACGCTGATGGTGGATTCATGACGGTGGTAGTCGTTCTGACGAAAGTTGGCGGAGTTGTTGGTATAGCGGTATTCCGCAGTAATGTCCCAGCCGCGGCGCAGATGGCGGGTGAAATTCAGGGTCGCGCGGTAGCGGTTTTCCTTGCGGGTCTTGTCCGTGCCGTCGGCCCGCACCGTGGCGTCGTTGTAGCGGCTGTAACGATAACGAAAATCGACCGCAGCCTCATAGCGAGGGCTGAAATGGGCTACCCCCTGCAGTCGTAGGGTGTGACGGGTGGGTGAGAAGCTGATGAAACGAGGGGTATCCAGGTCCTCGCGGTTATTCAGCTCCAGCTGGTAGGACAGCAACAGGCGCAGGTTGTTATCCAGATACCAGGTGCTGCTGGCCCGGGCCTTATGGCGCCAGCCATCGAGGAAGGAGAAGCGTTTGTCCAGATCATCCACGAAACTGATTTCATAGCGCAGATGCAACAGTTGATCACGGCTCAGGTAGGTTTTGGCGCGGAAGTCCAGGGAGGCCGTCTGGGTGTACTTGTCCTTGTCCAGCAGGGTATAAACATAATGCAGGCCGCTGTTCAGACGCCAGCGGCCGCGGCGATGATTCAGAGAGCCACCGGCGCGGAAGGAGGTAGTATCAAAGGCGTTCAGGTCGGCGTAATCAAGCAAATAAACTGCCATCTACACTGAAACCATGATCCCGGGTGCCGGCGACGCGCTTGGCGCCATAGCCGAAAAGATTGAGAAAATAGTCATTCTGATCACTGGTGACCAGGGTTTCGGAGTCGGATCTCAGGGTGACATTACTGTCATAGCCACCACCGGCGTTGATAAATCCCCACCAGGGCGGCAGCTGCCGTTGTTTATTGTCGTGGCTTTCGCTGCGCGCGAGCATGGCATCCGCCAGATGGCGCAGACGGGGGTTATCGCTCTCCGCCAGGGTGCGCTGAAACCACCGCCGTGCCGCATTCCGCTGCTGCTGCTTCAATGCCACCAGGCCGAGATTGTAATGTGCCAGAGGCGCCATCTTGCTCGTTCTGGCCGCTGCCAGAAAGGCCTTGCGGGCCTCCGCGAAACGGGTCAGCTTGTAGTAGGTGACACCCAGGTTATAGTCCAGGCTGCTTTGCTTCATCCCCTGCCGGCGGGCCTCAAGAAAGGCCTGTAGCGCAGTGTCATAATGACCGGCATTGAAGGCCTTGCCGCCCCGGTGGTAGGTATCCAGGGCGTCGCCGGCCAGCACCACTGCGCTGTAACACAGGATGAGCAGGCATAGCAGGGCCGCGAGGCAGCAGTGCGGTTTACGATGAGGTCGGCACGGCATCTTTGGTGATTAAAAAAAGATTTTGCCCGGGAAAAGGCACACAAAAAACCCGCTTCCTGAATCAGTCTCAGGAAACGAAGAGGCGGGGCATTATAACACGATAGAGGGGCTTGTCAGGAGAGAAAAGCGATCAGCAGAGAGGGGTCAATCTTTACTGTCTTCCGGTTGTTCGTCCTTATCGGGGAGATCATTTTGAATGTCAGCAGGCGTGCTGTCAGCGGTGGCATCCCGGGCCTCGCTGACGCTGCTGTCCAGGCTATCTTGGACGTTGGCGGTGCTGTCCTGCTGATCCTGGACGGCCTCTTTGGTGGCCTCACCACCTGATTGCACCGCTTCTTCGCGGGCTTGCTCCTGACTGGAGCGGGTATCTTCACGGCTCTGCTCAGCGGTGGACTGGGCCGTTTCCCGGACCTGCTCGCTGCTGGACTGGACGGCCTCTTTGGTGGCCTCACCACCTGATTGCACCGCTTCTTCGCGGGCTTGCTCCTGGCTGGAGTGGGTATCTTCGCGGCTCTGTTCGGCGGCAGACTGGGCTGCCTCCTGGACCTGCTCACTGCCGGACTGGGCTACTGCGCGGGCTTGTTCTCCGGTGTCCTGGATCATTTCCCGGGACTCATCCTTGACAGGGTGGGTCTCCTCGCGAAACTGTTCGCTGGCAGGGCGGGCCTCTTAACGGTCTTCACCACGTGGATGCTCCACGTCTTCATGGGTGGCGGCACGGGCATCTTCATCAATCTTTTCTACCGGCTGATGCGCGGTTTCAGCGGCCTCGAGGCCGTCCTGATGTGTCCCACCGCGGTTTCCCCGTACCTCATCGTCGCGCTGCTCTGTGGCTTCAGGGTGGAGCTTCTCTGAGGCTTCGTTACGCTTGCCGGCCTGCGCCGCTGCTCTGGCCTGGGGCGCAGGTGTCGGGATTTCGATGTGGTTAATGAAATCATCCGTGTCCTCATTCACATCCATGATATGAATAGTGATCTCCTCGAAATCTTCCGCGGCACGGGCGGCGGTGGAAAAAGCAGTGAACATCAGATAACTGATGAGCAGCGCGATAATCAGGCGGTTAAAATTCATCAAGGGAACTCCATTCTGTTCTGGCTCAGGCCAGTGGCGTCTTCTGTATATAAGGTAGGGCGGATGTCTTGTGATCATTGACCCGCATCTGCAGTCGGAAAGCCTTTTCCTTGCCATCATGGCGGATATAGGCTGCCAGTTCACCGCTGCCCGTGTTGCGGGCGATAAGCGGCAGCACCAGCAGGTTCTTGCCTTTTTTCAGCTTGCCCTGCCAGGTGATTTCCCGCTGATCAGGAAAACCTTTCAGTTCCACACCGGGCGGGAGCACCACGGTAAAGCTGGCGCTGGCCAGTGCCTGGGTGGAATCGAATACCAGCTTGACGTTGCTGACGGTGTTGAGGCTGATGGTCAGGCCGGGTAACTCCGGTTTGCCATTGCCTTGTGGCAGGGTGCCAAACAGACTGCTGCCGATGAGCAGCAGGGCAAAACCGGCCGCCAGGGCCCCGCCGATGCCCATACTGAAACGCAGTTGCCGGGTACGCTGGTAGCGGGCAGCCGTCTGCTCAAAGATGCGCTCATAGAAATCTGCCGAGGGACCTTCTACCGGCAGCGCACGTAATGCCGCCCGCAGGGCCTCTTCACTGGCATAGGCCTCGCGGCAGTGTTGGCAGCCAGCCAGATGATCCGCCACCCTTTGCTGCGCCGCAGCTTCGAGGTGGGCATCAAGATAGTCGTCCCGTTGTGTGATGGTTTCCTGGCAATTCATGGTTTTCAGCCTCTTACGCTTAAGAAACGTTAAGGTGGGCCAAAAGGTTCCCCGTGGAGGTCTTGATCGGCATTATTGCTGTGGTCGATGAGGCCATGTTATGTCGTTTCCGGTCTGTGCCGGAATGAAGACATGGAAATTCATTCAGTAAGTTGCCATTAATTATAGCCTCTTTGCAACTAAAAGCATAACGGTGCCTGCTATCCCTCAGTCTTCCACGGAAATTTCCAGAATCTCGCGCAGGCGGGCGCGGGCGCGGTGCAGGCGGGATTTCAGCGTGCCCAGCGGGGCATCGACAATGCGGGTCATCTCCTCCAGGGTATAGCCCTCGATGTCATGCAGCGTCAGTACCATGCGGTGATCTTCGCTTAACTGACGCAACGCGCGCAGTAGATGCCCGGCATGCAGGTGGCGGGCGGTTTCGTCCTGGGGGCCGCCGGCCTCACAGGCAATCTGCTCAAGCAGGCCGCCGTTGTCGCTGTCATCGGTGGCATTGTCCACTGCCAGGTGAACGGGAGAGCGCTTATGGCGGCGTTTATTATCGATGAACAGGTGATACATCACCCGCACCAGCCAGGGACGCAGTTTTTCCACCATCTCCAGCTCATCGCGGCGGTGATAGATCTTGATCATCAGGTCCTGCACCAGGTCTTCCGCATCGCTGGCATTGCCGGCAAAGCGGTAGGCCACCCGATACAGTTGTTTCAGGTGGGGGCGCAGCAGGCGCTCGAATTTGGCGTGTTCTTTTTGTTTGCGGGGAAAGCCCCTGATTTCAGCCATAGCTCATAGAGACCGTCAGCAGTCGGGATGGTTCAGTGAGGATACGCTTTTTAATGGCCTGCTGTCTTGCGGCCTCAAGAGTGCCAACAGGTAGGAAAAATGCTATAATTTTATGCCGGATTATCCTTGGGATTTTTCGTTCTGCTGATTTAATCTTCCCGTAAGTGTGTTGCCAGGGCCGGCAGTTTCGCCAATCCAGGTTCAAGTGAGGAGAACTTGTGTTCAGTGTGACAAACTGGCTGCTGTTTCTGCTGATCAATGCCCTGATCGTCTATTCCTCCTATGGCGCTGCCGCCTGGTTAAACAGGCGAGCGCCGTCGTTGGCCACGCTGGTAGTGGCCACCGGCATCATCTGTTATGCCCAGATTACGGTCACCGTGCTATTTCTCGGTGTAGTGCTGCAATACCTTAACGAGTGGTCCCTGATTTTGAGCAATGTATTACTTTCCGGGGCCTTGATCTACGTGCTGCGCGGCGAGCGCAAACCCTTGCTGCAGCCTGCCGGCGTCGCCCTGCAGCAGCTCATGATCCGCCGGGAGCGCTTCCTGTGGCTCATCGTGCTGCTGTTTGTTGTCCAGCTCTTCATCCTGCTGGCCAAGGTGGTGATGCTGCCACCGCATGTCTGGGATGTTTTCTTTTACCACCTCACTCCGGCGGTGGAGTGGTACCAGCAGGGCCGCATCCCCCTGGCCATCGACACCCCGGCGGTGCACATGAACCACGTGCCCCTGGGGATGACGGTGCTGAGCTACTGGTTCTTCATCTTTTTTCGTGATGATTTCCTGGTGGAGCTGCCCATGCTGCTGTGGGCCCTGTTGCTGGTGCCGCTGACCTATACCATCCTGAGAAAGTCCGCCGTGCGCCCGGCCTGGTCACTGAAATTTGCCCTGCTGGTCTTCTTCATCCCCATCGTGCTGATGCAGTCCATTACCAGCAAAGACCACCTGGGGCTCAATATCAGCCTCATCGCCGGCCTGCTGTTTCTGGCGAATTTTCTCCAGACCCGGGAATACCGCCAGCTGATCCTCGCAGCCCTGGCCTTCGGGCTCATGCTGGGCTACAAAAGTGTGGCGCCGGTCTTTTTGATTATTGCCGCCGTACTGTTTCTCTATCTGCTGTATGAAAATCAGCGGGAAGTGCTCAGCAATCGGGCGGAGCGGCGCCAGCTCATCAAAACAGCCGGCCTCTCGGCGGTTGTCCTGTTCGTCGTGGGGGGCTACTGGTATATCAAAAAAATCATCTTCAGCGGTGGCCATCTCTTCGGTTTTCTGCTGCCGCCGCAGCCAGTGCAGTACACCGAGGCCCTGGGCCACTAACGCTTCGGTCTGGAAGGCATCCTGCTCAACATCCAGCAATTCCTCCCCCGGGTGTTTGATTATCGCGCGCCCTACGGGGCGGACCTGGTAGGCATCTCCGGTTTCGGCCCCCAGTTCGCGGCCTTCGGGCTGCTGGCCCTGGTGGTGGCCATCGGCGCCCTGTTCAGCCGCCGGGAGCGCGCCCGGCCGGGTTTTCTCATCGTGGCGACCGCAGTGGTGCTCTTTCTGCTTTTCCTGCTGCCCCAGTACAGCACCAATGCCAACAGCTACCGCATCTTGAGCTTTCTGCCCATGGTGATGATCGCCTATGCCGGCATCCTGCTGCACCGTAACGGTTTCCTCAGTCACCGGGTTCCGGCCACGGTGATCAACGGCATCATGGTAGCGGCCATCATATGGAATATGTACAACATCCTGCCGCCCCAGTACACCAACCCTATGCGGCTGAAAGAATTCCTCAGTATGGATGCGGCCTATCGCACCACGGGCAACTACACCAAATGGTTCGCCGTTCACCGTCCGGATATGTACCGTCTGCTGAGCACGATGCCGGCTAAGGAGACCGTGGCCATCGTCAGCGCGCCGGAGTTCATTGAGCTCTTTCCGGAAACCCGGCGGCAAACCTGGAGCTACCCTTATTATGACCGGCACTGGCGGCGCAAACTGGTGTATTTTTACCAGAAAGGCTATCTGGACTGCGACCGGCAACGGCGCTGCAAACCTACGAAGCGGCTGAAGCAACAATTACACCGCCGCCATATCACCCTGGTCAGCGCCTGCCATGCCAATCTCTGCGTACAGCTCTTGGACCCCGCCTTCGTGGAACTGGCTCCGGGGCTCTTTTTCTACCGGGGGCAGGGCTGATGT
>Ga0114931_10002026_pt1 | contig 25817 bp, 18 predicted proteins | sample 2SBtaG_FD_89579 | JGI IMG/M metagenome (GOLD analysis project Ga0114931, IMG submission 89579) | Deep subsurface microbial communities from Kolumbo volcano to uncover new lineages of life (NeLLi) - 2SBTROV14_V59a metaG | ecosystem: Environmental > Aquatic > Marine > Volcanic | place: Kolumbo... | reverse complement strand
CCTGACGACGGCGAAATGCGCGCCTCACGCGCATTTCCGCTCTCCCAGACGCCTGACGACGGCGAAATGCGCGCCTCACGCGCATTTCCGCTTTCCCGGACGCTCGACGGCTGCGAAATGCGCGCCTCACGCGCATTTCCGCTCTCCCGGACGCCTGACGGCTGCGAAATGCGCGCCTCACGCGCATTTCCGCTTTCCCGGACGCCTGACGACGACGATATGCGCGCCTCACGCGCATTTCCGCTCTCCCGGACGCCTGACGGCTGCGAAATGCGCGCCTCACGCGCATTTCCGCTTTCCCGGACGCCTGACGACGGCGAAATGCGCGCGGCGCGCGTACCACCGAGCCTTGACCCTCATTTTGTAGCGAAATGCCACAAATATGTGGCATTTTGCCACACTATCCGCCTTTCTTCACGGTCCGCGCGATCTTCCGCTCCAGCCGCGCGCGGCGCCGCGCAGTCGCTTCTTCGCTCTCCCCCGTCCCCTGCAGCACGACCTCGAGCGCTTTCAACGGCTCCTTCACGTGATGCTCGTAGAGCTTGCCGAGCTCGAGCCGCACGCGCGGATCGTCGAGCTCGGCGCTCAGCGCCTCGAAGTCTGCCAGCGCGCGGGCGCGATCGCCTCGCGCCTTGGCGATCTCGCCGCGGACGCGCAGGGCCTCGCTGCCCGCGCCGCGCTCCACCGCCACATTCGCAACCGAGTCCGCCTCCGCGAGCGCCCCGGCGCGCTTGTAGGTCCGCGCAAGCCCCACCAGATCCTCTTCGTGCAACGACAGCGGCTCGCCGTACAGCCCGACGAGCGCCGCCATGCTCAGCACGTCCCAGGCGTTGTGCTCGACGACAGCCGACAGAGCGCGCTCGTCGCCTGTGCGGAGGAAATGGCCATAGCGCGGCGCAACGTCCGCGCCGGCGATGTCGTCGCCGCGCTCGAAGCCGAGCACCTCGCTCTCCAGTGTGGTCAGCTTGCACGCGCCGAGCCGCGCCTTGTGCAGCCGCCGCCCGACGTGCAGGAGATCGAGATGCGGCCGCGGCGGCAGCGCCGGCAGGTGGTTCATGACGTAGCGCCCGGCGAGCAGCGGCAGATCGAAGGCCTTGCCGTTGTACGTGACCAGCACGCCCGCCGCCGAGATCCGCTCCGTCAGCAGGGCGAGCATCGCTTCTTCCTCGGCCGGCGTGCGCAAGAGGAGCTGCTCCATCACGAGGCGGCCGTCGTCATCGAACCAGGACAATCCCACCAGGAACGCGACGATGCCCGCGCCGCCGCCGAGTCCGGTGGTCTCGGTATCCAGATACAGCGCGCGCCGCAAATCCATCTCGGCGAGCGACGGATCGAGCGCGAGCAGAGCCAGCACCGACGCCTCCGCGGCGTGGGCCGCATCCACCGGCATGCGCCCGACGTGATGGGACGGCGCCAGCCGCTCCAGCCGCTGGTACACGGCGCCCTCGGGGCGCTCCACACGCGCGAACGGCAGCTCGGTCAGCGACGGATCGGCCGGCATCCGCCCCGCGGACGGCTCGCGACCCAGGATTTCCGCCATGCGCTCGCGCAGCGAGTCGAGCTGCCGGGTGCGCTCGCCGTCGGGCGCGCCGGTCGCGTCGGCCTGCGCGGTCGCTTCGCTCTGACCGATCGGTGGACCCAGGCGTCCGAGCTTTTCCTTCAGGCCCACGCACGCCGTTGTAGCTCACCTGCTCATGGGCTGCCCCCCGCGCGGGCCGTCGCTCCACGGTGCGGCGCGCCAGCGCGCCGCGGGCCCGCCAAGCGCGGCCGCTCCGCGCCCGCGCGGGGGCCCCACCCCGTCGTTGTGCTGCTACGCTACCGGCGTGGGCATCCAGGTGTTCGGGCTGACGGGCGGCATCGGCTCCGGGAAGAGCAGCGTTGCGGCGCGTTTCCGCCAGCGGGGGCTGCCGGTCATCGACGCCGATCAGCTAGCGCGCAAGGTGGTGGCGCCGGGCAGCGCTGGGCTCGGAAAGATCGTGGAGGCGTTCGGCCAGGACGTACTCGACAGCGACGGCGGGCTCGATCGCGCGCGCGTGGCGGACATCGTGTTCAACGACGAGGAACGGCGCCGGAAGCTCAACGCGATCACGCACCCGCGCGTGCGCGACCTCGCTCTCGGGCGCGTGATGGAGCTCGGCGAAGAGGGCGAGCCGCTATGCTGTTACGAGGTACCGCTCTTGATCGAGTCGGGCCTCACCGACACGCTGCGTCCGATCGTCGTGGTCAGCGTCGCCGAGGACGTGCAGGTCGAGCGCACCGTGAAGCGCGACAGCTCGACCGAAGCGCAGGCGCGCGCGCGCATCGCCGCGCAGATGCCGCTGGCCGAGAAGGCGAAGCTCGCCGACTTCGTCATCGACAACAGCGGCACGCTCGACGAGCTCCGCCAGCGCGCCGACGAGGTGCTCGACGCGATCTGCGACCAGCTGGGCGTCGACAAGGCGCGCTTTCCGCGCCCGGCGTGAGCCTACTGCGCCACGGGCGGCCAGGACGGACGGGACTTGGTCGCTATCGCGACCTCGCGGGCGCGGGCGGCGTCGAGCGTGTTCTCGAGCAGCATGGCGATGGTCATGGGCCCGACGCCGCCGGGAACGGGCGTGATGGCGCCGGCGACCGGCTCGGCGGAAGCCAAGTCGACGTCGCCACAGAGCTTGCCATTTTCGTCGCGGTTCATGCCCACGTCGATGACGGTGGCGCCGGGCTTGATCCAGTCGCCCTTGATCATCTTGGCGCGGCCGACCGCGGCGATCAGCACGTCGGCTTCGCGGCAACGCTCGGGCAGATCCTTCGTGCGCGAATGCGCGATGCTGACCGTGGCGTTCTCGGCGAGCAGCAGCGCGGCGATGGGCTTTCCTACGAGGTTGCTGCGCCCGACGACGAGCGCGCGCGCGCCGGACAGCTCGGCGCCCGCTTCGGCAATGAGCCGCATGCAGCCGCGCGGCGTGCAGGGCACGAGCCCCATCTGTCCAGACCACAGCGCGCCGACGCTCATCGGGCTGAGGCCGTCGACATCCTTGGACGGATCGATACTGCGGATCACCTCGGAGGGACGCACGGCTCCGGGCACGGGCAGCTGCACCAGGATGCCGTCCACGTGGCGATCGCCGTTGAGGTTCCGCACCACGGCCAAAAGCTCGCGCTCGGTCACGCTGGCCGGCAGCCGGTGCACGCGGCCCTGGACGCCGACCTCGCTCGCGAACTTCTCCTTGTTGCGCACGTAGACCGCCGAGGCCGGATCGTCGCCCGCCAGGACGACGTGCAGGCCCGGCGCGCGGCCGTGCTCCTGCCTGAATTCGGCCACTCCGCGGGCGACCTCTTCGCGCACAGCCCGGGCTACCGCCCTCCCGTCGATGCGTTCTCCCATGTGATCTGGACTAGCATCGGCCCGCGCGCGCGGCCAGGCCGTCAGGGCGCGAGCGGGACATCCGTCAGGGTCACCGAACCCGGGGCCACCTGGACCTGGATGTAGACGAGCTTCGAGCCGGTATCGAGATCGACGCGCTGGCGGAAGCCGGGCACGGCGTTGACCACGATCGCGAAGCCTGCAGCGCCGGTGCCGGCCGCAGTGTCGGACCAGGTTCCGGCGGCGTCGTAGATGACGCCGGTGCCCGGCGACTGCGTGATGCCCACGCCGCCCACAGCGTTGCCGCTCGCGTTGACGAAGTGCAGCACCACCTGGCCCCGCGTCGCATCGCGCTGCGGCGGAAGCGTGACCACGTTGAAGATCTGGTCGATGACGCTGCTCCGCACCATCCTGAGCACGACGTAACCCGGGCTCGTCGTGTCCCAGGGCTCGAGCGTGGGCAGGGCGTCGCCGGTGTTGCTGGTCGGGGTGACCGAGAACCAGACGGACGGACCCACGCGCACGTCGTCGATGTTGAAGCTCTGGCCGTTGTAGCTGGCGCTGGCGCCGCCGCCGCCCGGCGCCTCGGCCGTGATATCCGCCGTGCCGGAGAAGGCCTGCACGGTGACGAAATCGTCCGACGCGAGCAGGGAGACGCTGCCTGCGAGCGAGACACTGGCATCGCCCGGAGCCGCTTCGGGGACGGCGGTGCCATCGGGGCCGGCTTCCTTCGGCGGAACGCTGCTGCCCGGCGGCGGATGGTTGCAGCTGTTGTAGGCAGCGTCGTCACAGCTGGTTTCGACCCGCGGCGGGTGCGCGGACTTCTTCGCGCACCCGGCAGCACCGAGCGCGACGAAAGCCAGGACCCACCCCGCCCGTTTCATGGCTGGATTCTACGACGCGTTCGCACGTTCGGCCAAGCGCGAGAGCCGGAACCGGTGCACCAGCACCACGCCGGCTACCAGCAGCGCACCGATGAGCTGCGACGTACTGAGCCCCAGCAGCCCGCCCCGGGCATCGTCGCGCCAGAACTCGAGAACAAAGCGCAAGACGGCGTAGAGCAGCACGAAAGCCAGGAAGATCATGCCGTCGTAGCGCTTGCGCCCGTGAAGGTAGAGCAACAGGAAGGCCGCGATCGCGAGCGAGCCGGCCGACTCGTAGATCTGCGTCGGGTGCACCGGCAGGGACGGCGCGAACGGCGAGGAGAGCAGGTGCTGCTTGAACTGCATCTCGCTCGCGGGGCTGTGCGGCGGGAAGCTGACCGCCCAGGGCAGCCCGCTCGGCTTGCCGAAACAACAGCCCGCCAGGAGGCAGGCCATGCGCCCGAAGCCCAGGCCCACCGGCACGACCATGCCGGCCATGTCCGCGGCCTTCCAGAACGGGAAGCGATCGCGCTCGAGCAAGAACCACGCGGCCGCGCTGCCGCCGATGAAGCCGCCGTAGTATGTGAGCCCGCCGTTCCAGAACTTTGCCCACGCCCAGCAGTCCGTCTGCGTCGGGTGGCACACCTTCTTCGCCGCGTCCCACACGCCGTTGTAGCCGGAGCTGATGCACTCGGAGTGGGTGAGCCCGTTCCACGACACCTTCGAGGGGTCGGTGCACAGATGCACGTAGTCCCAGAAGTAGCCGTCGGCGAACACGTGCAGGATACGCGCTCCGGCAAAGCCGGCGATCAGCATCGCCAGCCCCAGATCCACCACCACGTCCGGGTCCTGGCCGATGCGCTTGGCCCAGAGGGCGCCGATCGCCGTGGCGAAGATGAAGCCGGTCAGCTGCAGGATGAAGTAGCTCGGAACCCCGACGCCGAAGAGCGAAAAGAGCTGACCCAGCATGCCCTGCCCCGCGGGCCCGTGCTCAGCTCACCGACGGCGGATCGCCGGCGACACCGGCGCTCTCCGCGGCCAGCGGGCTGCTCGATCCGCCGGCGTCCTGCCCGGCAGCACCGGTCGCGATCACCTGCGTTGCCGCGGGCTTCGGCTGACGGCGCGACGTGAGCATGTCGATCGCCATCAGCGCCACACCGATGCAGATGCAGATGTCCGCCACGTTGAAGGTCGGCCAGTGATTCGTGATGCCCCAGCTGGGGAACACGTGGGCGATGTAGCCGTTCATCGCCTGGACCCAGTGCGCCTTGTAGTCGACGAAGTCGACCACGCTGGCGCGGATGATGCGATCGGACAGGTTGCCGAGCGCGCCGCCGAGCACCAGCGGCAGGCCCCACCTGAGCGCCCGCTGTCCCGGGCCGAGCCGCGCATACAGCGACACGATGAACGCGATCGCGAGCACGCTCACCACCAGGAAGAACGGCTTGCGGATCGTCTCGCTCGCCGTCTGCAGGAGCCCCCACGCGCCGCCCTTGTTGTACGTGAGCGTGAGGCTCAGATGGTCCTTGAAGACCACGATGCCCGGATCGAGCAGCGTGCGCTTGCTGAGCGTGACCTCCGCCCAGGCCTTCGTGATCACATCCGCCGCCAGCGACACCGCGGCAACCAGGCCGAAGAAGATGTAGCTCGGGCGATCAGGTACTTCGTCCGCAGTGGCCAACGGAGCGGGCTCGCTCCGCGGCTGGGCCGAGCCGGGCGCAAGCTCGTGCACGCCCGGATCCGGCGGAGCCGCGATGCCCGCCGCGACCGCCGGAGCGTCGAACGGGATCGGCGCGCCGTGCTCGGCGCGCTCGGCGTGGTCGGACGACGCGGGCGGAACCGCCGCGGACGGATCGGCCATCGCGGGAGCGTCGAACGGGATCGGCGCGCCGTGCTCGGCGCGCTCGGCGTGGTCGGACGACGCGGGCGGAACCGCCGCGGGCGCATCGGCCATCGCGGGCTCTCCGGGAGCCGCTGCGGCCGGTGCATCGACCGAAGCGCCAGGGTCAGCCGGACTCCCGGCGCGGGGTTCTGCAGCCGGCGGATCGCCGGGGCGCGTGGGATCGGTGGGCTCGCTCATGGTCGCGTCGCGTTTTCCTACGACAAGTCGGCGATTCAGGCCAGCGTGGGGCGCAACAGCGCGCCCAACACGCATATTTCCTTGCAACGTCTCGCGACGACGACGGAGCGCGGCGCAGGGCGGCCGCGCGCGCACGGCGCACGGCGCGCGGAGCGCGGCGCGCGGCGCGCGGCGCGCGGCGCGGAGCGAGCAAGGCCGGCGCCACAACGACGTGAAACGCTGGGGAGCACGCCCATAAGCCGGAAATGCACGCCTCACGCGCATTTCCGCGCTCTCTGGCGTCCCACAAGCCGGAAATGCACGCCTCACGCGCATTTCAGCCCCCTCTGGCGTCCCACAAGCCGGAAATGCGCCCCTCACGCGCGTTTCGGTGCGTTCAGGCGTCCCATAAGCCGGAAATGCGCCCCTCACGCGCGTTTCGGTGCGTTCAGGCGTCCCACAAGCCGGAAATGCGCCCCTCACGCGCGTTTCGGTGCGGTCAGGCGTCCCACAAGCCGGAAATGCACGCCTCACGCGCGTTTCGGTGCGGTCAGGCGTCCCACAAGCCGGAAATGCACGCCTCACGCGCGTTTCGGTGCGGTCAGGCGTCCCACAAGCCGGAAATGCACGCCTCACGTGCATTTCGGTGCGGTCAGGCGTCCCATAAGCCGGAAATGCACGCGAGGCGGGCATCTCGCCGCGCTTGCCCTTTGCGCCCGTCCCGCGCCGAGCCCTCCGCCGGCGGGGTTCCGCTCGTGGATGCCCCCCGCGCTGGCCGTCGGTTCACGTCGCGCCGTGCTCGCCGCTTCGCGGCTGCGCGCGCCGTGGGCCCGCCAAGCGCGGTCGCTCCGCGCCCGCGCGGGGACCCGTCCGCTGCAGGTCCACCCCGCAGAACGCCTCAGCGCTGGGACAAGCGCGACGGAGCCGAACGCGGCGGGATGGACCAGCTCACGTAGGAGCCCTCTTTCTTCTCGCCGCATCCAGCCAAGTCGATCGTGATGCCAAGCCCAATGGCGACCGCTCCGCCTGCCCGACTGGCAACGCCCACTTTCCGCGCCGTGCGAGCGTCGCCCGGATCCGGGTTGGTCTGGGCCGCGCCCAGCGAAGCCACACCGGCGATGAGCGCCAACCCGCCCAGGGGTCTCGAGTAGGACGGGAGCCAACCGCGAGCTTCCCGGGTCTTCGTAGCCGAGGGCGGCGCGATAGGCGTGTGGATGCGAGCCTGCCCGGACAATGACTGTCGTCGAGGCATTGTGATCGTGGACCTTTCCGGCAAACAGCAGGCGGTGGTCGCCGCGCGGGAGATCGGCGGCGCAGGGTGTCTGGCACACGAACGTCGTGTGCACACCCACAGACGACGCCCACGCCCACACGCCGCCAGGTAAACCGGCGCTGTCAACGGCATCGACGTCGGTGATTTCCGAGACCTCGGCAGGCCCATCAGCGGAGTCCAGCACCACCCTGCCCTCGCCTGCCGCCGTCGGGCCGGGGCTCTCGGGTAACCGCGACAACCGTGGCGCGGGATCCGCGCGCGGGCCCCGGGGAATGATATCTGCGAAACAACCATTCGAGAGAACGGCAAGTGCGACGAGGGCCGAGTTGCGGAGCAACGTTCTGGTTGCCATGCCGCGCCTCCCGGCCAGCGCGCGATGTCGGTCGTGGTATTTTTTGCGTTCGGGCCGCCACCGCGCGCGCCGGTTGCCGACTACCGCACACATGTCTAGTATCCGCGCATGCCGGACGCACCCTGGACACAGCACAGTGGAGTCGACCCCGTCGTGGAGGGGTGGCTCGAGTCGGGGGCGGTCCGGCGGTGCCTGGCGGCGGAGCGGCTGATCGAGCCGGCCGAGGCGAGCTACGCACCGATCCCAGCGCTTTCGCCGGGCCTGGTCGAGGCCCTGCACGGGCGCGGCATCGAGCAGCTGTACTCGCACCAGGTGGAGGCGATCGACGCGGCGCTGGAGGGGCGGCACGTGGTGATCGCCACACCCACGTCGAGTGGCAAGAGCCTGTGCTTCCACCTGCCGGTGCTGCAGGCGATCGCCGACGATCCGGAGGCGAGTGCGCTGTTCATCTACCCGACCAAGGCACTGAGCCGCGATCAGGAGCACGGTCTGCACGAGCTGGCTGGCGAAGCGGGCATACAGCTGGCGGCGACAGTGTACGACGGCGACACGCCGGGCGACGCGCGGCGCGCCGCTCGCGAGAAGAGCCGCATCATCCTGACGAATCCGGACATGCTGCACGCCGGCATCCTGCCGAACCACGCGCGCTGGGCGCGCACGTTCCAGAGCTTGAAGTACGTGGTGCTCGACGAGCTGCACACCTACCGCGGCGTGTTCGGCTCGCACATGGCGCACGTGGTCGCGCGGCTGCGGCGCATCGCGGCCTTCCACGGGGCGAGCCCGGCGTTCATCTCTGCCACGGCGACCATCGGCAATCCGCGCGAGCACGCGGCGCGGCTTGTCGGCGTCGACCCGGCCGACGTGACGCTCGTGGATCGCTCCGGCGCGCCGCGCGCGAGCCGCCGCTTCTTCCTCTACAACCCGCCGGTGGTGAACGAGGAGCTCGGTATCCGCGCCAGCACGCTCAAGCAGAGCGTGAACCTCGCTGCGGATCTGGTCCGGGCGAAGGTGCCGACTATCGTGTTCGGCCCGTCGCGCAATTCCGTCGAGGTGATGCTGAAGTACCTGCGCGCGAAGTGCGGTGACGTGGCCGGCCCGGACGCCATCATGGCCTATCGCGGCGGCTACCTGCCGGAGACGCGGCGCGGCATCGAGCGCGGCCTGCGCGAAGGAGCGATCCTGTGCGTGGTGGCGACCAACGCGCTCGAGCTCGGCATCGACATCGGCGATCTGGATGCAGTGGTGTGCGCGGGCTACCCGGGCTCCGTCGCGGGCATGTGGCAACGCTTCGGGCGGGCCGGGCGTCGCGGCGACACCAGCATCGCGCTCATGGTCTGCTCGTCGAACGCGATCGACCAGTTCCTGGCGCGCGAGCCCGACTATCTGCTGAAGGCGGGCGCTGAGGAAGCCCGCATCGATCCTTCCAACGTGGAAGTCCTGATCCAGCACCTGAAGTGCGCGGCTTTCGAGGCGCCGTTCGAGATCACGGCGCCTGGGCCGAAGCCGGCCGATCCGGAGGCGGCCGAGGGCGAGAGCTACCTCGGCCTCGACACTGAGAGCACGCGCGACGCGCTGGACTATCTGGCCGGCCATGGGCTCGTGCACGAGAGCGGCGGGCGCTACCACTGGGCAGGCGAGGCCTTCCCGGCGAACCACGTGTCGCTCCGCAACATCGGCTGGGACAACTTCGTCATCATCGACGTGGCGACGAACAAATCGATCGCGGAGCTGGACTGGCGCGCAACGCACACCATGCTGCACGAGCAGGCCATCTACCAGCAGGACGCCGAGCAGTACCAGGTGGAACAGCTCGACTACGACAACCACAAGGCCTACGTCCGACGGGTGAAGCCGGACTACTTCACCACCGCCCTCACCTACCGCACCGTCGGAGTCATCGAGGAGGAGCAGAGCTCGGAGCTCGGGCGCGCGGCCATCGGCTTCGGCGAGGTGAAGGTCGTCGAGAAGGTGACGGGCTACAAGAAGATCAAGTTCTTCACGCACGAGAATTCCGGCTACGGCGACGTGCACCTGCCGGAGATGCAGATGCACACAACGAGCTTCTGGCTGACGGTGCCGGAAGATCTGATCGCGGAGCTCGGTATGCCGCGCGCGACGCTGATCGAAGCGCTGCGCGGCCTCGGTGCGGCGCTGGAGACGGTGAGCACGCTATCGCTCATGTGCGACCCCCGCGACATCAACCGCACGCTGGGCGACGGCGCGTCGGATCCCGCGCTGGGTGTGCCGGCAGGCCGCGACCCGCACGCCGGCCGCACCGGCGGCTTCGACCCCACGGTGTTCCTGTTCGACGCGATTCCAGGCGGCGTGGGGCTGGCCGAGCGCATCTACGAGCGGGCCGGCGAGCTGCTGGAGCGCGCTGGGCGACTGATCCGCGGCTGCTCATGCATGAGCGGCTGCCCGGCCTGCGTGGGCCCCGGCGACGCGAACGGCGGCCAGAAGCGCGCCGCGCTGGACCTGCTCTCGGCGCTCGAGCTGCGTCTGGCCACGCCCAGAGCGCCGGCGGTCGCGTAGGCGTTCCGGCGAAGCGACAGCGAGCCCGCGTCGAGCGAAGCGAGGCGCGTCGGGGGTCCGGGGGCGGTGAGCCCCCGGCGGAGGATTACGGCGGGAGTGGTCGGGCGGGACACCAAACAGTCGCGTGGTTGCGGGCGCGACGCTCCGGCCCTAGCCTTTACGCGGTGGGACCCTCGCTTCGCTTTCCGGCGCTGCTTCTGACCCTGGCGCTGGGCGCGACGGGTTGCCTGGCGCGCGGCCAGGGTACGCTCCACCGCCAGACGGACAGCGACGGCGGGCCGTCGATCAACTTCGACGCGGGCACCGTCAGCGACGCAGCCAACGAACTGCCGCCGACCGATCCCCACGCGGTGCTGGGCGTGGATCCGCCGCACGGCCCGTTCAACGGCGGGCAGCTGGCGCTGGTGCGCGGCAACGGATTCACCAGCGCAGCGCGCGTGTGGTTCGGGCAGACGGAGGTGCCGAAGTCCGACGTGGTGCCGATCGACCCGGGGCGCATCCAGGTCGTGGTGCCGCCGGGCCAGGCCGGCCCCGTCGACGTGAGCGTGCAGAACGGCAGCGACACATCGACCCGTGGCACGCTCACCGGCGGCTACACCTACGACGCGTTCTACGCCGACCCCGCCAGCGGCCCGACCTCGGGCGGCACGCTCGTCACGCTCCACGGCAGCGGAACAAAGTGGGACGCGGGCACCGACGTGCGCATCGATCTGAAGCCCTGCCAGAACATCAGCGTCCAGAGCCCGACGGAGCTCAGCTGTGCCACGCCGCCCGGCACGCCCGGCGCCAAGACGGTCCGCGTCACCACGTCCGACGGCACCAGCACCGACGTGCTCGACGGCTTCACCTACGGCAACAGCGACAATGGCTTCAAGGGCGGGCTCAGCGGCGCGTCGCTCCAGCAATCACTCGAGGTGCTGGTGCTCGACAACTACAGCGGCAACGCCATCCCCGGCGCGACCGTGATCGCGGGCGACGATCTGTCGACCGCGATCGTGCACCAGACCGACGGCGCCGGCGTCACGCAGTTCCAGGCCCCGAACCTCGGCCCGAAGCGCTCGGTAACCGTCGCGATGAAGTGCTTCCAGCCGCAGACCTTCGTCGACGTACCGGTCGACACCGTCACGGTCTATCTCGATCCGGTGCTCGCCCCGGCCTGCGCCAGCCAAGGCGATCCACCGCCGGTGGGCGGTACGCCGGGCTACGCGGCGGGCATCAGCGGGCAGCTGGTGTGGACGGGCGGACAGGAGTTCCAGCGGGCCGGCTGGACCAACGTGCCCAAACCCAAGTCGGCCGACGAGAAGCTCGTCGCCTACGTCCTGCCGCTGCGCGGCGATCCGACCCAGCCCTTCCAGCTGCCCTCCTCGACCCAGGCCGTAACGCCAGCCGCATCCGGCGACGTGGGCTACGCCTATTCGCTGTCAACCACTCCGGGCAACCAGAGCCTGTACGCCGTTGCCGGCATCGAGAACGACAAGCTCAGCCCGCCCCAGTTCTTCGCGTACGCCATGGGGCTCGCGAAGGGCATCAGCGCGAAACCCGGCGTGACGACGACCAACGTCTACATCCCCATCGACGCGCCGCTGGACCACGCGATCCAGATCGCGGTCAAGCCGCCGCAGGCCACGCCGCGTGGACCCGATCGAGTGCGCGCCGCGGTCGCCGTGCGCGTCGGGGAGCTCGGCTACGCGCTGCTCCCGTCCGGGCAGGCAACCGGGCTTCTGCCGCTGTCGTCTCCGTTCGATCTGGTCGGCGTGCCCCCGCTCGTCGGCAGCCTAGCGGGCACCCAGTACGTCACGACGGCCAGCGCCGTCACGGGCGCCACGGCCACCACACCGCTTTCGGTCGTGGGTCTGACGGTGTCCACCACGACCAACCAGACCGTCATGCTCGACGGCTTCGTCGAGGTCCCGAAGCTCACCCAGCCCGCCACGAACGGCAGCTGGAACGCGCAGGATCTCGCCGTGGACTGGCTGCCCGGCGGCGCCAGCGTGGATCTCACGCTGTACGACATCGAGAGCGGGGGCGGGCTCGTCGCCTGGACGGTCGTGGCGCCGGCCGGCGACAGGAGCGTGCGCCTGCCGGACCTGGCGTCGCTCTCCAGCGACCTCGGTTTCGGCGTGATCCCGGGCCCGGTCAGCATCACGATCTCGGCCGCGCACATCAAGAGCTTCGACTACGGCTCGCTCACGTACCACCAGCTCGGCAAGTACGGTTGGGACGCCTACGCGCGCGACGTGTTCAATGCTCATTTCTAGCGCCATGCCGCCTCGGCCAAGCTTCGGGATCGTGCTCCTGCTCGCTGTGGCGGGCTGCGGCTACGACAAGGCGAATCGCTGGGAGGTTCCGCAGGCCCTGGCAGCGCCGGCGTGCGAGCTCGACAGCGTACGCTGCGGCGAGGGCGGCGTGCAGCGCTGCGAGGACAACGGCAACGGCCCCGCCTGGGTCACACTCGACGACTGCGGCGCGCGGGGCCAGGTGTGCGTGCCGGCGCTCCACGAGTGCAGGGCGTGCCAACCGAACACGTCGAGCTGCGAGGGCCAGAAGGTCGTCCGCTGCGACAAGACCGGTAACAAGAAGACCATCGAGCAGACCTGCTCCGGCGACGGCGTCGCCTGCCGCGAAGGCAGCTGCGTGAACCTGTGCGGGCAGGCGAAAGTGCAGCGCAGCAACGTCGGCTGCGAGTACTGGGCGGCGGATCTGGACAACGCCGACATCAACGACTCGCTCAACGCCGCCGCGCAGCAGTTTGCCGTCGTCGTGTCGAATCCGCAGCCCGACGTGCCCGCCCAGGTCGACATCGACCAGGACGACACCGACCCGGGGCAGACCGGCGCGCCCTTCTCGGTCACGAACACCACCATCCCGCCGCTCGGGCTGCGCGTTTTCAAGCTCGGGCCGCGCGAAGTCGACGGCTCACCGCCCGGCGAATACAACACCGGCACGAACACCGCGCTCACGCGCCACGCCTACCGCATCAGCTCGAACGTGCCGGTGGTCGCCTACCAGTTCAACCCGCTCGAGAACGTGAACGTGTTCTCGAACGACGCTTCGCTGCTCAAGCCCGTGGAGGCGCTCACGGACATCCCCGGCACGATGACCGACGCCTACGTGGCGCTCGGTTGGCCACAGACCATCGCCGCCACCGAGAACCCGGACACGAACTTCAACCCCTCCGACCCCATCAACCTGCGCGCGTTCCTCACCATCGTGGGCACCCGCCCCGACACGCACGTGCGCATCGATCCCGGAACGACGATCGTCGCAGGCGGCCCCGTGCCGGAAACGACCCCTGGCGGCCAGGTCGAGGTGACGCTGAACCCGTTCGACATATTGAACCTCGAGACCGGCGACTTCAACGCCGACTTCACCGGCTCGCTGGTGCAGTCGGACGAACCGGTGGTCGTCTTCTCGGGCAGCGAGGCGAGCGACGCGCCGTTCTTCAGCAAACTGGCGTACCGCCAGTGCTGCGCGGATCACCTCGAGGAACAGCTCGACCCGGTGCGCACGTCGGGGCGGCGCTTCGTGGCGTCGCTGTCATCGAACCGCACCGAGGCCGTAGCGCAGGCCGGCGCCACGCTGGGGATCGTCGCGCAGCCCGAATACTTCCGCATCATCGCCACCACGGACGCCGGCGCGACGGTGAAGACGACGCTCGGCGGCTGTCTGTCGAGCATCCAGCTGCCGACGAAGGGCAGCTTCACCGACATCACGACCGCGCGCAATTTCATGTTCGACAGCGACCAGCCCGTGATGCTCGGCGACGTGACGCCGAGCCAGGACGCGGCCGGCGTGCCGCGCGGGCTGCCGGGCGGGGACCCGAGCTTCCTGGTGGTCCCGCCCATCGAGCAGTTCCGCCGGAACTACGTGTTTCTCACGCCCGACAAATACAGCTTCGACTTCATCCGCATCATCGCGCCGCCCGACACCGACATCGTGCTCGATGGGCAACAGCTCGCGGACGTACCCGGCTGCAGCAGCGCACCCGCCGACGGACTCGACGACAAGACCCGCGGCAGCGCCACCCCGCCGTTCACCGTGTACACCTGCCAGCTCAGCTTCCCGGTGGTCGACCCCGCAAAGCAGTTCCCGGACAACCTCGCCCCCGGCAAACAGAACGACGGCGTCCACCGCATCGACGCCAACCGCAAGGTCGGCGTCCTCGTCGACGGCTTCGACAGCTACGTCAGCTACGCCTACGCCGCAGGGACGGAACTGACCGAGATTGTGCCGCGCTAGCGACGTGCAGGGGCGGCGCGACGTGCAGGCGAGCCGTCACTTCACCGGCGTGAAGAGCGGCCATTTCTCGAGCAATGGCACGGCAGCACCGGGACCGCTTTCGCGCAGGGCGCGGACGCATTCCTTCACGGACAGGCGGCGCGGGCCGAAGATGGTGGGGTCGGCGGCGTCGGCGTCCATCAGCGACGACGGGTGATCGACGCCGTAGTCGTCGGGGTGGCCGGGCATATCGAGCAGCACGTGTCCGAGCTCGTGTGCCAGCGCGTAGGAGCGCGCGCCGGCCTGCACCGCGGCGCGGTCGACGATCACGGTGTTCCGGATGCTCGCGTCCGGCGACGACAGGAACGACTCGCCGATGCGCCCGGTGCGCGCGAAGTTCGGAACGATGAAAACGTCGATGGTCGTGGGATCGCTATCGCCAAACGCCTTGAGCAGGATGCGCTCCTCGACGGTGCCGGCGGCCGCATCGAAATCGTCGAAATGATCGAGCCCGTCGGTCAGGTTCACTTCGCCCAGGCACAGGCGAAGCGTCCGATCGCTCGAGAGCGGGCTGCCGGCGATGGGAGCGAGGCGGATCATCTTGCCGCGCTGCGTCCGGACCAGGACGTCGGCTGTCGGCAGCGCACCGAGCGAGGTGCGCGGATTCGGGCTGACGATGGCCCGCAGGCCCGCGCGACGCACGGACGCGGCCAGCGCATCCGCAATCTGGATCGGGGTCTGCCCGGCGTGCGTCTTCAGCTTGACGACGCGCTTTCCGGCGCGGAAGGCGATCTGCCCGCCGCTCGCGGGAAGGCCGAGATCGCAGCCTATGGCGAGCATGTGCGGCGGCGGCGGATCGACGACCTGGACGTCGAGCAGCTTCCCGTAGCCGAAGTGGATACCGCACTGTCCCCACAGGCGGCTCGCGCTGCGCACTTCGTGGCGCGCGACGGCGATCGCGCCCTGTGTGCTGCCGCCGATGGGCGCGGAGCCGCCACGCATGAGCCGCACCACGCGCACCCGGAGGTGCGCGCGATAGCGAGCGATGGGGCCGAGTGCGCTGCGCCGCGGTCCGCCGACGCGCAGCGATGCCACGGCATGTCCGCCGGCCGCCACGTCGATGCGCCCGCCGACTTCGCCCAGGAGCGAGTGCGCGGCGGAGCCCGGATGGCTACGGTCGACGCGATCGCTGGTCACGCGGATGGGCGGCGTGCCGGCGCAGGCGAGCCCGGTCGCGGTGTGTGGCGGGCAGGTCGCCTTCGACAGCGCGACGCGGGACAGCTCGTCGAGCTTGCCGCCTTCGGGCAGCGTGGAGCGAACGCTCACGCGCCGCGGCAGGGCCACCGGCGGTCCGATCACGATCCACCTCAGCGCATCCGCATCTGGGGGAGCACCGGGCGCGGCCAGCTCCGACGGCAGCACGCGACTGATCGAGGCGTGCGAACGCGCCAGGTCGATGCGCGCGCCGTGGTCGTCCACTGCCGCCAACTCGAGCACGCCGACGTTCACGGTGAGGTCGCTCAGCCGAACCTCGCCCGCACCGCCCGTGACACCCTGCAGCCCGAGTCGACGCACGCGGCGCGCAGGCTCCAGCTGGCCGTGCAGTGGTCGGCCTCCCACGATGACGCGCAGCGCGCTGCCCTGCACCGAAAGCAACTTCTGCGGGTGGCCGAGCTCGATCCAGCGCACGTCGCTCGCGGCGGCGCCGCGGACCTGGGCCTGCCGGCCGTCGGCGACGCCGTTGTTGTCGTCGTCGTCCTGGTCGGCAAACAGCGTGAGCGAGAGGCTCGGCGCGTCGACCTTCGGCTGTGGAGCGTTTCCGTGTGGCTCGGCGGCGGCGAGCGCCGTCACCAGGCCCGCTGCGGCCAGCGCGAAACACCCCGCCCGGATGCGCGCTACTCGACCCATCCGAGCTGCACTCTGCGGAAGGTCGGCTCGGTCACCAGGGGTGCGGAGAGCCGCCCCGCCTGCGCGGCGGCGAGGAGCGCGGCCCAGCCCACCGTGGGCAGCTGCCGGCTCGACAGGAGCGGCGCGAGGAGCGCGTCGGAGAGCGGCAGCTTGCCGGCGTCATACAGGGCAGCGGCGGCCAGACCGCGCAGCGCTTCGTGGCGCGAGCTCTTCGTGGTCTCGACGAGCATCTTCTCGAGATCCGTCCGATGGTGATCCCGCGAGAGGTACAGCGCCGCCCGGAGGGCCGTCGCGTCGGCGAGTGGCGAGGACTTGACCATGTTCTCCAGCATCGGCCGGGCGCCCGGCACCCGCGCGGCGGCCAGGCGGAACAGGAAGGTGGTGTCGCGATCCGCGCTCGGTCGGTCGCTGAGCCGGGCGACCAGCTCGACGGTGGGGCGGATCGACGGCGCTGGCTCGTCCTCGCCGCCCAGCGCCCAGGCGACCATGCTCCACGCCGCCCGCGCGCTGGTCGGCCCCTCGCGCGCGCGGTCGCGGGCTTCCTTCAGCGGCTTCGGATCGCCGGCACGGGTGGCGATCTCGCCGAGCACGAGCCAGCGACCGAGATGGCGCTCCGCATCGCGCAGCACCGCAAGAGCGGGCGCGATCGCACCCGGCAGCGCCGGCGCCCACAGCAGGGGCACGAACACCTCGACGCACAGATCGATGCGATGGCTCTCCTTGATTTTCGGAGCCACCGACGCGATGTGCTGGCCATTCGACTCGCTGCGCGCGACCCGCGCCACCTCCGCCGCGAACGCCAGATGGGGATGGCGGCTGGCCGCGATACGCGCCAGTGGATCGGTCAGCGACGAGTCCGTGAGGAAGCACGCGGCCGACAGCGTGGCCAGCCCGCCGGACTCGTCACTGCCGAGGGCGCGCTTGATCTGAGTGACGGCACGCCGTTCACCGTGTTCCGCCAGAGCGCGTACCGCCGCGGCATACAGCGGCCGCTGGTAGGTGCCGCGCTTGATCAGCGTCTCGAGGGCTTTCTGCAGCGCGTCCCGCACGCGCGGCGAATGCGCTGCGAGCGCCCGGAGCGAACCGGCCAGGCGCGCTTCCTGCGCCGGCTTGCGGCGCAGCGCGGAAACGACGTCGGCCTCCAGCCGCGACACGACCGTGTCGCCGAGTACCTCCCCCGGAACCGCCCTCTTCACCATCAGGCCAGTACACGAAGCTAACACCGATCGGGCGCCGCTTGACCCTCGAAAACGCGGCATCGCCCGACACGCGGCGCATCGGGGCGTTCTTCCGAGCGAATCAGCGCGGGACCTCTCCCGTCCAACCAGAAACGCCCTGCATAAGCAGGCGCACTCTGGCGGGATCCACGGCGGGGAGCCGTTGTTTGCCCAATCCCCACTCGTGCACTAGCCTCCCCCACAGGAGAAACCGATGCGGAAAGCTGTGTCTGCCCTCGTTCTGTCCACCGTCCTCCCCGCGCTCGTTCTCGTCGCCTGCAAGAAGAACGACGAGCAGCAGCCGCCGCCCCAGCAGCCGTACGGCCAGCAGCCATACGGCCAGCAGCCGTACGGCCAGCAGCCGTACGGCCAGCCCGCGCCGACGGGGTACGGCCAGCCCGCGCCAACGGGATACGGCACGGCGCCCGCGCCGACTGGCTACGGCACCGCGCCCACGGCGACCGGGACGATGTCCCAGCCGAGCCCGATGGCGTTTCCGTGTCAGAGCGACGCGCAGTGCCTGACGCACCGCTGCAACACCCAGGTGGGCAAGTGCGCCTGGCCGTGCCAGTCGAACAACGACTGCCAGCCCGGCTTCCAGTGCGTCACGCCGGCCTGCGTTCCCGCCGTGGGCGGGCAGCAACCCACTCAGTGACTGCCATCAGCGAAGCCGAGTACGAAGAGCGCGCAGCGCCCGAGCTCAACGCCCTGCTCGACGCGCTCGACGCCGTCGACGACGACGGCGTGGAAGCGGAGCTTGGGAGCGACATCCTGACGCTCGAGTTTGCCGACGGCACCCGCTACATCGTCAACTCGCATCGCGCCGCCCGCCAGATCTGGATGGCCGCCGACCGCAATGCGTGGCACTTCGACTGGGTGCCCGCCGACGAGCGCTGGATTGCGGCGAAGACGGGGGACGAGCTGTGGGCCACGCTCGAGCGCGTCATCTCGGGCAAGCTCGGGCACGGCGTCGAGCTGAAGCGCGGCTAGACCACCGGCGAGCTGCACCGCCGAGCGCGAGCAATCCCAGCGCGAGCGCCCACGGTGCGCCGCGACGCGAACCCGCGGCACGGCAACCGCAGCCGCCGCTGTCGCCGGACGTGGCGCCCGCACTGCCCGCCGCGCCGCTCGCACCGCCGCTGCTCGCGCCGCCCGTTCCCGAGCCGCCGCTGCTCGTTCCACCCGCCGAAGCGCCGCCTGTTCCCGCGCCGCCGCTGCCGCCCGCGCCGCCGCTGCCGCCCGCGCCGCCGCTGCCGCCCGCGCCGCCGCTGGCGCCGCCGGACTTGAGCCCGTCCTGCGGCTTCCAACCGGAATTGGTCCCCTCCCCCTGGTACGCGCCGCGGTAGGTGAAGTCCTTCTGTGTGCCGTTGAAGTCGCGGTCGTAGTCGGCGTCGCTCTGGACGCTGGAGAGATCGATCGCGCCGCCGTGCAGGGCGCTACCGGTCTTCGGGTAGAAATCGATCTGCCCCAGCACGAGCCCGGGCTTGTTCACGTAGTTGCCGGCATGGGTCACGCTGTCGGTGATGTCGTCGTGCTCGTTCGTCATCGTGCCCGAGAGCGCTGACGGCGAGAAGATGGCGTTGCCCGCGACGAGGCTCACGCCGCTCGGCGCATTGCCGAAGGAGATCCCCTGCGCGGTGCCGTAGATGGTGTTGTTGTACGCGACGGCGTCGATCACCATCTTGCCTGCGTGATTCATGAAATGGATGGCCTGGTGCTTTGAGTCGACGAAGAGGTTGTCGTGCACGTGCACGCGGCCGGTCGCCTGCAACAGGGCGTCGTCGTCGTTGTGGAAGAAGAAATTGCCGTAGATCTCGTAGTGATCCTGGCTGCCGGGACCGCTGTCCGGGAAGCCGTCCACGAGCAGGTTCGGGCGCGCCCCGTCGGGGCTCGGGTTGTTCTCCTTCAGGAAGACATTGTTGCGGATGATGGTCGTGCGCACGTCCGTCGGCACCTGGGGCACGTCGTTCTGCTGGCGATCAATCTGGTGCTTGATCTCCATGTTGTAGCCGAGCGTGTGGCGGTACAGGTTGCCCTCGATGAGCCCGCCGATGAACGCCTCGCTGCCGTCGGAGTTGCCGAGGTACATACCGGTACCCGCGCCGTCGATGACGTTGTCGCGGATGATCCAGCTCCAGCTGACGATCTTGGTGCTGACGCCCACCGTCTGCTGGCTCGTCCCGCCGCCGTCGTGATGCGTGATGGTGCAGCCCTCGACGGTGACGTCGTGCGTCCAGTGGCCCGCAGTGCCGTTGGCCTTGACGGCGTCGACGCCGGAGATGTCCTGGCCGTCGAAGGTGAGGTTCTTGATGACGATGTACGCCGCATCCTGCAGGTCGATGGTGTTGCAGCACGACTTCGCGAGCAGGCGCGCAGGTGTGCCGCTCGCCGGCCCCTCGATGGTGATGGGCTGCCCCGGCGCGCCGCTCACGCCGTGGATCGACAGCCCGCCGTCGTAGTCGCCAGCCGCGAGCTTCAGCGTGTCGCCGGGCTTGAGCGTCGCGAACTTCGCCTTGAAGTTCGACGGATCCGCCGGCACGTCGGCCGCGCGGGCCGTGGCAGAAGCGAACAGACCAGCGACGACAACCCCAACCAAACCGTACCGCATCGCCCCAGTGTACACGCGCACGCGCACGCGGGCGCGAGGCGCTGAAGCCGGCGCCCGGTGCGGCGCGAGCGTGGCGCTTTTCCGGCGTCGACAGCACGCAGCAACGAGGCCGGGGCCCAGTGCGGCGCGAGCGTGGCACTTTTACGGCGTGGAGGGGCTGCCAGGCCCCCCAACCAGAACGACTGATCTCGAGCTGACTCCGCCGCCTTCCCGACGTGACGCGCGCCGGATCTCCCGCTAGACCTTCGTGACGGCGAGCGCCAGCAGGTCGTCGCCGCTCTCGTACTCCGGTCCAGTGGATGGCCGACAAGCTCGGCAACGACTGCGCCATCGAGCTCGGCCGCGCCGTCGACCGCGCGCGCGACCGGCCACCGCTTCGGGCCCATCGTGTCGGCCGCGCCGACATTTTCCGCCCCTTGCTATAGCTTCGAGCTCATCGTGTCGGCCGCGCCGACACTTTCCGTCCCAAGCCGCAGCTTCACGCCCATTGTGTCGGCCAGACCGACATTTTCCGCCCCTTGCTATAGCTTCGAGCTCCTTGTGTCGGCCTCGCCGACATTTTCTGCCCCAAGCCGCAGCTTCACGCCCATTGTGTCGGCCAGACCGACATTTTCCGCCCCTTGCTATAGCTTCGAGCTCATCGTGTCGGCCGCGCCGACACTTTCCGTCCCAAGCCGCAGCTTCACGCCCATTGTGTCGGCCGCGCCGACATTTTCCGCCCCTTGCTATAGCTTCGAGCTCATTGTGTCGGCCTCGCCGACATTTTCCGTCCCTTGCTATAGCTTCGAGCTCATCGTGTCGGCCTCGCCGACATTTTCCGTCCCTTGCTATAGCTTCGAGCTCATTGTGTCGGCCTCGCCGACATTTTCCGTCCCTTGCTATAGCTTCGAGCCCATCGTGTCGGCCTCGCCGACATTTTCCGTCCCTTGCTATAGCTTCGAGCTCATTGTGTCGGCCTCGCCGACATTTTCCGTCCCTTGCTATAGCTTCGATCTCATTGTGTCGGCCGCGCCGACATTTTCCGTCCCTTGCTATAGCTTCGAGCCCATTGTGTCGGCCTCGCCGACATTTTCCGTCCCTTGCTATAGCTTCGAGCTCATTGTGTCGGCCTCGCCGACATTTTCCGCCCCAAGCCGCAGCTTCACGCCCATTGTGTCGGCCAGACCGACATGTCCCCTGGCATGCGACGAAGCGGACCGCCGCGGCGCGAGCGCGGCGTCTCCGCGCCGTGGAAAAACTGCCAGCCCCTGGATCCAGGCGTCGATCGCGCGCCGCGCCGGCCGCTAGACCCTCGTAACGGCGAGCTTCAGCGCTTCGTCGCCGATCGCATACTCGCGAGCACCGGCGGAGTCTTCGAAGGTCACGCTGGTGGCGAGGCACTCGCGCTCGAGCGTCGCCTGCCCTTCGCGGGCGACGCGCACGACCCGCTCGCTGCCGCCGATCGCCAATGAGACGCGGTCGGTGAACTCCAGCTGCTGTTCTTTTCGCACCGCCTGGATGCGGCTGACCAGCTCGCGCAGGATGCCCTCGTCGATGAGCGCGTCCGTCAGCGTGGTATGCAGTACGACCACGCCGACCGCACCTGTGCTGGCAGCGAAGCCCTCGGCGGCAGAAACCGCGACATCGATCTCCTCTTCATTGAAGTCGAGCTTCTCGCCGTCGATGTCGAGTGTGAGCTTGCCGTGGGTCGAGAGATCGGAGTGGAGCGTGCCGCCGTCGGCGCCCTCGAGCGCCTTCTTCACGGCCTGTACGTTCTTGCCCAGGCGCGGTCCGAGCGCGCGGAAGTTCGGCTTGAGCTTGAACGAGACGGCGCCCTGCTCGTGGCCGGGGAACATGAAGCGGAGCTCGTGCACGTTGAACTCGTCCATCGCGAGCTCCTTGTACGACTCCAGGCGCTTAAGGAGCTCGCCGTCGTTGAACACCACATCGGCCCGCGACAGCGGCTGGCGTACCTTGAGCTTGTTCGCCGTCCGTACGCCGAGTCCGAGGCTCACGATCTCGCGCACCGCCGCCATTTCCTCGGCCAGCCCCTCGTCGATCGCGGGCTCGTCCACCTCGGGGAAGCTGTCGAGGTGCACGCTTTCCTTGGCGCCTTCGACCTCCGCGCGGGTGACGAGGTTCTGGTACATCTCCTCGGCGAAGAACGGGATGAACGGCGCAGCGAGCTTGCTGATCGTGACCAGCGACTCGTAGAGCGTGGCGTAGGCGTCGCGCTTGTCCTGTTCCAGGCCGGGTGCCCAGAAGCGCTCGCGGCTGCGGCGCACGTACCAGTTGCTGAGGCCTTCGACGACATCTACGAGGCGCAGGGCCGCGTCGTAGACGAGGTAGCCGTCGAGCGCGCGGCGCACCTCGCGCACAGCCAGGTTCAGCTCGGAGAGCATCCAGCGGTCGAGCAGCGAGCGCTCGGCAACGGGGCGCGCGGCGCTGTCACCGGCGTGCCAGCGGTCGATGTTGGCATAGATGGTGAAGAACGAGTACACGTTGCGGAGCTTCACCTGGAAGTCCTTCTGCAGCATGCGCACGTTCTTCAGGCTGTGGCGCGTGTTGCTCCAGGGCGGCGACGCGGCGTAGAAGAACCAGCGGAAGGCGTCGGCGCCAGGCGCGGGCGTGTGCTCGTCCTCGATCATCACGCGCTGCTCGATGGGCTTGCGCGGCACTTCCACCGGCATCGTGTGAAGGCCGCTGTCGACCACCTGCACGCCCAGCGCGCTCCGGTCGGCCTCCGACAGCAGCACCACACGGCGCGGCAGCTTCTTGTGCGCCTTGAGCGCGAGCATGCGGCGCTCGTCGGGCTGGTCGGCGCGGTAGACGGCCACCTCGGCGCCGTCTGCGAGGTCCATCCCTTCCAGGTCCTCGCGGGCGATCAGCGCCTCGCCCGGCTTGGCCGTGTCGCCGTGCGCCTCGGACAGCACGCCGAACTCCATGCGCACGCGGTCGAGAATGATCTCGGGCGGCGTGTAGTTGCCCTTGCTCTTGCTCTCCTTCTTGCCCTCCCTGTCGGAGACGTGGCCGAGCACGATGCAGGTCTTGTAGGGGTACGGGAACTCGCGCTTCGGCTTCAAGGCGAGCTTTTCCTGCGTCGCCTTGTCGAAGACGAGCGTCGAGATCATGAGCAGCGAGTAGAACCAGCCGCGCGTCTGGTCGATCGCCTCGCTGATGAAGTCCGCAGGGAAGGCGTCGTTGAAACGCTCCTCCGAGCCCGCCGCGTGCGGGTAGCCCCACTGCGCGAACGGCATACAGCCGGAGTCGAACCAGCAGTCGATGACCTCGGACACGCGGCGCATCTCCGCACCGCACTCCGGGCACGGGAACGTCACATGGTCGATCCACGGCTTGTGGACGATCAGGTGCTCGCTCAAGTCCGGGTTCGCCTTCTTCGACTCGTGCCACTGGTCGAAGGCATGTGGATTGAGCTTTTCAATCGCTTCGACGGATGCGGGCGCGTGCTTGTGCTCCGCGTCCTTCGTGCACACCCAAACGTTGAGCGGCGTGCCCCAGAAGCGCTCGCGGCTGAGCGCCCAGTCCACGTTGTTGTCGAGGAAGTCGCCGAAGCGCCCGTTCTTGATGTGCTCGGGCACCCAGTTGACGGCCTGGTTGTTGGCGATCGCGTCCTTCAGCCGCTCGGTGGTGCGGATGAACCACGCCGGGCGCGCCATCTGGATCAGCGGGTCCTGATCGGCGCGCCAGCAGAACGGGTAGTCGTGGCGGTAGAGCTCGTGGTGGACGAGCAGCTTCTTCTCCTCGAGCTCGTGCAGGATGTCCTTGTCGGCGTCCTTCACCCAGCGGCCGGCATACACGCCCGCTTCCTTCTTGAACGTGCCGTCGGGATTGACGGCGCAGATGAGCTCGACCTCGTCGGGGTTCTGGTAGCGCAGAAGCTCCTTCTTGTGTGCCTTGTTGTCGTCCTCGCCGAAAGCGGGCGCGATGTGCACGATGCCCGTACCGCTGTCGAGCGTGACGAAATCCTCGGCGATGACGCGCCACCAGATGTGCGTCTCGCCGCCGTCCTTCAGCTTCGCCTTCGTGTCGGCGTGCTCGGAGTAGTACAGGTCGAACGGCGGGCGGTAGCGCTGGCCGACCAGTTCTTCGCCTTTGACAGTGCGCACGAGCTCGAGCTCGCGGCCGAGCTTGCCTTCCAGCGTCTCGCGCAGCTCGCTGGCGACGATCAGGTTCTTGACGGTGAGCTCGGGCGGCTCGACGGGCTTCTTGCCCTTCTTCGCCTTGGGATCGGCCTTCGGCGCGCCGAGGCGCACCACGTCGTAGCTGTAGGTCGCACGCACCGCCGCGTAGCCGTTCGACGGCAGCGTCCAGGGCGTCGTGGTCCAGACGGCGAGCGCCGTCTCCGGGTCGTCCACGAGCGGGAACGCGACGTACACGCTCGGATCGTCGACCGTCTTGTAGCCGAGGCCGACCTCGCCAGCGCTCAATGCGGTGCCGCCCTGCGCCCACCACCACACGACCTTATGGCCCTGATAGAGCAGCCCCTTGTCGAACAGATTCGACAGCGCCCACCACACGCTCTCGACGTAGCTCCGGTGGTACGTGACGTAGGCGTCCTGCAGGCTCACCCAGAAGCCGATGCGCTCCGTCAGCCGCTCCCACTCGTTCGTGTAGCGGAACACGCTCTCGATGCAGCGCGCGACGAACGGCTCCACGCCGTACTCCTGGATGGCGGCCTTGCCGTGGATGCGCAGCTCCTTCTCGACCTCGACCTCCACGGGCAGACCGTGCGTGTCCCAGCCGCCCTTCCGCAAGACACGCAAGCCCCGCATCGAATGGTAGCGCGGGAACAGATCCTTCACGACGCGCGTCAGCACGTGCCCGTTGTGCGGCACCCCGTTCGCCGTCGGCGGCCCCTCGTAGAACACGAGGTGCGGCGCGTCCGGGTTCGCCGCCAGCGATTTCTCGAAGATGCGCCGCTCCTTCCACAGTTCGAGGATTCGCCGCTCGTAGCTGGGAAAATCGAGCTCGGTGGAAACGGGTTCAAAGGGCGGTTCGGTCATCGGTCGGGCTTCGTGGGTTCGGGTGCGGTGCGGCGACCGTGCGGTCGCGGCGTGGGTGGCGGCCTCGCGATGTGGCGGCCCCCTGCGCTTCCGGACAGCTCCGGCTCAGGCGCTCGCGTATAGCATTCCTCGGCGATTCCGGCGGAAAGCGGCGCGGGCGGGATTGGCGGACGTGGGCGGCGAACGGCGGCGGCGAACGGCGGCGGCGACTGGCGGCAGCACGGATTATGTCAACTCCTGGCGCCCCCGACGCGCATTTCCGCCTCGTCGCGCGCCTCACAGCACCGAACTGCGCGCCTGACGCCCATTTCCGCCTCGTCGCGCGCCTCACAGCACCGAAATGCGTGCCTGACGCGCATTTCCGCCTCGTCGCACGCCTCACAGCGCCGAATTGCGCGCCTGACGCCCATTTCCGCCTCGTCGCACGCCTCACAGCGCCGAATT
>Ga0114931_10002025_pt1 | contig 25820 bp, 22 predicted proteins | sample 2SBtaG_FD_89579 | JGI IMG/M metagenome (GOLD analysis project Ga0114931, IMG submission 89579) | Deep subsurface microbial communities from Kolumbo volcano to uncover new lineages of life (NeLLi) - 2SBTROV14_V59a metaG | ecosystem: Environmental > Aquatic > Marine > Volcanic | place: Kolumbo... | reverse complement strand
TACACCAGCCCCCTGATCACGGGCATGCTCGGCCACGCGCATGGGCTCGCCGGGCACGAATCGGAAGCGCGACGGGCGCTTTCGCAGCTCGATGAATTCGAGCTGTCGTTCTACGTCTCGCCGTTCGACCGGGCCATGGTGCATCTGGGGCTGGGTGCAAAGAACGACGCCCTCACGTGTCTGGAAAACGCCTACGAAGAATGTGCGGCATGGGTCGTTTTTCTCAACATCGACCCGCGCCTTGAAGAGCTTCGGTCGGAGCCACGCCTCGAAGCCCTGCTCGACAAGATGCAGCTTTCTCCGGAGCCGTACGCCATGTAATGTATTTTTCACCATCCACCCTGACTACCTGACACCGTGCATTACACACGCCAAAAGAGACACGTGATATCGACATCATAATCTCAATACAGCGCGGTGGGTCCCCATCTTTACCAAGTCGCTCTTATTTCAAAAAAGCGACGGTTCTATGCTCTTGACGCTGAATCCGAAGGAGATTATTGCGGAAACCATCCGGTCGGCATTCGTAGCATCGCAATCGATCCACACGTCGATGTCAACCGTCGCCCGTGGATAGCCGTGGTATCCGACGGCATAGCCCCCGACCAGCAAATACCAAACGTCATGCGCGTTCAGCGACATCAAGAACTCTCGGGATTTGGTCGACAACCAGATCATAGTCGTAATTGATCTGCCGCATCAGTTCCATCGCCGCCCATCGTTCATCAAGTGATTTTGTGAGCCAGAAGGTAGCGTCGTTCGACTCGCCGCCCAACGTGTGGATGGAAACGGCAGATTTATCGAATTTGAAGGGCGTTTTGGGCATCATCTGGATACCACCATTTTCCGAACCGAGATTACGGAACGGGCGGCTTGGTCTTTTCCCGAGCGGCGTCTTTCTCTACCGGCTCACTGCGGGGGCCTTCACCCAGACGCGGCGCATGACGCGCATCCGATAGGCGCTTCCTCGGCGAAAACGGGCGGGACCACAAAACGCAAAAAGGCTCCCACCCGTAGCGTGACGGATGGGAGCCTTTATTATACCTTTTGGGAGGATCAGCGGACCGGTGTCGGCGCCGTCTCCGGGCGGCCCTTCGCCAGCCAGCGTTCCGCGTCGTCATCGTCCTGCACGTACATCACCGGGCAGGCGATCTTGTCGGGCAGCGTGCGGTCGAGCGATTCGACGAGCGTGGCAGTGAGGCGGTTCTTCCGGCTGCGACCCACCATCACGAGGTCGGCTTCGGCGGCGGCGCGGATGATCTCTTTCGAGATGGCCGCGCTGGTCACCACCTGCACGGCGATCTCGTCGGCGGCCTCCTCGAAGCCGAGCATCCGAAAGCGGTCGCGGATGGCGCGTTCGGTGATGAGAGGCTGGGAATCCATCATCATGGAGAGCTTGCCCGCCTTGGGGCTGTTCACGTGAAGGACGGTCAACCGGGCGCGAAGGTAATGCGCCATGTCGACGGCCTGATGGATCAGGCGGCCTTCATCGGCCTTTCCGGCCAACGGGAGCAAAATGTTTTTCATCTCTATCATTAATGTGTTGATCGTGTTCAAGAAAACGCCTGTCACCGGAACCCTTTCTCCGGCGCCACGGACGTATGCAGTGTCATACACGCCGGCACAGACAACAGGCGTGCCACTTCGGTAAGGAGCCGCGGTCTTAAACGACAACGCACCGCTTCTTCATCGAATGTCTATTAAATCGGGCGAAAAATCGACCAACCGGGGCGGTGCGTGGGTGACAAGGAGACGCAATCCAATACCCGGCGTTGACTCGAAGTGAGACCCGCATATGCCCTGCTGACGAACCGGCGGAGGGCGGTCATTGTGGCGGAGAGGTTGCCCCGATCCGCCCGACTCGGCTCGGGAATTTCCCGGATCTTCGCCGGGAGGACGAATGTATCCGGGCGGCTTGTCCGTTGAACGTGCGTCTGTCTCACATCCGGAATGATCATGCCGTCTGGCTGCTCCCGCCTTCCTTTTCGTTCGCCGCTCTTGCCGGCGGTGGTGCTCTGTCTGTTGGGTCTGACAGGCTGTCTGCCCCATTCCTGCACCCGCGAAGAATCCCGGGCGCTGCTTCCGGCGGATTCGCTCTCGCGGCAGGCGGCCGCGCTCGTCCCGATGGACACCCTGCGGGCGGCGTGGGCCGCCAACGGTCAGGGGGAGACGGTGTTAACGAATCCGCGCACGGTAGTCTTTGGCAACGGTGAGCGGATCTTTGTCAGCGACACCGAGCGCAATAGCCTGTTCGTCTTCGGCACCGACAGCACATTCATCGGGGAGATCACAAACGAAGCGCTAAGGTATCCCTACCTCGCGGGCGTCCGGGGCGACACGGTGCTCGTCTTCAACCCGGAAGCCCGGCGTGTGGATTTCCTCCTCGACACGCTGGTCGTGCGGAGCCTGAACCTGCCGGACGACCTCCCCAAACACGGCCTTTTTCAGTACGTCGCCGCATCCGACACGGCCCTCTTTTATAAAGGCATCGGCAAGGATCTCGACGGATTCCTCGCCCGCCTCGACGCCGACCGGCGCCTGACGGACCGGCGTCCACTGCCGCCGCCGTACTGGCGTCATGCCGGGCTCCTCCGCGTGTGGGGCGATTCGCTCCTGAGCCTTTCGGGCTTTCGCCCGGTCATCGATGTACTCCCCGGCGACGGCCCGATCGACACGCTCGCGCTCTCGGGATTTGATTCGCCCATGCTGGCCCGCAGCCGGCTGTATCTCCTCGGCGAAATCGACGAACCGCCCCTCCTCTCGGCCTCCGCCGCGCCCGCCGGCGACCGACTCTTCGTCCTCAATATGCGCCCCGGATGGCTCCGCATCGACGTGTATGACCACGCCGGGCACCTTCGGAACGTGCTCACGCAGGCGAATCCCGCCTTCAACAAAAACTACTACCCGACCGACCTTGCCGCCCGTTCCCTCGGGCACGGGGCGTATGAAATTGCCGTCATCTCGACGAAGCCGCAAGCCCGCCTGACCCTCTACCGATGGACGGCTCCCGTAGAATGACCTGAAACGCACTGCCGTTTCTCGGAACCAATGCGTGAGACCCTCGGGGGAACAGCGCCGGACGGCCCGCGTGCCACCTCAGCCCCCAAAGCACCACTCAACCGAGACGGCATGATCACGCACCGCACCGACCTCTCTCTCACGCGCATCCGCACGCTCGGCGCCCTCAAGGAAGCCGGGTACCGCGTCCAACCCGTCAAGGACGAACTCCGCAAAAATCTCATCGCCCGCATCCGGTGCAACGAAGTGGTCTTCCCCGGCATCCTCGGCTTCGACCGGACGGTCATCCCGCAGATTCAAAATGCCCTTCTGGGCCGGCACGACTTCATCCTCCTCGGACTCCGCGGGCAGGCCAAAAGCCGCATCATCCGCATGATTCCGGCCCTCCTCGACGAGTTCATCCCCATCGTCGAAGGTAGCGAAATCAACGATGACCCCTTCCATCCGGTCTCGAAATTCGCCCGTGAGATGTTGGCCGAACACGGCGACGAGACCCCCATCGCATGGATCCACCGCTCCGAGCGCTTCGGCGAAAAGCTCGCCACCCCCGACACCACTATCGCCGACCTCATCGGCGACATCGACCCGATCAAGGCCGCCCATCACCGGCTCACGTATGCCGACGAAGAAGTCATCCATTTCGGCATCATCCCGCGCACAAACCGGGGCATCTTCGCCATCAACGAACTCCCCGACCTCCAGCCGCGCATCCAGGTGGGGCTGCTCAACATCATGGAAGAGCAGGACATCCAGATCCGGGGCTTCAACATCCGGTTTCCGCTCGATGTGCTGATGATCTTCTCGGCCAACCCGGAGGATTACACGAACCGCGGCAACATCATCACCCCGCTCAAGGACCGCATCGACAGCCAGATCATCACCCACTACCCGAAGACCCTCGAGACGGGCATCGCCATCACGCGGCAGGAGGCCTGGCAAAAACGCGATGGCCTCGGCGCGAAGGTCCATGTACCCCATTATTTTCGCGAGATCATCGAACAGGTGGCCTTCGAGGCAAGGCAGAGCGAATACGTGGACCAGAAGTCGGGCGTGTCGGCACGCATGACGCGGGCGGGGCTCGAAGACCTGATCTCGGCCGCCGAGCGGCGCGCCCTCCTCTGCGGCGAGGACGAGACGACGGTGCGGCTCAGCGATCTCGTCCATGTGGAGCCCGCCATCACGGGCAAAGTGGAACTCGTCTATGAGGGCGAACAGGAGGGTGCACAGAATGTCGCACGCTTGCTTCTCGGACGCGCCGTCAAAGCCATCTTCTCAAAATATTTCCCCGACCCTTCGGACAAGAAAATAGGGCGTACGCCGTACGAGAAGGTGCTGGCCTGGTTCAACCGAAACCACCACGTACTGCTGCGGCCCGAAATGCCGCTCGTCGACTTTGCGAAAGCGCTCGATCAGGTGGACGGCCTCCGCGAGATCGTCATGCGCCATACGCCGCCGAAGTCCCCGGGCGAGACGACATCGGCGATGGAGTTCGTCCTCGAAGCACTCCATCAACATTCGCTCCTCGGCAAGGACCTCCTTGACGACGCGAGCACCTATAGCGACATGATGGGCTCGATGCTCTCCTCGCTCGGCTCTTTCGAGGAGGACGACGAAGACCTCGACGACGACGAGGACCCGTACCGGCGGTTTCGGTGAGTGCTACCCGACCTCAACGTGTGTACGGTCGGTGAGCATCCGGCAACATCGGGTAATGTTTCAGATTGTGGGTGGCCAGTCGCGCATCCGCGCGTTTGGCGGTGGCCGCAATGATCGCATCCGCGAGCGAAACGTTATGGCTCGGTCCGTATTGTTGGCGCCAGAGCCCTCCTTGTTTCGCCGTCTCCGAATCCAGCGTATACGTCCAGCGTACTGATCAGATCAGCGAGGGCCTGCTCTTCACCCGGTCGCATCCCTACCTACAATTCGGCGACGGATAAGACCGAGATACCCAGGATATCCTGATGGCTCAGGAGATAGTCCACGGCGGCCGGATACCCGCGCAACACATCGATAAGAACGGTCGTGTCCAGCAGCGTCATTCGCGCGTCCCCGCCTGATCCAGCCGGTCATCATTTTTCCGCCGCAAGTTCTCCACACCAGGCAAATCCGTGCGTCCTTCCCAGAGTCCGGACACACGTTGAACGACTTTCTGACGAGCCGTACGCTGCTGCTCCACCGTAATGAAGTCGATGGCTTCGCGGATGAGTTCGCTCTGTGACCGCCCGGAGAGCCGCGCCCGGTCAGCCAGCGCCTTTTCCTGTGCGCGGGTGATGTATACCTGCTTTCGTACCATACCGGAATCGATCATGAGTAGGTCTTAGATGCAATGTATATTTTGCGATGTATACATCCGGCTATCGCCAACGTTCACAGAGTACAAACACGACTTATCAACTACGTCGGTGTACAACGTAAACATGCAGGATCGCCTCCTTTGCTCTGCCTGTAAAACGCGTGCTTACCGTCTCCTTTTCGGATCACCCGGTCGTGGTCGGGCTGAATCACGCGAGCACGTACAGCGACATGATGGGCTCGATGCTCTCCTCGCTCGGCTCTTACGAGGAGGACGACCTAGACGACGAAGAAGACCCGTACCGGCGGTTTTGACACACATGAAACAGGCCCATCCAGACTATGGCTGCTTGAATCCTGTCATGTCATAAATGGTATGGTATATTTATGATATTCGGGATGTTTATGAGCACCGAAACGTTGTAAAGTGCCTTAGCCGTCTTCCTCAGGAAGTCCTGATGCGGTACGAAAAGTGGAAGGATATCGTGGCGGTGTCGGGACCACAAGGGTTGAGACTGATCAGGGGTTTTCGAGATGAAGCTCTCAGAGGCGCATGGAAGGGGCATCGTTCATCTCGACTGAATCAACTGTACAGAGTCATCTACAAGATCGAATCAGACAATTTGCATGTTCTCGTAATGGAGCTCACTCCTCACGACTACCGGAGGAAATAGCCATGGAGATGTCGGAGTTTAGAAAAGCGAAGAAAACCATCTCGGTCACCGTTGGCGAATCGGTGCGTATCGTTCGTGAGCTTCAGGAATTAAGTCAGACGGATCTGGCCGCAAAGACGGGAATTCCTCAGTCCACGATATCAGCCATTGAGAATAACCGCGTCAAACTTGGGGTCGAACGCGCCAAGGTGATTGCACGGGCGCTTCAAGTACATCCCGCCGTTCTTGTATTTCCCGGATGGGACATAAGAAGAGAATCGGCTGCATAGCAAGCGCATTTTGTGTACTGGCCAGGCCAACGGAGGGTTGCCTCGGCGGACTATCTGTGTACATTCAAGAGCGTTCGCCGCAAATCCGCCATCCGTTGGTCGGCCCGAGACCATCCGCTGGGTTGTAGTCGTCAGGCATCGAACCGGGCACCGGGTCCTGAGCCTGGGCGAGGCCGGGAATCGGCGGGAACAGGCTATGGGTGTATGCATGGCTGCCTCCCGTTTCCCTTCACGAGAGCGGTCTGAGTGAAGTCTCGGGAAACCATCCCGCGCGTACCACGTGCATGATCCGGATGTACCCATTTCGTGGTTCGCGTATGCCTCCGGTAAATACCCACTTTCTCCGCTCACTGTACGTCGTTTTGTGGCTCGCACTTCCCGCCTCCGTGCTCGGGCAGGCGTCGATGAGTGAGCTCGACGGTGCCGGGCAATGTGCGGCGGCGAAAGCCAACGCATCCGAACGCATCCATGCGACGTCGATGGCAAGCCCCAACTTCGACGCCACCTACTACCACCTCACCCTCGACGTCCGCTTCGACCCGAACTACCTCTATGCAAGCACCCGCATCGAAGGCCGCGCCGCAGGCATGCCGCTCGATTCGCTCGTCCTCGACTTCGACGACGCCATGCAGGTCGATTCCGTGCTTTCATCGACGGGCGCGATTCTGCCTTTCACCCACACCGGGGATGCCCTCCGCATCCCACTCCCCACGCCGGTCGATGTGGGTGAGGCGGTGGCCGTGGACGTGTATTACGAAGGACTGCCGGCGCAGGAGGGCTTCGGCACATTTGTCTTCGGCGCCCTGTCAAACGGGGACCCGTATGCGTGGACCCTTAGCGAACCCTACAACGCACGCGGGTGGTGGCCGTCGAAGGACCATCCGTCGGACAAGGCCGACTCGGTGCACATCACCGTCACCGTGCCCGAAGCAATGCGCGTGGGCTCCGAGGGGCTGCTCGTCGCCGAGACGCCGAACGGCGACGGCACGACCACGTACGACTGGCTGTCGCATTACCCTATCGCCACCTACCTCGTCTCTATCGCCGCGGGCGTGTACGACGTGACGGAGGACATGTACACCCGCCCCGACAGCCTTGCCGCCGAATATGGCCCGCTCTCGATGCCGGTCCTCCACTATGCGTACCGGGACACAGATGCGTATGAAGGGGGCGATGAATACAGCGGTTGGAAGAATGTCCTCGACGTGCTTCCCGTCCTCGAATACTGGTTCGGCCCGTACCCGTTTTCCGCCGAGAAATACGGGCACGCCCATGTCACGTTCAGCGGCGGCATGGAGCATCAGACGATGAGCTCACTGGGAAAGAGTGGCGTCGGGCTCGTCGCACATGAACTCGGCCACATGTGGTTCGGCGATGCCATCACGCTGCGCACGTGGCCCCACCTGTGGCTGAACGAGGGCTTCGCGACGTTGACGGAACTGCTTTACTGGAAGGCCCGAGCCGGCACATATCCAGGCGTATATGAACAAATATTCGACCTGTATTACGGACGTGCGCAAACCGCCGAGGGCACGCTCGTGGTCGAAGACACGACCTCGCTTTCCAACCTCTTCGCACACAGCCGGGTGTACAGCAAAGGGTGGATGGTGCTTCGGATGCTCCGCGGCATGGTCGGCGACGACACGTTCCGCGCCATCCTCAAGACGTACGCCGCCGACCCCACGGTGCAATACGGCACGGCGACCACGGCCGACTTCGAGCGTATTTCCGAAGCCGTCACGGGCCTCGACCTCACCACTTTCTTCCGGCAATGGGCCACCGAGGGCACGGGCCACCCGGACTATGAGGTCCACTGGTCGATGCAGTCTGCGGTTTCGGGCTTCGACGTCTCCGTCACCGTCACGCAAACACAGACCACGCCGGCCTCGAACACAGATGTCTTCGAGATGCCGGTCACGCTCGCCGTCGAGACCGGCTCCGGTGAGCAACGCTTCACCGTCGTCAACGATGCGAGGGAGCAGACCTTTTCGCTCCATGTGGAGGCCCTCGCAACCGGTGTGACGTTTGATCCCGACCGCTTCATCCTCCGGGGCGACGACGTACAGGTGGTATCCACCGAATCCGGGCCAACCGGCGTGCATGATACAAGCATACGTTCGGTCTTCCCCAATCCCACGTCCGGCCGTTTCTACGTCCGGTATACGCTTGCCTCCCCGGGGCCCATACGCCTTGACCTGTTCGACGTACGCGGCCGCCTCCTCCGCCGCCTTATCGACGGTCCGCGTTCTGTCGGCGCGCACGCGGAATCATTCGATGTTAACGCCCTCGCAGCCGGGACCTATTTCGTGCGCCTTACCGCCAGCGGCCACACCGACGTCGGGGTGCTCACGCGGCTTGCCAGGTGATGCTGACGGGCACGAGCCCGAACGCCGTAGGCGTGATATTTGATGCTTATGGCTAGTGCCACCCCTGATCGACGAGATCTCTTCGCTCGCGAGACTCGGTCGAGATGGCGTGGCGGTTTTATGGGCCACGAGCCAACTGCCAATAGCCTCCATCGCCGCTCTTGCTTATCTTCGTGAAAGCGCCCAACCATCCAGTCATCTGTTCGCCATGTCCGCTGCGTCGCAATCCGACCCCCTTCTGACCCTCAAAGTTGCGGCCGCTCGTTTGAGCGTGCATCCGTCAACGCTTCGGCGATGGGCCGATCAGGGGGCTATTCCGGTCGTCATCACGCCCGGTGGGCACCGGCGCTTCCCCCGCTCGGGCGTCGAACAACTCGCGGCTAAGTCGGGCGGCGGCACAAAACACGCGTTTGCCGAACGCGCCCTGACGCATACGCGTACCGAACTCGCTCACCAGCAGGACCAGCGTTGGATGACCGAACTCGCCGACGTGGATCGGGAGGAAAAACGCTTGATGGGTCAGCGTGTGATGGGCTTGATGATGCAGTATATCTCACAGGACAACGACGATGCCGTACTCGATGAGGTCCGGACCCTCGGCCGGCACTACGCCGAAAGCGCCCGGGCCTCCAATCTGAGCCTCTCCGAGGCACTCAAAGCGACCATGTTCTTCCGTGACAATATCGTCGAGTCCGCGGTCCTGCTGCCTGAAGCGGCTCGCACGCACCCCGATGCCAACCGCCGGCTTCTCCGCCGGATTAACACTTTTCTGAACGCCATACAGCTTGCAATTACCGAAGCGTACTCGTCCGACTGACCTGCGCAGAGGGTCGGAGATTTACCTTGCAATAGTGATAGCCGACGTGATTTCTTCGGAACGCAATAAGTCGCCCGGTGCTCAATTGTTTAGCACGATCTGCCCTTGACAGGTAATGTGCTCGTTGGGCCCGGGTGGGCGCGTCGGTGCCTGATCCACGCTAAGCGGCGGATCGCAGTCTTTCGGCATGTAATGGGTATGATTACCGTGCGGAATCTCGTAGTATGACTTGCTATCGAACACACCGAGTGAACTTGCCAGCGCAACCGCCAGAAACAATCCGACGACGAGAAGAAGCATGAGGCGAATCGACTTACGCATTCGAAATTTATCGAGAATGATGGAGGGAAAACCCCGAGATGGGATCTCGCAGGGAGCAAGACTCTATGGATAACCATCACCGGCAAAAGTTCCAATCATCTCCGACCGATCGACCCGCCGCGATTAGTTTGCCTCAAACGCTCCAATGGTCTGAATTATCTCTCTGTCCCCCTTTGTTCGTATTCCAGGCACCACATTGTTACCTCTGCTATATCGCCGGATGACCCGCATCACGCTTCGAGGGAGCATTGCCTGTTTGCTTTGCATGATGATGCTGAGTGTCGAAGCACGGGCACAGTGGGCCTCGGTGCGCGGGCAGGTAGAGGACCCAGAGCACAAGTCGCTCCCCGGCGTCAACTTGATGCTGACTGGCGAAACCGGCAACCGTACCGGTACAGCCACCGATGCCGACGGCCGGTTCATGATGACCCATCTCCCGCCGGGGCGCTACATCTTCACGGCTTCGTTCGTGGGGTACCGCACGCGTTCCGACACGCTTATCCTCGCCTTCGGTCAGCAGGCGTCGCTCGACGTCCGCCTCGAAGCCGACGAGACCACGCTCGACGAGATCGTCGTCGAAACCATGCGGCGACCGGAGCGCCGGTCGGCCGGGCTGATCGTCGTCCAACCCTCGGCATTGGCCCGTACGCCCATGCCGGACGTGACGTATGACCTCGCCGGGTATCTGCTCACGTTGCCCGGCTTCGTCTCCCCCGGCGATCAGGGGGGACAGCTCTTCGTCCGCGGCGGCACCCCCACGCAAAACCTCGTCCAGATCGATGGAATGACGCTCTATCAACCCTTCCACATTGTCGGGTTTTATTCTGCCTTCCCCGCCGACATCATCTCATATGCAGATGTGTATGCCGGCGGTTTCGGCGCGCAATACGGCGGGCGCATTTCCTCGGTGATCGATGTTTCCACGCGCAATGGAAGCAAGCAGCGCGTAGCCGGCGCCGTGTCGATTGCACCCTTTTTGAGTTCGGTTCGGGCCGAGATCCCGGTCGTGCGCGGAAAGGCCTCCCTCATCGTATCCGTCCGGGAATCGATCATCGACCGGGTCTCCTCCGGTCTCATCGGGCGCGACCTCCCGTTTCGCTTCGGCGACCAGTTTTTCAAATTTCACGCTTTTCTGAACAAGAACACAACGTTCTCGGCGACGGCCATCCGCACCTTCGACAAAGGAAACATTGCCGCGAAGGCCGGCGATACTTCGGGGCCTTTTTCCACATGGCGCAATGAAGCCTATGGCGGGCGCTTCACCTATCTGCCCACCGAAGAAGCCGTCATGACCCGCGTCGCCGTGTATACCTCACGCCTCGAAAGCCGGTATCGCCTAACGGCCACCGATGAACGTCGCGCCAAAGTACAGGGCTTCAATGCCGACATCCTGTTCACCTATCTCCTCGGCCCCTCACAGATCCACTTCGGCATCTTTGCCGGGACCAACCAGTTCGACTTCAATCTCGGCCAGGGACAGACACCGGGAAATGAAAATGTGACGAGTGGCGGGGGGTTTGTCCAAACTAATTTCAATCTCGACGAACGACTTCGGATTGCGCCCGGGGTGCGCCTTCAGTCCTTTTCGAACGGCCCCGGCACCACGCTCGACCCGCGCTTCCGGCTCACGTGGCTACCGCGTGGCAACCGAAGTCGCCAGCAATTCAGCCTCGCATGGGGCCGTTATCACCAGCAAATTAACGGCATCAACAACGATCAGGACGTCACGAATGTCTTCACCGTGTGGTCGGCGTCGCCGGCGGGGCTGCCCGTCCCCGAAGCCACCCACTTCATCGCCGGCTGGCAACGCCGCGTTTGGCCGTGGCTCGAGTTGACGGCGGAAGGCTATTACAAGCGGCTCCACAACATCTCATTCCCGCAATTCTCCCCGGCGCTGGACCGCGTGGCCACGTTTGCCCCGTTGGATGGCCGGGTGCGCGGCCTCGATGTCCGGCTCGAACTCAACCGTCCCGTGTTTTACGGCCAGATCTCATACAGCCTATCGAAGGTCGAATATGAGCCGCGGTCCGGCCCGAACCGCCGGCGCTTTTCGCCACCGCATGATCGCCGGCATCAGCTCAATGCCCTTGTTCAGGTGGCGCGTGGACCCTATCGGCTGAGCTTACGATGGCAGTACGGCTCCGGCCGCCCGTTCACACAAATCGACGGGTACTACGATGCCCTCACGCTCACGCCCGGCGAGGGCGACTTTCACACGCAGACGGGCCAGGCCTCCGTCTCGCGCAATGCCCTGTACGGTAGCCACCTTCCGGCGTACCACCGCCTCGATGTTTCGGCGCAACGGGTATTTCGCATGAGAAACGCCACCGTCACGGCACAGGTGGGGGTCGTCAATGCCTACGACCGGGACAATATTTTCCAGTACAATGTCTTTTCGGGTGAACGCGTGAATCAGCTGCCCCTGATTCCGTCCCTCGGGCTGAAGGTGGAGATGCAATGAGCCGACGAAAAGGCATAGCATGGATCGGGTGGGGATCGGCGCTCGCGTTGGTGGTGAGCCTGGCCGCGTGCGATAACACCGTTTCCCCGCTGAACGACGACCCAGAGCGTTTCTTCGCCGTCCACGGCTTTCTCGACATGGCGGCCGACACGCAGTTCGTGCGCGTGGAGGCACTCCGAAGCACCATCCTCAACCAGTCGCTGCCCACACTCGACGCCACCGTCACGAGCAACGAAGAGGCATCCGGGACCACCTCTACGTGGCGCGACTCCCTCATCACGCTCAACGACGGCACCCGCGGGCACCTCTTTTTCGGCCTCTTCCGACCCGTAGCCGGCGCCACATATCACCTCGACGTACGCCGCGACGACGGCAAGACTACCCGCGCCACCACCCGCATTCCGCCCGTCCCGGCCCTCCGCCCCGATGCGCCTCAGGGAAGCGCGGGTTTTCTGTTTCAACCGGTCACGCTCGCCCGAATCGATCAGCCCGTTCAGGATGCCGAGGTCCGCTATCGCGTCACTTCGCTCCTCACCGGCACCACAAACACGCTGTCGTTCAGCTACGGATCGCCCGGCAAAACGAACACCGAAGGATGGGGAATAGACATCTTTCTGGCCCGCGACGGGCGCAATATCCTCCGCAAGTTTCGCTTCGATAATCCCGCCGACACCACGCTTGCCCTGCGCGACGTCAGCCTGACCTTCGGCCTGCCGAGCGATGAATGGCAAACGCCGGACACGTCACCGAACATCGAGAACGGGGTCGGCTTCTTCGGGTCGGTGGGCCGCTATGCAGTCGCATGGCACCTCGACTCCACCGTTGTGGAGACGCTCGGATTCGAGGACCGGCAAGGGCCGTGAGTGGGATCGGCCTTGTCTGCAAATTACAGCGTGCCATTAGGCCGCCACCTCATATTGAGCCAAGTCCCGCGCATAGTCCAGGCACGCGAAAACATGATCCCGGGTCAAGTCCGGAAACTCGGTTACAATGTCTTTCGGTGAAGAACCGGCGGCAAGGTAGCCCAGAATAAGACTAACCGGAATACGGGTGCCATCGATGCGCGGTTTGCCCTTGAGCACGTCCGGCGTGCTGACGATGTGATCTTCCCAGGTGATTGGCACAGGTCTTGTCCTCAACAGGATTCGATCATGAAGGGAATTGAACTACGCCAATCGTTCCGAAGTAGTTTCTGTCAACTTGCTGCCTCATACGCATCACGGAATGGATGCATTGCTCCGGCCAATAGCATAGGGCGCCTGTCATATTGCCCAGCCGCATCCTTTAGGTTGCGCCGGCACCATGGTCCGAATGGCGCAAACTAAAGGATGCGGCTACGGGTTTACGCATGGAGCGTGTGGGGTTGGACTGTGCGGCTACAAGAACGTTTTTGGGGATAAGTGCATTTTGTCATGCGCCCAATAACATGGTAGTGGCGGACTTCGGGCGCTTTGTCCCGTCCTTCACCGTCTCCGGTCAGCGGAGAATCCGTTCTCCCGCAGCTACGTGATCGCCCCGGGCCATGCGATATTTTATACTCCCACCGGGATCCCCGTGCGGCTTCCGCCTTTGGATAGATGCCGTCTTCCGTATTCCCCAAACACGATGTCCGATCTCTTCGAAGAAGCCGCCGAACAGTTCCTCTCGACGCGTGCCCCGCTTGCCGACCGGATGCGCCCCCGTACCCTGAACGATTATGTCGGACAGGCCCACATCCTCGGCAAGGGCAAGCTATTGCGGCGTGCCATCGAAGCGGACCGCGTGACCTCTATCATCCTGTTCGGCCCGCCGGGCACCGGCAAGACCACCCTCGCCCGCATCATCGCGAACACCACGCAGGCGCACTTCACCACGCTCAATGCCGTCCTCGCCGGCGTCAAGGACATCCGCGCCGCCATCGACGCCGCCGGCAAGAACCTGCGCCATCATCAGCGTCGTACGATCCTGTTCGTCGACGAAGTGCACCGCTTCAACAAAGCCCAGCAGGATGCTCTTCTTCCGCACGTCGAGAACGGCACGGTCATCTTCATCGGCGCAACGACTGAAAACCCGTATTTCGAGGTCATCAAAGCGCTCGTGAGCCGCTCCCGCGTCTTCGAACTGCAGGCGCTCACCGAGGATGACTTGCGGAACGTAGTTCGCCTGGCCCTGACGAATGAGGCGCGCGGCTACGGCCTAAGGGACGTACACATCTCGGGAGATGCCCTCAACCACCTTGTGTCTACAGCCAATGGTGATGCACGAACGCTCCTCAATGCCCTCGAACTGGCCGTCGAAACCACCGAGCCCGACGCCGAAGGTCGTATTGTCGTCGACCTCGCCGTGGCGGAAGACAGTATTCAGAAACGCGCCGTTCTATACGACAAAGAAGGCGACGCGCACTTCGACGCCATAAGCGCCTTCATCAAGAGCCTCCGCGGATCAGACCCGGATGCCGCGCTGTACTGGATGGCCCGTATGCTGTATGCCGGTGAAGACCCGCGCTTCATCCTTCGACGCATGCTCATTTTTGCGGGAGAAGACGTCGGGCTAGCAGACCCGCGCGCGCTTCAACTTACCACCGCCGCCGCACAGGCTTTCGAATATGTGGGCATGCCCGAGGGGCGGTTTGTTCTCTCGGAATGTTGCCTTTATCTGGCCTGTGCCCCCAAGAGCAACACCACGTACACCCTCTTCGATGCGCTCCGTTTCGTGGAAAAAGAGCAGACGGCCGACGTGCCGATCCACCTCAAGGACGCGAATCGCGACGGGAAGACGCTCGGGCACGGTGAAGGTTATCTTTATCCGCATGCCTACCGCAACCACTACGTCCCGCAACAATACCTCCCCGAATCGATGCAAGGGACGTATTTCTATGAACCCACGGACATCGGGTACGAGAAGCTCATTGCCGAGCGGTTGGCCTACTGGCGCTCCCGCGACGAGGAGGAAGATCTCGCAAAGCGGGTCCGGCGATACGCGGACAAAGAGGGGTGATTGGAATATTGTCTGTTGGCCAATTGCCGATTGGTCTAGCCAATATTGTCGGCGGCCAAGATTACTTCAGGATCTACTTTCGGGCGTCGAAGGCGTAGACCTGCGTTTATGATCTGTGGAGATAGGAGCGCGGTCTCCGGCGGGATTGCCGGAATGGATCTCACGGGTTGGCTCCGCCCAATATGGTGCATCTCCTTCGGATAGATCGGACATTTTCCGGCACAACACTAGAATTTCCCAGTCAATCTCCGTCCTTCGCTCCCACGTTTTTCGGGCGTGAGGCAGGCGATACGATTCCGCGAGCAACACTTCGATGCGGTTCAGGATTTCCTGCTTCTCCTCTTCGTGCGATGACATAATTTTGGCGTCGGTCTCAGTGAATAGTCTTTTTCGGTATCGGACTGATCACCGGGCACTTAAGTACCCAGACCCCCTTCGAGGGACTCCCCCTTGGGAAGGCGGAGGGTTCGACATGATTTGGCCGAAGTGGCGGACAACAAAGAACCCCCTCTCCTTCGGGGGCTCCCCCTCGGTAAGGGGAAGAGTTTGACATGGTTTGGCTGACGTGCCGGGTTCAAAAGAACGCCCTCCTGCCCGAATCAGGGCCCGGATGGATAGATGCTCAGGTCGGTTCGTCGGTATCGGTTACGATTTCGTGAAAGACCGTCTCGCCGGTAGCCAGCATACGCCGTACATAGGGCCGGCACAGCGTACAGTTGTGGCCGAAATCCGCATGGGCTTGCAAGCCCTCCACCGAATCAACGGCATGGGTCTCCGCGATGGTTTTCAACTCCGCAAATTGCACGTCGAAACACACGCATCGGTCGAGGGTCATGGCGTCGGTCATCGAATCAAGGTCATAGTTTGCGTCTGCGCCTCGCCGTTCGCCTCCATGCGAGCGAGATAAAGCCCGGCCGGGAGCCCGCCGGCCCGCCACACGATGCGCTGCGGTCCCGCCGGAAGCGCCCCGTCGATGAGGGTCGCCACCTTTTGTCCCAGCACATTGTATACGGCGAGGGTTACGTGCCCGGGTTGCGGAAGAACCCACGTGAGGGTCGTCGCCTCGTGGAAGGGGTTGGGGTAGCTTTGATCGAGAGCCAGTTCGGCCGGGATGTCATCGGTGTCTTCGACCGCCACATGGACGCCCGGCTGATAGAGCGCGATGGATGCCGGGGCAATGCCGGCATCAAACTGCCCGACGGAGGCGCCCGTCCGATCCAAAATCGAGACATAACCGGCTTCCGTGAATCCCGGCACGCGTGCGACGTAAAAGCGGCCGTCCGTGGCGTCGAAGGCCACGGCGGCGGCCGGGGTGTCACCGGGCACCGGGATGGGGCCGAGGGCCGTGTTCGTGGCGGTATCGAAGGCGAGAATCGAGGAGCCGGCAAGCACGAAGGCCTCTTCCGATAGTGCCGAATAAAACACATCCTGCCCGAGCGAACCCGATCCGATCTGTGCATCGAGCGCGAATCGGGCCACCTCGATGCCCGCCGCATCAAACACCACCACCGTCCCGTTGGTCTGCTCGATGATCTCAGTGAAATCGGCATTGAACACCGTCTTGCCCACACAGAACACCCATAGTTCATCCTGCCGGTCGAAGGCCCCGAAACGGGGGCCGTCGCACCCGAGTTCGCGCGTCTCGACGACCGTGTCGGAGTCGGTGTCGATCACCGAGAGCGTCGTCGAGAAGCCGAAGCCGAAATTGGCCACATAGGCGCGGTTGCCGTGCACCGCGATGTACTCCGGGTTGAAGCCCACACCGATGGCGCCGATGACCGTGTTATTCTGAAGGTCGAGGATCGAAACGGTTTCGTCGTTCAGATCAGAAACATACGCACGATCGCCCCCGATGAGCGCCATGTACCGGGGCGAGGGAACGTTCAGAATCTGGCCGGTGCGGGCCATGGTTTGCGGATCGAAGACATCCACGCGATCGGATGTGTTGGCCATCACATACCCGGTGGTTTCCGTCAGCGCGATGCTTTGTATCAGCGTATTGAGGTCCGGAACCGCATTTTGCGTGACCGTGCCGGTGGCCGGATCGAAAGCCGTCACCGAGCCGTTGGCATCGCTGAAGTTGCCCTGATTGCCAACGAATACGGTGGTCATACCCTGCGCCATCGCCGTATGCACCAGGGCAAGAATGGCGAGGCTGCACAGCGCCCGGAGGAGAACGTGTGGAAAGGCGGTTCGGTGCGTGTTCATTGTCGTTCTCGATAGTAATCTATGGGGAGTGAATGTGGTCAATGTTTCTCGGTGAGGTCGATGCGCAGCCGGAGTCGGAAGGAACGGGGCGGCATGGGATAGCCCTTGATGCCCTCATAGGCGCGGTTGAGCAGGTTTTCGGCGGAGAGTGCGAGCGAAATCCGGGCGTGCGGTATCCGCCCACCCACGGCCATTTGCCCGTCGACGACCCAGTACGGCGTGAGCGATTGCGAGCCGTCGGTGGTCACGAAGCGACGGCCCGTGTACCGGGCGCCGGCATTGAGGCTGACCGCGTGCCACCCACCGCCGCCGTGAACCTTCAGTTGATGCCGGGGCACATAGCGCAGGGGTTGGTCGAAGGACCGGGCGGCGGGGTCGGAACGGTCGCGGGCGTCGGTAAAGGTGTAGAAGAAGCCGCCGTCGAGGGTGGCGGCGTGAGCGGGGCGGAGGCGCATCTCGCCGGAGACTTCGAGGCCGCGGGTCCGTACCCTGCTGAGGTTGGCCGGCGCCCAGTAGCCCTCCGGCACGGGCCGCCAGCGGATCTGGTCCCGCATCCGGTGGGTGAACGCCGTGACCTCAAACTGCGCGCCCACGCGTGGATGGAGCATCAGGCCCGCGTCGAAGGTCCACCCATGTTCGGGGCGGAGGCCGGGGTCGCCGCCGGGCTGCCAGAAGCGGTCGTTGAAGGTGGGTGTGCGAAACGTGCGAGCGGCTTCGGCCTTGAGGCGCAACCGCGATAAAAGCTCAATATTGAGGCCCAGACGCGGATTCAGCGACGCCCGTGTCGGGGCTTCGGGTGCCGTATACACGTCGGCGCGAAGGGCGGGAAAGAGTCGCAATCGCCCGTATTCGGCGGTGGCATGAACGAATGCGCCGACGTGCCGTTCGGCGGCGTCGTCCCGCAGACCGGGGTGCCGGGCACGTCCATAACTCGCCGTGAGGCCGCCTCCGGCGAGCCAGTGTGCGCCGAGGGCGAGACGCACCTCCGCTTCCGTGGAAGCGACGAACGTGCGGCCGGTCTGATCGAGCGCGAGTTGCGGGTTCAGATATCGGAGTGAAGCGCGCTGTACAAGGCCGCCGATGCGCAGCGTGCCGCGTGCCAGCCGGATGCGGTCGGCCATCCACAGGCGCAGGCTCCGATCCCACTGTCGCTCTCCTTTCGGTGGGAGGGCACCCGGGCCGGGTAGGCCACGCGCCACGTCGTTGTACCATGCCGCCACGGTGGTCCGGTGACGCCCGGCTTCGTAGCCGACCGTGGTGTACAGCGATGAATGACGCTCGTCGGCACCCTCCCGGCGCACCTCTTTCGGGGGAAAGAGCGCCGCATTGACAAAGGGGAAGTCACCGGCCTCGTTGCGTTTTTCGAACGAAACCAACCCGGTCAATCGGCCCGTTTTACCCGACACTACACCGCTTCCCTGCCGTGCACCATAGGCCCCGACGGCGCCTTCGAACCGGAGGGCCGGGGGACCGGCGGCCCGGAGCGAATGAAGGTTTATGATTCCGCCGACGGCATCGGAGCCGTAAAGCGCGGATCCACCGCCATGGGCCACTTCCACCGACGCAAGGAGCACGGCGGGCAGGAGCGAGAGGTCGATCTGACCGAGTTGGGGGTCGGCGATGCGAAAACCGTCGAGGAGGACGAGGGTCTGAGACGCGTTGGCGCCGCGAAGGGCCAGTGTGGCGAGGCCGCCCGGCCCGTAGCGGCGGACGAAAGCCCCGGCACGCGCCGCCAGTACGTCGGCCACGGAGCGGGACGCGGTGGCGTCGAGGGTGCGGGCGCCGAGCACCGTCACCCGCCCCGGTGCATTCTCGGAGCGCGTCGCCGTGCGGGTGGCCGTAACGGTGATGTCCGGCAGCACGACAGTGGTGTCCATGAGGGCCTGCCCCCACAGACGGGACGGCCCCCAGAGCGCAAGAGTCAACAGAAGTGAAAAACGAAAGGTCATAAAAAAGCCCCAACCTCATATGCGAGGGTCGGGGCTCATTCATTCCGGGTCGAAAAAACGGTCGCGGCGCCGGATGCACGTTGCCCGAACCCCAGTTCCCGGAGGTATTCGGCATAAGCCCATCGGGCAGGTTTCCTGGCTCACCGCGCCCGCTCACAAAGAACGGTCATCGTGGGCTCCACCCCCGGCCTTCCCGCACGATGTGCAGTGACCGGGCGCTTTTTCACCCTCGATGAGGTGCGCGGCATACAGTTGCGGGTACAGCCCCAGCTTCTCCCATCAAATCGCTGCTCGACGGATCACTGGATTCCCTTTTACATCCATCCCGGCGGATGCCGGACGACGGAACCTGATGCGCATATGGAAAAGAACGCCGACAAGCTAAGCCTATGCCGGATGATAATCAAACCGGAAGCGACTATTCAGGCACCGCCCGGCGCTGAATAACGTGAAACCCGAAGGGGGTCTCGACCGGCTGGGGATCGATGGCATTCACGTCGAGCGAATCCATCGCGACGTCGAAGGCGGGGATCATCTGCCCCCGGAACCATACGCCGAGGTCGCCGCCTTTGGCGCCGGTGGGGCCATCGGAATTTTCTTTGGCAACGTCCGAAAACTGATCGGGGTGCTGCTGCAATTCTTCGATGAGTTCTTTGGCACGGGCCTGTGCTTGCTCGCGCGAGCGAGTGATGGAGGGTTTCGCCCGCATGGCGCCCTGATAGGCAACCAGAATGTGGGCGCCCGCACGCTGTTCCAGTTTGGTACGCCGGACGAACGCATAGCCGAAAGGCAACTCGACGGGGCCGGACACGCCACCGTAAGCCAGTCCTTTGTAGGCATTCACGAGATCGCTCGGGGCCTGTCCGTCGTCGTGGAAGGCGCCGAGGAAGATCGCGCCGTCGCCGAGGTCATTGTACTGCTTGGCCAGGTCGTCGAAGTTGTCGGCATTGATCTTGGTCTTCACCTCTTCGGCGAGGGCTTCGGCTTCGGCTTTCTCCCGCGTGACCGTCTGCGGGGCACGGGGGGCACCTTTGAACGAGATGAAAAAGCCGTCACCACCGAAGAACGGCATCATCATCGAATTGCGCCGGATCACGTGGAATCCGAAGGGCGTCTCGACGGGCTCGGATGTGACCCCGCCCACTTCGAGGGCCTCGACGGCGGTCTCGAACGCGGGCACCATCGATCCTTTCTTCCAGACGCCGAGGTTGCCGCCGGACTTGGCCGAAGGACCATCCGACTCGGTCTCGGCCAGTTTTTCAAACTGCGAGGGGTCTTCGTTAAGTTGAGCAATGAGTTTGACCGCTTTTTCACGGGCTTCCTCTTTGGTCCGCGTGATGGTCGAATCGGCCCCCATAGCGCCGGAGAAGGCGATCAAGATGTGTGAGCCGGCCAGGTCGCCGTTGGCTCGGAATTCTTGCGTGGGAATGTCACCGTTGGAACCGGCATCGTGCTTGGCACACCCGGCGAATAAGAGCAGTGCGAACAGCGCACAGGAGAGGGCTTTCATGAGTTGAACCTGTTGATCATCGCGTTGGAAACCCGCCCTTAACGTTTCAGCCCCACGCGCTGTTTCTATTTATCATTCCCACCGAGAACTTCGCCGGATCTACATATCAGCTGGAGGCTCGTGGCTGGAGGGCACGCCCCCTCCACCACGCCGTCATCCCGAGCCCGCGAGGCATCTATGCATCAGCCCTACCACGCGGGTGAATATGTCACGCCTACGATGTTCGGGTCTTTTCTTGGGCATTCGGCTATAAACATGCCACGCCTACGGCATTCGGGCCGGTGCGCCCACGTTCAACGAGGCGGATGCGCTCGTCCGCACGTTCCCGCTCCCTCGATGGGACACGAGCCCGCCTTCAGACGGGCGACTAACGAAGCACGGCGAAGTAACGGGTCAGGGTGAAAAAAGGCCCGGTATTCCACCATCATGGCGCCTCGGCTTAACCGCAAAGTTAGTCGGTGGAAAGTCAAGTGGTTTTGTTCTTGTTCTTTGCCATCCTAGAAAACTTTGGCGGCCGGCTTGGCGTTGAGACCTCCGAGACAGCAGCCAAGCACATCAACCCGAGCCGCACCCGAAGTTCATGCCTGACACCTGACGAAAGGCTGAATGCGATCGCCTAATGCAGATGTCACGCCTCCGGCGTTATCTCTACGACCCGGCTATTGGCCTCTGGCTGGTGGCCTCTGCTTACCCACTGCGCTCGGTCGAGATGATGTGTGTAATTACAGGAGACGTGTGGTCGGGGGCCTTACCATATGTTTCATCGTCCAATGACCGTTTTGCCACTTTACCCAAGCGCCACGGAGTCCCCGTAATCCGGGAGCGAGATGTTCGTATAGCCCTCCCGCATGAGCGCTTGCTCGAAGGCCGCCTGCCGCTTCGGCGCACCGTGGACCATGAAGATGCGTTTCAGACGCCCGCGGTCGAGTTTGCCGATGAAGTCGAGCAGTCCGGGCTCGTCGGCATGGGCGGAGAGGCTGTGCATCACCTCCACGTTGGCCCGGAGCGTGTGCTCCTCGCCGAAAATGCGCACCCACGGCAGCTTCTTGGCGATGCGGTGGCAGAGTGTATGCTCGGCGCAGTATCCGACGATGAGCACCGTATTACGATCGTCCCCGATGTTGTTGCGGAGATGATGGAGGATGCGCCCGGCTTCGCACATTCCCGAAGCCGAGATGATGACCATCGGCACGCGGCTCCCGTTGAGGGCCTTCGAGTCCTCCACATCGCGGATATACGTCAGTCGCTCGAAGCCGAAGGGGTTGGGGTCGGTGAGGATATATTTGCATAGCTCGCGATCGTAGCATTCGGGGTGGGACTGATACACGCTCGTCGCGTTGACGGCCAGCGGGCTGTCGACATAGATCGGGATATCAGGCAGGTGGTCCTCGTTCCAGAGTTGATCGAGGGCATAGACGATCTCCTGCGTACGTCCCACAGCAAAGGCGGGGATGATGACCTTACCGCCCCGCGCACTCGTACGCCCGATGACCTCGGCGAGGCGTTCTTTGGTCCGTGACGCCGGCTCGTGCGTCTTTCCACCGTACGTCGATTCGGTGATGAGGTAGTCGCAGTCGTCCATCTTCTGTGGGTCACGGAGGATAGGGCGGTTCGGATTGCCGAGGTCCCCCGTGAAGCCGAGCGTGACGGTCCGGCCTTTCTCCTTGATGGTCAGGGTCATCGAGGCCGAGCCGAGGATATGCCCCGCGTCGCGGTACACGACGCACACGCCTTCCATGGGATGAAACGAATGGCCGTACGAGACACCCACAAAATGCTGCATGACCCCCTCGGCATCCTCCATCGTGTACAGCGGTTCGACGGGTGGTTTGCCCCGCCTGCGGTGCAGCTTGTTGACGAAGTACACGTCCTTCTCCTGTATGTGGGCACTATCGCGAAGCATCAGACCGCACAGGCTCTGTGTGGCGTGCGTGGCATAGATGCAGCCGCGAAACCCGTCCTTCCACAGCTTCGGCAGAAGGCCAGAATGATCGATGTGTGCGTGGGAGAGGAGGACCGCATCAATCTTAGTCGGGTCGAAGAGGAATTCGCGGTTGAGGCGGTCGGCGTTGGCGCGGCGGCCCTGATACAGCCCGCAGTCGAGCAAAAGCTTTTTGCCGTTATCGAGTTCGATGAGATGCTTCGAGCCTGTCACCGTCCGGTCCGCGCCGCAGAAGGTCAGTTTCATACGTTTTGTTAAAGTGTAAAAAGTGTCGAGAAAAACAGGGCAAACTATTTACCTTTGAATCTTGAATCATACCTATTTATTTCCTCGCAAGAGAACCAATATAGTGACACCCGAGAATGAAGTGGTCAGAATTGGAAAAACAGACAGACCTCATGAAGATTAAAATTCGACGACTGGGTTCCTCATCGGTGCCATTTGTGGCAATCGGTCTTCTATCCGCAGGCTTATCCTTGTCTCTCGACACGAAGGTCTTTGCACAACAGACGATCTATGTAAAGGTCGATGCGGTCGGCCTCAACAACGGCGCCTCCTGGACCGACGCGTTCATCTCCTTGCAGGATGCACTGGCCGCAGCCGGATCGGGCGACGAAGTCTGGGTGGCGGCAGGCGCCTATCACCCGGATCTCGGGGGGGAGGCGAGTCCCGGCGATCGCAATGCTTCCTTCGTGCTCAGGCCCGGCGTGCGGCTATTCGGGGGTTTTACGGGCAACGAAACGATCCTTGGCGAACGCGACTGGCAGGCAAACGAAACGATTCTGTCGGGTGATCTGGCAGGCGATGACAGTGATAATACCGCGATTGACGAGCCTTCGCGAAGTGAAAACAGCTACCATGTGGTGACGGCAGAAAGCGAGGTGGATAGCACCACGGTGCTGGATGGATTCGTCATTTCCGGGGGGCAGGCGGACGGTACGGGCTCGATGAGTTCAACTACGGGATTGGGCGGGGGATTGAAGAATAGCGGTGATCTGACCATACAGAATATCATTTTATCTCGGAATGCAGCGGGATCAGGGGGCGGAATATCCAATGCCGGCAACGTCGTCCTCACCAACGTAACCTTTTTCGACAACTTCTCTACGGCGCCAGGGGGCGGAATAGATAACAGCTTTGCCGGCGCGATGCTTAGTGGCGTCTCGTTTCAAGGGAATGTGAGCGAGAATTTCGGTGGAGGGATGTACAATAACCGAAGCGAAGTGGTTATTTTCGACGCACAATTCCTGGCCAATCAGGCCGACTGGGGTGGGGGTATGTACAACCGCCTTGGCAGTCAGACGCTCATCAACACCGTCTTCCTCGGCAACAGAGCCACGCGGTTCGATGGTGGTGGCATCCTCAACGATGAGAGTGAAACCGAACTGGCCAATGTACTCTTCAGCGGCAACACGGCGGAGGGTGACGGCGGCGGTATCTATAATGTTTTCCCCGATGCCGGTTCGTTTACCGCCACGAACCTCACGTTATCCCGAAACTGGGCCAAGGGTGAAGGCGGGGGTATGTGGAACTGGTATGGCAGCCCGATTCTGAGCAACAGCATTATATGGGGCAATTCGGCTTCAAACGGCACCGATCAAGTTTATAACCGGCCGACGTCGGTCGGTCCGACCACGCTCTCACTGTCTCATAGCCTCATTGAGGGCGGGCTTCCGCCTGATACCGAAGACGGCGGGGGCAACCGCTTCGATGATCCCCTCTTTGTCGACGCGGCCGGACGCGACGGCATACCCGGCACGGAAGACGACGACTTACACCTTCAGGCAGGATCGCCCGCGATTGGCGCCGGGGACAACATCGCGCTGCCGGCGGACACGCTCGATCTGGATGGAGACGGTAATACGCTCGACGTACTTCCCGTCGACCTCGACGGCCATGTACGCGTCTTTGACGCGGATGGAGACGGCCCGGCAATCGTGGATATGGGCGCGTATGAGTTTGGGGCTCCGCCTGTCACGGTGGCAATCGAATCCGAGGAAAGTGGTGACGCACCCGCTACAATGTCACGTCTCGAGGTTTTTCCGAACCCCTCTCCGGGACTGATGACGCTTAACTTTATGGTCCGAAACACTGTTCCAATCCATATCGCGCTATATGACCTGACCGGCCGTCGAGTTCGATGGCTGTTCGATGGTACTCCCGCGGGTGGACAGATGCACTCGATATCGGTAGATGGCCGGAATCTCGCCGAGGGAGTTTATTTTTTTCGCCTCATCGGGGAAGGTGTGAACGCTACCGCGACTCTGGCATTAATCCGATAGCGCGGACTCTGACATTTTACCGAACAATGGTGTTGTCATGATTACAGGTAACCGTTATCTGGATTGCCTCAAAACGACGATACTTTTTTGTTTTATAGCGTTGCAGTCTGGGCAGCCGCTTCACGCGCAAGACAGCGGTTGGCAGGACGTTTTTGGCGGGACGAACGGCCTCAACGACGGGGTGTATGCCCTGGCCGCCGGCGAAACCGGTGACATCTATGCAGGGGGCTATTTCACGGAAGCGGGGGGGCAGCCGGCCAACTATGTCGCCCGGTGGACGGGCACCGGGTGGGAGGCGCTCGGCGAGGGTGTCAATTATATGGTCTATGCTCTCGCCATGATCGGCGATGACGTGTATGTGGGTGGAGCATTTACCGAGGCTGGCGGGCAGGAGGCCCGCTACGTCTCCCGATGGACGGGCACCAACTGGGAGCCGCTGGCCAATACATTGAGCGGCTGGGTGTATGCGCTGGCCGTGAGCGATGCAGGTGATTTGTACGCGGGGGGAGCATTCACTTTTACGAATGCGTCCGGGGAATTCGTAAACCATGTCGCACGCTGGACCGGGACGGACTGGGAGCCGGTCGGCAGTAGTGTGGACCCGACGCCGAATATCGACGTGTATGCGATGGCATTTGGCCTTGCCGGCGATCTGTACGTGGGTGGAGAAATACCTTCGCCCTTCAAGGCATCCGGGACCGGGGAGATCAAATACCTCGCCCACTGGACGGGGAG
>Ga0114931_10002024_pt1 | contig 25828 bp, 29 predicted proteins | sample 2SBtaG_FD_89579 | JGI IMG/M metagenome (GOLD analysis project Ga0114931, IMG submission 89579) | Deep subsurface microbial communities from Kolumbo volcano to uncover new lineages of life (NeLLi) - 2SBTROV14_V59a metaG | ecosystem: Environmental > Aquatic > Marine > Volcanic | place: Kolumbo... | reverse complement strand
GTTTGCTGAGGTGTTGCTGTTTGCTGAGGTGTTGCCGTTTGCTGAGGCATGGCATTCTGAGCAACTCCCAAAGCCTGTTGAATCTCCTGAAAAACCTGCTGATACTGCGCTGGGTCATCAGTATTTTCTTGTTGCAATTTCTGTATTGTTGCATTAGCTGCAACAAAAGATTGTTCTAAAGAAGCGATGGCTTCCGCAGACAAATCTGTCCGTTTCTGGAGTTGCTTGATAGCGCCCATCATTTTGACGATGGAGTTGATCCCCTTTATCTGGGGATTCATAGTCGATCTGAGATAATTAACACCCTGCTCAAAGAACTGTATTGCTTTCATCAACCCCTGCATTCGCGCAGCGCTATCTTGAGGTGTAGCAGGAGCCACTTCGGGATTGAATCCCTCTGGAGTTCCCTCTGGATAATGAATATTATTTTGGGCAAACTTACCAATGAACGGCATTTGACTATATATCTTCGCAGATTGTACACATAATCCCATCGTTTCATCTCCCTTAAAAGAAAGGTCCGCTAGAAGATGATACAAAGTATATGATGTTGAGACCTGTTAATTTTTCGTAGGAATTAGAGGAAAAAGGACGCTTTTGGAGAAAATATATCTAGGACACAATTACCGGGGCAATCATGGCATATAACAGCAAACTGCATAAAGAAGCTAAGGTTATCAGCAAACCACGGATACAAAGTAACGAAGCCCGTGATGCATATAGTGCTTCTGAGGTGTTTGTAGTCCACGACACGGATAGATATCTCTCGGATGACTATGCTATCAACATTGCCATCCAAGAAAATGTTGATAAGTTCTCTATAGGTGTTTACGTCACCAATTACAAAGTCGGCCTCTCGGGGTATCAAGAATACTGGAAATTCGCGAAAAACGAGAAGAAAATAGCAACCGCATGCTATCGTGAGCTATATCGCAGGATGTCTGAGATTGCCAAAGAATTCGAGTACCAAAACTGGCCCCCCTCTCTCTTGAAGCCTATGATTCGCAACCTGCTCAACGATCTTGAAGTAGGCAACAAAGAACGAAGTGGAATTATCCACTACAACTGGTATGCCTTAGACGCTGATAAAGAACCTGACTGGCGAGTAACTCTGTATGGAGGGAGATACCCTGCCCATGATATACAAAAGATGGATAGCAACTGGAATGTCAACTCCGATGAGGTCTCTAAGCAGATTGAAATTGACGGCAAAGAAACCAGAGATAGAATCAACCGCTATCGTTACGCCAATGAGACCAAACTAGCTCAGTTCAATCGGATGATGGAAATGATTCAGAAGGCTTGGCCTCACCTTTCAACTGCTGCCATCATATCCTTTTTGACAATATTCGGTGCCAAAGGTGGCAACGCAGAAACATTAGCAGAACAGATACAAGAAAACCCTGCTGCCATTCGAGAACAGATTCCAGAAGTAGAGCCAGACTTTGCTTTCCAAGAATCCCAACCACAACCCGAGCCAAAGAAAACCTCTCCAGAGACAGTAGACAACTTTGCTAACGTGCTAAGCGTGACTCTGGACTTTGAAGGTGGCTACGTCAATAATCCCAGTGATCCAGGTGGCGAGACTAACAAAGGCATTACCAAATCAACGTATGAGCAATGGTTGCGTAGCAAGGGATTGGCCTCACGTAATGTTGATATAAAGAATATACCCGACGAGCACGTGCAGGGTATCTACCGAGATCGATTCTGGAATAAAATACATGGAGATGATCTACCATCTATAGTTGCTCAACAGATGTTTGATCTGGCTGTCCACTCTGGAACCGTCAGGGCTGTGAAGATTCTTCAAAACATTGTTGGAGCTAAGCCTGATGGAAAATTTGGACCAAATACGCTGAAGGCTACTCAATCCTATCTACAACAGCATGGCGATCTCATACTGGCAAAGGAAATCCTCAAGCAGCGAAAGGCATTCCTGGTCAATCTATTAAAGCAGGAGAAATACCAACCATTCGCTAAGGGTTGGATGAATAGGATTAAGAAGTTAGAGCAGATGATTGAGCCATCCACTAAACCTATGCGTATGAGAGACAAGAATCCGCCTGAGCCCCTCACTCAAACCTTCCGCACACCGCAGTCAGATTTCTGGGAAAACAGAGACTATACCGGTGTATAATAACACATGAAAAACCTTCGTGAATATGCATTTATCGTAGAATACAGCTACGACCCCAAAACAGAGCAGTTTGTCATACGATTCCTCGACAACAACTCATACGTACTCAAAGTAGCTGACTTGCCTAAGAAACTTCAAACCCGAAAACCTAAATGGGAATCAGCACAGTTGTCTGACACAAGAGATGGGTTGGTAATAGAAGCAGGTAAAGAGGCTAAGTATATCCCATTCAACGTTATCCATTCTCGCGGGACTTTACTTTAATACAGACAGTGACAAACATCTGGATATTTGCCAGAACTCAAGTCACGCCTCATCTTCTTCATCAAAGGGCCATTCCAAATCTTTTCAAACGGCTTGACTGTCCAATCGCCTAGATTGAAGGGAGACCAACAACACGGCTGTACCTTTCTCATGGCAGTACAATATCTAAACCATGGCGCATCTGTTGGGCAGGTCAACGACCGGTCGAAGTACTTGGTGACATAAGGGTAATAGAACCTTTCTTGATGCCCTGCAATGTCTCTGTGTTTTGTGTCCCATCCTGAGAAGTTAATGGCGATGCGCAGTTGATTGGCTTTTTCAACAATGCGATCCATAACCGCTTCGACTTCATCGTGAGACATATACTCATAAGCAGATTTGCCCTTGAAGGCTGCTGTCGCGGTTCCTTGGGTTTTAATAAAGTTGATCTCAATGACTCCATACTGCTTGGCTAAATCCAGCATCACCAGCGGGTCATTCTCGCTACATAGCTGAGTATTAAAATGTATGTATGGCTCTCTGGAACCAGCAGATTTTTTGGCCTCCTGAATTGTTTTGATGTTTTCAATCACTCTGTCAAATTGATCTCGCCCCATGACTTGCTTGTATGTATCACGGTTGTCACCAGAAATGCTCACATACATATGGTCCAACTTCTGCTCGACTATGCTGCCCACTATGTCTTTATTTAACGCAGTGCAGTTAGTAACAGTATGAGTCACAGCAAATGGGTTTGACTTCCTAATCTTATCAAGCCCATAGATGAACAGTTCAGGGGTCACAAAAGGCTCACCTGCTTTACTGGTTTCGATAATCTCTGCGTACTTGAAGACAGGCGATAGCTTGTCTATTTCTTTGATAGTTAACTTGGCCTTCCTGTTCTTGCTGTCTCTAATATGCAGGGGGACGCAGAAGCAGAATTCACACTCTAGATTGCACATTATATTGTATTCTACGTCAACATAGAGTGGACTGCATTCTAACTCAATCTTTCTTTCATTGCGCTCTTGAATTGCTAGCTTACGGTTATAGAGCCATTCTCCCACAAGGTTGTCAGACACCTTAAAATACTTGAGCCTGCTGTCGATGTGGTCGTGTAGTTCTTGGGTAATTTCAGAACTCAACACATCATCAGCCTGATCTTTGTAGCCGATTGTGCGAATGTCATTCATGTTTGGCATCTGCTCTTCTTTGAGAACAGGCAAGGAGACAGATGATACTTCTGTTGGACTATCTATGACTGGCAATGATATTTCTGACTTCACTTCTGTAATGCGATGTCCATCAATGAACCTGTTTTCATCCTGAAGGTCTTGTCTAACATATTTGTCGAGAATCTTTTTTAGAGGCTCGGGGTAATCATTCATGCTTCCGAATTCCACGCCTGACCAGCCAGCAACCATAGGTATGACTTGTAATTCTATACCATGCTTCTCAGTAAAGAATTCATGGTACTCGGGAATCAACATAATCTGGTCGGGATGAGCTACAAAGTTTATGGCAACAGAATAGCCAAATTCTTTCAGCAGCAATACCCTGCTCTTAAACAACTCCCACCGAAAATTCTTATCTGTAGGATGCAGGCTTGCATTAATAATTCCAATGCCTTCGACTGGAACTTTGCTGATGATTTTATATATGTCAACACTAAGGTTGGTGGTGATAGCTATCTCAAAACCTTTGCTGTATAGGAAATGAAATATGTGATCTATTCCCTTGTAGAATAACGGCTCTCCACCGTTAGTGTGGATGATTCCTCCACCGATGCCATTCAGACTAAAAAACCGATCAAAGGCTTTGATCCACGATTCATACGGATGTACATTACATGCATTTTTGATGTGTGGAAATTCTTTGGGAGTGGGAAGGTGGCAATACGAACAGGTGTAGTTACATTTCCATGTGGGTGCCCACAGTATAGACACGGCTCTTGTTTTATCGTGGTATGCTTCCCTGTTGACTATGTCCTGCTCTTCTTTGATCTCCCCACCTTGGTATATCCTCTTACGTGACCAATGCCTGTCACAAACTTGCTGGCATCGCTGCACTGGGCATCTAGTGAATTCCGTTTTGGATAGTACTATATCACTATCAATAATGTTGCCCAAGTATGATTCTTCTCGATATATCAGATCGTTGCACTTGTAAACATTGCCCTCACTGCCTATAGAGAACCAGTCATGCCCGCCGCTACAATATAATCCATCTTCAATCATTGATCTCTTCCAATTTATTTGAATATATTTACTAGGGTCTACGCTCTGTTCTAATTTAACGTCTGGCTCAGGATCACAACATCCATCAGATGGGATGTGGCCTATGGTATGTACACAAATACACACATCATCCAACTCGCCCTTTAGAATAGCCTTTCTTACTCTGCGCGAAGCCTCATTATTCCATGCTTCTTCCATAGAGGAGTTATTAAGATTTCCTAATGCTCGTGATTGGTAACAGCAGTGCTTAAAATCCCCGTTGGCATATACTAGCATTCTGGTCCAAGGGAATAGACATCGTGGTTTTGCTTCTTCCATAGCATTCCTTCATGATCCTCATGTGAATCTTCCCAAATCGGGAACGCACAGTATATGCGTTCAATTGTCCATCCTGATTCCATCATTAAATCCCGTACCAAACGATCACTGAAATCATTCGATACTCTGCCAAAGACCACTATGCGATCAGACATCTGTTTGAAATCGTGCAAGTATTGATACAGGTGTCCTATTTCTATGTGTTGCAACACTAAGCAAGCAAATATAAAATCATAGGTACGGTTACGCACCAAGTCCCAATCACTGAAGAGCGGCGCTGTAATATTTTGACAAAGACTAATCATATTCGGCAGATCATACCCTTCGACTTCTAAGCCAGCACCCTGCAAGGAGTTAATATTCCGGCCAATGCCACAACCGAAGTCTAATACTCTATTTCCAATCGACATGTTGACAACCACATTAACCAAATCTGTAGACGGGTTAAACTTAGAGTCGGGTAGAATGCGAGATTGGGCAGTGGCGACATCCGAGATGCTGGTCCAGTGGTCACGCGATATCATCAGGCTGCCCCTTCTTTTGTTCTCCAATCCAGAGAGAAACCATATTCCATGTGCAAATACTTACCATACTTGGTAATTTCATCCATGTACGATGGAGGTATTTTATGTTGTTCAGTTTCGTTATATCGCCATCCATTGCGTACAAATTCTGGAACTCCCTCATAGGTATTCAGTGGCCAAAATGCTACTCCCTCCACTTTGAGTCTGTGAGCCAATAGCACGAAAGATGGTATTTCGTGGAAATTTTCTCTCATAACTACGAAACCAAGTCTGACTGCTGGCTTGTCCAAGCCTCTGCTATTTCTGGTCTGTATCAGATTATCAATCTGTCCAATAACCTGACCGAACGTCGACAGATTATAACCTCTGATCTTCTCGTATGTATGAGGAGTGGCTGCATCCAAACTAAAAGTTACACGATCCACAGGTCGAGATAAAATTATATCAATATTCTTGGACGTAAGGAGTTGAGCATTGGAGGTAAACACCAGAAAACCGGTTTTGTTTATAGCAATTAGGTCACCAAATCTAGGATCAATTAAAGGCTCTCCTATGCCTGTTAAACTAAGGAGTTTAGATTTTTCCATCAAGGAGCGGCATTTACTCATCATGGGGTTTGAAATATGATGTTCATCTTTCACAGACCTAAGCGCTCTAGCACACATCGGGCACGGAGGGTTGATATTGCAGTGAGATGTGGTTTCAATCTCCACGCAAGAGGGATAATAATCAGATACCTCTTCATAAACCATCGCCTACTCCCATATCTAATACAAACAAAACCAAGGAAATCCTGCCACAAAAAGGTATAATCAAGCATGAACAAACCAGCTTCAATATCCATATTTCAGTATGCTGCCGAAGAATCAAGCACAACTACCCCTATGGTTCCTGATGAGATATTCGAGGCAGCCAAATCGGTCATGGAAACAAAGCAAGATCAAGTGGTTCGACATCGTACCGGAATATACATTGTCCAATACTCCGAAAACGGCCCCTTCCGATCTCATATCGATGGCTGGCTTCCCGTCCACATCACCAAAGTCCTTAAGTGGACTTCAGGCGGCATCCAACAAGCAGAAATGGATTTCACCAACTAGGACTATAGGCGGCAAGAACCCGCTTGCCTTCTAGCGGTGTAAATACATCCGTGTACAGTTCTGCACACCGTCGTACTGATGACAAACAAGCGTCATGGAAAAGAATAATTCCATCTGTCTCAATATTGTTTAAGCAACGCTCCATGTGAATTTTTACAACTATATCCCAGTGCGATTCATCAATGTATATCAAACCATATCTACAATCGCCTACAGGTGCTAGTATGTCCTCACTGATGCCCGGTGGCATATCGAGGGAATGAGGCTTTATACAAGGTGACGGTAGCGAGCGTATAAACCGTGCCAAATCAGTACGCTCCCAAACTTTGGGGTCGAAGTTATGAACATCGAAAGTATGCACTATACCATCATATGATAAAGCCATACAAGAAGCTGAGAACCCCGTGAATGTGCCTATATCCAACCGGATCGGATAATGCTGCGATAGTTCAGAAAGAACACAGCCAGTGATTATATCACTCACCCAATATGGATTTTCCTGAATACTATTCGCACAAGCACATGCTCGCTCATGCAGCTCCTCTACCAGAGGCAAAAAACGACTTTTTCTAGATTTGGCTTGGTCAATAATGTACAGAAATTCATCTTTATCCATGTATCATTATACAAACAGAGTATAATTATACATGTCTTTCACTAAACAATTTATCCAAGACGGGACAGCGCCCCCTGAGCAGTTAGATAAAGACGGTCTGCCAGAAGCCAGCGCTCGTGACTATCAGGCAACGTTTGCTGCTGCGTTAGGACTGAACACAACCGGAATGATTGAAGTGGTAATTAGCGACCTAAGCCACATGATTGAGAAAGAGCAGCGTAATAGTCTCGAAGGGTATATTCAGTGCTTGTACCGGATTATGTCACACAAACTTGCTTGGGATTGCATTACCCAAGCCTTCGTTGGAAAGAACGAATCTGTACCCGCGAAGATTAAGAAGCTGTTTGGCAAGAACGAAAATGAGGTTAAAATAGCGTCAAGAATGATTGCAGAATGACTTGACTTCTGCAAAATGCCGCCCTATAATAGTGAAATGATTGAGTGCCCCTACAAGCATCTGCTCAAACCCAGCCTTTACAACAACACCAGGATAGCGCGATTTCTCGATGCTCTCGACCAACCAGAAGTAGACGAATCCAGCAGCAACGCCCTACTATATTTCGTGAATCATACCCCGCCACTAGACGATATATTGGGGCATCTGTACGCCACGGAAAATCAAGCAACAGCGGCTATGCAAGCTGGGTCTCTGCATCCTTTCTTCATCGTCTTTTCACCGCAAGGACAGATCACATACCAAATGCGTAAGATCACGATGCGGCGCACTCACACCAAGTGTGTGGCTGATGAATTGATGGCGACCTGTAAAGCACTTACCTTCGTGACCAAAGCCTACTGTGCTTTTCTGGTCTACTACGAAGAGATACTTGACCGCATCCAGGTGGTAGGCAGCAGTATACGTGGCAATAAGATCGCATCAGTCATAGATATCTTCTACCCTGATTCTGGAATAAAGTTCAATATAGACAGAGATATCGGACACAGAGTCAAAACTCCGAGCCGATATCATTTTTATGAAGTCGAGGATTGCGGCGAGATGCTATATGTTCTTCAGAAGGTGCAGTCGTTCAGTCAAGTAGAAGGGATTGATAATATGCCGCATCTCACAGAATACGATATACTGCTCCATTTTGCCGTCTCTATGAAGGCAATCGGAGCGTTCCACTAATCAACAATCACATCCAGAACATCAGTATCGTTGATAATATCATCCACTTTGTCATATGGCAACGTGCCGCCGATCTCATTATCATCTGAATCGGTTACGACCAATCCCATATTCTCAAGGCGATGCGCTGTTTCCTGATTATATCCTTCATCTAGTATGACGGACACTTGAACTCTCTTTGGTTTGGGCATACTCTTCAGAGATGGAATAGACTTCACGGGGGCTGACGATTTTGTGCGTAGTTCTCGTATGCCCTCTGCATTCAAGATGCGACCAGATGCATCAATAAGCTCGGCATCCAAGAATCGCTTGTACTCCTTAAACGTCATCGTAGTACCACGATACCTCACCTGCAAACCTTTACCATCATAGAATTCTACATTGTATCCTTCTTCAAGCTTCTTGAATTCACCACCCGTAAATAGTACTGCTCCGTCCTTGAAGAAGTAAATCACCATCCCACATTCGTGCAGTCGATAGCCATAACAATCTCGGCCACTACGAGTCAACGTATGGGTGTTGTCTTTAATGCGCTGCTGACAGGTCTTCACTTGACTCTTATTCTGAAACTTCTCCCAAGATGTATCACCACCATATTGTCGCATATACTTCTCAGCACGCTCAATAATCTTCTCCCAGATTATAAACTGATCTTTCGATTCTGCTAGAGCACACATGATAGCGTGATAGCAGCTTCCTGGCATGGACGGGACTTTGATCCCGTTAATCTCCGTCATTTTGTCTATAGGCAGACGTTTAGACGACTGGAACGAATAATTCCTCACCTTCATCGCAAATTTCTCCTTAACCTACCAAAAGCAAATCACCGTAAGGTGCATTGACTAAGAATCTCTCCCAAGATACCTTATAGTAACCGTTCTTGAACCTAGCCCGTTTACCCTTATAGTATTGAGAGTGAGAGTCCACAATAAATACGCCCTTCTCATCATATCCACGAATTACCACAGCATGTTCCTCAGATTCTCCTCCAATGTCTCCATTGGGTTTCTTCTTCTCTTTCGACTTGGAGAACTTATGCAACGATGTCCAGTTAAATGAGGCTCCAACTGGTCTGCCATTGCTCAAGTCTCTCTTAATGTAGTAAGGAAAATCTTGACTAATGATCAACTGGTTATCACAGGATTCGTCTTCGAGCCATTCAATGAAATCGTTCACCCACATCTTTGCCACTTTATCTCGTTTGCGACCATAATGTGCTCTGAGCTTCTTCAGTTTTCCTATCAGTTCTTCCTTACTAAAACCAACCCAGCTATAATCAATTAACTCTAAGTCAGCAGTTATAATCGTCACTTTGCCACAACCCAGTTGATTCAGTAGACGAGCTTGCTGCGAGGTCCACAACCCCCTCTTGCGGCGGGCTGGTGTAATCATCTCTCTCGCTTTCTTATACGTTACTGAATCGTCATAAAAGGACGCCAAGGCGCTTGCTGCTGCTATACCGCATTCTGCGGGTCGCTGCCTCCATCGCTTAACCGGTAGTAGAACTCTCTTTTCCATTATACACCATTGCCTCCTATTCTGTGCTAAAAGAATCAAATACCCCCTTCAATTATCACAGAAATCGGGCTGCTTCCTTTTCTGTGTATAAAAATAAGAACCCAGCAGCCTAAGCTGTTGAGTTCTTGGATGTTAGAAGAACAAAGTAAATATGTGTCTTAGCTAGAATTCACGCAGACACTTATTCCACGTTAACAATTTGGTGCTTGTGAGATGCTTTTTTAATTTGACGTAACACTTTCTCCCACGAGGAATTAGAGTAAATTGGGATCGGCTGATTTTGCATGATCGACGTTGCCATTGCATACTTCTGATCCCTCACTGGATTAGCTTCTGTTTGCTCCCGAGCGCCAATATGTATCGACCAGTACGATGGATGATAGCCAATATTGATACCGTTTTTGATTGCTCGCTGAGAATATTCAACATCAATTCGCTTGTCTAGTCTCTCATCAAAATAACCCAACATCTCAAACGCTTTCTTGCTAATCAGCATACAAGCACCTTGCAAGTAGGGTCGGCCATCAAGAGTCCTATTGATAGCATCATTAAAGGCAGACGGAAATGCCATAGTCGGTGGCACTGGAACCAATGCAGTTAAATCAACCGCATTGTCCTCCGCAAAGCTCGTTAAGTGATCCAGAAACCGGCTAGAGTTGTCTGCAACAAACGATTTCTTGCCGCGAGATTGAATACCCACCGAAGGTGATTGTAGCCTACTTGTAGGCGAATTCACACCTCCAATAATAGCACCCGACCTTGGTGCACCAGACAGAGGATCAACCTCGCCTGGATGCGATTCTGGTATATGAGAGCTTGTCTCACTGCCCTTAGCAGGTGGGGTGACAGTTTTGAACATAACTATATCATTATCCAACTTTAGCCTAAAATCATAGTCCTTGGTCATCGCCAGGAGCATATTATACGCCACGGAGATGCGCTTCTCACCCATGAAGTAGGCATTCGTGACCGGCACTAATCCAGAGTTGACAAACTCTTTCAATTGCTCAACATTTTCGGGAGATGAGCCGTTATCAAGGATGAACAGGTCATATTCGGACTTCGGCTGGTCTGAATAATACAGACTCATCAGAGTCTGATACGTCATATTCCATCGGTCTTTCGTGACCATTGCTATCGCAGTTTTTTTCATGATTCTTCCTTTTCAGTTACAAGGGCAGGAACTTCTCGATCCTCGGCCTGGACGTGATTCTTGCGAATCTTATGCTTAGTAGTATCTGGGGTCTTTATGTTATGCTTCTCTTTGTAAGCAGAGATAGCAGCAGTAGCAGAGGTGAAAGTCCGCTCAATACCCTCAGCCTGAAACAAATATGGGGCTACCTGCTTGGTATCCTCTTCCTCATTTTCCTCTGTCATCTCAATCACATTGCCCTTGATGAGCTTGAAATCAGGATTGGGTATTTGTTTAATCTTGTGGTCTAAACTCTCTCGGGTCACTAGGTCGTGGTTGGCAGCGATCTCTAATACATCCTGATATTCACCTGATGTAAAAGCCTCTCGCATTCTATCCTTCACCTTCGCAGGATACGTCATCTCTAGCAATGCCGTAGCACTAGCCTTGGCATTGGCATTCTCGCCCGGCGGCTGCTTCAAATGAATGGGGACAGGGGAGGTCTTTTTGATTAGCTGCAAATGGCTTAAATCAGGGCTCTCTTGGTCTTCCACCGGTTCACCTACAATATTAGCTTCTTCAGCACGATCAAATACAGAGATCAACGAATCCCTTTGCTTAATCGATTCTTCAAGTGTGTCAGTCCTGAAAAAATATGGGGTGCAGTAATCACCCTCTTGAGGTTTTCTTATTGGATTGTAATCGGCACCTTTATGGGCAGTGAAGTACAAGACGAAGCCGTCCTGTTGCTCACACACCTTGAGCACCTTACGGACATCTATCATTTTCATCTCCTAGTTCAAGAACATTCCTCGATATTATACACTTGTTTAATTTATCATTTTCACAGCTTTTTCAACCATGTTAGTGAAAAACTCACGGGCATCAGATTCATTATGAAAGTGCCAACTTATTTTAGGGTAAATTTTGTTATAAATCTCATCGGGATGAGAGCCTTGTTCTATTTCATAAGCAATGGAAGAGACAAATCCAAGCACCTCCTCTGGGTCATTGAAATAAGCCTCTTCCTCCTTGGCTCGGCTAAGATAATGTATCAACTCATGGGCTACGATGAAAAATTTGTCTTCAAAGAAGTTAGTGTCTTGAAAAAGACTCGGGTCTAACTTCATGGTCTCTCCATCAGTCTCGGCGTATTTCCCTTCTAAATTTGTGATGATGATCTGCAAATCATCTAATCGCTGTGGATTAACTTCAAAATCTTCAAACATCGCCATCAACGCTTTGGACTCGCGAATCTTCTGTTTAATCAACAATCCGATGCGATTAGTAGATGATGATGATGATGATGATGTTCGCTTCTGTCCCTGTCCGGTGTGTGTCGTGATTGGTTCCATTATTTAGCCTTTTGATGTATCACCAGACTCCAGGTTGTAGATGGGCAATCGAAAGCACGACAGGCTGCTGGCCTATCTTCATAATTGGAGCATTTGCCTGTGCCATCCAGGTATACGCATCCATCGTCCGTGCGACGTAATGCCGAAGCATTCTTAGATCGCAAAAACTGACAAGATTGACATTCACAGCCCGGAGTAGGTTCTATGAAGTCATACTTGCCACTATTCTTCTCTTCTTCGGTGAGTAAGATCACGGTCCTCTTGCAGCATATGGCTCCACAAAAAGATCGAGTTTCCGCACAGTTGCCATCAAAACGTGGAGCCATTCAAAATGGTGAAATGTTCATTCATATCAAATCATCCTTAATTCAGATTCTCTATTATACCACAACGAACCTATAGTCAAAGAATTGTTTCCCAATCGTCAACTCTGTCCCATCCTCAAATTGTATTGCTACAAGGCCATTTTCCCCTGGCTCAACATATGTAATTTCGCCTCTCGTTCTGCGATTTTTGTCCCAAACCGTCTCTGCGGGCAACAGAGACCTTTCATGCTCATCAATCTTGAAAACACCTTTCGATATCTCAGTCGAAGCTGCCTTCACTCCCACCTGTTGACGCAGTTTATAAACTGCTTCAGGAGATGCTTCATTTTTCAAATCCTTATTTTTGACCGTCTGAATGTTAATAATGGACTCGGGCGGCAAACCAACGTCGGTCTCGGATATTAGCAACCCACCAACTGAAAAGAAGTCAGCATCATCATTGTGAGCAGTAACTACGCCACGATCAATGTGGATATGTATAGGATATTCTCTAAAGAGGTAGTGAGCCAGAGGCAAAGTTACAAAAGTCACAGGATCATATAAGTAGGAGTTAATCTCACGGTTTTCGAGGATATCACGCAGATAAAGAGGATGAGTCAAGAAAACCATCTCATCTTTGTTGTGAATCAGGTGCGGTTCAAAGAAATAAGTAATCCTCTGGGTCAGCAATATATCGTCATCAAGCCATATCGGGTCGATCAACTTCATCGACATAATAGAGCGAGCTACTAACTTGCAAGCGTGCATAGACAACCACTGGTCCTCAGACTGATGGAACGCATCTTGGATGGCACGCTCTACTGGGTCATTCGGGTAATATACTGCGATTGCTTCCTTATCCACCTGACTTCCTCCGACAGCCTCCACAACCTCCGCCATGCTTCTTTTGGGCAGACCGCATAATGTCTACATGCCGCTTGCGTGCTGCTTTATCTTTGGCAGCTTGTGTGGGAGTACTCCTCTTACTAGAGAGAGATTCTACTTTCACAACACCTCGCTTGATTTGCGGCTTGGGAGTTGGAGTTGGAGTTGGAGTTGGAACGCGAACTTCCTTGTCCTTTTCGGGAGGTGCAAGCGGACGATTAGATTTCTTCGCTCGGAGATTCCTAATTTGCTCTCTCATCTTTTCCCGGTTCATTCCCTTTCTCCTTGAATATTTCCCGATACTTCAACAACTTAATAAACGTTTTCTTACTGATTTTCCTTCTTTTCGTCCCAGTGGCACATACGGGGCCAACGCCAAAGCTCTTGTACAATCTCCGGCCACATACTGAACACCGATTATACTCCACGCCTTTTCTCCCAGCCATTAAATGGTCTCCGGTAAGATCACTCCATCCAACGATGCCTCGAAACTTTCCATTGCATCTACCAAACGACGCTTGGCTTCGGGGTGATCCGTCAGCCTGATAGCATAGCTCCAAGCATTAGCACATTTTTCGAGCATTGCTTGCTCGGCATCCAGCTGTGATTTTAGCTTGCTGCGTGTTACTTCGATCTCACAAATAGCCTTTGTTACTTTACAAATGGTGTCTACCTGCTTCATAGGGTCTAATGACCGGTCACTGGCAATCTCGTGTAGTTTGAGTTCCAGTGACGACCTAAGCATATCGAATCGTTGATCTTGATGTATCTTATAGTTCATTATCTCTTTGAGATTGTCACCATACTCACGTATCATAATACGACGCTCCTGCTGGAGATAATGATTTAAGAGGTGGGATCGAACATTGACCATATTCATTGGTGGGACTTCAGGATTCTTAGATTCCCAGTCTTTGAAAAACTTCAATACCAGGCTATAAGAGGTGCGGTTTCCCTGTTCATATTTCTTTTCAGCTTCGATTCGGATGGGGTGATTACAGAACTTACAATTCGCACGACAAATAATGTCACCCTCTTCAAGCTTAGTGATCTGCTTGAAAACTCGGTCATACGACGATTCTATGTCTGGCAGTCCGAAGGATTCAGCTAGCCCGCTCGCTATCGGACGCTTCTTTGGAAGCATTCCCGAGGTTTGGGTGGAGTGCTCGTCTGACTTCTTCGTCAATTCGCTTTCTGTCTTCATAGTACGGATGTTCCTCCGGGTGGAATTCTAAGTAATCACCGTAGACCATCCCTAAGAGCCTCATATACTCAGCTACAGTGACCTTGCCCGTCTTGTATTCTTCAAAGAGAAGCATCGCTTGTTCCCTGAAGAACGTACTAGCATTAGAGTTTGTCTGGTTTGTCATCTTCTTTACTCAAAAGTCCGTATAATTTCCGCTTCTCCTTAACAACTTCACGATCTATTAATTCTTCCGCTTACACTAAAATACCTTGAAAACGGGTTGGTGCGTCGAGAGCTATCTTCGAGTTATTCTCGCCAATTAAAGCACTTTTAAGTTTGTTATAAACCAGTTCTCTACCCTTCACAAGTTTGTCTTCCAACAATTCGACAAGGGCTTGGTAACCACCACTCTGAGAAGCAGCAGCGAAAAATCCTAGTTCATGCACTTTGACCTTCAAGTCTTCCAAACGAATGATGTTACGCTCAATCCTGAGCTTATCTGAGTCTGCTAACTTTTGGAGCCAATTCACGGCAATGTCCTCAATATATATTTCTGATCTGCCGACATAGCAGAAACGAGTTGCGATTCTTGAGATAAAAGCATATCGAGCGCCGTGTCCAGGGCGTATCCGGCCAACCACCTAACTAACCGGCGCTCAATTGCTTTCTTGAACGGCAACCAATTGAGATAATTTGCCAATGGGTCAATCGTCATCCAAATGAAGTAAGTGAGGTCTTTACCAAACTCAATCTTGGCTTCCTGCTGCTTGTCTTTCGACAAGCCAGGAGGTATAACTTTGTCGGCCATTTGGTCTACGAGTTGGTATACCTCAATACCGATGCTGATAACTACTCTAAACTTATCGAATGAAAAACCGCCGTGTAATGCCTGGGAAGCACGTTCGACCAAGTCTGCAATCTGGGGACCGTATTTCTTGAGGATGTCCTCTTCAAAATCCAGTGTTCCATTATTGCCCTTTGCTTTGTCCTTAAGCTTCTTCTCAAGCTTGCTGACATTTTTCTTGTGCTTCTCAGACATCGTGTCTAAGCGGTGTTTGTCAAGGTAGTTATCAACGAAACTCATGATTATCTCCTCGGATTATGCTACGACTTTCTTTCTAGGAGTCGTCTTCTTCCGTTTAATCTTCTTAGTGGTCTTCTTTTTAGCCACCTTCTGAGACTGCCTTCTGTTCTCTCTTTTTTAATCCTTCTGCAAAATCAACACCCGCCCACTTAGCGAGGCGGAAGCACATCCTCTGTATGAGTTTCATGTCCTTCTCTCCATTTGGCCCTCAATAAACGGGCCAGTAGTTCTTGGTCAATTTCTGTTGCATTGACCCACTCTTCAATGACCTCAGCCTGGTTGCTGATGGTCTCCAAGCGGGCTATCAAGTCGTCAATACCCTTGCGAGCATCTTCTGTGAGACTACCAGCGGCTTCTAGTGCCGCCATCTCATCCCGAATACTTGCGATTACCGCAGCGTTCGTGATAGATGTAAGCTCACTGTGGTCTTGGACCACCTGTACAAATTCAACTCTACCGGCGCGTTCACACCCGGTAAACATCAAAAGCAAGGTCATAATCAGTAGTACAGATTTCTTGCTCATTATTCGTTACTCGTTTCCTCGGGTGCACTTTTAGCAAACTCGTGCACCACGTTGAATATAGTAGAAACGTCCTCATACTCTTTTCCTCTGAGTCTGAGAACGTAAGGTCTATCTTTGTCTGGATTATAGTAAATGGCTTCATCCCCTCGGAATGGACCATTTGCAGTAATCTGGCATACCCAGCCATCATCTTTATTCACATAAAACTGTTTCAAGTTCTTACCTACCGCTTCACATGAATACGCATATTTGCTCAACTTCTTAGCATTCTCGCCAAGAGCATGTACCATCAGCGAGTTAACTTTCTCTGCAATCTGTGAGGCGATCTTCTCGCCATGCTCTGATCCTAAAAATTCCACTAAAGCTGGATACTTCTGAATAGCTTTCCATTGTCGAGGTGAGACGTGAGGTGCGTTGGGATCGGTGGCAGATATCATAGAGACACCTTGGGACTGTTCTTGAGTGTTTGCTAACTTCATCAAGTCATCTGCACCATATTTTTCGAGCAAGGCAGGATCATTCTGAAGCGCTGTAGCTATCCCTTCTGCCCCTAGTGCTGCGGCTGCCGTCTTCAACATATAATCGTTCTTCCTATAGTCCATGCTGTATGGTGATCCTGATTCGTTTATTGGTCCACCAGATGATAACCCTCCAACACCTGATGAACTACTGCCAGCCGACGGGAGTGGAACTCCGTGCAAAAAGTGAGCAACCAACGCATCCTGGTCAATCGTGGTGGAAGCCTCAATTTCTTTCTTTAATCCTATGTCTTCTGGAGACCACTTGTGTCTTGACATTTCTTTTCCTCTTCTCAACGGTCTTCATTTGCTTCGCCGTTAACCACGGGAATTCCTTCAGTGGGTCAACCTTATCATGCACGATCAAATAATACAAAATATTCGCAACAGAATCATATGCATGCTCAGAAGAATACTTGGGTTTTTCCTCCGTCAACTCATTCACAAAATGTTGAACAGATTTTCTAATCTGAGTCATCGTGGCCTTGCCATGACCAGATACAGTAATCTTCACGCTCGTAGGCAGGGCAAATTCCACCTTGGTTTTGTAATGTCCACAAACGGCAAAGATTACTCCCATACATTGAGAGACTTGGCCGCCGATGAACGATGAGTTTTTAGTACTGAATGAGCTAGTCTTTTCTACGACTACAACATCCGGTTTTTCTTTGTCTATTAGTGCATCCACAAACTTATAAATGTGCCAATAGGCTTGCCAGACATCGTGGATGTCAGGTGTGACGAAAGTATCTGCCACAAAAGAATTTATACCATTCTCTGTTACCGTCACTTGCGCCCAGCCTAGATTCCTAAATGATGCCGGGTCGAATGCTAATATTTTCATAGTCCACCAAGAGAAATACCTGTGTCATTATACCAGAAATGGCACATATATACCTTGGTAGTTCGATTTTTTATCCACAGAGCGTGGTATCTCCGAACAGTAGTTCGGAATCATCTAGTAATGAGGTGAATTGTTGGAGTGAATCATCCGTCAGAAAACCCCCTATAAGGCGCTGTAATTGATTATTTTGCGCTTCCGTACCTCTCTCGACCATCAAGGAGCCATCTGGTAAAATAACGATTTCTATCTCCATCTTACATCCCACGAGAAATCTTCTGTTTGATTCGTTCTTCGGGTTTATAAAAGTCCGCTTTTTGCTTCTTGGTCACCACAGTAGCATTCATTGCTTTAGTGAGCTTCTTGGTCAATTCGGCACAGCCCTTCCCATGAAACCCTTCTAGATCGAAGGAAATTTGTCCATCTTCGTCAATCGTTACTTCTACTGTCTTTGCCATGAGCTTTCTCCTCTTTGTAGATTATTGTCCCCACCGCCTGAAAAGTCAAGCTCATTCTATTATACCAACAAAGTTCGAGGATCGCAGCATCATCGCCTGATAGGGCTGTAATTTACCGCATAAGACCATCATCAGCGAGTCTAGGCATAGTTTTTGGTATGCCCCAGTTGAGCCTCTAATGCACTTACGCACATGATTGATTTCGGCGTAAGAATTGTGCAATGCTTTGCTGCCCCAGCCGATGATACGTTTGAAACCATTATCCCTAACCTTCATTGCGATGAAACCTGGAGAGAATACAGGGGTATACACTATCTCGTCTTCATCTCCGCCAGCTTTTTCTAGTGCCTTCCTGTAGTCGTCCTTCTTCATCACCTTATTGTAGCCATCAACTGCGCGGTTCATGCTATCTTGTGAGACTAACTTATCTTGCAAGTGATCACAGACCATCGTTGCAAATCCAAACAGTTGGTTGAAGGCTCCCATCATCATCTCTATCTGACCGCCAAAGGTGGACTGGACTTCTAGAGCACCCGCTGCATAGAATCGCTGCATATGTATCGCCAGATCCTCGTACTTACTGTAGCTAATTAGTGCCAATAAATCCCAAACCTGCTTCAAAAATTCTGGTGTGCAGACTTCTTCAACATCGCTAGTTTTGATAGTCTTGCCATCTGCAAAATCACTCAGCGTGAGTAAGCCACCATACAGAAAGTCAAGGTTGCGCCCTCTCATCTCCACCAGCAAAGCAGCAGCGTCTGGCTCGATAGGTTTACCCATCTCTGCTGCTACTTTCTTGACCCAATTAGCCGCAGCAGATCGATTGGGAGCATCCACGGGGAATTCGAGAATCTTGCCCTCTTTTTTGATATACTTATAGAATTTGCTTGTCTTAGCGGTAATAAACTGCTTAGAAGGTGGTCTGGCACGATGGCCAATAGGCCCGTCAATAACTAAAACGTTCTTGTTACTGACGAGCTTGAGATAGTTGAACAGCACAGAATAACCGTGAGGCAGCCCTTTCAGCTTAATGATATGTGGGCGAGTATCAAAGATATCTCTGTTGACTAGCCTCTTAATGATATCTTCTGGTCCTGCTGTGCGTTCATTGACAGGAGTTGCTTCATTGACGTAATCACAGTCCAGAATTGTGATACGACAATCACCCAGCATGTCAGATATCTGAGCGAATGCTTTCCGACTATCATAGTAATTGCCGGTAATCCAGAAAATAGGTTTTGGCTGTTTCTTCTTAGCCATTACGCATCTTCTTCTTCGGTGGCAGCAGCGAAGAAGAAACTCAAAGTAGGAGCGTACTTGTCATCATCAGGCATACGAGCAGGACAATCAATAGAAACACGTTCGTCCAATTCAAACTCACCTTTGTCGTTCGTTGGTACAGCATTGAAAGGCTCTGCCAATATAATACCGTCAGGATCAATTGTAAAGTAACGCACAAACTCATGATTACTACAAGTAGCAGGCTCACTCAAGAACAGCCAGGAATACACCGAATCAAACTTATCAAACGAGCCTTTATGGAATGCCATCGGGCATTCATGCTCGCACTGATATTTGCCTTGCGTAACCTTGAACACCAGCATGCCATCTTCGTTAGCATGGAACTCGCACTTGTGGAAGTCACCCTCTTTCTCTACCTCTTTATCACGGACTGCTCGCAAGGCAGACAAAGCATCCAACAACTCCTCCCGTGACACGTCGATTATAGCCTTAGCCTCATTAAATCGGAAAGCGTGGACATCGTACTCGATGTAATCTAGCTCTGGAATACCCTTCAAATGCATCACTATATTATCAGCAGTAATGAAGCAGTTCTTCTTATCTGAAAAAGTCAAGGTAACATCAGTGGCATCTTCAAAAGAGAGGATATTGGCAATGATCAGGGCCTGATCTGCCGGAAGAACCCATTTATCACCATTGTCTTTGTCCTGCACATCAAGAGCAGCACGATTGAGCCTACGCTGTACCGCAAACCTCATACCATCGCCACAAATATACCGGGTTTCATCGGTGAGAAAGTGAACGCAAATCATTGCGTACATAGGATCATATTGACTGGGATCACGATATTTGGGCATTGCGAACAAAGAAGAGGCAACATCTTTAGCAGGTAGTACGTAGGATGCCCCCTTTTTCATCTTGATGGTGAAGTTATGATCTTGGGAGAGAGTCTGCATCTTGGCTGTCTTGCGACCCGTCGAGTCAACATCCTTGAGATTGAGACTCTGGTCGGTCTTGCTCGTGAAATTGAGTTCAATCTTGTGGTCGTCTGCTTTACGACCACCCAGCGTGCGGAAAATCTCTCGCGCCTTCTCCACATCTAAGATTACAGAGCCTGCCTCTTCTACCGACTCACAAGGCACAGTACAGGTAGCAAACAGATACCCGTTGGTAGCCGAGACAACGGCATCCTTACCTATCACTTCAATCTTGATGCGATAGGCAAGCTTGAAATCAGTTTTGATGCTCTTGGTAGCAACTTCATACATCTTATCGATGGCTTCAACTATGGTTTTCTTCTGGATTTGGAACTTCATTTTCAGTACCCTATCAACTTAAGATTCAGTGGTCAACTTGTCTATTATACAACATCAGATCGGCAAAATGCAATAAAGGCCCGCACCTGTGGGTGGGCAAGAGGTATTGGGATTGGGTGGGCATAACCCACAGGTGCGAGCAATTTTCTGAAAATCCATCTTAGTGATCTTTTTCAATCAAATGCCGGTCTTTCCCGGCTGTCACCGCGTTCTGCTTGGCGGTTCCGTGTAGATTCGATACAAGCGCTGGGCTTCTATTTTAGGGAGCGCTTCCCAAGTAACTCCAACCTGGATGAGCCAGGACTAGCTGTGTAACCACCGCTACGCTGTCTACTAAAATCATCAATGACATTCTGATGATCTAAATGAAGCTGCTCATAATCCTTCTGGCTCCTATGCAACTATTGCATAACGCAGTGCGCCCAAGGAAATCGACGCCATAACTTACATAGCTGGAAGGATTTTTACAACGACCACAACGCATGGCTCCGATTCTTTCCCCTGAAGATACGAACGGTCTGTAAGCAGTCCAAGCCAAACCTTTCTGAATAGCTACTTGCCTCTCAGCTGCCACTGTGTCATTCACTAACTTGAGTTCATTTTCTGTAATTAACATCTTCATCTCCTGATAAAATTACCTCGACCAGACCCCGCAAACAGACAGACACGAGGCGTATCTTCTGGCCCGTTCAAGAACAACATCCAATTGCTTTCAACAATGTCAATTATCATTCATAAATCTTCGTTATTTACAGCCAGTCAAGGCTTTCTGCTAAATCATGTGCTTTCATTCTGATGCGTTGAAGCGCGTTATCGCATGTCTTCTTAGTTATTTCTCTATCTGGAAACACCTCTTGCAATTTCACAACGATTTCCTCATATCTATATTGCTTTAAGTAGTAGAAGCACACCTCCTGTTCAAGTCTCGACAACTTAGCCAGCAGCTTAGTTTTCTTGACATTATGGTTTTCACGTCTTTCCAATTCCTCAACGACAGTTAGACTAGTGTCAGTCAAACCATCTTCTGTGATGAGGTTTATGAGTGAGAGCTTTTCACCCTCATCACCTCGATCCTCGTCGAGAGACAGACTTTGATTCAGTACCTTTCTCTTCTGCTGATTGTTGCCCTTGATAAGACTGTACAAATGTCTCTTAATGCACAATATCGCAAAAGAGCGAAACTTTCCTCGGCTGGGGTCAAAATCTTTAATTGCCTTATATTGCAGAGCGTACAAACATTCCTGTTCAATCTCATCAGCATCATGCCCTGCGATCCTATATTTTCTGCCAAAGTATTTGATATACTGATCTATATACGACCGTATTTCACCAAAAGCTGCGGCAGTTACTCCTTCATCATCTACATCACGAATGAAGTTTACAAGTTCATTGATTTCCCGTTCTAGCTTTGTGCTGTCTCTCTCCGAACTATCAGAGAGAGTCATATATATCCTTCCTATTCTCTAAAAAATATCACCGATTCCACAAACCAAGTTTGTAAAGCTATCTCTGGTGGCATATTTAACCCAACTGATTCCTTCGCCTGATTCAGCGAATACATGCTTTTGAACAACGGTTTCAACTTACCTGATTGCTTAATCCTGAGAGCCTGAGCCTTAAGTCGCTCCTTCGCAGCTCCAGACAAGCTAATATAGTCATAGGCTTTCGTTGCAGTCAAAAACACCAAACAGTTCCGAACATACTCTGCCAGACCTTGATAGATAACCTCGAACTTCTCATCTCCACCGTTTTGGAGCATATTGTTGATTATCTTAAACCCTTGGCTTGTGTCAGGCGAGGCATCCTCGCCCTTTACAATTTCATCAAAGAGGTCGTAAAAAGCAAGTTCACTCACGGAGCCAAACAACTCTTCAGCATCCTTTATAGTGACTTTCGACCCATCTGTGTTAGACATCAATTTTTCAAGATTTTGCAATCCATTACGCATGGACCCTTGTGCCAAACGAGCACACAGATTTATAGATTCTTCGTCCGCATCCACCTTCTCGCTTTTGGCAACATGCTTGAGATGTTCAGCAATCTGTGACCAGTAAATCTTTTTGATATCATGCCTCTGACATCTTGACTGAATAGCAGGTCTCAGCTTCTGAACATCGGTCGTGCATAGAATAAACCGCACATTCTTGGGTGGTTCCTCTAGCAATTTTAGCAGGGCATCATTTGCCTGCGGCGACATTCTGTGAGCCTCATCAATGATGAAGTATTTAACTCTACAACCATCTATGGGATTATACAGCGCACTGTTCTTTAGTTTACGGACAGACTCGACGCTACCAGCACTACTTGCAGCATCCACCTCTTCAATATCCGTATGCGTGCCTGCAAAAATACGCTTACAAATCTCGCATTTCCCACACGGACTGCCCCCCGGAGATACGGAGCAATTCTCCATAGCTGCCAAAATTCGAGCAGCAGAGGTATTGTGGCTTGTTATGCCATTACTCCAATATGAGTGATACCGAGGAACATGAAGATCATATACCTTTTTTTGAAGTGGAATATGTCTCAAATCGGACACCTTGCTAAAGAAGTGCCGAGATAATAACAAATCTTGACATCTGTCTGCAAACAACTTCAGTTCTTGATACCACCCACACTGTCCCAAAAACACCTCATTACTTTCTTCAACTGCTTGTAAAATTGTTTTACAATATTGCAATATTTCTTCTGCTTTACCATAAGAAGTAAGCGAGTTATTAGATAAGACGCAATTCGGCGGACTTGCTACTTTGGCCACCCCTTTACTATTCAAAATAAGTTTACCATTATTCGCAATAGGCATCTTCTGTTTAATCTGTGTAAATTTGGATTTTAAGTAAGGTATCAAATCTGTATTCGGGTTGAGTTTTTTTTCTTCCAAAGTCAGTAAGAAGCGCCCAAATTTTAGTTCTGTTGGAACTTGATAGTCAAATGCATCTCGCATTTTATTAAACTCAGTCGGATAAACAGTTACTCGGTAATACAACCTGTGTATATCCTTGCCATTTGTGGCAGACTTAAACATTGGCTGCCGTGAGGAAATCACTCCCAGTGTAGTAAGCAGAAGCATCTGTAATTCTTTACATAGTTTCTCTGACTTAGAATAGTATTCTAATGAGTGACCTTTTGCAACATGTCCATCAAATTCTAGATAAAGGACTAAAAATAATTTGCGGTTTGATAAATCAGATGACAAAATAGCAGATGGTATAGACTTTAATCCTGATAATTCAGTACTTAAACCAAGTTCTTTAAGTTTATCAGATATTTGAACGGAACATATACCTGCTTTTTGACATTCTGTTCGTTTATCTTTCGATACTGAACATTCATAGCCAAATTCGTTTTTTACAGCTTCGACAAACCGATTTACCAATCGCACATTCTTATTAGTAAAATTAAAGTATTTCTTATCCCAGTGTCCCTCCGCAGTCAAAGCTGCTAAAATATAAACCAAATCCTCTGATATGTGCTGGCCATACGAAACTTTATTTCTTGATACACAAATATAATCGTTCAATTGCACATCTTGCAGACATTTCCATTCTGGCCTTAAGCTATCTTTGCTGAAAATCAACACTGGATGTTCTGAGGTTCCTTCAATATTAAACCCTTCCGAAGTATTCATATAAACTGTTGATTGTGATAATTGAGAAAATGAATGAGATGACAACACCCAATTATCTGTTAAAGCATTGTGAACAAACTGCTCTTTCTCTTGAAATCCCGCATAAGAAGGCAGACTATCATCATAAGCAACATCTTCAATATACCGCAGCCCATCTTGGGTCACTATTAGGGTGTCACCTGTCACACATTTACCGCATCCAAATTGTCCTACAAACAAGTAACATTGATGTAGTCGGTCGCGCTTGATGGCATTAGATAACACTTTAACCATCACTGGCTGACCAATTAGATCGTTCAATGTTTTCGGACGATACTTACGAGCTAAATTCGATTTCATCTTACCCTCACTACTACCACGACGACGGTGGTGCCTCATCTTCAATCGTTTCAGGATAGTCTGTAGTCTGATGGTCAATATCAAACTGAATGCCATCATAAGTCATTATCCAGGTGCGATCTTCTGCCTTACGCACCATTTCAACGACTCGACCACCCCAAGCCTTCCAAATATACTTCAGTACATGTTTAGCATATCCAATGTCAACATTAGTCCCATCGTTGACTACGTGCTCCAGTCTCAACAAGCCTGTCTCATCCACTCGGCGTACCACAATCTCTGGTACGCCGTAATTATTCATGCCTTTGGCAAGGTTGTCAACAATATCTTTGACTTCTTTAGATCGGCATATGATCGTCCTGTTTTCGAGCACCTGCGACTTCCAGTCCTCGTCATAGTCTTCGTTATGATCAGGCCCCTCTTGAACACCGTAATTATCATCAAATTTATCAGTATTACCATAGGAAAATAAGCCAAGCTCTTCTGCTAGGTCTTCGGTCAGGTAATTGCGAAGGAACGAGATATCATCTTCTGATGTCATTACCTCACGAATCTTTTGGTCACCATTAATATGAACAGGTATCTTTGTGCCCCATTCATCTTCCATATATCCATCTTCGTAGTATTCATCCCAGCGATTCTTAATATCTCGGTATATTCTGAAACCAACATAGTATGGATTCAGACGGGTAGCTACGCGGAAGATGTGAGGATTGGCGATAATCTGGCTGTTCCAACGCTTCTCTTTCTTGCCAGTCTCCGGGTTGATTACTTCAACCTTCAATGGAATCTTGACACCAGACTGTACCACCTTCTCATGAGCAGCAGCAAAATCTAAATGCTCCTCTGAAGTAAGAGGATGCTCAATGCCAGTCACACCGTAGTCATTAGCATTACCATATGAGTACTGACGCATCAACTCGGCATGCCAGTAGGAATTGTGGTTAATGCATGCCTGAGCTAAATAGTGATGTGATTCAGGCACGGTAATATCATACAGAACATCATAACCCCGCGATACGCTAATGACTTTAGCATATATATACCAGATATTTGCACCATATTTATTTTCATTGAACTCAAGAATTCGCCTATAACATTCTTCTTTTTTTGGGCTTCCATAGAAACCAACATGCTTTGCAATTGCCCAAACATTTGGTTTGCCTGTGATCGTCAAATGGTAATTAGGT
>Ga0114931_10002023_pt1 | contig 25838 bp, 28 predicted proteins | sample 2SBtaG_FD_89579 | JGI IMG/M metagenome (GOLD analysis project Ga0114931, IMG submission 89579) | Deep subsurface microbial communities from Kolumbo volcano to uncover new lineages of life (NeLLi) - 2SBTROV14_V59a metaG | ecosystem: Environmental > Aquatic > Marine > Volcanic | place: Kolumbo... | reverse complement strand
TCCTGGGCCCCGCTCTCCACGCTGAAGGAGGTGTAGCAGGCGCCCTGGAGGTTGCCGCGGATGCGGTAGCTGGCCGCAGGATCGGTGACGGCGCCGTAGTAGAGTGCATCGGGGTTGTCGCCCAGCAGCTTCTTTGTCGGGCTAAGCCAGCGCTGGAAGACCGGGCGCCTGGGATCGCATTCGAACCAGCACTGGAAGCCGTGCTGGAGCGCATTGGCCACGAGGTAGCGGCCGGCAGCCCGCTCTGCGGGCGTGTGCATGCCGCGTTCTTTTCCGATGTAGGCCGCATCGATCTCGCGAAGCACGGCGGCAAGCTCGGCGAAGCGGCGTGACGAGGCATCCCGCGACGTGGCGGCCTCTTCGCCGAGGGAGGTGGAGCGGCTGGGGTCGATGGGGGCCTCCGTCGGCAGAAGGCTCTGCGCCACGTGAGGGAACGAGGCGATTCTACCCTCCGGCCGGGGAGGGAGAAAGCGCGGCCTCGACGCGGGCGAGGAGCTGTGCTGGCGTGAAGGGCTTGCCAAGTACCTGGTCCTCGGCAAGGTAGGTTTCCGAAGCCTTGAAGTCCTCTTCGTGGAAGCCACTCATCAGCAGGATCGGCGGCGCGTCCGGCTGCTCCTGGAGGGCGTCGCGGAGCTCGGCACCACCCATTTCCGGCATGACCACGTCGGAGACGACGAGATCGACGCGCCCCAGGCGGGCCAGGGCCTCGAGGGCCCCGCGGCCGTTGGCTGTGGTATGCACCTGGTAGCCGCTCCCGCGGAGGATGTGTTCTGCGGTGCGTCGAACCAGCTCATTGTCCTCCACCAGCAGGACCACCGCGCCGGGTCGAGGCTGCACTACCTCGCCCCCGGGGCTGCCAGCTGCCGGTTGGGTCTCGCGCCGGGTCAGGGGGAGCTGGACGAGGAAGCTCGATCCAGCCCCGGGCTGGCTGCTTGCCGTGATTTCTCCACCCATCTCGTGGACGATCGTGCGCACGGTGGAGAGGCCAATGCCCGTGCCCTTACCCGGGTCCTTGGTCGTGAAGAAAGGCTCGAAGATATGCCGCAGCGTGTCTGGATCCATGCCGGCTCCGTTGTCGGAGACGCGCAGCTTGGCGCGGCCGCCTTCCTGGGCATCCGGGTCTGCGCGCGTGGAGATGCGGAGGTATCCGGTTCCTGGCGCCAGCGCATCCCGCGCGTTGATGGCCAGGTTCAGCAAGACCTGGTCGAGGGCGCCCCGGTCCGCCAGGACGCAGAGGGGCTCGATCGCGAGGTCCATCTCCAGCTGGACGCTCTCTCCCATCAGGCGCTCGAGCATGGGCGCGAAATCCCGGACCGCCTCGCCAAGCTCGACGACCACGGGATGTCGCCCAGGTCGGTGGCTGAAGGAGAGCAGGCGCTGGGTGAGGAGTGCCCCGCGGTCGCTTGCCAGCAAGATGTCCCGAACGAGCTCCTGGCGGGGGTCTTCGGGCTCCAAATCCTCGTGTAGCAGTTCTGCCGCGCCGGTCGTGCCGGTCAGCAGATTGTTGAAGTCGTGGGCGATGCTGGCGGCCAGCTGGCCCACGGCCTGCATTTTCTGCGCTTGACGGCGTTGCTCTTCCGCGCGCTCGCGCTCCATGGCAGCACCTAGCATGCCGCCTACCGTGCGCAGGAAGAGCCGCTCGGCCTCTGCGAGAAGTCGCCGGATCGGGAGTCGGAGATCGAGGATGCCGTGCATCTGGTGACGCCCCGGTACCGTGACAAGGACGGCGTAGCCCTCTCCGCGGGCCAGGGTGGTCATGCCATCCGCGCTGGCTTCCAGCGCGCGCCGGCTCGGGTCGGCCTCGGGCGCGGGGGCAGTGCTTCCGGCGAGGGCCATGGGCTCCAGCGCCGCGTCGCGCAAGGCGTAGACCGCCGCCCCGCTTGGGCTCAGGGTCTCCATCACGATGCGGGTTGCCTCCCTGCACAGCTCTGCGAGGTCGCCGGAGCCGGTGAGCACCTGGCCTAGAAGCCCCAGGGCGCGGCCTTGGCCGGCGCGCATCTCGTTCAGCCGCTGAGCGGCTTCCAGCTCGCGTTCGCGCCGGCGTCCTTCGTCGATGGCGCGGTAGAGGGTCCCCATTGCAAGGGCCACGATTACCCCAGCCAGCACGACGGCAATGGTGAAGGATTGCAGGCGGTCGAAGGGCGTGGTGATCTGGATCGGCTCCGGGAGCCAGCCCTGCATCTCTGCCACCACCATCAAACAGGCGTTGAGAACCGTCGCGCCTGCAAAGATCACGCCCCAGCGGCCGCCGCTGCAGAAGCCCGCAATCAGGATACAGACGATGAAGGTCACAGTGTGCTGTCCGCTGATGCCGCCATAGACCCAGATGGTCGCTGAGAGCGTGAGCCACAGCAGGCTCGCATAGCCGAGAGCTGCCATCCTGAGGCGGCCCTGGTGCAGCAGGACCAACGCCATGCCGTGCACTGCGTACACCGCACCGTAGACCCAGGCGATGGTGGGGAAGTGCGCCCCGGGTCGAAGCAAACTGACCACGAGGCTCACAGTGACGGTACCCGCGATCGCCAGGAGCAGGGTGTAGAAGAGCGCTCCGCGCGCCTGGTCGACGTAGTCGTCGAAGCGCGGTGGCCGCAGCCAGACGGGCAGCGAAGGCAGAAGAGGTTGGAGCTTGGACGGCACGGCGGGATGCGTTCCTTCCTTGGCGGGGGATACTAGGCGTTCTCGGGTACATGGCGGAATCAGGCGAAACCCCAAGCGGGTGCTGCTGCGGGCAGGCCGGTGCCTCGCTTCCCGCACGGGACGCGCTCGGCGCGACCGCCAGGTATCCTCTCCGCCCAGGACACACAGCGCGGGGAGAGCAGCACCATGCGATATCAGGACAGAACCGTTTTCGTCACGGGTGCGGGCTCCGGAATCGGCCGTGCCACGGCGCTGCTGACGGCGGCAGAGGGCGCAGCAGTGGTCTGCGCCGACATCGATGAGGTCTCGGTCAAGGAGACGGCCAATCTCATCCTGGCCACGGGCCAGCAGGCCCTGGGCCTGGCGTGCAATGTCACCGATCGGAAATCCGTCCACGAGGCGATGCTGCGCTGCGGCGAGGCGTATGGGGGCCTGCACGCACTCTTCAACGTGGCGGGAACGGGGGGCATGGCACACACGGAAGAGGCGAGCGAGGAGGCCTGGAACCGGATCCTCGCCGTGAACCTGACCGGGACCTTCCTGGTGTGCCAGGCCGCCCTGCCACTTCTGCTTGCCCATCGCCGCAGCGCCATCGTAAACGTGGCCTCGGTGGCGGGCCTCAACGGTCAGGCCTATTCCGCTGCGTACTGTGCCTCGAAGGCCGGAGTGGTGGGCTTGACCAAGGCACTGGCGGTGGAGTTCGTGAAGCGAGGTCTGCGCGTGAACTGCGTGTGCCCCGCAGGCGTGATCACCCCGTTGATGAGTCAATTTGCCATGCCGGAGGGGGCCGACGCGGACCTGATGGCGCGCCTCGGCCTCGTGGCCAAGCTCACCCACCCGGAGGAGGTGGCGGAAGCCATGGCCTATCTCGCGTCGGACGGGGCGCGCTCGGTGAATAGTGTGGCCCTGGCCATGGACTTCGGCAACACCGCGAGCTGAGCGTTCCAGTGGCCGTGGCATGGACCCGCTGTGAAGAGGTGGAGACTGCAGAGGGTCTCCTGGAGCTCCGCCAGCAGGGAGCCGACACCTTCCTGATCTGTATCGATGGCCGCGTGCTCATGAACAGCCGCGCAAGCCGTTCGGAGGTGGCCTTGGCGACGCTGGGCTGCGCTGCGCTGCGAACGCATCCAAGGCCTCGCGTCCTGGTGGGCGGGCTCGGAATGGGTATCACCTTGCGGGCTGCCCTGGACTGCCTGCCCCCCGATGCCGATCTGCAGGTGGCGGAGCTGCAGCCGGCGATGCTGCGCTGGTGCCGGGGCCCACTCCGCGACCTCACCCATTCGGCCGTGTTCGACGCCCGTGTCCGCGTGCGTGTGGAGGATGTCGCGGCGAGCATCGCGCGCGCCGGGGAGCAAGGCGGGGCGGCGCGCTTCGATGCAATCCTGCTGGACCTCTACGAGGGGCCCCATGCTGCAGACGACGCGCGGGCCCACCCGCACTACGGCAGTCGGGCGCTCGAGAGAGCCCGGGCGGCCCTGGTGCCACAGGGCCGGCTCGCAGTCTGGGGGGAGGATCCGGACGCGGCCTTCGAGGGTCGCCTGGCCAGACAGGGCTTTCAGGTAGAGCGCCAACGCCCGGGCCGCGGGGGCCGCCGGCACGTGGTCACCGTGGCGACCCTGCCGCGTTGATGCGCTGGGTCGGGCTACTTCCCGGTAAAGCGGGGCTTGCGCTTCTCCTTGAAGGCTTGGGGGCCTTCCCGCGCGTCCTGGGAGGCCATTACCGCCGCAGACACTTCGTTCTCCACCCGATAGGCCCGTGCCAGGGACAGGCCACTGGAGCGCAGGACGCCCTCTTTCACCTTGCGCACGGCCAAGGGGCCGTTCTCCGCGAGGCGGGCCGCCAGGTCCAGAGCCTTTTTCATGACTTCTCCCTTTGAAACCACATAATTGAGGAGCCCCATCTCGAGTGCTTCCTGAGCACTGAAGGGATCCCCGATCAGGAGGATCTCCATGGCTCGTGCGTAGGGGATCTGGCGTGGCCGCCGCGTGAGGGAGCCGCCACCCGGCAGCAGGCCCACCTTTGTCTCGGGTGTGCCGAAAGTCGCGTGCTCCCCCGCCACCCGTAGGTCGCAGGCATTCCTGATCTCCGTGCCGCCACCCGTAGGTCGCAGGCATTCCTGATCTCCGTGCCGCCGCCCAATGCCCGGCCGTTTACAGCCGCGATCACCGGCTTGTAGAGCTCGAAGTCGCGCAGGATGGCGTCGGTGAACTGTCGAAGATCCCCCATCAAGCGTCGGTCCCACTCATCTTCGGGCCGGCGCGCGCCGGTGACGAGCGGCATGGTCCGCTGCAGATCCCCGCCGGCGCAGAAATCCTCGTCGCCGGCGCCGGTGAGGATGGCCACGCGCAGCTCCTGGGAGTCGCGAAACTCGTACCAGGCAGCGGCCAGACGCACGAGCATCTGCGGACTCAGCGCATTCTTCACGGCTGGCCGGTTCAGAGTCAGGACCATCACGCCATCCCGACGCTCCACGAGCAGATGCGGTGCTTCCGCTTCCATGTCCCGCGGCCGGCGCTAGATGCGCCGCGTGCGTCCCTTCCAGTAATCGGCCCGGATTTCGCGCCGTGCCAGCTTGCCCGTCTCCGTGCGCGGAAGCTCCGGATGCAGGTCCACCGCCCGGGGCACCTGATAGGAGGAGAGCCGCGCCGCGCAGTGGTCCCGGATCTCCCCCGAGACATCGGTGGGAGTCCGCTCCTGGGCCTCCGGCTCCAGCTGGACCACGGCTCGCACCTGCTCTCCCCATTCATCGTCCGGCACGCCGACTACGCAACAATCCGCCACGAAGGGCAGCTCCAATACCGCGGCCTCTACCTGGGCGGGATAGATGTTCACGCCGCCGGAGACGATTACGTCGGCTCGCCGGTCGCAGAGGAAAAGGTAGCCGTCGGAGTCCAGGTAGCCTACGTCGCCAATCGTGAAGAGGTCGCCTCGGCGACCTTCAGCAGTCTTCTGCGCGTCGCCCTTGTAGTCAAAGGGCGTGGCGGAGAGGTTGAAGTAGACATCCCCCTCGCAGCCCGCGGCTGCAGCTGTGCCGTCTTCACCGAGGATGTGCACCTCGACGCCTGGCCGTGGACGGCCGACGCTGCCCGGCTTCTGGAGCCATTCCTCGGAGCCGATCATACAGCCTCCGCCTTCGCTCCCTCCGTAGAACTCGAAGAGCACCGGCCCGAGCCACGCGATCATGCGCCGTTTGACATCCACAGAGACCGGTGCCGCGCCGTGACACACGAGCTGTAGCGAGGAGAGATCGTAACGTTGGCGGATCTCGGGGGGCAGGCGTAGCAGGCGCACGAATTGTGTGGGCACCATGAAGACCGAACGCACGCATTCGCGCTCGATGACCTCGAGCAAAAGCTCCGGATCGAAGCGCTCCAGGAGCACCACATCTGCACCCAGGCGCAGAGCGCCGTCGCAGTAGGTCATGGGGCCGGCATGGTACAGGGGGCAGGTCACCAAGTGGGCGCCAGCCCCCGCATCGGAGACGAAGTGCTCGAGCATCATGCGGCCGGGCCCGCCGATGTGGTGGGTCTCTGGCGGCCCGCCGGCGGTGTTTCCCGGGCGTTGCACGCCCTTGGGACGCCCAGTGGTGCCCGAGGTGTACATCATCACATCGCCGGCGATGGGATCGGGGAGGGGCTCGGCACTTTCCGCCTCCACGGAGGCCCAGGGAGTGAATCCCGGCAGTTCGCCCCCCACCACGATGCGCGTCTTGCAGCGGGCAACCTGGGCCGAGGCCAGGGCCGCCTCGGCGAAGCGCGCATCCGCCACCAACACCTCGGCCTCGCTGTTTTCCAGGACGTAGACGGTGTCTTCGGGTGTCCAGCGCCAGCTCATCGGTACCAGGCGCCGGCCCGACCAGGCGATGCCGCGGTAGGCGAAGAGCAGCTCCGGGGTGTTGGCCAGCAGCAATGCGACGACACCGTGGCGCACCACGCCGGCCCGGTCCAGGGCGCGCGCAAAGCGGTTGCCTCCGGCCACCACCTCGGAGTTCGCGACCCGATACACCCGGGGGCTCACGCCGTCAATCTCCGCGGCGCCGCATCGCGGAGGCCGGCAGATCCCCTATACCCTGGCTCGCGCGCTCCTTCGTCGGCGCCAGGTGGTCCACCGTGGCGCAGCCGTCTCGCGCGATGGCTTCCGCCACATGCTCTGCAGGGACGTCCGAGGATAGCGGCCGGATGGGCATGGGAGGGGCCTCCGTAGGCGACAAGCCTACTCGACGCCTTCCGGGGGAGCACACCAGTGGGAGAGATTGCGGCCCAGAAGCTCTCCCAAGAGCGCGACGTCGGGCGAAAAGCGCGTGCAGAGCTCCTCTCGCAGCTCCGTCGGGAGCGGTGCCGCCGGTACCGCGATCCGGTTCCAGTCGCGCACGCGCCGGTACATGCGCTTGGACCAGGGCTTCGGCCGCTGCCGGTTGCGGCGCCGGCTGGCCTTGCGATCGGCGTTCTGGAGACGCTCCTGGCGCAGTGTACGGGTGATGCCGGGCGGGCGGATCATCAGGCGCTGGAGCCAACGGTAGCGATAGTGCTGGCCGGCCTGGTGGGGACGGAAGTCCTTGCGGCCGTCGTCCGGAAGGCCGAGAAAGTGGAGGACTCCCCGGTAGGCCGAGGCCGGGTCGCGGCGAAAGTCGTCGAAGACGATGACGTGGCAGTGCTCCCGCGGGACCCGAGCGAGCAGCGCCTCGAGTTGGGCGCCCAGGCATCCCGCCTCTGCGTAGAGCAGCAGGCGGGGATCCGTGGAGAGGGGCGGAAGCTGCTCGCCGGACGATCGGCGTTCCTGAAGCCGCCAGGCCCGCGCAAAATCCGGCTCGTCTTCTTCCAGCAGGAAGAGCATCCGCTGGTGGAGGGAAGGGACCATCTCGAGGGGATTGCGCACCATCACGATGAAGCGCGCGTCAGGTTGGATCTTCAGGATGCGGCGCTGGGCCTCGCCGTCGTAGAGGTAGCTGACGGTGCCTTCCCCCACCTTCTGGTGCTCCGGCTTCCAGTGCTGGAAGAAGCGCGGGTATTCCTGCCGCCAGCGGGTCTCGTCGCCCGGCCGCCAGGTGGGGGTGGAGAAGTAGAAGGTCTCCTTGGGCTTGGAGAAGCAGATCAGCGGATGCTCGCTCAGCCACGAGGAAAGCGCCGTGGTCCCGCAACGCGGGGCGCCGGGCACGAAGAAGTCCGGGAAGGGGGCCCGCAAGGATCTAGTCCTCCGTCCGGATGGCGAAGCGGTCGAAGTAGAAGGCGAAGCGGCTGCGCACCTGGGCCGGATCCAGGCCGAAGTCGCCCAGGAGGTCGTAGCGCACGCGACCGTACTTGCCTCGTGGATGGCTCGCGACGAATTTGCTCAGCTGGGTACGGACTGAGGCGCCGAGGGGGAAGCCGGCCTGCGCGTAGATCCGCTCCACGGTGCCAAGGTCATCCCTCATGAACTCGTGGAAGAGGACATCGAGGCGCTGGTCCGCGGGCAGCACGTCCCGGTCTCGGACGCAGGCGCGCAGCAGGCGTTCCACACGGTCCACCCAGTATTCCCCGAGCTCCGGCAGTGCCAGCCGGTTGCGGCGCAGGCGGTCCCCATAGGCCAGCATGGTGACGGCGGACTGGATCACGCTGACGGGGTCGCGATGGGTGATCACGAAAGTGGCATCCGGGAAGGTTTCATGCAGCGGCCGCAGCTGCTCCAGATGCTGGGGCGACTTCAGCACCCAGCGTTCCCCCGGATTCATCCACTGGAGCGCCTGGAGGACGCGCTTCAGGTAGGTGTAGTGGGGCTGCATGTCGAGGGCCAGGTAGTGGTCCCGCCAGCGCGGGACACGCGCCAGCCACTCGAGGTTGTAGGTGGCGAAGTCCAGCTCCTGGAGTTCGATCTCCTCGTGGACGTGCAGGGGGCTCATCGGGTGCATGGCCTTGAGCAGCGGTAACTGCTGGTCCTGCAGGGCCCACTGTTGCTCTGCCCGCACCAGCCGCGGATCGCGGCCGTCGGGTCTCATCGCCTCCTTCGGGTCGGGTACGGGCTCCAGGCTCTCCCAGTAGGGGAGGCTGCGCAGGCGCGTGTCGGAGCTCATCAGATTGAGCAGGTGGGTGGTGCCAGAACGCGGAAGGCCTACCACGATGATCGGCCTGCAGATTTCCTGCTGCAGGACCTCGGGGTGGCGCTTGAGCAGGTCTTCGAAGCGCAGACGGTTGGCGAGGGCGCGCACGCAGTGGCTGTGCACAGCGAGGCGCCCCAGGGGGCCGAGCCCGGCGTCCTCGCGGACGGCTTGCAGCCACACCTGCAGGCGATCCTGGAAGCTGTCCTCGCCGAAGTCGTCGAGGCCGGTCCTCTCCTGCGCCTGCCCCAGCACGGCTTTCACCTGCAGCTCCACGGGATGCTGCCCGGCGTAGGCCACCGCAGCCTTCTGGAGGTCTGTGAGCTCCGGGGCCGAGAGGTCGTGGATGTGGATGTCGGGGGGGCGCTCGGCCATGGCGAAGGGGTAGCGGGCCCTGCCGTCGCGCTCCACCTGCGCCGCGTGGATTCGGGCTATCCTGGGCAGAACCAAGCGCAGGAGGAGCCCTCGTGGAGCTGGCCGGTTTCGGACGGAATGTCGTGCATGTGGACCTGGACACCGGCGCTACCCGGACGCGCCCTGCACCGGAGGAGTGGGTGGCCAAGTATATTGGGGCCCGAGGCCTAGGGGTTCGCTACGTGCTGGAGAACGGCCCGCAGGTAGACCCGCTCTCTCCGGACAACCTGCTGTGCTTCTTCAACGGGCCCCTGTCCGGCTCCGAAGCCAGCATGAGCGGGCGCTGGGCCTGCGTTACGAAATCGCCCCTGACTGGTACGGTGACGGACAGCCACCAGGGCGGTTGGACCGCCGCGCGCCTGCGCTGGGCGGGATTGGACGGGCTGGTGTTTCGCGGTCGGGCGGAGGCTCCGGTGTATGTCTTCATCGAGGCTGGCCAGGTCGAAGTGCGCGATGCCAGCGAGGTCTGGGGAAAGGGCATCCACGCTACCGTGCGATTCTTCCAGGAGCGCTACGGGCCGAAGGACCTCTCAGTCTGCGCCATCGGCCAGGCGGGAGAGAAGCGGAACCGCTTTGCCGCCTGGCTGAACGAAGACGACCGCGCCTTCGGCCGCGGGGGCACGGCTGCGGTGGGGGGCAGCAAGAACCTGAAGGCCATCGTGATCCGAGCCGCCCGTCGCAAGAGTCAGGTGGCGGATACGGAGCGCTGGAAGCAGGTGCGGCGCCAGGCCCTGGATACCATCCGAGACGAGAAGAACATCACTGCGCCTCGCAAGGGCGGGCTCTCGGTTTATGGCACCAATGTGTTGATGAACATCACGAATACCATCGGAGCGCTGGGGACACGCAACAGCCAGCAGACGTCCTTTGAAGAGCGCGCAGAGCGCATCAGCGGGGAGTACGTGGAGGAGCACATCCTGGTGGGCAACCCCACCTGCCACGCCTGCCCGGTGGCCTGCAAGAAGGCGGTGGAGATCCGCGAGGGGCCGTACGCGGGGCTCAAGATGGAGAGCGTGGAATACGAGCCGGCCTGGTCTCTGGGGGCCAACTGTGACAACGACGACGTCGCCTCCGTCGCCAAGCTGATCGATCAGTGCAACGACTTCGGGATGGATCCCATCGAGCTGGGCAATGTGTTCTCGATGTACATGGAGGCCACGGAGAAGGGTTTCGTGCAAGGTCCCGGCCTGGCCTGGGGCGATACCGAGGCAATGGTGGCGCTGACCGAGGAGATTGCCCTGCGGCAGGGCGTTGGCGACCTGCTGGCGGAGGGGCCTGCGCGCGCGGCGGAGAAGCTGGGCCACCCGGAGCTCTCCATGACGGTGAAGGGTCAGGCGGTGCCGGCCTACGATCCGCGCGGTCTCAAGGGCATGGGGCTGGGCTATGCGACCAGCAACCGCGGTGCCTGCCACCTGCGCGCCTACGTCGCGGCGGCGGAGCTCGGAGTGGTGCCCGGTGAGCAGGACCCCCTGGAGTGGCGTGGCAAGGGCGAGCTTGTGAAGACCTTCCAGGACCTGCACGCATTCTCGGACAGCCTGGACCTGTGCAAGTTCAGCGCCTTCGCCGAGGGGCCCGAGGAGTACGCGGCGCAGCTCGCCGCGGCCCTGGGCCGGGACTTCGGGCCGCAAGATGTCATGGACGCGGGAGAGCGCGTATACAACCTGGAGCGTCACTTCAACAACCTGGCCGGCTTTGGCGCCGGGAGCGACACGCTGCCCGATCGCTTCACCCGCGAGCCTTCGACCCACGCCGGCTCCAAGGGACACGTCTCGGAGCTCGGCGAGATGCTCGCGGAGTACTACGCAGCGCGGGGCTGGGAGGAGTGGGTGGTGCCGGACGAGAAGCTTCGCTCCCTCGGCATCCTCTAGTCGCCGGTGGAGGTTCGCTTTCACGCCAGCTTCCGCAGCGTGGTGGGTGGGCGCAGTGTGGAGGTCCGGGTGCCGGGGCGCACGCGCTGCACGGTGCGTGCGCTACTCGCGGCGATTCGGCTACGCTGGCCGGACTTTGCCGGCACTTTGGTGGATGCCCACGGCGGTCTGCTTCGCCACGTGAATCTCTTCGTGGATGGGCGCAGCGTACGCTGGCTCCCCGAGGCGCTGGAGACGCGTGTGAGCGCAGAGAACCGGATCGACATCTTCCCGCCCGTGGCGGGCGGCTGACTCCGATCGTGTGGACCTCGCTCAACACCTGCTCGGCACGGGGTGCATGCCGCTCTGGGCCGCTAGCTTTGGCGAGTCCGACACGGAGGGAGTGGGCATGAAGAGCTTCGGGATCCTGGTAGGAGGCGGGCCGGCCCCGGGCATCAATGGGGTGATCTCTGCGGCAACCATCCTGGCGCGTCGCAATGGTGCCCGTGTGGTGGGCTTCTTCGACGGCTTCAGCCGGCTCATGCAGGCGGAAGAGCCTGCGAAGCTGGAGCTGCGCACCTCGGAGGTATCGCGCATTCCGCAGCTCGGGGGCTCCATCCTCCGCACCTCTCGCGCGAATCCTACCCGGGATCCCGCGGCCCTGGAGCGCGTCGTGGAGAACCTCGTCGCTGCTGGCGTGAATCACCTGATCAGCATTGGGGGAGACGACACGGCCTATTCTGCCCGCTGCGTGGAGGAAGCCGCGCAGGGTCGCATTGCCGTGGCCCACGTGCCCAAGACCATCGACAACGATCTGCCGCTGCCCCACGGCATTCCAACCTTCGGGTTCGAATCCGCACGTGAGAATGCCACACGGATTCTCGAGAACCTGATGGAGGATGCACGCACCACGGGCCGCTGGTACCTGGTGGTGGTGATGGGGCGCAGTGCCGGGCACCTGGCCCTGGGCTCTGCCAAGGCGGCTGGGGCGACACTGGCGCTGATTCCCGAGGACTTTCGCCAGGGTCCGATTCCACTCGAAGGGGTGGTGCGCGCCCTGGAGGGTGCCGTCGTCAAGCGGCTGGCCCTGGGCCGGGCCTACGGCGTGGCCGTGGTGGCCGAGGGCATCGGCATGCGCCTGGATCCCAGGGATCTGGAGTTCCTGGGAGACGTCGAGCGCGACGCCCACGGGCACATCCGGCTGGCGGAGGTGCCGCTTGGCCGCATGCTCCGCGACCGGGTGCTGGAGGGCCTGGCCGAGCGGGGCGTGAGGCTCACGATGGTGCCCAAGGACGTGGGCTACGAGCTGCGCTGTGGCGCGCCGAATGCCTTCGATCTGGTCTACAGCCGAGACCTCGGGGCCGGCGCCGTGCGGACGCTGCTGGCGGGCCGGTCCGGAGTACTGATTACGCGCCAGGAGTCGGCCATCGTGCCGATTCCTTTCGCCGAGATCATGGACCCTGCCACTGGGAGGACCCGCGTGCGGGTCGTGGATACGAGCACAGAATCCCACGCCAGTGCCTGGGCGCTCCAGGTCCGTATCGAGGCGCGCGACCTGGAAGACGCACAGATGCTCGAGCGCCTCGGCGGTGTCCTGGGGATCGAGGCGGAGGAGGCTCGCCGGCGCTACGCCAGCGCCTGTTGAGCTAGGGAGTGGCCCGGTAGACACTCTTGCCATCGACCACGGTCTCGAGGACCTGGATGCGGTCGATGTGCTGGGGCGCGTCGAGGGGTGACTCCGAGAGGATCACAAGATCCGCGAGTTTTCCGGTCTCCAGGGAGCCCAGCTGGTCCTCCTCGAAGTATTGATGCGCCACGTGGATGGTGACCGCGCGCAGCGCCTGCATCGGGGTGATGCGTTCTGCCTCGCCGATGCGCCGACCGCTGGAAGAGAGACGGTTCACCGCGGACCACACCAACCGCAGGGGCTCCATGGGGACAACGGGCGTGTCGCAGTGGATCGTGAAGGGCAGGCCGCGCTCCAGGGCACTGTGGGCGGGACTCATGCGTGAGGCCCGTTCGGGACCCATGAAGATGTCGCGGTGTCGGTCACCCCAGTAGTAGGTGTGCAGGGAGAAGAAGCTCGGGATCACACCCAGCCGCTTCATGCGGTCCAACTGGTCGGGACGAGCCATCTGGGCGTGGACGATGATGTCCCGGGCATCGGGTCGCGGATGCTCCTTCTGGGCCGCCGCGAAGGCATCCAGGATGTCGTCGATGGCGGCATCGCCGTTGCCGTGAATGGCGATCTGCAGGCCCGCCGCGTGATAGCGCTCGACGCGTTCGATGAGCTCCTTGCGCGGGATGCGCGGAAAACCGCGGTAGCTGGGATCGTCTCCAGGGGGCCGATAGTAGGGTTTGGTGAGATAGCCGGTATACCCCTGGATCGAGCCGTCTGCGATGAGCTTTACGGCGCCCACACGCAGCCACTGATCGTTGTAGGAGTGGAAGCGGAACTTTCCCGCGAGCATCTGGTCCTCGGTCTCCATGCCGGGCCACATCACCAGGCGCAGGGGAATCAATCCCAGGCGCGAGAGCCAGTTCATGGCCCGCATCTGGGTCGGGTCCGCGAGGCCAACCTGGGCGGTCGTTGTGCCCGAGGCCAGGTAGAGGTGGTTGGCGGCGCGCACCATCTTCCAGGCGTCCCATGCCGAGGGCGTCAGCAGTCGCTGCTGGAGGGCGTTCATAGCATTTTCCTGGAGCAGGCCCGTGGGCTCGCCCGTCGTCGGGTCCCGGACGATCCGGCCACCCGCTGGGTCGGGGGTGTCGGTATTGATCCCGAGGGCTTCGAGGCCGCGGCTGTTCACCACCGCCATGTGGCCGGAGATGTGGAGGATGCCCACCGGGTGCTGCATGGAGGCCCGGTCGAGATCTGCCCGGGTCGGGTGGCGCTTCTCTCGCAGCAGGGTGTCGTCGTATCCCACGCCCACCACCCACTTGCCGGGCTTCGTGTGGGCCGCTCGCCCGGCGAGGCGCGACACCAGCTGGTCGATGTCCTCCACGCTGCCCAGTGGTGGGCTGTTCAGGTCTTCCACCACGGAGAAGACGCCGGCACCGGGGTAGTGACTGTGGGCGTCCATGAAGCCCGGGAGCAGCGCATGGCCGTGAAGCTCCACGATGCGTGCGCGGTCCCCCGCCCAAGCCCGTACCTGCGCCTCGCTCCCGACCGCGCCGATGCGATTGCCTTCAACGCCCAGGGCTGCGACCACCCGGTCGTGGGGGTCCATGGTCAAGATGGGGCCGCCGCGGTAGACGACCCGCGATGCGCCGCAGGCGGCGCTGAGCCAAGCGAAGAGGAGCAGCAGCGCGGCGCTTCGGGCCCGGGCTGTCATGCCCCGGCCTAGAGGGCGCCCAGGCGGCGCAGCATGTCCACAGCGGATTCCGCCAGGCCGTCGATCTGGGTCCGGAAGAGGTCGGTGTTGGCCGCGTTGCCCATGACTCCCTTCAGGTAGCGGGCCATCACTCCCTCTACGATGGCGGCCAGGCGCCAGTACTGGAAAGCGCGATAGTAGTCGATCTGCTCGGTGCTGCGTCCGGTCCGGGCTTCGTAGCGACGCAGCATCTCGCTGCGGCTGGGAAAGCCCGGGATGCTCGTGGGTGAGATGGCTGCGCCGCGAGCCGTTGGGCCCTCGTCGCCGGGCTCTGCCCAGTTGTTCATGAGGTATCCCAGGTCGGCCAGGGGGTCGCCGAGGGTACACAGCTCCCAGTCCAGGACGGCCGCGATGTGCCCGTCCGCTGCGGTCAGCATGTTGCCCAGGCGGTAGTCACCGTGGACGATGGAGGCGCCCTCCTGGGGGGGGATGCCGGCTTCCAGCGCGTCGTGTACCTGCTCCATGGCGGGCAGCTCACGCGTCTTTGACTTTTCCCACTGCTCCCGCCAACGCCGGAGCTGGCGGGGCAGGTAGCTCTCCTTGCGGCCCAGCTTTCCCAGGCCTACGGCGTCGGGGTCCACGGCGTGCAGGTCGGCCAGCACCGCGATCACCTCTTCACCAATCCGGCCGCGAGCCGTCTCGTCGAAGTGTTCGCGGGTGATATCCGCCTCGTCCAGCACGAGGCCCTCGACAAAGTTCATCACGTAGAAGGGTGCGTCGTTCACGCTCTCGTCGTTGCACAGGCCGACCGTGGGCGGAACAGGTACCTGTGTAGGTCCGAGGGAAGAAATGATCTTGTACTCGCGCCCCATGTCATGGGCGGTCGCCAGCACGGCGCCGAGCGGCGGCCGGCGCAGTACGGTGCGTTGCCCCGCTGCGTCGGTGACGCAGTAGGTGAGGTTCGAGTGCCCTCCCACGATGAGCGAGAAGCGCAGCGGCAGCGTCGTGTCGGGAGCATGCTGCTGATACCACGCGCTGACCCGATCGACGTGGATTCCCTTCACTTCGTCCATCCGCTTCGCTCCTCCCGTTCCGGGGACTCAGCTCCGAGTCAGTAGCAGGCAGCCGCCCAGCGGGCCGCCGCCGGCGGCGGCGACGGCAACCTTGGGGTCGTTCGGGACCTGGCGCTGGCCTCCCTCTCCCCAGAGCTGGAGGCAGGCCTCATGCAGGAAGCCATAGCCGTGGAGGCGCCCGGCGGAGAGCTGGCCGCCGTTCGTGTTGAGGGGGATTTCGCCGTCCAGGGCGATGCGGGCTCCGCCTTCGATGAAGGGGCCACTCTCCCCCTTGCCACAGAAGCCCAGGGCTTCGAGCCAGGCCATGGCGATGAAGCTGAAGCCGTCATAGAGCTCTGCCACATCCACATCCTCCGGCTTGAAGTCGGTCCGCTCCCACAGCATGGCTGCGGCATCGCGCAGCGCCATCGTGGTCAGGTCGTCGAACTGGTCCCAGGAGGGTCGGCCGTGCAGTGCCGATCCCACGGCCTCCACGTGAAGCGGCTTCTTGCGGCAGTCCTTGGCCGCATCCACATGGGAGACGATGATCGCCGTGGATCCGTCCACGGGCACGTCGCAGTCGTAGAGGCAGAAGGGGGTCGAGATCATGCGGACGCCCAGGTAGTCCGAGAGGGTCAAGGGCTCCCGGTAGATCGCCAGTGGGTTCCGGGCCGCGTTGCGCCGGTCGTTCAGGGCAATCCACGCCATCTGCTCGCGGGTGGTGCCGTACTCGTGGAAGTGGCGCTGAGCAAACATGGCAATCCAGCAGGCTGCCGAGGCGGCGCCGTAGGGGAGCCGCCACTGCATGTCGCCCCCGAAGCGGGGGACCTTGCCGCCGGTTCCCGCGCCGACCCCGATCCCCTTGCGCCGGCCCCCACCCTGGGCGGTAGCCTCGTAGACCGTGCGAAAACACAGCACGTGGCGAGCCAGGCCTGCCGCGACGGCGGCACAAGCAGTAATCACCGAGCCGAGCTGCCCGGAGGTTTCCGGCCCGCCATTCCACCAGTTGAGGTCGAGGCGCAGCATCTCCTGCACCTCCGTTACGCCGGCGCCACTGAAGCCCGGTGCCGTTCCGCCGAGCATCTGGCCGGGGTAGGTGGCCACACCGTCGAGTTCCTCGCGGCTGAGACCGGCATCGGCGATGGCTGCGAGGCAGGCATCCGCGGTGAGGGCCAGGGGGTCGCGATCCAGGGGCCGGCCCACATCGGATTGTCCGATACCCGTAATGGCGCAGCGCCGTTCGTGCACCTCCATGCTCAGGCCTCCGCCGGTTCGAAGAGGGGCAGGAATATGCCGTCTTCGCGCTCCTCGAAGCACGCGCGCACGGCCATACCGATCTGGATCCGCTCTTGCGGGCAGTTTACGAGGTTTGTCGTGATGCGCAGATCCGGCTGCTCCTCGAGGGCCACGATGGCGATGATGTACGGTGGGTCGAAGCCCGGGACCCAGGGATGATGGTTCACGGTGTAGGTGAGCAGCCTTGCGCGCCCGGAGGAAGCGGCGGGGAGCAGCTCCCGACCCAGGCAGGCGCCACAGATCGGCATCGGCGGGTGGACGAAGCGCTTGCAGGCCTGGCAGCGCAGGAAGCAGAGCTCGCCTCGCGCACCGGCAGTCCAGTAGTGCCAGTTTTCGGGGGTGAGCTGGGGCAGCAGGCGGAAGGGCTTCTCGCTCATGGGCGGGGGGGACGATACCCGGCCTCGAGGCGCTTTTGAAGGACCCTCAGGTGCAGAGGGCTCTGGCGTGGTGCGCCACGTGCGCAGCGAGGAAGCTGGCGATGAAGTAGTAGGAGTGGTCGTAGCCCTTCCGCATGCGAAGGTGGAGCGGCACCCCTGCCTGCTCGCAGGCGGCTTGCAGCCGCTCCGGGTGGAGCTGCTCTTCGAGGAAAGGATCGGCCTCTCCCTGGTCTACGAGGATTGGAGCGCGCCAGCGGCTCTGGGCGATGAGCTCGCAGGCATCCCAAGCGCACCACTTGGCCCGTTCGTTGCCCAGGTAGGCTTGGAAGGCGCGTTCGCCCCAGGGGCAGTGCGTGGGTGCGCAGATGGGCGCGAAGGCGGAGACGGAGCGGAAGCGCTCCGGGTTGCGCAGCGCCAGCAGCAGCGCCCCGTGCCCGCCCATGGAATGGCCCGCGACGCCCTGCCGCTCCAGGTCCAGGGGAAGCTGTGCCGCCAGAAGGGTCGGGAGCTCGTCCGTGACGTAGGAGTACATGCGATAGTGCGGGGCCCACGGAGGTTCGCTGGCGTCTACGTAGAAGCCTGCTCCGCTTCCCAGGTCGAACGAGTCGTCCTCGCCGGGCAAGCCGAGGCCGCGCGGGCTGGTGTCCGGTGCGACGACGGCGAGCCCGTGCTGCGCGGCGTGGGCCTGGACGCCCGCCTTGGTGGTGAAGTTCTCCCAGCTGCAGGTCAGCCCCGAGAGCCACCACAGCACCGGCACCGGTCCGTGGGTGGCCTGGGGCGGCAGGTAGACGGCGCATTCCATGCTGCATCCCAGGCTCTCGGAGGCATGGCGCAGCACGCGCTGCTGACCGCCGAAGCTGCGCCACTCGTTCAACGTCTCGAGCTCTGTCATATGCGGAGAGTAGACGCTGGTGCCCGCCTAGGCGATCCGCTCCCCGGGCTTCACAACCCTGCAGAGCCGCGCGCAGGCCGGCGCCAGCTCGCTCCAGCGGGCGACGTCACAGCGCAACCGCATCAGGGTCCCTGTGGACAGGACCTGGCTCGCGCGCACCGCGGCTTCTGGCGCCGTCGACCCGGCAAGAGTCCGGGCGAGCTCGTGGAGCCCCGGGTTGTGACCCACCACGAGCACCGCGGACAGCGCATCGGGAAGATCCTGGAGCGTGGCGAGCAGGGTGGTTGGCGTCGCGAGGTAGAGCGGCTCCGGGAAGCGGGCGGGCCAGGGTCTGGCGCTCGCGGCGCGTAGCGCCTCCTGGGTCTCGCGGGCTCGCCGGGCCGGAGAGCAGAGGACGAGGTCCACCTGGAAGTCCGCCTCCGCGAGGGCACGCGCCTGGGCGCTGGCCTCGCTGCGGCCGCGCGCCGAGAGCGGCCGCTCTGCGTCTGCCTGGTCCAGGCGCGCGGCAATGGCATCGGCGTGACGCAGCAGGGTGAGACGCTTCATCCCGTCTCGAAGATGAGCAGTCCTTTCGCATCGCGATGCGCCTCGGCGCTCCCGGCCTGCCGCAGGTGCTCGAGATGGGCGTAGGTCTCGCTGTCTGCCATCTCACCCCAGCTGCGTGGTCTGAAGAGCTTGTGGGAGAAGGCCTCGACATTCGCGGGCCCCAGCTCGCGCCCGATCTGCTTCACCTTCTCGAGGCGCTCGTAGTGATGCTGCTTGATCGCCTCCGTGCGGCTCTTGAGGTCCACAAAGGGATGCCCGTGGGCGGGGAGGCAGAGCTTCACGTTGGGTAATGCGCCCACGCGGTCGAGGGAGGCGAAGAAGTTCTCCAGCGGATCTCGCGAGAGGGAGAGTCCGGAGATGTGCGGCGTGATCGTGGGCAGGACGTGATCGCCGGCTAGAAAGATGCCTTCTTCGGGGTCATGGAGGCAGATGTGATCTTCGGTATGCCCCGGCGTGTGGGTCACCTGGAACTCGCGCCCCGCAAGCTCGATGCGGTCGCCCTGCACCAGGGAGCGCGTGACAGTGGGGATGAAGGAGTGGCCGAGCCAGCGGGCGACGCGCCACTTCCAGCGCACCCGAAGGCCCGGACGCGGGTGCCGGCCTCCCCAGGGAGTCTGGCGGTCCCAGCGTTCGATGACCTGCTGATGCATCACCGGGTCGTCGTCTGCGGCCCCGAGGTTCGCGTCCGGCCGGCTCTCCCGGGCGAGATCCTCCACCGAGACCTCCGGCTCAGCATTCGTCTCGAGGACGCCGAAGCGGAATGAGCGGTGGGCGACCACCTCGGCGCCCGCTTCCTTTGCAAAGCGCGCCGCGCCCCCGAAGTGGTCCGGGTGGGAGTGGGTGATGAGCACGGTATGGATGTGCCTGGTGGCGAGGCCTGCCTGGGCGAGGCGGTTCTGGATCGCCTTCCAGGTACCTGGGCCGGGTAGGCCCGGGTCCACCACGGCAGCCCCGCGCTCGTCGAGGAGCGCGTACATGTTGACGTGGCCCAGGCCGGGCATGCGGATGGGAAGCTCCATCCGCAAGACGTTCTTTGCGACCTCCGAGATTTCCTCGCGGGCCGGCTCTTGCTCTTGCTTGCGTGCCATCGCCGGAGGGTAGGCAATCCTGGCGGAAAAAAACTGGATGCGCCATCGACGCCCCAGGCGTCCCGATCAGCGGCTCTCGGCCTTCGCACGCATACGGGCCAGAGCGGATCCACTTCGCCACATGTAACAGCTGTCGGGAAAGCCGCCGACGCCCGCGGTCTTGAAGGCTTCTGCCCGCGTTTCCGAGCTACCTGCGATCTGCCCCATCAGGCGGTTGGAGAGAGCCGCGAGACATTGGATCAGTCCTGGCGCCAGGTTGAGCAGGGCGTCGAGAAAGGGGCGGTCCGCGGGTGCCCCACCCACCAGGTCGAGTAGACGCTTGGCCAGACCTCCCAGCGCGCTCGCGCCGACCAACGGGGTGAGCTGTGCGCTGCGGTCGACAAAGTCGAGGTTGCCAAGGGTTTCGCGCGTACGCTGGCGCTCTCCAGCCTCGATGTGCGCGATGCGCATCGCGCTGAGGTCCACATGGGCGAGTACCCGCACCTCGTGCTGCATCGCGAAGCGGTCCATGGGGCTCTGCTGCGTTTCGCCGTGAGGGGCAGAGGCTACGTCGGTGAGCTGGATGGCAAGGAGCATTTCGCCTGTGCGGGGTTCGAAGCCGTCCACGAAGAGCGCTCGCCGCCAGATTCGGTCGCCGACCCGGCGCGGGCCGTGCCCGGCGATGGCGAGACTCTCCTCGTGGTCCAGGACCCGCGGCAGCGTGGCCCCGAGGAGCTGGCCGAGGGTGAGCAGGTGAGAGCAGCCCAGGGGCCCGCCGAAAACGCCTCCGAGCCTGCGGACGAAGTCGTGATCCAGACGGACGCCGACCATCTGCTGCAAGTGGCCGCTGGGGTCGCGGCAGCTCTCCTGGCCGGTCGCCGTGTTTGCCTCGAAGGCCACTACAGGCTGAGAGACGTCGAGGCTCTCGAGGATGCGTGTGTCCGGGTCGATCCGGCCTGCCAGCTGCATATGGTGGATGAAGCCCGCGGCCTGGAGATCTCCGCCGGTGGGAACGAAGCCACACTTGCGTAGATCAAGGATCGTCGCCTGGGCGTAGACCCGTGCGGCTGCGGCCTGGAAGACCTCGATCTGGAGGATTCTGGTATGGAGAGGGTGACCGCTCGGCAGGAAGGGATCAAGGGCGCTCTGCGTGGGCATGGCCGCCGAGTATAGGGCGGGCGCGGTCAGCGTCGCCCCCTGGCTCTGGCTAGAACTCCAGCGTAAGCGCGGTAATGACCCGCCGCCGGTAGAGCGAGTTGTTGTCGTTCAGGACGTTGGCCTCGTAGGAAGTACTCCAGGTGACGTGCTTGGTGAGGGGCACGTGGATGCCGCCCCCGAGAGCGAGCTGGGTGGTGCCGGAAATTCCCGGAGCGCCCAGATTCAGGACGTCCGCGCCCTCTTGCGCAGGCGCGCCCAGGGCCGTCAGGGCTGTGCCCAAAGGCAGCGTACCGCCTCCCTTCAGGTGCACACGTAGCGAGCCATTTCCGGACGAGGTGAAGGTCTGACCGCTGATCTGGAAGAAGGGCTGAAGCCAGCGCAAGAGTGAGTAGTCTGCGTACACGTGGTAGAAGACGGAGGTGCTCTGCTCGCTCATGCGAAAGGGGAGCTGTCCTCCCACGTCCGCGATCAGGTGGGCCTTGCCAAAGCGCCAGGCAGCGGTGAGGGAGGGCAACACCGTGCCGTCGGAGAAACCCTGGAAGACGTGGGTGCTACCGATTGGCACCTCGAAGCGCAGCACCCCCGACACGATTCGTCCCTTGTCGCGGTCCTGCCAGAGGGCGTACTTCAGGCCCGCGGCAATGTTCAGATAGCCACTCTCATTGGGGAGGATCGCCAGATGCGGCGAGTGCCACGCAAAGCCGTCCTTGGTGGCAATGAAGGCCAGCCGGTCCGTAAGGGCGACGCGGGCCTGCAATGCCGCGACGTGGACCTCTCCACCGTTGAAGACCGAGCCGTTGGCGTACTCGTGGTAGACGTACGTTGGGTACACACCCGTCGTGATAAAGGGGTCTTCAAAGAGGTAGGGTGCTGCAATCGGGCGCTCGAAGCCCGGGAAGCGCCCAGACCTCTCACAGTGGAAGTCCGGGAGCCAGGTTGGGCACTCTCCGGCCCGGGAAGTCATGGGGAGGAGCGCCAGCAAGGCTCCCAGCAGGGCCGGTCCGAGGACGCAGCTCAGCTTCCAGATCTTCCTAGAGGACCCCAGCCGATGGTTTCGCAGTGTGGTTCTCATCGCGGTTCTGACTCCTTGGCTTCCGATTCGTTGTCCTCGAGGAGCCGCTCCTCGCGGCCCTCGTGCCGCGCCAGGCGCAACGCCAGTTCATCCAGCAGCTGGTCGCAGGCAAGCCAGTCGTCTTTTCCGAGCAGACCAGCGAGTCGCTCGACCTCGCCGAGGAAGACTCTGTGCTCCTGGGCCAGCGCGATCAGCTCGCTCTCGCACCTGGGATGTGCGCCGTGTACCGCTGGAAAGGTGTGCTTTTCTTCGAGGGAGAAGTGGGCTGACAGCCCCTCCTCGAAATGTCGCAATGCATCCTGTGCGCGGGTTGTGACCCGCTCGTCGAGGGCACGGAGCAGGTGCCCGTACATCTCGTCGAGCTGACGGTGTTGCGACGAGACCCGGCGCAGATTCCGCTGCAGACGTCTCTCGAGTCCCAGGCGAACCTCGTTCATGGACGCTCCTCTTCAGTACTCCACACGGCCTTCCAGCCTTCCGTCCACCTTGACGACACGAAGTCGGGTCATGCACGCCATGCAGTAGACACGGTCTCCTTCTCGCAGCTCCCGAACGGAGCGGATCACTACCTTGCACACCGGGCAGAGCACTTCGTTCGGTGCCAGCACATCTCCAGCGCCGAGAAAGCGGCGGTAGTATTTCCGGTACCGTCGGGGGACCTCATCGAAGCCGCGATCGTCCAGCTCGAAGCGCTGCCGGGGGCGTTCCTTCTCCTGCGCCGGAAGGCTCATGCGAACCCCAGACGTTCGACCGCCCGCAGATAGTTCTGCCCGAGCTCCTGGGAATCGGAGGCCGGAGCGCCCAGGATCTTCATGGTGTGTTCGAAACTCGCGAGGACGAGGGAATCCAGCTCCTTGCGCAACTCCCGGAGCCGGGGGCGCAGGGATGGGTCTCGGGCCAGTTGCTGCCCCAGCACGTTTTCGCCGAAGCCGATGTGTCGCCGCTCGTCTTTGATCACGCCCTGCAGGATGTCGCCTGTGGCGAGGTCGGCGTTGTGGGCGTGGCGTTGGAACACGGCGAACTCCATCGCTTCGAGGATCACGTTCTGGGCGAAGAGGGCAGGAGCCCACTCCCCGCGATCGATCAGCTCGAGGAGGCGCGCCTTGAATTGGAGCAGCTCCGGCAGCGAGCGGCGTTTGACCTCGGCCTCCACATTGTTCACCCCGAGCTCCTGCAGCCGATGGCTGAACACCTCGAGGTGGCGAGCCTCGTCCGCGGTCTGCGTGGCCAGGAAGACCTTTGTCGGGCGATTCGGGGCGAGCTGGATCAGTCCGCCGGCCCCCTCGAGGGCCGCGGTCTCGCCTACGCAGTAGTTGCAGAGAACGTTCACCAAGCCCTCGCGTTGCGGGTCGGAGATGCGTTCTTCGGGCAGCTCGGGATCCCGTCCGTACTCCCGGCCCTCCAGATAGCCCTGGACTGCGCCAAACCAGAACTCGAAGGAGCGGACGCGCTCCAAGAACTGCTCTGGCGAGAGCGAGTGGATCTCCGGCTCGGGCATGGACGCTCCTACGGTTGGACGGGGGTCTGATAGGCGATCCCGATGCGCTCCAGACGGATCTTGAACTCTCCGAGGATCGTGTCGGCCAACGCGTCTTCGAGTTCCTCGGGCGTGGCCTGGCCCAGCTGGACGCCCTGCCAGTTTGCGCTGTCCTCGCTGGGCTCCTGGCCGTGCTCCCGCAGGATCTGACCCACCTCTTCGGGGCTGGGGCCCTGTCGGAGCTGTTGGCCGAAGGTCGCAAGCATGTAGTAGGACATCTCTCGCTGCAGACGTTCCACATCCGCCTTGCGCTCCGGGTGCTCGCGGATCAGCGAGCCGATGCGGTTCTCTCCAAACCCCACATGGCGTCGCTCGTCCGCGATGGTCCCCGACAGCACATGGGCGAAGCGGGGATTGGCCGTGAGATTCGCCGCCTGGAGCATCTCGAAGACGTTGAAGGCCATGCCCTCGAGGATCACGTTTTGTCCCACTACCCCGGCGACGAAGTCCTTCTTGTCCACCTTTTCCAGCAGCAGCTCCGCAAACTTCACGAGGTTGGGGTTTGCGAGGTCGGCAATCACACTCTCGAGCTCGGCCTTCTTGATGCCCAGGTCGAGGAGACGTTGCGTGAAGATCTCGACGTGCCGTGCCTCGTCCAGGGTCTGGGTAGCGAGAAAACGCTTGCTCCCCTCGTCTGGGGCGGCATTGATGAGCCCCGAGGAAGCTGCCAGAGCACAGCGCTCACCGGCCACGAGCTGCACCGTGAGGCGGACGGCCTGCTCGCGCAAGGTCGGATCGTCGAGGAGCAGGTCGGGCTCGCTCTCGCTCGCGCCGTGTCCGTACTCCGTATCCATCAGGTAGCCCTGCGGGCATGATTCGAGCCAGTGCTGGATGTTGTAGGCATTCAGGAAGTCACTCACGGGTAGATCCTCTCCGGCGTTTCGAGCGCTCGCTATGCTAGGACGCGTCTGGAGGGTTGATTCGCAAGTCCTGTGCCAGCGCGTTGCCGCCCCGCGGGCCCTGCGATGGGGTGGGGGAGGCAAGCCGCCCCAGGGGCAGGAAGGGGTGGGGCAGAAGGCAACGAACGCCGGGGGGCCGTGAGCCCTTCCAGCCAAGATCGCCGGCGGGGATCCCAGACGTGGTTCAATGGGAAGGCGTCGAGGAATCGAGAACGAGTGGACCTTGAACCCTCGAAGGGAGGAATCTTGCGACAAGCGCTTCGCGAAACACTGACGCAGCTTCACGAGCAACTCGACAGTGCGGAAGAGATGGATGTGGAGCTTCGCGGGGAGCTCGAACGCACCCTCGAGGAGATCCGCACGCACCTGGGAGAGCAGGCGCCGCCTCCCCCCGAGACGCCCCTCAGAGGACGTCTCGAGGGACTGGCCGTGCGCTTCGAGCAGACGCACCCGCTCGTTGCGGAAGCGCTGGGTCATACGATCCGAGCTCTCGCCCGGATGGGGATCTGAGCGGCGCAGGAGCGCCGCGCTGCGCGCCTCAGGTCGAGCGGACGAAGGGTAGCAAGTCGAAGGTGGAGATGACCCCAGCCAGGGCCGCTCCTTCGATCACCCAGACACGGTGGACGCCATGCTCGAGGAGCGTCTTCGCAACCTCTTCGATCGGCGTGGTGCTAGACACGCTGACTGCTCCCGGGGTCATCACATCGCTGGCGCACTCCTGGTTCAGCCGGTCCTGGAAGTCTTCCGGGTTGCCACTCCAGTCCGGCGAGGAGAATTCGACGAGGCTGCGCAGATAGTCGCTGCTGTAGGCCGCCGCCCCGTGCTCGTCGCTGACGGCGCGAAGCAGGTCCATGCTGGTGACCACGCCCAGGATCTTGCCGCTCTCGTCGACTACGGGCGCTCCGTGGATCTGCTCCTCCACGAAGAGCCGGTGTACCTCCAACAGCGGTGTGTCTGGACCAACCGAGAGGACAGATCGGATCATGACGTCGGCGGCGGTGATAGACATTGACAGCTTTCCTTGGCTTCACAGGCCTGCTTGGATTTCAGCGGCTGCCCGAGGAAGATGCAGGAGGCATGCCATGTCTGTGGCGAGGGCCGATCGACTTGCCCGGGCATCGTCGGTGCTTAGTCCCACCGAAACGATCAGCGGACCGGGCTGTGAAAGGAGACTCGAATGACCGAAAAGGGCGAATTCCTGGGTGAGGAGCGGGCCGCGCTCCGGCAGCTGCGTGACGAGCTGCGGGTGCAGACAGAGCTTGGCAAGGCCGAGCTGCGCGATCTCTACGAGGAAGTGGAGCGAAAGTGGTACGAACTCGAGGGCCGCGCCAGAGTGCTGGGTGAGGGCATGAGAGAGGATGCCGTCGAGGTGCGCAGTGCCGCAACGCTGCTGGCCGAGGAAGTCCGGAAGGGCTTCGAGCACCTGCGTTCACGGCTCTAGCGTGGGGCGTTTCGCCACTGAACGGGGCGGTATGCCACGGCTTTTCTAGCCAGGCAGCGCCTCCCGATCCCATCTGCGGCACCCATCTTGCGTGACTTCCCTGCGTGGAATCCACACACGGGAAGGGGAAACTGCTGGCCGCCCGCAGCGTCGGGCGAGAGCCGATGGCGTGGGCGGGCCATCGCCGCACGGGAGCTGAACGGATGGAGTCCTTCGCGTTGC